>Ga0265314_10001911_pt1 | contig 22254 bp, 15 predicted proteins | sample 4126metaG_FD_203106 | JGI IMG/M metagenome (GOLD analysis project Ga0265314, IMG submission 203106) | Rhizosphere microbial communities from Carex aquatilis grown in University of Washington, Seatle, WA, United States - 4-1-26 metaG | ecosystem: Host-associated > Plants > Roots > Rhizosphere >... | reverse complement strand
TCGTGGTGGGATAACGGTGGCGGCGGCGCGTACTGCGGCGGTGGCGACAATGGCCGCTTCCAGTACTGGCTCAGCGCTTTCGATGGTGCGGGCAACTGGCACCAGACTGGTGGACAGTCCCAGAACCGTGCCGACGACAATGACGCAAAAGACTTCCTGGCAACTGTGTTGGTTCGCCCGGTGTGGAAGCAGGAAACCTGGGGCAGCCTCGAACTCGGCTGGTCCACTGGTATCGGCGACCACGGTGAATCGTCGGGTAAAGACCCGGTCGGCACGCCGGTCAATGGTCTGAATCGCAATGAAAACTCGGCCATCCGCCACAGCGGCTGGATGAGCTATCGCCCGGGTGGACCGGTGCGCGGCTGGTGGATGAAGGGTGAATGGGCGTGGGTCAAGGACCGCAACGCTCCGGGCACCGTGGTCGACCTGACGGGTAGCGACGCCAATGGCATCGGTTTCCAGACCAGCGGCAAGCCGTTCCACACGACTGGCTTCTACCTTTCGAGCGGCTACAAGATCAGCCAGAGCGCCTTCTGCGACAGCGCTCCGAGCTGGCTGAAGCCCTTCGAATTCGCCGTTCGTTACGAGCAGTTCGACAACGTCTACATCGCCGATCCGGCGTCGCCCGACTTCCACACAAACGTGTACCAGACGAAGGTCTTCACGCCCGGCATCAATTACTACATCAAGGGCCACAACGCGAAGATCCAGGTCAACTACAACTTCGTGAACAACCCGGATGGTCCGGCCGCTGCTCCGTTCCACGACGTGAAGAACGACAGCTTCGCCGTCAACTTCCAGGTGATGTTCTAATCTCTTCTCCTGCTGGGTAACCAGCAGGATTCAGTTTTAGAAAGCCGGGCGATCAAACGATCGCCCGGCTTTTTTATTGCTCCGTAGAGTTTGATATTCACTGCGCGTCTCATCGCCAACCGCATTTACTGCACGATTAACAAACTCGACACGGCTGATTTCGTGGCGCAATTCGTGCTCTCTAACCAGATCACAAGGTGAAGACAATCGTCTAGTGGTCAAAAGAAGTCTTTTTTGAGTGGTTTGACCAAAAGATGATCAAAAAAAAACACTTCACGCGTGGATGCCATCGGTTCTAGACCGCGGGCAACCAGACTCAACTAAAAGTCGGCGGCGATTGTCGCGCGCCGGGGCGTTAAATTTGGGGAGGAGCAGGAGAGTATGAAAGCCATTCGTAAGACACTGTGCGGAATCTTGTTGAGCGCCTTGGCGCTGGTCGCTTTCGGCGTTCGCGCGGAGGACACGGTCAAGATCGGAATCCTCCATTCGTTGAGCGGAACAATGGCCATCTCGGAAACGTCGCTGAAAGACGTCGTACTGATGGCGGTCGAAGAAATTAACGCTGCAGGCGGCGTAATGGGGAAGAAGGTCGTTCCCGTCGTCGTCGACCCGGCCAGCAACTGGGACCTTTTCGCAGAAAAGGCCAAGCAGCTCATTAACCAGGACAAAGTCGCCGTTACGTTCGGTTGCTGGACCTCGGTCAGCCGCAAGTCGGTTCTGCCGGTCTTCGAGAGCAACAACGCATTGCTCTTCTACCCGGTGCAGTACGAAGGCGAAGAGCAGTCGCTCAACGTTTTCTACACGGCGGCTTCACCCAATCAGCAGCTCATTCCGGCCGCTGAATACCTGATGAGCGAAGAAGGCGGCAGCTACAAGAAGTTCTACCTGTTGGGCACCGACTACGTCTTCCCGCGCACGGCCAACAAAGTATTGAAGGCCTTCCTCATCGCCAAGGGCGTGCCGGAAGCGAACATCGCTGAAGAGTACACTCCGTTCCACCACCAGGACTACCAGACCATCGTTGGAAAGATCAAAGCGTTCTCCAGCGGCGGCAAGGCCTGCGTGCTCTCGACGATCAACGGCGACAGCAACGTTCCGTTCTACAAAGAATTCGCCAACCAGGGACTGACTTCGGCCGACTGCCCGATCATGGCGTTCTCGGTTGCCGAAGACGAACTGCGCGCGATGGACGTTCCCCCGCTGGTCGGACATCTGGCCTGCTGGAACTACTACCAGAGCATCGATACGCCCGCGAACGCCAAGTTCGTGGACGCATTCAAGAGCTTCTGTGCCAAGAACAACCTGCCGGGCGGCAAAGACCGCGTGACCGACGATCCGATCGAAGCTGCCTACTATGGCGTGTACGTCTGGAAGGCCGCTGTTGAAAAAGCGAAGAGCTTTGATGTCGACGCCGTTCGCCAGGCCGTTTATGGTTTGAAGTTCGACGCTCCGGGCGGTGAGAAGCAGATGGACGAGAAGAACCAGCACACCCTCAAGCCGGTGTACGTCGGCGAAATCAAGAAGGACGGCCAGTTCAAGATCGTCTGGCATTCCAAGGGTCTGGTCAAGCCCGACAGCTACAGCAAGTATCTCCACCCGGACGGCAACGTTCCTGCGCCGACCGGCGGTCCGAAGTCGAAGTAAGATCTGCATGTTGTCCGGAGACGGCCGGTGGTGTCAGCCGGCCGTCTCCTTCTTTCAGTGCAGTAGGCGGGGCTCTTAGCCCCGCCAGTCCGGAAAGCAGTTCGCAGTGGCTCAACGTCGTCGCCGTACCGCAACAGGGCGGGGAAGCGTCTCCGCAGAAGTGGGCAGGGCTCCGGAGTGCAGCCGACATGACTCGGCATCGAAAACTCACATCTCGTTTTATCCCGTTTTTGCTCCTCTCATGCAGTCTTCTCGCGGCCGCGCATCTGTTCGCGGGCGAAGAAGAGACGCGCAAGAATCTGCTGGCTCTCACCGGCGACAATTTCAAAGAGAAGAAGGCCGCCGTCGACGCTCTCGCGCAGACGGGCGATACGCGCCTGATCCAGGCGTTCGACGATTTCAGCAAAGGCAATCTCTACCTCTGGAAAGGCCAGCTTGTCTCCGCGCCTGAAACCGTGAACGTCAACGGTGTCAAATCCGCGAAGCTGCTCGACCCGCTGACGCGCAAAGGCATCCAGGAAAATTCGCAGGACGTCGTCGTCTCAATCAAAGATCTCAAGGAAGTCGACGTCGGCGCCAAAGACCGGTTGCTCGTCCGCGACGCCATGAAGCTGCTGAAGTTTTTCGATCCCGACCCCGAGCGGCGCATTTCGGCCGTGCGCGACGTCGGCGACAGCGGCAACGAATCCAGCATGCCCACGCTCACCAGCCTGCTCGAACGCGAAAAAGACGAGCGCATCAAGCGCATGATTCACGAAAGCATCCTGCTGATCCGCCTGGGCACCGACAAGCCCGGCCCCGAAGGCCGCGTTGAAGCCGCGCGGCAGCTCGGCGCGCTGGCGGTGGCCCGCGCGCTGCCGAAATTGAAGGTGCTTGCCGCGTCGGAAAAGGATCCCGAATCCGCGCGAGTGTTCAGCGAAGCGGTCAAGAAAATTGAAAGCTGGCAGAGCACCGCGGATTCAATCAAAACCGTTTTCAGCGGAATGTCGCTCGGTTCCATTCTCGTGCTGATGGCGCTGGGACTCTCCATCATTTTCGGACTGATGGGCGTGATCAACATGGCCCACGGCGAACTGATGATGATCGGAGCGTACGCAACGTTCCTCACACAGAAAGCCTTCGAAGCATGGCTGCCGCCGTCCGCGTTCGACTACTATTTCATCGTCGCGATTCCCGTCGCCTTTTTCGCATCGGCGTTCGTCGGATACCTGATCGAAGTCCTGGTCATCCGCCACCTCTACGGCCGCCCGCTTGAAACACTGCTCGCCACCTTCGGCATCAGCCTCGTGCTGATCCAGGCCGTGCGCCTGCAATTCGGCGACAACATTACGGTCAACAGTCCGCACTGGCTGCAGGGCGGAGCGGAAGTCATGCAGGATGTCGTGCTGCCATATGTGCGCTGCTTCATCATCGGCTTCTGCGGCCTGTGTATTTTGCTAATGTACTTCATCATGGGAAAAACAAAGCTCGGCCTGCTGCTGCGCGCGACGACGCAGAACCGCGGCATGGCCGCGTCGCTTGGCGTGCACACGCGCCGTATCGACGGCTACACATTCGCGCTCGGCGCGGGCCTCGCCGGCATGGCCGGCTGCGCGCTGACGCAGATCGGGGGCGTCACACCCGACATGGGCCAGAACTACATCGTCGATTCCTTCCTCGTCGTCGTCACCGGCGGCGTCGGAAAACTTGCGGGCGCGATTTGGGCCGGCATCGGATTGGGCTGTTTAAATAAATTACTCGAACCCACGTTCCAGGCCGTCTGGGCGAAAGTGTTGATCTTGATCGCGGTCGTGCTCTTCCTGCAGTGGCGCCCGTCCGGCCTCTTCCCCGCGAAAGGACGGCTCGCCGATGTCTGATGCGCGTGGAATCAAAAGCGGCGGCGCCACCGGCGGAAGTATCGCAGGCAAAGTCGCGCCCTTCGTCATTCTCGGCCTTGCGGTGATTGTTATTCCGTTGCTACAGCGCGGCGGCGTGATCAGCATCGAAGCCGTCAACCAGCTTGGCCGCTTCATGTGCTTCGGAATTGTCGCACTGGGCATCGACTTGATCTGGGGCTACACAGGAATCCTGAGTCTCTGCCAGGCGATGTTCTTCTGCCTCGGCGGCTACGCCATCGGCATGCATATGGCTCTGCACGGACCGCTCGACGGCGAGGGCATTCCGCGCTGTCTGTTTGTGGTCACGTCCGAGGTGAGCGGTTTCAAACTGCCGTGGTTCTGGGAACCGTTCAAAACGCTGCCGGTGGCGATGCTGCTGGTCGTTTTGGTTCCCGGCATCGTGGCGTTCATTTTCGGTTACTTTGCCTTTCGCAGCCGCGTGCGAGGCGTTTATTTCTCAATCATCACTCAGGCAACGACGCTCGGCGCGTGTCTCGTTTTCCGCCGCAATGAAATGCGACTCTGCGGCACAAACGGCCTGACAAATTTCGAGACGCTCGCCGGCTTTGACGTGCGCACGCCCGAAGTCAAACTCGGCCTCTACATTCTTACGACGCTCGTGCTCGCGGCTGTTTACCTGGGCTGCAAATACCTTGTCGCCTCGCGATTGGGTCGAATCCTCATCGCCATTCGCGATAACGAAAGCCGCCTGCGCTTCTCTGGTTATCAGCCGCTTTATTTCAAATGCTTCGCGTTCACGCTTGCCGCGGTGATCGCCGCAATCGGCGGAATGCTCTACACGCCGCAGACGGGAATCATGACGCCGTTCAACATGGAGCCTGAAAAATCCATCTTCCTCGTCGTGCTCGTCGCCGCCGGCGGCCGCGCGTCACTCTCCGGCGCGGTGCTCGGCGCGATCGTAGTGAACTACGCCATGGCCTTCTTTACCAGCGGCACCATTTACAACGCGATCTTCACGCCCAAACTTCCCGAGCAGATGAATTTCATTGAGAAAGTGATCCAATTTGTTTTCGGCCCTAAAGGCTGGCCGTTTACGCTCGGCGGGCTGTACATCGCCGTCGTGCTCTACTTCCCAGACGGCATGATCGCCGCATGGCACTGGCTCACGGGCGCGTCGAAAGAATCGCACGCCGCCTCCGCCGGGCCGCCGGCCTCTGCGAAGCCGCCGTCCGGCTCAAGCGACAGCGATTCCGCGCCGGCATTAAAGGAGGTGCAGGCATGAGCACCGCTTCTGAATCCATCGTGCAGACTGCGCCGCCACCGAAAACCGGCCGCGAGCAGGTTTATGTCGAAAACGTCAAAGTCCTCTTCGACGGCTTCAAGGCGCTCGACATCAATTATTTCGCGGTGAACGAAAACGAGCTGCGCGTCGTCATCGGTCCCAACGGTGCCGGAAAGACGACGCTCTGCGATGTGATCAGTGGCAAAACGCAGGTCACCGAAGGCCGCATCTTTTTCGGCAATAAAGAAACCACGCAGCTTTCCGAAAACGAAATCAGCGCGCTCGGCGTGGGCCGCAAATTCCAGACGCCCACCGTCTTCGACAGCCTGACGGTTTTTGAAAACATGGAACTCGCCCTGCCCGGCCGCCGCCGCGTTTTTCAAAATCTCTTCGGCAAAGCGAACGCTTCCGAACGCGAAAAAATCATGGGCACGCTCAAGCGAGTCGGCCTTGCCGATCGCGCGCACACGCACAGCAAGCATCTCAGCCACGGCCAGCGACAGTGGCTCGAGATCAGCATGTTGATCGTGCAGAGCCCCAAGCTGCTGCTTGTCGACGAGCCTGCCGCCGGGTTGAGCGACGAGGAAACGCATCTCACCGGCGAACTGCTGCTTGAACTCGCCGGGTCACACACGATCATCGTCATCGAACACGACATGGAATTCGTCCGCCAGCTCAACCGCATGGTCACCGTGCTATGCGAAGGCAAGGTGCTCTGTGAAGGGCCTCTGGATAAAGTGCAGGCCGACGAGCGCGTCGTCGAAGCATACCTGGGAAGATAACGTTCATGCTGCTGAGTATCACCAATCTCGATTTTGCATACGGCGAAGCGCAGATCCTTTACGGCATTACGCTCGATATCGAACTGGGCAAAGTCACCTGCGTCATGGGCCGCAACGGCGTTGGAAAAACGACGCTGCTGCGCAATATCATGGGCCTTCTCAAGGCCAATGCCGGAAAAGCGCTCTTTGCCGGAAAGAATATTCTCGGCATGCCGCCGCACGAACGCGCCAAGCTCGGCATCAGTCTCGTGCCGCAGGGCCGCGACATTTTTCCAAAACTGACGGTCGAAGAAAATCTGCGCATCGGCCTCGAAGCCCGCACCGACGGAGTCAAAAAAGTCCCTGCTGAAATTTTCGAGCTCTTCCCGGTGCTTCACGACATGCGCAAGCGCATGGGCGGCGATCTCTCCGGCGGACAGCAGCAGCAACTCGCGATCGGACGCGCGCTTGCCGGAAATCCGGGATTGCTGTTGCTCGACGAACCGACCGAAGGCATTCAACCCTCGATCATCAAGCAGATCGGCGAAGTGCTGCGCCGCTTGAGCAAACGCGGCGACATGGCAATCGTGCTGGTCGAACAGTATCTGGATTTCGTGCGCGAATTTGGCGACAATTTTGTCATCATGAATCGCGGCCGAATCGTGCACCGGGGTCTGACTTCGCAGCTCGGCGCGGCCGTGGTCAAAGAACACTTGAGCGTGTAATTCCCGCTATCGTTCGCACCGGACGCCCATGATCATCGACCTGCAACTTCCACCGCGTCCATTCTCCACGCAACGCGCCGGCAGCGGCGCGCTCGACTTTGTTTCCATCAACGGAAAAACTGTCGCGCGGCGCATCTCGGCCAGCAGCCCGCTGAAATTGCTCAACCCGAAAAATCGCGGCCACGCCGCCTGGGTCTATGCCAGCAGCTACGGCGGCGGGCTTCTCGGCGGCGACCAGCTGAGCGTGGACGTAAACGTCGGCGCCGGCGCGAGCGCCCTGTTGTCCACGCAGGCCTCGACAAAAATTTACCGCTCCGAAATGCCGTGCAGTCAGAAACTCTTCGCGCGTATCGAGGACGGCGCACTGCTCGCCGTCACGCCCGATCCGCTCGTTTGTTTCGCCGATTCCGATTTTTCGCAGGAGCAGAATTATGCGCTTACCTCCGGCGCAAATCTCGCCGCGCTGGACTGGCTGAACGCCGGCCGCCGCGCGTCGGGTGAACGCTGGGCCTTCCGCCGCTACCACAGCCGCATCTCGATCCAGCGCGAAGGCAAACGCGTGCTGCACGAGTCGCTGCTGCTCGATCCCGAGCACGGCGCGCTCGCACAGCGTCTCGCGCGTTTCAATTCGATGGCGCTGCTGGTGCTCACAGGACCCGCATTGGTCGGCGGCGCCCGCTCGATACTGGACTTCGTGGCGGAAAAGCCGCTCACGCGAATCGCGGAGACAATCGTCTCGGCCAGCCCGCTCGCCGATGGCGGAGCGCTCTTGCGCGTGGCCGGAATCGCGACAGAATCCGTGGGCAACGTTTTACGCGAGCAACTGAAATTCCTGTGCCCGCTGCTCGGCGACGATCCGTGGGCGCGAAAGTGGTGAACTGCGAAACGTTAAAAAGGGCTGTTGTTCTTTTTTCGTTTTGCTTGGCCTTTGGAATTGGGTTCTTGGAATTTAGGAGTTTCTATGCATCTAACGCCGCATGAACTCGACAAGCTGACGCTGCACCAGGCCGGTTTTCTCGCGCAGAAGCGCCTCGCGCGCGGCGTGCGACTCAATCATCCGGAGTGCGTCGCACTGATTGCCACGCAGATCCTCGAATTCATCCGCGATGGAAAATCGGTGGCCGAACTCATGGATCTCGGCCGCCAATTTCTCGGCCACGCGGAAGTGATGGAGGGCGTGCCCGAACTGATTCACGAAGTCCAGATCGAAGGCACATTTCCCGACGGCACGAAGCTCGTCACCGTCCACAACCCTATCGTCGACCAGCACGGCAATCTCGAACTCGCGCTGTACGGAAGTTTTCTGCCGATTCCTTCGCGCGATCTGTTCGACAAGACCGCGAAGAAACCGATCGCTGTCGATGGCCCCGCCGGCGAAGTGCTGCCAGCGCCCGGCGAACTGATTCTGAACGAGGGCCGTGAAACCGCGAGCGTCGCCGTCACCAACCGCGGCGATCGTCCGATCCAGGTCGGCAGCCACTACCACTTCGTCGAGACCAACCGCGCACTGGTCTTCGATCGCGCCGCCGCGTACGGCAAACGTCTCGATATTCCAGCCGGAACCGCCGTGCGCTTTGAACCCGGCGAAACAAAAACCGTTTCGCTCGTCGCCATCGCCGGCAACAAAGTCATCCGCGGAGGATGCAACGTCGCCAGCGGCCCGGTCAGCGAAGCGAACAAAGCCAAGGCGCTTGTTGAAATCAAAGCGCAGGGATTCGGCAATGTGTAACTGAAAAACTTCGGGAGGGGCAAGATGAGCCATCGCATGAAACGCGGCCACTACGCCGACATTTTCGGCCCGACCACCGGTGACAAAATCCGACTCGGCGACACCGGCCTCGTCGCGCAGGTCGAACGCGATCACACCGTCTACGGCGATGAATGCAAATTTGGCGGCGGAAAAGTGCTACGCGAAGGCATGGGCCAGGCCGCCGGCGTTTCGCAAGCCGATGCGCTCGACTGCGTGATCACGAATGCGCTGATCGTCGACTACACCGGCATCTACAAAGCTGACATCGGCATCAAGAACGGCCGCATCGCCGGCATTGGCAAAGCCGGTAATCCCGATGTCATGGCCGGCGTCACACCCGGCATGATCGTCGGCGTCACGACCGAAGCGATCGCGGGCGAAGGCTGCATCGTCACCGCCGGCGGCATCGACACGCACATTCATTACATCTGCCCGCAGCAGGTTTATGTCGCGCTAGCCAGCGGCGTCACGACATTCATCGGCGGAGGAACGGGTCCGGCGACCGGCACGAACGCGACGACTTGCACGCCCGGCGCGCGACATCTTGAATTGATGCTGCAAGCCACCGACACGCTCCCGATGAATTTCGGATTCACTGGCAAAGGCAACACCGCGCTGCCCGAAGGTCTTGGCGAACAGATTCGCGGCGGAGCCATCGGCCTGAAACTTCACGAAGACTGGGGCACAACGCCGGCCGCGATCGATTGCTGTCTCAGTGTCGCCGAAAAGCACGACGTCCAGGTCACCATCCACACCGATACGCTCAACGAATCCGGCTACGTCGACGATTCGATCGCCGCGTTCAAAGGCCGCGCGATTCACACCTATCACACCGAAGGCGCCGGCGGCGGCCATGCGCCGGACATCATCAAAGTCTGCGGCGAACCGAATGTGCTGCCGAGTTCCACCAATCCCACGCGCCCGTTCACGGTGAACACGCTCGACGAACATCTCGACATGCTGATGGTCTGCCATCATCTCGACAAAAATATTCCCGAGGACGTCGCGTTCGCCGAAAGCCGCATTCGCGGCGAAACCATCGCGGCCGAAGACATTCTGCACGACCTCGGCGCGATCAGCATGATTTCGTCCGACAGCCAGGCCATGGGCCGCGTCGGCGAAGTGATCATGCGAACGTTCCAGACCGCTCACAAAATGCGCCAGCAGCGCGGCCGCTTGATAGGGGAGAGCGGCGAGAACGACAACCTGCGCATCCGCCGTTACATCGCGAAAGTCACGATCAATCCCGCGATCGCGCACGGCGTCGGCCATGAAATCGGTTCGGTCGAGAAGGGAAAACTCGCCGATCTCGTTCTCTGGCGCCCGGCGTTCTTCGGCGCAAAACCCGAAATGGTGATCAAAGGCGGCTTCATCGCCTGGGCGCAGATGGGCGACGCGAACGCCTCGATCCCCACGCCGCAGCCCGTCGTGATGCGCCCGATGTTCGGCGCGTATGGCCGCGCGACCGGCAATACGAGCCTCGCGTTCGTCTCGCAGCTCTCGCTCACCGACGGCGTCGCGCAAAGTTACGGCCTGACCAAAAAACTCACCGCTGTGCGCGGCTGTCGCGCGTTGGGCAAGAAAGACATGAAGTTGAACGACGCGACACCGAAAATCACCGTCGATCCCGAAACGTACACGGTAATTGCGGACGGCGAGACGCTGAAGTGCGACCCGGCGACCGTGCTGCCGCTCGCGCAGCGGTACTTTTTGTTCTAATCGTAGTAACGACTTTAGTCGTTATTTCTGCGCGTCTTGCGATCACGAGGAACGACTGAAGTCGTTACGACTATGGACTGGCTCATCCTCCAACTCGCCGATTCCGCCTTCCCAACCGGCGGTTTCGCCCATTCCGGCGGCCTCGAAGCCGCGTGGCAGTCCGGTGAAGTATCCGGTGGCGAGGGCCTGCAAAATTTCGTCTCCGAAATCATCTGGCAGACCGACTACGGCTCGTTGCCGCTCGTGAACGCCGCACACGACCAACCCGAGCGCCTCGCCGAATTCGACGGGCTCTGCGATGCGTTCCTCAGCAACCACGTTGCGAATCGCGCGAGCCGCATCCAGGGCCGCGCGTTCATTTCCACCTGCGAGCGCTGCTTTCCGCTGCCGGACGTCGTCGCCCTGCGCGAGCGCGTGAAGGTCGAGAAAATGAATCTGCATTTCGCGCCGCTATTCGGAGCAGCGATGCGCGCGCTGAGTGTCAACAAAGAGCGCGCGCAGGAATTGTGTCTGTTTCTCGCCATGCGCGGAGTCATCTCCGCCGCGGTGCGACTCAACATCATCGGCCCGCACCAGGGTCAGCAGATCGAATTCAGCAGTTTCGCGCGGATCAATGAAGTTCTCGCGCGCTGCGGAAATCTCGGCGCGGACGATCTGGCGCAGACCGCGCCGCTTCCGGATTTGTTTCAGTCCACGCACGACAGGCTTTACTCGCGGCTGTTTCAGTCGTAATTGTAGTAACGACTTCAGTCGTTCAGGCGTTACTGCGGCAAAGATGGAACGACTGAAGTCGTTACTACAATGGAGCAGACAATGGCATCAATCGATCATTCGCACTCACACGGACCGAACTGCGGCCACGACCACGGCCATTCGCACGGCGATCACGGCCACAGCCACGGCCACTCGCACGAAATCCTGCCGCACGCCGGCCTCTTTCACGAACGCGACAAGCCGCTCAACCGCGACTACAAATCGCGCTCGTTCACCGTCGGCATCGGCGGGCCCGTCGGCAGCGGCAAGACCGCGCTGCTGCTGGCGCTCTGCCGCGCGCTGCGCGACAAGTTCAAACTCGGCGTCGTCACCAACGATATTTTCACGAAAGAGGACGCCGAGTTCCTCATCCGCAACCAGGCGCTGCCGTCCGAGCGCATTCGCGCCGTAGAAACCGGCGGCTGCCCGCACGCGGCGATCCGCGAAGACATCAGCCACAATTTGGTGGCGCTCGAACAGTTGATGGAAGACCTGCACCCGGAATTGCTTTTCGTCGAAAGCGGCGGTGACAATCTCGCCGCGCAGTACAGCCGCGAATTGGTCGACTACACCATCTACGTGATCGACGTCTCCGGCGGCGACAAAATCCCGCGCAAAGGCGGCCCGGGCATCACGCAATCCGATCTGCTCGTCATCAACAAAACCGATCTGGCCCCGCACGTCGGCGCGAGCTTGGAGGTGATGGCGCGCGACGGCAAAAAGATGCGCGGCGACGGTCCGATCATTTTCACGCAGGTGACGAAAGGCGTCGGCGTCGATCAGGTGATCGAAAACATTCTGGCAACCTGGCGGCGGGCGGTGGCCAAGTAACGCGATCCTCTGGATTGCGAGGCTCGCGTTTGCCCTTCACTATACTAAAACGCTTGAGAACGAAGGTTTGAGAATGGAATTATCGTAAATTCTTTTCTGGTCGTACAACCCCTCCTTTTTAGCGGGGTTGTACGACCGGAATTCCACGGATTTTTCATTAATTCGCGCACTTCCAGCGACTTAAATGTCACTTGGACTTGGCCTCATCGCCTGCCTTCGCCTTCGGATCCGCCGCTCCCGCCGCCTTCGGCTTGGGCTGCTCCGAAAGTTTCGCCGTCGTCTTCGGCAACGGAGTCGGCGTTGTCGCGCCGGCGAATTCGTCCGCGGATTTCTGAATGAAATCGGCTGCCAGCATCTCTGTATCCGCGACGATGAAGCGGTATTTGAACGTGAACGATTCGCCGGACTTGATCGCTTGCTTCGGGAACGCGCCGAAGCGACCGTAGTCGCGGTACGCCGACCACTTCGTGCCCTTCGGATTGCTCGGCGGATTGATTTCGGCCACGCTGTACGTCTTGCCGGCCAGCGTGTACTGCATGCCCACCCACGGGTAGTCGAGGTCCTTGTGCGCGTCGGCATTTTCGACGGGATAAAGATACGTCGTCACTTTCGTGTCGAGTTCATTCGCGGGGCGGTAGTGGCAGCCGGCATGTTCGGGATCGCCGTTCAGATCCACATCACCCAGCGCGGCTTTAATTTTCGAAACCATGTCGATCGTGATGCGCGCCGGCGCCGGGTCGCGGTGAATGACAAACGTGCGCTCTTCTTCCAGCAGCGTTTTGTCCTTTTCAATCACCCAATTCACCAGCGACGTGAACGTCGCCTTGTCCGTCTCGCCTTTCTGTTCCGAAAATTTCTGATGGATGATGTCGGTCTCTTTCATGTGCCACAGATCGTACTTCTTGCCGTTGTAGCCGACCTGGTTCCAGCCGATGAAAATCGCGCGGTGGTGCGGAAACAATCCTCCCGGGCCCTTGGTGATCGGGCCTTTGCCCTCGGCGTCGAAAACATGCAGGTAAGGTTTGAACGTCTCGATGCGCTTCTCCGGCGTCGAAACGTCGTGCCCGTACATGTAGCGCACGGCGATTTTTCCGTCGAGCAGCACGTCGAGGTACTGGCCTTCGGTATCTTTGAACGTGAAACCTTTTTCGTCCGCGGCGTGGAGACTCCATACGGAAAGCAGCAACGCGGCGCACAGGCAGGGCAACAATCGGGACATGATCTTCCTTTCCTTGAACAAGCCATTCAACCCAGAACGAATACACCTGTACGACGCGCAAGTCGTCGCTTCATTCGAAGGATAGTGCATGGAAGAGTACGCTTGGAAATCGAAAGTCGACTTTCGCCCGTGGGCGAAGCATTCGTAAGCGATAAGGAATGCGAAAATCCACCCGATGGTGCCACAGGCTGCGGCTGTTTGCAGCCAGTGCGAGTCAGCCTTGCGCGTTTTAATGCCTTGGCTGAAGTTAGTGTCCGGCGCGACCGGCGAGTTTGCCGGAATCGCCCTTCGGCGACAGCGAATACTGCACGTTCGCGTTCAGTTTGTACGCGACGCCTGCAAAAATCGCGGCGACCTGCAGCGAGCGCGGGACGGCCTTCAGGTCTTTCTCGTCGGCGCGAACCGAGTTCGTGATGCCCTCGGTATCGAATCCCGCATCCGACAGCCCCGAGCCGCTGATCGTCACACTAAAGGAGGCGCTCTGGCCGGCCGTCGTCTTGACGCTGCCCTTCGCCAGCTTCGGATATTTGAACGCCACTTTGGTGAAACGCTTGGCAGCGCTGGGCAGCGCGGCTTTTCCTTTCGCGCCGATGGTGACGGAGTCAGCAATATTTCCGATGCTGAACTCGAACGTCTGATTCTGCGAAAGATCGAGTCCCACCGGAAGATCGATCACGCCGGAAAACGTCACCGAGTCTTGCTTCGCCTTGGCTCCGGACGCGAACGAAAACGCGCCCTTCGTCGATGCGTTGCCGATGGTCGCGTTCGACGGTTCGCGGTCATACACTTTCGCAAGGCCAATTTCTTTGGCGCTGACCGGGATCGTCTTGCGCGCCTTGCCCTTCGAGAGTCCCGTCGCCGCGTCTTTCACCTCGGTCGTCGCGACAACAATTCCCGGCGCAGTCACTTTCGCCACCGGCCGCAAACCCGTCTGCGTCGCGATGCGCCCACCCAGGCCGTCGAAGGCCGTCGAGACCGTGAAGTCGGACAGATTGGCGCGCAGCAGCGCGTCGATGTCGATCTGCAACTGGATCACGCCGCCGTCACTGCTCAGCACGGAAATGGAAAGCTCGTTGAGCGGATTTTCAACCGGCGGATCGCCCTGCGCGATATTGGGAATGCCCTGTCCGCCGGAATTCGGCGCGAGCGTTGTTACGCTGACCTGTGCCGAAGCGCTCGCGGTTCCGTTGCTGACATTCAGCGCTACCGTGAGCGTGCCTTCGGTGCTGAACGCGTGAAAAACCGGATTGCCCGTCGCCGTGCTGCCGTCGCCGAAATCCCAGTGGTACGTGAGCGGCGAGCTCGCCGGATCGGTCGCGTTCGCCGTGAACTGCACGGAGTCGCCCGTCACGGCAGTAGAGGGCGAAGCCGTGGCCGAAAGAATTTGCGGCGGAGCGATGTTGACGACCGGCAATCCGCCGGCCTGGAAATCGCCGAGGTTCGAGGCATCGAGGCCGCGGCCTTCGATGCTGCCGGACGACGCAGTGCCGGTCTGCACCGAGAACCACGAATTTCCGGAGAATCGCTTGAGCACGAACTGGTCGGGAGTGCCCTGCGTCACTTCGGCCGCGGGGTAGGTAAACGTCGCGTTGAACGTCGCGAGCAGATTCGACGAGGCGAGCGTCCAGAACCTCGCGACCGTCTGGCCGTTCACGAAGCCTGCGGACGCCACTTGGGGTTGCGCTGGCGTCGTGGTGGAGAATTTTAGCGAACCCGTCTGCGTGGCGCTCAGGCTCGAAACCAGGATCGGCGTGTAATTGTTGTTGTCGCCAATGGGTGCGACGAAAAGCTGTCCATCGCCGGGCGGGAAAATCTTGTCGAACTTGCCGATGATGTAGCGGCTGGCGTTCGCGGCCGAAACCGAGCCCGTCGCGCCGATGGTCAGGGTATTCGTCTGCGAGATGACTTTTCCGCTGAGCAACTGCAGGTCGCCGCTGATGAACGTGTCTTTGCTGATGGTGACGCTTGGAGGATTGAGCAAAATCAGATTGTCGAGCTGCAACGTGTTTCCCGCGGACCCGGTGATCGTTTCCCCGGCATTGCCGGTAAGTTGAATCGTAAACGGCCCGGATTTGGCGTAGCCGCCGGTCGTAAATGTGGCAGAGGCATCGATCGACGCGTAAACCGCATGAACCCCTGCCTCGAACGTCACCGTGTTCGCCCCGCGCGCGCCGCCGATGCTCAGATGGTGATAGGGCAGTGCGCGAACTGTTTGATTTCCGGTGCTGAGATACGCAACCGTATTCGCACCGGCTGCCGTGTAAACATTCCAGCCGTCGAAGCCGCCGAACAGATTCAGCGTGCCGTCTTGATTGTAAATCTGCGATTCGCCGGGTCCGCCGTCGGCGTTGTATACGTCCCGGTTGACGGTGACCGTTCCGGTCTCGATAAACAAAAACGTCTTCTGCGGACTGCCGCCGCCCAGCGCAGTTTCAATCCGCAGGTCGCGCATGGAAAGCGTGCCGGCATTCACGTGAAATTCATTCTGTGTCGCGCCGCTGACGGGAGTCTGCAAAATGACGTCGGTGGTCACGGTCATCGAATGCGTATCGAGCGACAAATGCTGCGGCTGATCGGCGACGCCGACGATCTTGATTGAATTCACCGTCACATCCGTGTCCAGCAACACGTCGGCGGCGATGGCGGGCTGCAGTTGATTGCCGATTTCGACGTCACTGTCGCTATCTGGAATATGTTCGACGCCAAATGCGCCGGTGTAATTGCCGGTGGCGTTCGCGGAGAAATCGAGCGAGGTGTCCATCGTCGGAGTGACGGAAACGGTGCCCAATACAGTTCCATCGTCTTTCAACAGAACATCGCCGCCGACCAATTCGGTCGTAAATGAAGTCCCCGTGCCAGTCACAGTCGTGCTGCCATTCGTGACGCTGATCGTGCCCGTCAATCCGTAGTTCCACGTGGTCGGGTCGGTCCACGGGGCGCTCGCGTTGTTGTTGCGCGTTCGCACCACGGATCCCGCCGCGCCGGCATGCACGGTTTCGGCCGCGAAAGCCAGAAGAATCGTCAAAAGGATCGCGGCGTGTTGAAATCGAAGTATGCTCGCACAACGGAAACGCTTCATGATGTGGCTCCTGGTTGCAGAATAATGATAAGTTCGGGGCGTTGAACATAGTAGGGGTTCCAGCATACAATTCAACGGTCCTCATGAAATTAAAGGAACAACTCATGCCGCACGAAAAAAACCTTTTCACACCGCTGAAAATCAAATCTATCGAATTCAAGAACCGCATCTGGGTTTCGCCGATGTGCCAGTACTCTAGCGCCGACGGCCATCCGACCGACTGGCATTTTGTGCATTTAGGAAGCCGCGCGGTCGGCGGCGCGGGGTTGGTGATGGTTGAAGCCACCGGCGTTTCGCCCGAGGGCCGCATCTCGCCCGACGACAGCGGCATCTGGGCTGACGAACACATCGCGAGTTTCAAACGCGTCACGGATTTCTGCAAAGCGCAGGGCGCGGTGATGGGAATCCAGCTCGCCCACGCCGGCCGCAAAGGTTCAACCGCCGCGCCGTGGCTGGGCGGAAAACTGCTCGCGGATAACGAACGCGGCTGGCAGACCGTTGCGCCCAGCGCGATCCCCTTCAACGCGGGCGAGCGCGCTCCGCGCGAAATGAACCGCGACGACATCGCGAAAGCTGTCCGCGATTTTGAAAACGCCGCCGAGCGAAGCCTCAAGGCCGGATTCCAAGTGCTCGAACTGCACATGGCTCACGGTTATTTGATGCATGAGTTCCTCTCGCCGCTTTCAAATCAGCGTAAGGACGACTACGGCGGCAGCCTCGACAATCGCATGCGCTTCCCGCTCGAAATCGCCCGCGCCGTTCGCAAAAAATGGCCCGCCGACCTGCCGCTCTTCGCGCGCATCTCCGCCACCGACTGGGCACAAGGTCCGGATGAGTTGAAAGCCATCGCCGAAAAACGCCCGGCGGCCGGCGGAGCCTGGAACATCGACGAATCGATCGTCTTCTGCCGCAAGCTAAAGGAGGTGGGAATCGACCTGATCGACTGTTCGAGCGGCGGAACGCTCGCGAAGGCGCAAATTCCCATCGGGCCGGGCTACCAGGTTGCGTTCGCCGAAGTGATTCGCCGTGAAGCGCAAATTCCGACCGCCGCGGTCGGAATGATCACCGAACCCGCGCAAGCCGAAGCGATTCTCGTGCAGCAGCAGGCAGACGCAATTTTCATGGCGCGCGAATTGTTGCGCGACCCGTACTGGCCCGCGCACGCGGCTCGCGCGCTGGAGACGAAGATTCAACGCCCCAATCAATACGGCAGAGCTTGAACTCGGTATGTACAGCACCGAGCCAGCGAGTAAGATACGATGAGGAGCATTCACTTATGAACGAAAACGAAGTGCCGCCCACGCCTCAAACGCCGCCTGCAACACCCGCACCGGCGACTCCGCAGGTTTTCACGCCGGGTGATTTAAAAGGCGCGCTCAAAGCGTTCAAGAAGCGCCTGCGCCTGATGCGGCTGGACAAAGAGTCCGGCAAAATCGGCGGCCCGCTGAGCACCGGAAAATCCTCCGGCATCGTCGCCATTAATCCGCCCACTCAGTTCCCCCGCGAAATCTGGCCTGAACTGGTGAAGCAAGGCAAACTGAAATACGAAGGCCAGGGCTTGTACGAGCTCGTCGGACCGCTGGATTGACGCCCTACTTCGCTGGCGACTGTGAAATCAGGAACGCTTGCGGATCGATCCAGCCGTCGGTGCCGTTGGCCCAGTCGATGGTGCTGATGTAGCCGTGGACCCACTCGCCCTGGCCGAAAGGGCCGCGATGGATTCCGAAATGGCAGTGCGCGCCGTATCCGCCATTTTCGACTGAATAATGGCGCCCGATGCTCGCGATTTTCTGCCCTGCGGCGACGACATCGCCCGGCTTCACGTGCAGAAACGGCGAGAGATGCGCGTAGAGCGAACAATAGCTGTCGCCATTCGCCAGTTTGTGCTCGATCACCACGATAAATCCCCAACTGAAAACGTGCCCCGCGCTGCGCACGACGCCCGGAGCAGCAGCGCAGACAGTGCGCAGTTCTTTGCGCCAGCCGCAGTCGTCGCCGATGTGAACGGTGCCCACGAACGCGGTGAAATCCTGCGTCACGCAGTAGCCGAAACTTTTGCGCGACGCGTCGAAGTACTCGCGAATCGGTGGCTGCCATGCGCCGGCAACGGGAATCTCCGTTTCTTTCTGAAACTCGCGGCTGTTCTCCAGATTGCCGCTCGGTGCGGCGAGAACCTCCTGCAGCTTGAACGCGCGGCGTCGAAACTCGTCTTTGCGCGCGTGCTCGTGAACGTCGTAAACGAAGGTGGGTTCCAACACATCCGCGCTGCGCAACATGTCGAGTTCCGCAGCGAGAGACGGCCGTTTTGTCCACGCGGCATCGCGGTTTTCGATCGTTTTTACCGCCGCGTCAAGCGCCGCGCGCGTATACGTGTCGCCTTCGTAGGGCAGAATCTGTCGCAACGCCGGCAGATCGTCGCGCTGGCCCAACCACGTGAAATATTCCGCTGCGATCTCGCGAATTTCGGCGTCTTTGTCGGCCAGAAGTGCGCGAACTTTGGTGCGGACCGCTTCGCTGTTGGCATATTGAGAAATCAGCCCCACCACGCCGCCGCGCCGTTGAGTTGGGTCCTTACTGCTGAGAAACGCGAGCGTATCGGGAGTCAACTCGGCCGAACGATAATGCGACAGACGCGTCAGAACCGCCGCGCGATGCGCCGGATCGGCGATCAGGCGCTTGACGCGCTTGAGCGTCAGATCCGGATCGTTCTTGTCCGCGATCTCAAAAACGAGCGCCGCCGTCGCGAGGTCGTCGCCATCTACAAGCGGCTTGAGCAGCGGCGCGAGTTTGTCTTCGGACAGATTGTGCGAGAGAACGCGGAAAGCGGTCCGCTGCACGTCCGGATCGCCATCTTCGAGCGCTTTCGCCACAGGTTCGAGGGCTTGCGGCGCCCAGCCGTATTGCAGCGCAAAAAGCGCGGTCAGACGGAACTTGGGGTTGGGATTCTTCAGGATCTCAAGCAGCTTTGGCGCGGCGGCGGATTTCAGCACCGCAAAACGCTTCGCGTGCTCTTCGGTCTTCTCTCCGCGAACCATGTTCGAGACCATCGCCGTCACAGCTTGGTCGACCTGCTCGGGTGTGCGTTGAAAACGAATGTCACCCTTCGGAATTTTGGAGGCTTTGCTGTCGGGCACGGCTGGATCGCCAAACACAACTGATCCGTCTTTCAAGAACAGCCAGCTTTCACCGGAGCAGGCCAGACTGGCATATAATAGAAGAATAAGACCATATCGCATGAATATTGGCGGCCTCCGCACACCTATAACGAATGTCGTAGGAGATCCTTGCATACTGCAGTTATTGTTGCGGCAGGTCGAAAAACACTGGCGGACACGGCTGTGAATGTCCTTGCTTTTTTGTCTAACAATAAATAAAATATTTCGGACATCTGTGTAGATATATACGGCCGGTAGAAGTGGCCACAGTGTACTCTACAATGCAGCGGCGTTGCTACTTGCCTGGCGGATACGTGGGGGAATTCTGGGAATGAAACGCATTCATTTGGGCGCTTTGTGCGCGCTGGCGCTGGTCGCCGGCGGCGCAACATATGCATCCGAGGCATCCAAGTCGCAGATTCGATTTAATCGCGATATACGCCCTATTCTGGCTGAAAACTGTTTCGCCTGCCACGGTGCAGATCCTGGATCGCGCAAAGGAAAACTGCGTCTCGACCGCGAAGAAGGCTTTTTCAAGGCTCGCGAAGACGGTCCGACCGTGGTCAAAGGCAAGCCCGAAGCCAGCCCGCTCTTCAAGCGCATCAGCAGCACCGATCCTGAAGAAATGATGCCTCCGCCGAAGTCGCACAAGACGCTCAAGCCCGAACAGCGCGAATTGATCGGCAAATGGATCGCTCAGGGCGCGCCGTGGGAGCCGCACTGGTCGTTCATCAAGCCTGAACTTCCGCCCGAACCGAAAGTCAAAGAAGAGAAATGGGCGCGCAATCCGATCGACAAGTACGTGCTGGCGAAACTCGATGCGCTGGGCCTGAAACCCGCGCCTGAAGCCGATCGTTACACGCTGGCGCGCCGCGTGTCGCTCGATTTGACGGGTCTGCCGCCTGAACCGGCGATGGTGGACGCCTTTGTCGCCGACAAAGCGCCCGACGCGTACGAAAAATTCGTCGACATGCTGCTGGCCTCGCCGCGCTACGGCGAACACCGCGCGCGCTACTGGCTCGACGCGGCCCGCTACGCCGATACGCACGGCATGCATTTTGATAATTATCGCGAGATCTGGCCATACCGCGACTGGGTGATCAACGCGTACAACAAGAATGAGCCCTTCGATCAGTTCACCATCGAACAGATCGCCGGCGATCTGCTGCCCAATCCGACGCAGGACCAGATCATCGCAACGGGTTTTCATCGCTGCAACATGACCACGAATGAAGGCGGCACGATCGCGGAAGAAAATCTGGCGAGCTACGCGCGCGACCGCGTTGAGACCACGTCGTGGGTTTTCCTGGGACTGACGGCGAACTGCTGCGTCTGTCACGACCACAAGTTCGATCCGATCACGCAAAAAGATTTCTACTCGATGGCTGCGTTTTTCCGCAACACGACGCAGGGCGCGCTGGACGGCAACGTGCGCGACACGGCGCCGATTCTCGTGATCGCTCTGCCCGAAGACGAAAAGCGCCTCGCCGCGATCGGCAAAGAAATCGAGGACGCCAACAAAGTCGTGGCGGATAAGAAAAAAGCGCTGCGCGCCGATTACGACAAGTGGCTCGAGACCGCCAAGCCCACCGACTGGGACGCGATGGTCGAAAAAGGCGGCGCGCCGATGTTTCATCTGCCGCTCAATGAAGAGAAGCCGGGCAACGAAACGGCGGGCGTGCTCTCGGGCGCCGCAATTTCCGCAAAAGCAAAAGATCCGCTGAAATGGGAAGAAGGCGGCAAGTTCGGCAAGGCCGTTGTCATCGCCGACAAGACGCCGCTGGAAGTGCCCGGCAATGTCGGCGACTTTGAGAAGGACCAGGCCTTCGCCTACGGTTGCTGGGTGAAGTTCCCCAAGGACTTTAAAGGTTCCGGCGCGATCATGGCGCGTATGGATGACCAGGCCGACTACCGTGGCTGGGATTTGTGGGCGCAGGACAATGAATTCGGATCACACGTGGTCAGTAAATGGGCGGGCGAAGACGCATTCAAGGTCGTAACCACTGGAAACATGCGCAAGAACACAACCTGGCAGCATGTGTTCGTCACTTACGACGGTTCGGGCAAAGCCGAAGGCATGAAGATTTTCGTCGACGGCAAGGAAGCGAAGCTGAAGTTTGAGAAAAACGTCCTGAAGAGTTCGATCAAAACCACGACGCCGCTCCTGATCGGCCAGCGCAAGACGACGGGACAACTCGCGAATATTTCCGTGCAGGACGTGCGAATCTACAATCGCAAAGTGGCGCCGCATGAAGTTCAGCGCCTCGCCGCGCTGCCGAAAGTTCACGCCACTCTTGAAAAACCGGCGAAGGACCGCCAGCCCAAAGAGAAGGATGAACTCTTTGACGCGTACATCGCCAGTGACGCCGACCTGGTCGCAGCGACGGAAAAACAGACGGCGCTCGAAACGGAGAAAAAAACAATCCGCGAGCGCAGTCCTGTGACGCACATCATGGAAGAGAAGAAGGGCAGCATGCCCACTGCGAACATTCTCTTCCGCGGCGAATACGACAAGCCCAAGGACAAAGTCGACGCGGACGTCTTCGCGGCGCTCGGTCCGATGCCGGCGAATGCTCCGAAAAATCGCCTGGGCCTGGCGCAGTGGCTGGTCTCGCCCGAAAACCCGCTGATGCCGCGCGTGATCGTCAACCGCATGTGGCAGGAGTTCTTCGGCACCGGCATCGT
>Ga0265314_10001910_pt1 | contig 22264 bp, 20 predicted proteins | sample 4126metaG_FD_203106 | JGI IMG/M metagenome (GOLD analysis project Ga0265314, IMG submission 203106) | Rhizosphere microbial communities from Carex aquatilis grown in University of Washington, Seatle, WA, United States - 4-1-26 metaG | ecosystem: Host-associated > Plants > Roots > Rhizosphere >... | reverse complement strand
CCAATTCGATACGTGAGACAGCCCGTCCGTCGGGGCTGGCGGTATAGCGGCGCTTCAAGCCGTGCCGCAATGGTACAAATTGGACCGGAAGGACGGGCACACCGCCTGCAACAAGACCCCCGTGAGATGAGGGGCTTCGGATGTTGCACAACGTAGCGGTGGTTCTGTTCGCAATAACGGCCGGGTTCACGGCATCGGGAATCGCCGCAAATCTGTACCGGCTTTTGGCCAAGAAGCCTGAATCCAAAGCGGGAAAAACCGTCTATTTCGCGGTCATGGTTGTTGCCGGTCCCAGCGTGCTGTTCGAGAACGCGGCCACCAAATTCCGCACCAAGGCGTGCTCGATGGTCGCCTTCTGGCTTGCGGCAGCCGTCGCCGGCTATTGGAGCTTCGCGATCGGGCTGTTTGTCCTCAACATCGGTTTGGCTCTTTAATCTAAAGCACTGTCAACATCCCCGCGACCAGCGGATGGCGCACGATGTCGCTTTCGCCCAGCCGGACGACAGCGATCTCGGGCACTTTCTCGAGCCGATCCGCCACATCGCTCAATCCGGAGAGGCCGCTCAATAGATCCGTCTGGTCGGGATCGCCGGTCAACACCATCGTGGAACGCCAGCCGAGCCGCGTCAGCAGCATCTTGAGCTGGCCATAGGTGCAGTTCTGCGCCTCGTCGATGACGATGAAACAGTCGTTGAGGGTGCGCCCGCGCATATAGGCCACCGGCGCGATCTCGATCACGCCCTCGGCCAGCAACGCCTTTAGCCGTTTGGTGCCCAATCGCTCGGTCAGGCAGTCGTAAAGCGGGCGGAGATAGGGCGCCAGCTTGTCCTGAAGATCGCCGGGGAGGAACCCCAGACTCTCGCCGGCTTCCACGGCCGGACGCGACAGGACCACACGTCCGACGCGGCCCGCTTCCAGCGCTTCGACGGCTTTGGCGATGGCGAGATAGGTTTTGCCCGTTCCCGCGGGCCCAAGCGCCAGCGAAACTGAGCGCTCGTCAATGGCGTCCATCAGACGTTGCTGGGTCGGGCTCATCGCCCGAACATTCTTCACATACTTTCGGTCGCGCGCCTCGCTGTCGCGCGGATTCCAGCCGCCAGTGGCCGGAAACAATGGACGGACGTTTTGGTCCTCTGAAAAAGCGACTTCCCGGGACTTGTGACGCGCAGAACGCTTGGCCATGGAGACTCCCTGGTCAAAAAACGAACTCCAACGGATGTGTGGGCAGAGGCGTGTGTGCGAGGGCAGAGCGTAACGGCCCTGAAACCGGAAATCTGCAAAGTGCAGCGGCGCACCGTGATCTTTCCCCGCGACAATACGAATCACGCGACTGGGTTCAGAATAACAGAAGTCCGAAAAATCGAATTTCAATTTTTTATTTACGCGGGCGAACTCTGGCGCACCGGACAAATCGCCGTCACAATGCTGTCGCGGATTGCTGACAGACGAGATTCTCCGGATGCCGATCTACGCCCTCGAAGGCGTCGCGCCAGAATTGCCCGCCGACGATCAATATTGGATCGCGCCGAACGCCGTTCTGATCGGCCGCGTGCGGCTGAAGAAGAATGTCGGCGTGTGGTTCGGCGCCGTTCTACGCGGCGACAACGACTGGATCACCATCGGCGAGAATTCGAACATCCAGGACAATTCCGTCATTCATACCGATCCAGGCCAGCCCGTCGAGGTGGGTGCGAATGTGACCGTCGGGCACAATGTAATCCTGCATTCGACGATCGTCGGCGACAATTCGCTGATCGGAATGGGATCGACGCTGCTCAACCGCTCGCGTATCGGAAGGAATTGCATCGTCGGCGCAAACACATTGATCGCCGAAGGCAAGGAATTTCCGGACGGATCGCTGATCATCGGCGCCCCCGGGCGCGTCATACGAACGCTGAAGGAAGGCGAATTGGCGCTGTTGCAGGCTTCTGCGGATGTCTATGTCGCCAATTACCGCCGCTTCCGGGATAATCTCGCACAGATAGGCTGATCAGCCCGCGGCGCGCGTGGCCGGCTGGTCCTGTAATTTTTGCCAGATGCGGCGGATACGCGACTCGGCTTCCGGCCCGTAGTTGAACCAGGCGGCTTTGTTGTGGGTGGCGTCGACGATGAACAGCATGTCGAGCTTGCCCAGCTTCTGCACCAGCGCATTTCGGATCGCGTTGATCTGCAACTCGCTGGACAGGATCCAGGCTTGAGGCAGAATCGGATAGGCAGGCCCAAGCTTGAAGACTTCTTCTTCTAGGCCGGAAATGGACCGCGACTTCATATCGGCGATGATAACGAAGTGCGAATACTCCGTGCTGACCGGCTCTTCATTACGGCCGAAATTCTGCTGCGCCGAGTCGCCGTTGGCGGTGAAAAAAACAGGCCGCGCAGGCGCGGGGGCGGCCGCCGGACGGAACAGGGGTGCCAACTCGGGGTCCTCGGATGCAGGGCGGTACTGGTCGTCGCCCGCGCGGGCAACAAGGGAATGTGCCGCGAGTCTGTTTTCCGCGACGAAAGCAAGCATCTGCTCGGCCGTATAGGGGCCGTAGCTGCGCCCGTTGACACTGATGGTCCAGGTGCCGGTCATTCCAGCCAGCGTAGAGTTGAAAAGTTACCCAAGGCTTTCCGGACGTGCCAATTAGGCTCAAATTGGCGCAAGGGGGTTTGCCCGGCGCCCGGATTGCGCAAGGGTAGTACGGTAAATTGCGGAGCAATTAACCATGAAGCGGGCCATACCCGTTTTGCTGATGGCACTGGCCCTTATCCTCGGGGGGTGCGGCAAATCCGAGAAGAAGGCGGTCCACGGTCCCGGGATTGCCGAAGCCGTCCCGCTGGGCCCGCTTCCACGCGTGGCCATTCCTACCCGCTACCGCCTGTCTTTCGTCATCGATCCCGCGAAGAACGCCTTCACCGGCCATGACGAGATCGACGTGACCTTTGCCACGCCGCGCCGGGCGCTATTCCTGCACTGCCAGGATCTCAACGTCTCGGGTGTTTTTGTCAGATTGCCTTCCGGTAAGACGATCACAGCGCACTATGACCAGGTGGACCGGTCTGGCGTCGCACGGCTTGTGTTCGTCGACGAAGTGCCGCGCGGACCCGCTACACTGGTCTTCGACTACGACGCCCCGTTCGGCCGAACGCTAGACGGCCTCTACAAGGTTGTGGACCGCGGCCATGCCTATGCGTTTACCCAATTCGAGGCCGTGTCGGCGCGCCGCGCATTTCCTTCGTTCGATGAACCGGGTTTCAAGACACCGTTCAACGTGACGGTCACTACGCCGGTCGGCGACGAGGTGATCTCCAATACCGAGCAAAGATCGATCCGTTCCGCACCCGGCGACATGAAGCGCATTGGATTCGCGACGACGAAACCGCTGCCCACCTATCTCGTGGCGATCGCCGTGGGACCATTTGATATTGTGGACGGCGGCGTCATTCCCGCCAACCGCGTCCGCAGCCGCGCAATACACCTTCGCGGCATCGCCCCGAACGGCGAGGGCGCGCACATTCGCGCGGCGCTGTCGCTGACTCCGAAGATCGTCACGACTCTCGAGAATTATTTCGGCGTCGCCTATCCGTTCTCCAAGCTCGACATGCTGGCCGTACCGGATTTTGCGGCTGGCGCGATGGAGAATGCGGGCGCAATCACCTTCCGCGAGCGGTTGATGTTGTTCGACAAGAATGCCTCGTTGGAACAGAAACGCACCAGTCTGCTGGTTCAGGCGCATGAGCTGACGCATCAATGGTTTGGCGATCTGGTCACGCCACAATGGTGGGACGACATCTGGCTCAACGAATCTTTTGCCACCTGGATGTCGACGAAAGCGGCGGCTGCGGTCCTGCCGGAGCAGCAGTACGACACGGAAACGCTGCGCAGCGGCTTCGAGGTGATGAATACCGACGAACTGCCGTCCGCGCGGCAGATCCATCAGCCCGTCCGCACACAGGACGACATTTCCGACGCCTTCGACGGGATCACCTACAACAAGGGTGCGTCGGTATTGGCGATGTTCGAGAGCTATCTCGGCGAGGACGTCTGGCGTGCAGGCATCCACACCTATCTGACCAAGTACGCGTCCGGCAATGCGACGGCGAAGGACTTCATAGGCACGATGGCTGCGCAAAGCGGGCATCCGGAGATTGTGGCCGCCTTTGGCTCCTATCTCGATCAGCCGGGCGTTCCGTCACTGCACATCGCGGCAGACTGCAGCACAGCCGGCTCGCGGGTGACTGTCGTCCAATCGAACTATTCGCCGGTCGGGCAACGGGCGCCGTCGCGTCTCTGGGGCATTCCGGTATGCATCGGAGATAGTACGAAAATTTGCCAGCTCGTGAGCGAAAAGTCGGCATCGATTGCGCTGGCGCATGGCTGCACGGCCGCGCTCATGCCCAACGCCGGCGGCAAGGGTTATTACCGCTTCACGCTCGATGAAAATGGTTGGGCTGCGCTGATCGCCGCCGCGCCGAAACTTTCGCCAGCCGAACAGATCACGCTGCTGCAGAATGTGGATGCGGCGCTGCACGCCGGCGGCGCGACGGCAGGCGACCTGTTCAAGCTTATCAAGCTCCTGGCGCCCACGGCGCGTTGGGACGTGATCGACCGCGTTACGGCAATTCTGCACCGCCTGCGAGAAGCCGGAGTGAACCTCGATGACTATCGCGCCTTTGTGTCAGCCAATTTCGGTCCGCGTCTTAAGGCAGTTGGTCTGGCATCGAAGCCGCGAGTACCCGCCGCTGCGACGTTGCTGCGGGAAAAGCTGGTCGCCCTGATGGTGGGGGAAGCGAACGACCCTGCGGTCGTGGCCGAACTCTCCGCCACTGCGCATGCCTATGTTGCGAGTAATGGGCTGAAGCCGGGCAAACTTGCGCCCGATCTGCTTGGCGATGCGTTGCGGGCGGGATTGACGTCCGATCCTTCGCTCGCGGACGGGCTGGTGACGTTGTTCGAAGCATCGAGCGATGAAGCGCTCCGCCGCGCCGCGATCTACGCCTTCAGCGGCAGCAACGACCGCGTCGCGATTGGCAAGCTGCTGACGACCGTTCCGAAGATGCGCCTTGGCGACGTCCGCTATCTCTATCAATACATGGCGGCCGAGCCGGTGGCGCGCGGCGTGATGTGGAACTGGTTCAAAGCGAATTACGGCGCTCTCGTGGCCCGCGTCTCCCCGCGCGCCGTCGGCAGGGCAGTGGCGATCCTGTCCAACGTCTGTGACGCGGGTTCGCGCGGCGCGCTCGATGCGTTTTTCCGGCCAAAGACCGCGGAGCTGGAAGGGTCCGCGCGTCCGCTGGCTCTTGCCGAAGAGAGGATAGACCGCTGCGTTGCCTTCGAAGCTGCGAAGGGCCCCAAAATTGCTGCGGCGTTGCAGGCGAAATAATTTTCGTCCTCCCCTTGAGCCACGGCGTAGCCGGACTCAAGGGGAGGGTCGAACTAATGGAAATTCTTAGTCGAAGTGCCAGTAGCCGTCCCGCTGACGGCAGGCCGTGCCGGAGCGCGTGTAGCTGCGCCCGTGGGCATAGGTGGTTTCGCTGAACGAACGGCACCTATAGCCGTCGCGATGGAAGTCGCGGTCCGGTACGAAATAGCCGTAGTCGTCGCCATGACGCCATTCGTACCGCTGGCCGATATCTCCATCGAGGCCCTGAGCATAGACGCGCATCGCGTAAGGATGGTCCTCACACGGCATGTCGCGGGTTACCGCGTTGCCGAGCATGCCGCCGAGGATCGCGCCGCCGACGACCGCGCCACCGTTACCGTGGCTCGCAGCCGAGCCGATCAGCCCGCCTGCAAGCGCACCGAAGATCGTGCCGGCGGCGTTATTTCCACGCCGGCAGTTGTCCTCATAGGCGCCCTCACGATAGTAGCCCCGAGGCGGGCCATTGTCGTAACCCTGATCGGGACCGTCATCGTGCAAACGCCGCTCGGCATAACGCACATATTGGCCGTTGCGGTCGTAATAGCCGTCATGATCGTATTGGCTGTAATAGCCATACGGATCGGGACCAGGCGGCGGGCCATCGTCGCGTTGCGCGGACGCGGCTGTCGCGCCGAACACCAGCGCCATCGCAGTGGCCGCCAACAAGAACTTTTTCCTCATTACGCCGTACTCCTCTGCATGGGGGACAACCAAAGCCGTGTGCCTAATTTCGCTTCCGCTCGCTGAATGCATCCTGAACGGATTAAGGCAGGATTGGGACGGATTCTATCGTTTCCCGGCCACGATTTGTAGCACTCCTGGCGTAATGACCAGGGCATTCGGGTCGGTTTCCGCTTGGTCAAGCAAGGCCCTGACGGCCCCGGCTTCGGCGGGCGTTATGTCTCCGCCTTCGACCATGACGGGAAGATATTGCCGCGCGAAATCCATCGGCCAGTTGGCCGCAAAATCGTTCATGCGTGCTGTGAACACCACGGGCCGTACGGATTCGATTTCGAATCCGGCTTCCGGCAACAGCCGGGGCAGGGCGAGTCCCACGTCCGGCTCGCCGCCGCTGGCCCGCCACTTGGCGATGATCTTTGCGACATAGGCCTCGAACGTCTGTGAGCGCGGCGCCAGATGCCACGACGCGTAATCGTAATATTCGTGGATCAGAAGCTTGCCGCCGGGCTTGAGGGCGCGCGCGATACCGCGCACGATCTTTGCCGGATCGTTCACGAAGGCGAGCACCCAGCGGACCCAGGCACGGTCGGCAATCTCCTCCGGCCACCCGTATTCCAGAAGATCGGCTTCCACCGTTTCGATATTGGAAAGCCCGCGCGCCGCCGCAAACGCCTCCAGCGCGCCCAGAAAGCGGTGCGAGCGTTCTATGGCGATCACTTTGCCGGTTCGGCCGACAATTTCCGCGAGGTCGAGCGTGGCGTAACCGGGCCCGGCGCCGACATCCAGGACGCTTTGCCCGGTTGTGATCCCGCCCTGACGCCAAAAGTCGAGCACGCTGGTCCGCCAGACGCGATGCTGCACGCCCAGCCGTTCGATCTCGGCGTCGTGGGTTCCGATGACGTAGGATATTTCTTCGCTCATAACCGCGAGCATATGCGAACTTCTGGTAATTCGCGCCACCCGTTTCTTGCAGCTGAGGAATATCTACTGCGGCCCGATGATGAACGCGGGTAACGGCGCCGCCAGGTTACGGCGTCGCAGGCTTGATGAAGGATCCCGCGACCTTCCAGGCACCGCCGTCCATCATCAGGATGACTGTTTCCTTCATGTCGCCGCCCTTCGCAAACTTGGTCGCAAAGTGCACGATGGCGAAATCGCCGACGACTCCGTTAGGCAGCGTCTTCATGAACTCGACGCCCGGAGGATCAAGGTTACGAGAGACCACCGCACCCAATGGCTCACGAACGGGTTTTACCATCCCCACCCATTGCGGCTGATTGACGACGCCCTTGAATGCCGTGCTGGCATCGGTCCAACTCTGTTCGTATTGGCCCGTGTCGAGCAGAGCGAGCCATGTCTTGGCGCTGTCGGTTGCCTGTTGCGATGAGTCGTCGGCCAGCGCGGCCATGGGCATCAGCAACGCGAACCAGAACGCAAGAAGCATTCTCATAAGAAGTCCCCTCTCGTGAGAGCCGGAAAAAGTCTAATACACACTTGCCTTCGGCGGAATGTATTCGACGTCGCTCGACAGCGTGTGGCTGTGTACCGGGCGGCAATCGAGGCGCACCGCTGCGTCCGCGCCGCAAGGCGGGGGCAGGGGAAACGAGATTCTACCAAAGTCGAATTCGAATACCACAAAATCGACCCTAATCCATTGTCGTGCGGGGATTTTCGCCTTGCTTCGCGGACAGCTTTTGACCGCAAGAATGCACCCCAATCTCAAACGTACGTGCGAGGCAAATGCACTGCACCGTTTCCAGCGATGTCAAAGAACCCGTGTGATGTGGGAAGCGCACCGCGCAGCTTCAAGAGGGTGCGACGATGGATACGCTTTCACACGCGAGGCGCGGTTGCACGCGGAGACTCGAAGGTCACGGAGAGTGCCGCCGATCAGTTTTAACTCTGCCCCTCAGTTCTCGTCGTCGCGCGCCAGGAAGTTCTAGCGTGGAAAATCCACTCTGACCCCGTTTCTCCATGCTCACCTTCAACTATATCGGCCGAAAGGTGGACACCCAGGAGATCGTGCGCCGCTGGAACGCCGTGGAGGTCTACAACAAGCGTGACGGTGAGTGGCGGATCGTCAACACGCACTGGTCCTGGACCCAGCCAAAGTTGCTGGACAAGTAAGGCCCACGGTCAGAGCAGAATTGTATCCTCTCAATACACTCGCGCCTTTGGCGGGCGACGTCGCTCGACAGCGCGGTGCAGTGCACAGGGCGGGATCAAGATTCGCAAGATCATGCTGCCAGGGCGCACTATTGGGAATCCTCCTCCACGATCGCCAAATTCCAAGGCGTCAGCGTTATTTTTTGTCCGCCGCCGACGCGTTGCGAGGTCAACAGGTCCGTTCCGGCTTGGTGGGGATAGGCGAAGCTGACCTCGTCGCCGGAATAGTTGAAGTAGTAATGCAGTGCGTGATGAAGGCTATTCACGCCGGTGCGCGCATGAACGCCCGCCGGCAGCTGCTGGTCGGGCCCGATCATGCCGAGGTCCTTCAGATAAGCGCGCAGCACTTCGGTCTGTAGCTTGTCCGAGAGATAAGTCCCCTCGTAGAGCACGTTGCCGGCGCCGTATTGGTTCAAGGTGATGGCGGGCCAACGCCCGAAGAACGGGTGATCGTAGGTGGCAAGCGCCTTGGCCGTATCGAGCTGCAGGAACTCGGCCCAGTACTGAATCTTGTTGTCCGCGCCTGCGCCATAGGGATCACCCTTCAGGCTCAGCGGCTGGGCGAGATTGGCAAACTCCTGATAATGGAAGCCGAGCGCTTCGCGCAACGGCCCAGGCGCCATTTCCCAGCGCACGGCGGTGTTCTCGTTGGTGAAGCCGCTCTTGAAAGTCATCAGCACATGACCACCCTTCTTGATGTAGTCCGAAATGCGTTGCAGCAGGGCATCGTCGGCAACATAGAGCGAAGGGACGATCAGCAATTTGTAGGATGAGAAATCCTTGGTGTCGGGGAAGACAAAGTCGGTTCCGACATTCATGCCGTAAAGCGCGCGATGCAGTTGACGCACCAGGCTGGCGTAATCGGCCTTGATCTCGAATGGCCCCACCGCTCTGCTTTTGGCAAACGGCATGTCGTTCAGCGCATTCATGGAGTCGCGGCTCCACAGGATCGCCACGTCGTTGTGGATCTTGAGATTCACCAGCCGGGGGCCGATCTTCTGCAGTTCATGCGCCGTCCTGCTGACTTCCGCATAGGCGCGGTTGGGTTCGAGGTCGTGCGAGAGGACGCCCTTCCAATAGGTCTCCTGATTGGCGGGTATGGAAGCCCAATGCCAATACTCCACCATATTGGCGCCGTTGGAGATGTGCGTGTAGACGTCTTCGCGGAACTGTCCGTCGTAAGGCGGATATTGGAAGGACGATGCCCAATCCATCGACTGGGCGTTGGTCTCGGTCACCAGGAAATTTTCCTGCTTCAGCGAGCGCGTGAAATCGGCGTCCAGCGTTTGCATCGCGCCGCTGTACTGATCCCGCGGCGCCCAGTTATAGATGTTCACCGCCGCGACATCGAGCGCCTGCGCCACGACGCCTTCATTGACGTCGGCGTGCAGCGAACCCGCAAAGTCATGCGTCACGAATTGCTGCGGCGACGCGCAGGCGCGCACTAGCGCCGCCTGCCAGTGGAGGAAATTGGTGACGCGCTGCTGGCTCCAGCGGCTCCATTCCAGCTTATAGCCGGTGCTCTGGGCGCCATCGCGGGTCGGCAGATCGTTCCAGTCGTGGATGTTCTGGCCCCAGTAATTGAGGAACCAGGCTTTGCTCAAGGCCTCCGGCGTGCCGAACTTCTTTTGCAGGTGCCGCTTGAAGCCGGCGAAGACATCATCGTTCGTGGCGCCGTAACTGGAGGTCTCGTTGTCGATCTGCCAGCCGATCACCGTCGGGTTGTTCTTGTAGTGGGCGACGATGTGCCGGATCAGCCGCTCGGCATAGAAGCGATACGCCTTGGCGTCGGTGTCCATGTTCTGGCGCATGCCGTATGTGTTCTGGATGCCCGGCCCGCCCAAAGGACTGTCGTTCATCCGGCGCGCCAGGATCTCAGGATGCTTGTGCGCCATCCAGGCGGGAATAGAGTAGGTCGGCGTGCCGAGGATCACCTTGATCCCCGCTTTGCCCATCGCCGCGACCACGCGATCCATCCAGGCGTATTCGAACTGTCCGTCCTTCGGCTCCCACAGGCTCCATGTCGACTCGCCCATGCGAACCACCGTGAGCCCGGCGGCCTTCATCATCGCCACGTCTTTGTCGAGGCGATCGTAAGGCATGTATTCGTGGTAATAGGCAGCGCCGTAAAGAATGGTGGAGAACACGGGCGCGTCCGCCTTGTTCGGCTGAGCCGCGGACGGCGAGCAGAGCACTGCAAACGCGGCAACGAGGAAGGCCGCAATGACCGCGAGCATGGGCGGCCGACGCGTTGCGAGTCCGGTGCATTGACTTGTCATGGTATCTCTCCCCTTCGCGCTCGGCCGCGACCCTAGCGTCACTATATCTTTGCCTTCGGCGGAATGTACTCCACGTCGCCCGACAGCGTGTAGCTATGCACCGGACGGTAGTCGAGGCGCACCGCGGCATTTACCGCGCCGCGAAGGCCAGGGCAGGCGAAAAGGGGATTTCACCAAAGTCGAATTCGAATCCCTCTAAATCGACCCTAATTCATTGCGGCGCTTCGATATTCGCCTTGCGATCCGGGCCATCCGAACGCGCATCAAGCTGCATCTAGACGTGCGCGAGATGCAACTGAGCTTCATCTTCTCCCACGATGTCAAAGAACTTGTTTGATGTGGGAAGAGCGGGACGCGGCTTCAAGAGGGTGCGGCGATGGATACGCGTTCAAGCACGAGGCGCAGTTGCAGTGCTCACGCGGGGACGCGGAGAGTGCCGCCGATCAGTTTTGACTCTTCCCCCTAGTTCGCGTCGCCGCGCGCCAGGAAGTTCTGGCGTGGAAAATCCACTCTGATCCTGTTTCTCTGGAACGCGTTTCTCTAGTCCGCCAGACTAGAACGCGCGAAAGGAGGCCCGGACGGGGCCGGACCTCCTCTCGCGCGGCGCCGCGGATGGCCGCCGAAGCGGCCGCTCCGATCGGCGCGAGGCTTCGATCAGTTGTCCGGCGTTGAGGCTGCGCCGGCGACGGCGCCCGTGCCACCACCCACGGCGGCGCCAATCGCCGCGCCAGGGACGCACCCAATCGGAAGCGTCACAATACACCCGATTGCCGCGCCGATACCGGCGCCCGTCACTCCGCCCGTCAAGGCGCGCGCGCCCGGATCCCCGTGCCAAGTCCCATCCCGCTCGTAATACCCGCGGTCATTTACCGGGTCGGAGCGCCAATGCACATGCTCGTCATTTTGGTGGGAGTCATACCAATCGGATTTATAATAGGTGACCGGCGCGTCGGGCCCGTAAGCATACCTTTGCTCCACCCGCCAGCAGTCGCCGTACTGATTGCAGGCGATATAGCTCCGTTTGACCGAATCGGCGCTTGCCCCCGTCGGCATCATCCAGCTTCCGCCCACAATGACGAGAAACGCACTCAGTCCGAACGCAGTGTTGAGAATCTTCATAGTATCACCTTTCTTGGCGATGGGCCGCAGGTATTGGAGATGGGCCGCAGGCCCACCAGCTGTTCCATACATCGACAAACGCGGCGGGTAGGGCAGTCGATCGCACAGATTATAGCGGCAGCGGGTCCGTAGCCGTAGGCTCGGGAACTACTCAGAGCCACCGCAATGGTGCACGGTCACTTTAAGTCTATGTTCACGCCTGGACATTGTCCGTATGGCGGACGCGCAGGGGGACGTCCTGTCTGCCGCTGGTATTGATATCTTCCCGTTCGGACAGCGCATCGCGTTTGACCCGCCGTTCGAATCCTCGCCGGGATCACGGCTATCTTCCACCATCTCTGCTACTCCCGCAGAATACTCCGATGGCCGAGTGACTCTTCGGCAGTGCGTGCTGCCCGGATCGGACCGCCACGCGGGGACGTGGAGGTCGCGGAGCGAAGCTAATCGCAGATGTTGTTTCTATTGGCGACGGGTTCCGGAATCAGGCCGCGATCTTCAGCTTGACGCCGAGGGCGTTGATCACCTTCAACACGGTGGAAAATTCTGGCCGGCCGCCCTCCGAAAGCGCTTTGTAGAGACTGGGACGGGTGAGGCCCGCCAGTTTCGCGATCTCGCCCATGCCTTCGGACCGCGCCACCACGCCTAGCGCATGCGCGATCAGGGCCGGATCGCAATCCTCGAACACGGCGTTGAGATAGGCCATGACGTCCTTCTTGGTCTTGAGAGTGGCCGCCGTATCGTAGCGGGTGGTCTTCAACGCCATCATTCGCACTCCCATGCCACCGCCATCGCCTGTGCTGCTGCGATGGAGTATGTATCGAATAGGGGACAGTCTGCCAAATTCGTAGGGAATGAGTGCTAGTTGTACGTGGCTGTTGTCGAAATTGTGGAACCATTTTTACTTTAAGGGCGAGGCGTAGCGAGGCTTTGTTCTGACGTTGATCATTCCATTGTAAGTGCTTGTACTGCAAAAAGCTGTGACTTTCCTTGCCGCCGTGCTCACGAGTTCTGCGAAACCCGAATATGCTGGCGTCCGTGAAGTTATTGGGTGACGCATATGGCATTTCGAAAGACTCGCATTCTCATTCTTTGCAAGACGTATCCGTCTCCAAGTGCGCGTTACATTGAGACTTCATGTGTGGCGGGTATGGAAGAATCTGGAAAGTTGATCAGGCTCTATCCAGTGCCTTTCCGGTTAATCGACGATGCCGCAAAATTCAAGAAATGGCAGTGGATTTCTGCCCAGGTGGAGAAAGCAAACAAAGATCACAGGCCAGAAAGCCATCGCATCGGAGTTGATACTATCGTCTGTGACGATGAAATCGTTAGCGCACAGAACGATTGGGTGGCGCGGCGTCAGTTGTTGGCCGGTGCTCCAATCTATGAGCAATTTTCAGATTTGGATCAATCGCGGCTTGAGTCTGGAACGACCCTAGGCTTCGTACGGCCCGCGCGCATTCTTGGGCTTGACATCACGCCCACGACGCCAGGCTGGACCGATGAGGAACGGCAAAAACTCGTGCAGATGCAGCAGCAGGGTAGCCTGTTTGACACGAGCGATGCGTCGAGCATCGCTACACTTCTCAAAATTCCATTCGATTTTCACTACCGCTACGCTTGCACTTGCCGTGGCGATCAGCAGATCGAGGTTCGGCACAAGATAGTCGATTGGGAAATTGGGGCGCTCTACTGGAACGTCCGGCACCGGCATGGCGAGAAGTGGGAGGCTCCATTCAGGCACAAGCTTGAACAGTATTTACCATCAAGAGATCTTATGTTCCTGATGGGGACCATCCATCGCTTCCCCGATCAGTGGCTCATCGTCAGTCTTATTTATCCACCTAAGCCGCAGACCGTGCCACCAGATCAGTTATCTCTGCTATAGCAGTCAGATGAACTACCCGCGGGCCACCGTGACGAGCTACTGCTCTGGCAACAAGGCTGCGGTGGCAATAATTGAAGTCGGCCTCAAAGCACACCAAACATGCGCTTGTCTCCCGCGCAAGGTGCGCCAGTTCTAAGACTGCATCTGCTTGCTCAGCAAGATAAGCAATAAATGCTCTTTCGTAGCGGTTCCAATTTTCATCGAGCTTGTATTGGTCGCGGATTGGTCGTGGGCAGCCGAAGACTGGAAGATGCGCGTAAACAATACCCGTATTGTGAAGGGCAGTACCGAACGCAGTTTTCGAAAAACCCTTCTTGCGTGAGAGGGGCAACTGACGGACGTCGAATACCGTCCGCACGCCGGCCTTTTGCAGGCGAGCAATGAATGCGTTTAACGCCAGCCCCTCATAGCCAAGAGTGTAAAGCGCCATTGGTCCGCCCCGTACTTACGACTCCAGAATCGCATAATTGGCCACAGAAAGTGAAGCCTTCCCTAAGATCAGATTATCGCGAATAAGGGCACGGGGGCAGTCTACTGCTCACCCGGTTTGACTAACCGATTAGCTCACACTAGCCACAGGCCCTCCTCGTCGCAATGCTACCGAGCCGATGAATGCGGGAGGGGAAAGCTCTCAATACACTCTCGCCTTTGGCGGAATGTACTCCACGTCGCTCGATAGCGTGTAGCTGTGCACCGGGCGGTAATCGAGTTTGGCCCAGCCGGTCTTGGGGTCGAGCCATGACAGCGTGTGCTTCATCCAGTTGGCGTCGTCGCGGTTGGGGAAGTCCTCGCGGGCATGCGCGCCGCGGCTTTCGGTGCGGGTGCACGCGCCCTCGATGGCCACAATGGCCTGCTGGATGAGGTTCTCGAACTCCAGCGTTTCCACCAGATCGGTGTTCCAGACCATCGAACGGTCGGTCACGCCGATGTCGCCGATGCTCTTGTAGATCGCGTCGATGCGCTTGCGGCCCTTGTCCAGCGTCTCGCCGGTGCGGAACACGGCCGCGTCTTCCTGCATCGCCATCTGCATGGCGAGCCGCATTTGTGCGGTCGACGTCGGGCCCTTGGCGTGGCGGTAACGGTCCAGCCGCGCCAGCGTCTCCTCGCCTGCGTTCTTGGGCAAGTCGGGCTGCGTCGCGCCGCCCTCCAGCGATTTTGCCGCTTGCGCGCCGGCCGCCTTGCCGAACACCACCAGATCGATCAGCGAATTGGAGCCCAGCCGGTTGGCGCCGTGCACCGAGACGCAAGCGCCTTCGCCCACCGCCATCAGACCCGGCACGACCGTGTCGGGATTGCCGTCCTTCAATGTCAGCGCTTCGCCCATATAGTTCGTCGGGATGCCGCCCATGTTGTAGTGCACGGTCGGCAGCACCGGGATCGGCTCCTTGGTGACGTCCACGCCCGCGAAGATGCGCGCGCTTTCCTGGATGCCGGGCAACCGTTCGTGGATGATCTTCGGGTCGAGATGCGAAAGGTGCAGGTGGATGTGGTCCTTCAGCGGGCCGACGCCGCGTCCCTCGCGGATTTCGATGGTCATGGCGCGGCTCACCACGTCGCGCGAGGCGAGGTCCTTCGCGTTGGGCGCATAGCGCTCCATGAAACGCTCGCCCTCGGAATTGGTGAGGTAGCCGCCTTCGCCGCGCACGCCTTCGGTGATCAGCGTGCCGACGCCGTAGATGCCGGTCGGATGGAACTGGATGAACTCCATATCCTGCAGCGGCAGGCCGGCGCGCAGCACCATGCCGTTGCCGTCGCCGGTCTGGGTGTGCGCCCCAGTGCAGGAGAAATAGATGCGGCCGTAGCCGCCCGTCGCCAGGATCACTTTTTTCGCGCGGAAACGATGGATGGTTCCATCGTCCAGGCACCAGGCCATGATGCCGCGCACCGCGCCGTCCTCCATGATGAGGTCGAGCGCGAAATATTCGACGAAGAAGTTCACTTCATGCTTCACGCACTGGCCGTACAGCGTGTGCAGCATGGCATGGCCGGTGCGGTCGGCGGCGGCGGCGGTGCGCTGGGCAATGCCCTTGCCGTAGTGGCTGGTCATGCCGCCGAAGGCGCGCTGATAGATCTTGCCGTCCTCGGTGCGCGAGAACGGCACGCCGAAATGCTCCAGCTCGTAAACCGCTTCTGGCGCGTTGCGGCAGAGATATTCGATGGCGTCCTGATCGCCCAGCCAGTCCGATCCCTTGACGGTGTCGTACATGTGCCAGCGCCAATCGTCCTCGCCCATATTGCCGAGCGCGGCGGCGACGCCGCCTTGCGCCGCCACCGTGTGGCTGCGGGTGGGAAAGACTTTCGTCACGCAAGCCGTCTTGAGGCCCAGCCGCGCGCATTCGAGCGTGGCGCGCAATCCGGCGCCGCCGGCGCCGACGACGACGACATCGAAGGTATGTTCGGTAATCGGATAAGCGGTCATTTCAGGTTCCGACGGCAATTCGCAGAAGCGCGAAGACGCAAGCAGCGGCGACGGCAAATGCAAAACCGTGGTTGAGGATCATCAAAAGCAGCTTGGCGCCTTCGTGGGGCACGTAGTCCAGGATCACTTCCTGCAGGCCGAGCGCCATGTGGTACAGCGCGGTCAGGATGAACGTGCCCAACAGCACGGCGTTGAGCGGGTGGGACAGGAAATAGAGCACCGAGGCTTCGTGCGCGCCGACCAGGCCGAGCGCGGAAACCGCGAACCACAGGGTCAGCGGAATCAGGATGACCGCGCTGACGCGCTGGCGCCAGAAATGATTGACGCCGGAATGCGACGAGCCGAGGCCTTGCGCCTTACGCAACGGGGTTTCGAGGCTCATTGGTAGTAGCCCCCCTTGCCGGTGTAGGCGAGGATGAAGAAAGCCATCGCCAGAAGTCCCGAAAGCAGGAACACCAGAATGCCGGTCCGGTTGGCCGTCGGAACGGCAAAGCCGTAGCCGAAGTCCCACGCCAGATGGCGCATGCCGTTGACCGTATGATAGGCGAGCGACCAGACGAAGCCGAACATCACGAGCTGGCCGAGCGGCGTTGCGACGATGTTGCAAAAGTCGTTGTAGGTCTCGGGCCCCGACGCCACGGCGATCAGCCACCAGGCGAGAAGGAGTATGCCGCCAGCCAGACCGACGCCGGTCATCCGATGGACGATCGAAGTCGCCATCGTGATGGGCCAGCGGTAAACGGTAAGGAATGGCGAAAGCGGTCGCGATGCCACTTTGTGCGGTTGATCCGCCATGAATATCCTCGAAGGGATGAGGGGTAAAACCGGGCCGGAGTGTAGGTTTACGGGCTTCTAAGTCAACCGAACTGTGCGCCAAACTGCGGTTTGCGGTTTGTCCGGCGATGCGGCAGTTTCGGGCAGGGGATTGGCGCCTTGGCATCAGCATCGATATGAGTGATTCGCAAACAAGGGCGCCGGGCCGGTTCGGGTGGCTGAGATGGCCTGACGCGCCGCTGTCGAATCCAGCTGCGGAAATTGCGGCGATACTGCTGCTGTGCCCGATTTTCCTCTACGCCGCGTTGTGGAACCGCTTTCCCTTCGTCTTCTTCGATACGGGCGCCTATGTGCTCGAAGGCTTTGCCCGCGTCCTCGTGCCGGAGCGTTCGTCCGTCTATTCGCTGTTCCTGCTCTATGCGCATGGGCGCGTGAGCCTTTGGTATGTGGCGGTTACGCAGTGTGCCATCACGGCGTTTGTCGTCACCGAATTCGCCCGCGCGATACGGCCGCATACTAGTCTGTGGCGGATGCTCGGCATCGGCCTGGCGCTCGCTCTTTTCACCAGCATCGCGTGGTCCGCCGGCCAGATCGAGCCGGATTGCCTGACGCCGCTCCTGGTGCTGGCGCTGTATCTGCTGGCGTTTCAAACGCGGCAGGTCGGCTGGGTGAGGGGAGCGCTGCTGGTCTGCGTAGCCGCATTCGCGACCGCTGCGCACCAGTCTCATCTGGGGCTTTGCGCCGGGCTCGCGCTCTGTATAGCCCTGGCATGGGCCGCAAGTGTCGCTCTGCGCAAACGCGTGCGGTTGCCGCGGCCAAATCCGCTTCTGCCCATTGCGTGCTTCGTGCTGGGGCTTGGGTTGGTGTACGCCGCGAACTACTCGCTGACCCAGAAGGTATTCATCAGCCGTTCGGGCAACATCTTTCTCACGGCGCGATTGATGGGCGACGGCATCGTCAAGCGCACGCTCTACGACATCTGCCCAACGCAACATCTCAAGCTCTGCGCCTACAAGGACCGGCTGTCGCCGAGCGCAGACAATTATCTGTGGGGCGCCGAAAGCCCGTTCAACAAGCTGGGACGCTTCAAGGGCCCGGAGAATGAATACAAAATCATAGTGGCCGAAAGCCTTCGCCGCTATCCGCTGACAAGTCTTGCCACTGGCCTGTGGGGATCGTTCCGGCAATTCTTCATGTTCCGCACCGGCGACGGGATATCCCCGCAGCAATGGGTCCTCGATCCCGAGTTCCAGAATTTCATGCCGCGCCAATACGCGCACTATCTCAAGGGCAGGCAGCAGCAAGACGCCGTGCGATTCGAATCGGTGAACGTGGTCCAATACCCGCTGGCCCTGCTGGCACAGGTTTGGCTCGGTATTCTGCTGTGGAAAGCGGTCAAACACCGGCGCTGGAACAGGGCCGCGCTGCCGGCCTTCGTCTTCCTGGCGCTTTTGGGCAACGCGCTGGTCTGCGGCCTGTTCTCGGGACCGCACGACCGCTACCAGTCGCGACTGATCTGGGTGCCTGTGCTGGTGTTGTTGTTGACGGAGGGGCCGAGACTTCAACGCGCCTTGCGGAAGCCAGTCGAATCCGGCACTTAATGCAGCCTCATGGCCGCTCCAGTCCGCATCGCCGCTTCGATTCTGTCCGCCGATTTTGCGCGTTTAGGCGCCGAGGTCGAGGCGGCCGAAAAAGCTGGCGCCGATCTGATCCACGTCGACGTGATGGACGGCCATTTCGTGCCCAACATGACGATCGGGCCGCCGATCGTGAAGGCACTGAAGCCCTACGCCAAGAAGCCGCTCGACGTGCATCTGATGATCTCGCCGGTGGATGCGTTGGTGCCGGAATTCGCCGAGGCGGGCGCGGACGGGATCACGGTGCATCCCGAAGCGGGGCCGCACATCTATCGCACGCTGCAACTCATCCGCAGCCTGGGCAAGAAGCCGGGCGTGGCGCTCAATCCGGGCACGCCGGTGGATATGCTCGACAACGTCATGGATCTGGTCGATTTGATCCTCATCATGACCGTCAATCCGGGATTTGGCGGCCAGAAGTTCATCACCGGCCAGCTCAAGAAGATCGAAGCGGCGGCAAATCGCATCGCCAAGACCGGGCGCGAGATTGCGCTCGAAGTCGATGGCGGCATCGATCCGGCGACGGCCAAGCAGGTGATAGCCGCCGGCGCGAACGTGCTGGTCTCGGGAACCGCGGTGTTCCGGGGGGGCGCACAGAACTATGCGTCCAACATCGCCGCGTTGAGAGGATAATGGTGTGGCCGCGCGCCCGTCTCAGCGGTCGACAGCGTCCCTGGCGCTTCTTCCCGAAGCGGCCGGCGTGGTGCTGTGGAAGGCGTTCGGCGGATTCCGCCGCTGGTACCGCAGCACCTGGCTCTATCGGCGCCTGCTGAAAGGCCCGCTGGCCGACCGCATTGCTTTCCATCCCTATGACGCGCTGCCGCGCCGTCTTGAGGACGCCGATGCGCTGCTGCGCGGCCGCTTCCGGTTTCACGGCGAAACCGTCGAGGCGAAAGACCGTTCTATTTTCGATTCCGTTGCCCCGTCGCGCGAATGGGACGAGGCGCTGCACAGTTTCGCCTGGCTTCCGCCCTTGTCGGCTGCCGGCGGCGATGCCGCGCGCACGCTGGCAACCAACCTCATCAGCCAATGGCTGAAGCGCAATGCGCATTACTCGGAACCCGCATGGCTTCCTCACGTCACCGCGAGGCGCCTGGTTCACATCTTCGGACACGGACGGTTTGTTCTCTCCAATTCCGACATGCTGTGGCGATCGAAAGTGTTCGTCTCGCTGCGCGAACAGTCGCGCATGTTGGCGCGCATGGCCGGCGAAGCGCCGGAGGGATTGCCCTGCCTGGAGGCCGCTGCCGCGTTGGCGTTGTCGGGCATCTGCCTCGCCGACAGCCCGCGCCGCCTGGAAAGCGGACTGGCGCGGCTGGATGCGGAGATCGAGCGCCAGATTCTCCCCGACGGCGGGCACATCAGCCGATCTCCGGAAGCGCTCGTCCATGCCTATCGCCACATTGTCATGGTGATGGACGCACTTACCGCGACGGGCCGCGACGTGCCCCAACACTTGCGTGGCGCGCATGACCGCATGGCGCCGATGATCCGTTTCTTCCGTCATGGCGACGGTGCACTGGCGCTGTTCAACGGCGGATCGGAAAGCGACGCACGCATGATTGCCGGCCTGTTGTCGCGGGACGAGGTTCGCGGTCAGCCTTTCTCCTATGCGCCTCATTCGGCTTATCATCGCTTGGCCGAGGCGCGCACGCTGGTGCTGATGGACTGCGGACGGCCGCCGGTCGGTGCATTTTCCAACTGCGCCCATGCGGGATGTCTCTCCTTCGAGCTCAGCGCGAACGCCCAGCGCATCGTCGTCAATTGCGGGTCGGCGGATCTCGCGGGCCATCGCAAATGGGAAACCGCGCTAAGAGGCACGGCAGCGCATTCCACCGTGACGCTGGCGGATACCTCCGCAGGCATTATTCTCTCCGAAGGATGGGTGCGAAATTTGCTGGGGCCGCGGTTGCTCGGCGGCGTGGCCGACGTCATCACGCGCCGTGTCGAAACCCCAAGGGGTCTGACCGCAGAGGCGAGCCATGACGGCTATGTCCGTGCATTCGGCATCCGCCACGAGCGCGAACTGACCTTGTCGCCGCAGGGCTTGGCATTGACCGGCGCCGACCGGCTGCTGCCGCAAAAGGACCGCAAGGGCGGCGCGGTTCCGTTCGCCGTGCGCTTCCACATCCACCCCGACGTTCGCGTTTCGCGCGCGCAGAGCGGCGACGTGATCCTGAAGCTGCCGAACGGGGAGGGCTGGCGCTTTCGTTCGGGCACGCCCATCGCCGTCGAGGAGAGCGTCTATCTGGGCGGCGACACGATCCGTCGCACCGAACAGCTCGTTCTGGCGGGCACGGCAAAAGACGCCAACGTGGACATCGCCTGGATATTCGAGCAGATCGGCGCGGGATAGAGAGTAATCGCTTTGCGTAGTATCACTTTGTCATTCCCGGCCGAGCATTGCGTGAGCAATGCGAGGGGAAGGGAATCCATGAGCCTGCGAAGGTTTCTGGATTCCCTTCCCTCGCGCTCACTACGTTCGCGCTCGCCGGGAATGACAAACGAGTTCATTCGAAATCATCAGGCGCTGGCGCCATACGTTGAGATTTGGAGAATCCGAAATTGGTCGCGTCTGTGATTACCGGAGTCATTTTCGATTTGGGTGCGGTGGTGATCGATTGGAATCCCATGCATCTCTATAGAAAAATCTTCCGGGGCGACGAGACCAAAGCGGCCGATTTTCTGAAACGCATTTGTCCGCAGGAATGGAATGAGCAACAGGACGCCGGGCGGAGCCTGGAAGCGGCCACCAACGAAAGACTGGCTCTTTTTCCGGAATGGGAGAGCGAGATACGAGCCTTCTACGGCCGCTGGCCGGAGATGATCGGCGGAAGGGTCCCGGGCACCGCCGTGATCATGCGCGAACTGAAGGCCTTGGGCATTCGCCTGTTCGCGCTGTCGAACTGGAGCGCCGAGACCTTTTCGCTGGTTCGCGACAAGTTTGAGGAACTCGATCTCTTTGAAGAAATTTTTCTGTCCGGCGAACACAAGATCGCAAAACCCGACGAGCGCTTCTACCGGGCCGCTTTGCAGCGGATCGACATTCCGACGGAAAACCTCGTCTTCGTCGACGACAGTCACAGGAATGTCCGCGCGTCCGAGAAATTGGGTCTCAGGGCATTGCTCTTTACCGGCGCGGACCAGCTTCGCAGCGACTTAAGGACGCTCGGAGTCGGACTGACCGTCAATCCCGCCGCTTGATCGTCTGGATTTTCGGGTGCGCCGTCACCAGACCAGCGGAATGACCGCCCAGGTGCGCCGTCGCTGTGCATCAAATTCCGCGCCGAAGCGTTCACTGAGGGCGCGCTCCTCGACATGGATGCGCCACACATAGCCGAGCGCCACGAGCAGCGTCGAGCCGATCGTGGATACCCAGTTGCCCATGGCGAGGCCGATCCCAGCGAAGATCAGGATGCCGCCGGTGTAAGCGGGATGCCGCAGCAGGCGATAAGGCCCGCGCGTTATCAGCTTCTGCCCGTCGAGAAGGGTAACGGACGTTCGGAAGAACGCGCCCAAGGTCTGCAGGGCCCAGCTATAGAGCAATAGACCGCTCCAGAACGCGGCCATCGCGGCGTCGAACACCAGCTCCATCGGAAGTGCGATGCGCGCTTGCGGCAGGACAGACGGTGCCCAGAAGGCGCACCCAAAGGCTGCGAACGAAAAGGCGTAAATGGTACCTTTGCTGCCGCGGTCGCGATTTTCGCCCTTCGCACCCGTGCGGTCGCGCCGATGCGCCAGCGAACTCGCAAGGAACAAGCCCGCGAAGCTCAGCCAGAATAAAATGGCCCACAGCTGCCGTTCGGCGAACAAATAATGCGGTGTGACGACTTGCATGCTCTTGCCCCCTTCGCAGCACAAACCCAGCCTATGTGAGCGGGTGGCAGTCTGCCAATAGG
>Ga0265314_10001909_pt1 | contig 22269 bp, 19 predicted proteins | sample 4126metaG_FD_203106 | JGI IMG/M metagenome (GOLD analysis project Ga0265314, IMG submission 203106) | Rhizosphere microbial communities from Carex aquatilis grown in University of Washington, Seatle, WA, United States - 4-1-26 metaG | ecosystem: Host-associated > Plants > Roots > Rhizosphere >... | reverse complement strand
GGCGGCAGGATCGAGGCCGGGATATCAAAGCGCTGGAGGATTTCGCTCGACCAGGTGCGCAGGCGCAAATCAAACAGCATCGACTCGGTCGCATTCGACGGTTCGGTGCTGGCGACGCCGCTCAAGCGATACGTCATCCAGTCGTTGATCATCAGCATGCGCGTTGCCGCAGGCCCGCCTTGCTTGCGGTACCAGAGGTAGCGCGCCAGCGGAAAGATGAACGGTGCCGAGTGCCCGGTGATCTCGTAGAGACGCTCGGCGCCGAGCTCGTTGAGCACCTCCAGCCCTTCCATGAAGCCGCGGCTGTCGAGGTTCGGTCCGGCATAGACTTCGCGGCCGTCGGCCGCCAGGAAGACGCAGCCCTCGCGCTGACTCGTGGTCGCCACACCGATGACGTCGCCGGCGTCGACGCGCGCGTCGGCGAGCGCTCCCAGCGTGCAGCGCGCGAGAATGCGCCAAAACGCGTCGGGGTCGAAGGCATACTCCTTCACCACCGGCACCATCACGTTGGCGTGCACTTCGTATTCCCAACGCTCGTAGCGCAGGGCGAGCAGGCGACCCGACACGTCGAAGACGGAGCACTTTGCTCCGCCGGTCCCCGCATCGAGGACGGCGATAACCGGCATGGCGCGTCAGGCGCCGAGCACAGCCGGGTTAGCGATGTAGGTCGGACGCGCGCCGCGCAACCAGGCCTCGATACCGTCGAGGATGAGGTCCGTTTGATGCCGCACGACGTCGCGCGTCGCGCCGCCGAGATGTGGTGCGACGAGCACGTTGGGCAGCTGCACGTAGCGATTTTCAGGACGCACCGGCTCGTCGGCAAAGACGTCGAGCGCTGCGCCGGCCAGGTGGCCGTCGCGCAGTGCCGCGTACAAGGCCTCGTCGTCGACGAGCGCCGCGCGCGCTAGGTTGAGGAAATAGGCGCCCGGTTTCATCGAGCGGATGCGCTCCGCGTTGATCAAGCCGTAGTTCTCCGGCGTGTCGGGGCAGTGCAGGGTGAAGATGTCCGCCTGCTGGATGACATCGTCGAGCGCCATGGGCTCCGCGCCGGCGGCGCGCACGGCGGCAGCGTCGACGAACGGGTCGTAGACTGCCACGCGGCTGCCGAAGGCGCGTACACGTTGCACGACGCGCCGGCCGATGGCGCCGAAGCCCACCACGCCGACGGTCACGCCGTTGAGCTCAAAGCCGCCGTAGGTGCTGTAGGCGGTCAGGTAGTCCTTGGTTCCGGTGAACGTCATCTGGCCGGACTTCAGCAGGTGGTTGACGGTATAGATGTGGCGCGCCAGCGCGAGCATGAAGCCGACCGTCAAATCGGCCACCGCATCGGCATTGCGACCGGGCGCATAGATCACCGGCACGCCGAGCGCGGTGGCGCGCTCGACGCCGATGTTGACGGGATCGCCGCGACAGCAGCCGATCAGCTGCAGGCGACAATTGTCGAGCACTTCGTCGTGTACGAGGTCTGCCTCGACGATCAGCACGTCGGCGCCGAGCTCGCCGATGCGTTGCGCAAACTGCTGGCCGTCGAAGTAAATCATCTGCTTGTCGCGCCAGTCCTCGTGCACGACATCCATATGCTGGCCGAGGCGGCGCAGGCCGTCTGCGGTGAACGAGGCAGTGACCAAGGCTTTCACGGATGCTTCCTCTTCTCGGCGCGAATGAGCATGTGCACCAGGTTGATGATGTGGGGCCGCAGGCGCGCACGCATCTCCGGGGAACGGATGCTGCCCCCGAGCAGGGTGGAGAACTGCTGGCTGTCGAGCATGAACAACAGCAAGACCGAGTGTACGGTGAGCATGAAGATCGGCGCGTCGCTCGCGTCGACGATGTGGCTCAGGTCGTACGTCCAGGTGGCGAACCGCTTCCACGCCGGCAAGAGAATGTCGCGTTCGATCTCGTTCGCGCCTTCGGTTGCTTCAAGGAGGCGCCGCACCATGAGCTTGGGAATGTTCGGGTTGTCGGCAAAGAAATCGAACAGCGAGCCCATGGCGTCGTCGACGACTTGCCGGCTGGCCGGCCGCTCCAACGACGCTTCTGGGATCGACGACTGCACGAGCTCGACGATGCGGTCGTAGATGTTCTCGAATACGGCGAAATACAACGTCTCCTTCGACTCCCAATGATAGTGGAGGCTGGAGATGTTCACGCCAGCGCCGGACGCGATTTCGCGCGTCGACGCGCCTTCGAATCCTTTGGCGGCGAAAACCGCTTCCGCAGCGCTGAGGATACGCGCCTTGGTCGATGCCGGGGCCTCGCGGGCCTTGTTCAACGCGGTGCGCGGCACGGTCGATGTCCGAAGGGAAACGCTTTAATCATTTGACCGAAACGCTTTACGGAACCGCAGTCCGGACTGTCAAGCAAGCCGACGCAGCCAGCTGCGGGAGCGTGGCCGAAGAAAAATTGACAAGCCCAGAGTGCGCGACTAGAGGGACGCCGCAGCGTCGCGTCAGCGGCGCGTTTTCATCTCCGGAGGTGTTCATGGATGAGTGGGATTTGGCCAAACTGCCCGACGAAGACGAGGAAGAGACCGACGACGCCGAGGAAGAGGACGGCGACGACGAGGCCGAGTGGGATGAGGAGTCCGAAGAGGACGACAGCGACGACGACGAGACCGAAGAATGGGACGAAGACGAAGACGACGATGACGACGACGATGATGACGACGAAGACGACGACGAGGAGGAATGGTAGGCCACCCGTCGTGTGGTGATGCGCGCCGCAATTCAGCGGGTCTTGGAGGCCTCGGTCGATGTGGAGGGAACACGAATCAGCCACATCGCCCGGGGCCTTCTCGTTTTCCTGGGCGTGACGACGACTGATGGTACGGGCGAAGCCGACTGGATGGTAGACAAGATCCTCGGTTTGCGGATCTTCGAGAACGACGCCGGCAAACTCGATGCCTGCGTGCAGGATATCGGCGGCGGCGTGCTGGTCGTCTCACAGTTCACGCTCTATGCCGATACCCGCAAGGGACGGCGTCCGTCGTTTACGAACGCCGCGCCACCGGCCCATGCCGAGCCGCTCTACCGGCGCGTCGTCGATGCCGTCGCGGCGCGCGGTCTGCCGACCGGTGCCGGCCAATTCGGTGCGCACATGCTGGTACGTCTGATCAACGACGGCCCGCTCACCATCATGCTCGACACCGCGGCGGCATGAGATGGCGCGCGCCGGCTTCTACGTCATTCACAACTCCAGCATCCGGTTCGGGCGCGACGGCCGCTGGTACGCGGACGGCCAGCCGATCGTCAATGCGCGCATCGCCGATCTGTTCTCACGCCACATCCAGCGCGCCGACGACGGATCGTATCGCCTGCGCATCGCCGACGAACAGGCTGCGATCGAGATCGAGGACACGCCATACGTGATCATCGCCGCGGGCGATGAGGCGGGTGAGACGTGGGTCGAGCTCAACGATCGCAGTCGCGAGCGGCTCGATACGACGTCGCTCGCCGTCGGCACCGACGATGTCTTGTACTGCCGGGTCAAGGGCGGCACCGAAGCGGCGCGCTTCCTGCGCCCGGCCTACTATCAGGTCGCCGGCCACATCGAGGCGGCCGCAGACGGTTTCGTCTTCCGCGGCGCAGCTGGACGGCATCCGATTGGCCGACGCTGAGCCGACGCCTCCGCTGCACGTGGTCCTCGTGCAGCCGGAGATTCCGCCCAACACCGGCAGTATCGCGCGCCTGTGTGCGGCCACCGCCGCGCGTCTGCATCTCGTCAAGCCGCTCGGCTTTTCACTCGAGGATCGCTACCTGCGGCGTGCCGGGTTGGACTACTGGCCGCACGTCGACCTGCAGGTGCACGAAGATTGGGCGGGCTTTCGACATGCCACCGAAGCGCGCGCGTTCGTCGGGTTCTCGGCGCGTGCGACGCACTCGTATCTGGACGCCGACCTGCGTTGCACACCGCTCTACCTCGTCTTTGGCGGTGAGACGCGCGGCTTGCCGGACGCGGTGCGCGAGGCCGATGGAATGGCGGTCTGGCGCATTCCATTGCTGACGCCGCATGTGCGCAGCCTGAATCTCTCCAACGCGGTGTCGATTGCCGTCTACGAGGCGCTGCGCCAACGCGGGGCGCTCCGCTGAACCGGCTGGCATGGCCGCGCCTGGCCCAGTAAGGTTGTCGCGTGGACGATCTGCGCTTCGAAGACAGCGAGTTTACGATCGGCTGGTGCGCCATCTGCGATCGCGATGTGCTCACGTTCATGGGTGAGCCGGCGGAGGCCGAGATGGTCGCGCGCTGCGTCCATTGCGAGCAGCGCGTCACCCGTGTGCGCGTCGCCACCGGCGAAGACCTCCCGCAACACGGCTACGGCGTGCTCGAGGACGGCGGTTGCGGTCGTCCCGACTGCGGCGGCGGTCGCTGCAACCGCGGCGGCACCCACTGAGACGCGGAGAACGGCATGGCGGGCCTGAGCCCGCTATGGCAGCATCGCGCGCATGCTTCGCCTGGTGCGCTACGCGGTCTTCGTTACATGGGCCGCGCTGCTGATCGCGCTGGTGCGAGCCCACATGCCGTCGGCGCCGCCGGCCCTCGGCGGCGCCTTGCCGGCCGCGACGCCGGCGAACGGGCAAACGGACGAGTGGAGCGGGCTGTACATGCACGACCATAAGGTCGGCTATGCCCACTCCCGCGTCACCGCTGCGGCCGACGGCTATCGGTTGGACGAGACGTCGGTCATGCGGCTGACCGTGATGGATCGGGAGCAGAACGTGCGCGCCGTCATCGGTGCCGATACCGGGCCGGATTGGGCGATGCGCCGCTTCACGGTCGCGTTGACCACCGATGTGGGGGACTTCGACGTCAGCGGAGCGGTCGACGGCCGCGCCCTCACCTATTCGATGACCTCCGGCGGCGAGACGACTGAACAACATCTCGATCTGCAGGAGCCGATTTATCTGCCGAGCGCGGCGCGCGCGGCGCTGGTTGCGCAGGGGCTCAGGCGCGGCGCGACGACGACCTTGCGCGTCTTCGATCCGTCTGCGCTCGACGCGCAGCCGATGACGATCGAGGTGTTGGGACGCGACCAGCTGACCATCGACGGCCGCCAGGTCGAGGCCTGGAAGCTGCACGAGTCGCTGCACGGCATCGACTCGCAAGTGTGGCTCGACGATGCCGGTGAGACGCTGCGCGAAGAAGGACCAATGGGACTGGTGACGCTGCGCGAGACACCCGATGCCGCGGTCAACGCAGGGTGGGGCGGCGCGCCGTTCGACCTGATGGGCGCCGTCGCAGTGCCGGTGCGCATGCCGCTCAACGATCCTCGCCACCTGACGCAGTTGCGCGCGCGTCTCACCGGCATCGACGGCGTGGCAGTTCCTACCGACGCGCGCCAATCGCTGCACGACGGCCTGCTGTCGATCGTCGTCGAGGCCGCGCCGGCGGCGACGTATCAGCTGCCGTATGCAGGCGCCACGCAACGCGCCGAATTGCAGGCGACGCCGTTTCTGCAGATCGACCATCCGAGCGTCCAGGCGGCGGCGCACCAAGCGGTCGGCGACGAGCGCGATCCGCTGCGCGCCGCCCAACGCCTACGGCGTTGGGTCTACGACAACCTGCAGAAGCGACCAGCGGCGACGATTCCCAATGCCGTCCAGGTGCTGCAAACGCGCGTCGGCGACTGCAACGAGCACGCGGTGCTGTATGCCGCGCTGGCCCGCGCGGTCGGCTTGCCGGCGCGCGTCGTCGCTGGCGTCGTGTACGCCGACGGATCATTTCTCTACCACGCGTGGGATGAGGTGTGGCTCGGCGAGCGCTGGGTGACGGTCGACCCGACGTTCGATCAGCTGCCGGCAGATGCGACGCATATCAAGTTGGTCGAGGGCGGCCCTGACAAGCACACCGCGCTGGTGCCGATGATCGGCCACCTCGGCATCGAGTTGATGGCACCGGACGCCAGCGGATGACGGGCCACGGCAGACCGCTGCCGCCGCTGCACCTGCAACTCGCCGGCCCGAGTGTGCGCCCGAACGGTCGTCCGTCGTACGCCTTCGTTTCGGATGAGCTGGCGATCGGCGAGTATCCAACTCCGGAGGATGCCGCCTGGCTGCGCACCACGCACGACTTCGGCGCGGTCGTCTCGTTACAGGACGAGCTGGACTTGCATCGCAAGGGATTGGACCTGCGGGCATTGACGGACGCGTACGCCGCACAGCGCGTCACGTTCACGCACCACCCAGTCGCCGACGGCGATCCGATCGCGATGCGCCGCATCCTGGATGCCGCGGTGGCGTCGGTCCACGCCCAATGCCGCGCCGGCCGGCGGGTCTATCTGCATTGCAACGCCGGCGTGAACCGCGCGCCGACGGTGGCGATCGCGTATCTTCACGTCCACGGCGGCCTGTCGTTGGAAGCGGCGCGCACCCGCGTCAAGGCGGCGCGTGCCTGCGTCCCCTACTGGCGCGTGTTGGTCGCGCACTACGGCGGCTGACTCACGCGCCGGCGCCGCGACGGCGCAAGGGCGCCTCGTTGAACTCCAGCCAGTAGCGCCCGAGGTGTTGCAGCAGATCGTTGAAGCGGTCGAAGTCGACCGGCTTGCGGACGTAGCTGTTGACGCCCAGGCGATACGCTTCAAGGATGTCCTGCTCTTCATTGGACAACGTCAACACGACCACCGGCAACAGTCGCGTCCGCTGATCCTCGCGCATGCGCCGCAGTACTTCGAGCCCGTCGACCTTTGGCAGCTTGAGATCGAGCAGCACGAGATCGGGCTGGAGATCGGCGTTGCGGCCGGCATAGCCGCCGGTGGCGAACAAAAAGTCGAGTGCCTCGACGCCGTGTCGGACGACGATGACCTCGCTGGCGATGCGGTTCTTCTTGAGCGCCCGCATCGTGAGCTCGACGTCGTCGGGGTTGTCTTCGACGAGCAAGATGAGGCGGTTCGACGGCATCGCGCGACTCGAGCTTCTCTTGCGGCGGGTGGAGACGGCGCCGCCCTTACAGCAGGTTGCTGCGACCCGCTCAAGTCCGCGCAGCCAGTGGTCCGGCCATCGGGACGTGGATGCGGAACGTTGCGCCGCGTCCGGGCGCACTGCTGACTTCGATTTCGGCGCCGAGCACTGCCGCCAGACGTTTGACGATGTAGAGCCCCAGCCCCACGCCGCCGGCCGTGCGCTCGCCGTCCGGCGCCTGGCGAAACATCTCGAAGATATCGGACAGATGCTCCGATTTGATGCCCATACCGGAGTCCTGCACCACGAACGTCAGGATGCTGCGCTCGGGTTGCGCGGCGACCGACACGGTCACCATGCCGTGATGGGTGAACTTCAGCGCGTTGTGGATCAAGTTGCGCAACAGGATCTGCAGTTTGCTGGGGTCGGTGCGAATCGGCGGCAAGCCGGGCGCGACGCGCCAGTTGAGCTCGACCGATTGCTTACGCCACGCGGGCGGAATTTGTACTTGCAGCTGCTCGAACAGTTGCCCGACCGCAATGTCGCGCAGATCGACGGTCATCAGGCCACGCTCGAGGCGGCTCATGTCGAGCGTCGCTTGAATCAGCTCGAGCAGTTGCAGCGCTTGCTGCCGCACGGTGCCGAGCGTGTCGAGATGGTCCGCCTCGAGATCGCCGAAGGCGCCTTCGAGCTGCAGATCGGTGTAGCCGATGATCACGTTCAGCGGCGTGCGCAGCTCATGCGACATCGTCGCCATGAACTCTTCCTTCAGTTGATTGGCGGACTGCAGATCGGCGATCAGGTTGGCGTGGTCGAGCGCTGCCGAGGCGTGCACGGCGATGCCGGAGAGGATGCGCGAATCGCGCGCCGCGAACTCGGCTTGCTTGTCGGCGCGTGCGGCCAATAGCACGCCGCGCAGCTGATCGCCGCGGTGCAAGCGGACGCCGAGCAGGGCGGTGGCACGCCAGCGTTGCAAGAGCCCGCGCAGCATCGGCTCACGCACGCTGGCGAGCGGCAGTTGCACGACCTCACCGGAGCGCGCCGGACCGAAGGCCGGCACGGTGTCAGCGCGCACCTCGACCTGCCGGAGCTCGCTCCCGCCGGGCGCGTGTTGGCCGTGGATCGCGCCGACGCGGAAGGTCTCGCTGGCTTCGTCCCACAGCAGGAGCACGGTGCCGACTGCGCGCAGCTGACAACCGGTGCCGCGCACGATCTGCTCGGCGATGGCGCTTGGCTCGAGCGCCGCGGTGATGCCGTTGGCGACTTCCAGCACCGCGGTCGCCACCTCGGTGTTCTCCTTGATCGCCGCGTTCTCATGCTCGATGCGCTGATTCGTTTCGCGCAGGCGGTCCTGATCGAGCTCGAGCCGCCGCTCCGATGTGCGCGCCCGCCGCGTCACACCGAAGATGGCCGTGCCGCTCAAGCCCAGCGCGGCGAACATCAGCAGCGCTGGCGCGGTCAGCAGCGTGCTCCAGCCGGCGGCGGTCTGCTGCGCGGCAAACCCGCTCGCCATCGCCAGCGCGAGCAACGGCGCCAGACCGGCACGGCGCGGCAACGCCAAGCCCGACGCGACGACTGCGGCGGCAAAGAGCAACGGCAACACGCCGGCGGGGAGCGACTGGCTACTCAGCACATAAGCCGCTGCGCCAACTGGCAAGACGGCCAGCTCAGGAGTGAGGAGCACCCAGAGCAGCGGCTTCAGTGCCGGAACGATGATCGAGGCGGCCGCCCCGAGCAGGGCGACGATCGCCAGTGCCACCGGCAGCCCAGCATTGAGACTGAACGAGAACTGAACCTGCGAGCCCAGGGCCACAAGGCCCAGGGCGACGAGCAGCAACGGCACGATGCCGAGCGGCCGCCGCTCTGCGACGCGCGGCGCTTCGCTGGTGACGAGCTGCGGCCGCGGCGGTGAATCGGTGCCCGCCGACGCGGGTGCGACGCCAGAGCGATCGGTCGTGCGCGAGATCCGGGTGACGGCTGCCATCGCGAGCTGCACAGCGAGCCAGGAGCGTGCCAGGGCGCCGGTGAGAAAATGCGCTCCGCTGGCGCTTCTCCGGCGCGGCTTGGCGCGCATTGCACCCCGACGACGGGCTCGCCGATCGCGCTGCGCGCGTCAAAATCACTGCGACGCTGCTGCATTGTTGACGCCGTGTGCAGCGCCATGCGCAGTGCCGTTCGACGGCGTCGCACGACGCAATATTGACTCGTGCGATGTGCCCAGCTACGAAGACGTTGCCTTTAACTTGGTCCGGTGAGGCCAGAAAGGGTTCGCATGTTCCACCACCAAATCCATAGGTCGACAGTTTAAAGCCGCCTCACGCGAGGGGGCTTTTTTTTCGCCATGGCAACCGTGGAGCGGCAGGTGCTCGACGCACTGGGAGTCGAGCGCGCGTTGGCGCGCATCGCGCACGAAATTCTCGAGCGCAACAAGGGCGTCGACAACCTGGTCTTCATCGGCGTGCGTTCGCTCGGCGTCGAAATCGCGCAGCGCCTCGTCGACAAGGCGGAAGCGATCGAGGGAATCCGGCCGCCGAGTGGGATCATCGACATTACGCTCTACCGCGACGATCTGCATCGCGCTTCGCAGACGCCGCTGGTGCATGGCACTACCATCGGCTTTCCGATCGACGATCGCGCGCTGGTGCTGGTCGACGACGTGCTCTACACCGGCCGCACGACCCGCGCCGCGCTCGACGCGCTGATGGACTTCGGCCGCCCGCGCAGCGTGCAACTGGCGGTGCTGATCGATCGCGGCCATCGCGAGCTGCCGATCCGCGCCGACTACGTCGGCAAGAATCTTCCCACCGCGTTGAACGAATCGGTTGAAGTACGGCTGAAGGAGCGCGACGGGCGCGACGAAGTCGTGCTCATTCGCGCAGAGGAGGGCTGACGCATGTTCACCCGCCGCCATCTGCTGGGCCTCGAGGGGCTGTCGCGCGAGGAGATCCTTTCCCTGATCGACACCGCCGGCACGTTCAAGGAGATCTCCGACCGCGATATCAAGAAGGTGCCGACGCTGCGCGGCAAGACCGTCGTCGGCCTGTTCTATGAGGCCAGCACGCGCACGCGCACCTCGTTCGAAATCGCTGCGAAACGGCTCAGTGCCGACTACGTCAACATCAGCGCGCCGACCAGCAGCTCGAGCAAAGGTGAGACGTTGCTCGACACGGCACGCAACATCTCGGCGATGCGGCCGGATGCGTTGGTCATCCGCCACAGCGCCTCCGGCGCGCCGCACTTTCTCGCCAAACGCATCGACTGCCCGGTGATCAATGCCGGAGACGGGGCGCACGAACACCCGACGCAGGCGCTGCTCGACTTGCTGACCATCCGCGACAAGGTCGGCCGGCTGGACGATCTCACCGTCGCCATCGTCGGCGACATCCTGCACAGCCGCGTGACGCGCTCGAACGTGCACGCACTGCGCACGCTCGGCAACCGTGTGCGCCTGGTCGGTCCGCCGACCTTGCTGCCGGCCGAAGCGGCGGCCTGGGGCGAGGTACACCACGACCTGCGCAGCGGTGTGCGCGATGCCGACGTGGTGATGATGCTGCGCCTGCAGCGTGAGCGGCAGGGACGCAACTATTTACCGAGCCTCGACGAGTATTCGCGCTACTTCTGCCTCAACCGCGCCGCATTGGCCCTGGCCAAGCCCGACGCGGTGGTGATGCATCCGGGGCCGATCAACCGCGGCGTCGAGATCGCCAGCGACGTCGCCGACGGCGCCGCCTCGCTGATCATGCAGCAGGTGACGAACGGCGTCGCGGTGCGCATGGCGATCCTGTTTCTGCTGGTCAATCGCGTCCGCGCCGCCGCGCCGGATGTACCCGTGGCCGAGCACGCGGCGCCGGAGCGGCGGCGCAAGGTCGGCTGAATGGGCTCGATTCTCATCACCGGCGGGACGGTCGTGGATCCCGCCAGCCAGCGCCAGGGCGCCTTCGACATCTTGATTGTCGACGGCAAGATCGCGCGCGTCTGCGGCGCGGGCGAGGCCGGCGAGGCGGACGAGACGATCGACGCCGGCGGATGCTGGGTGGTGCCCGGTCTGATCGACATGCATGTGCACCTGCGCGAGCCGGGCTACGAGTACAAAGAGACCGTACAGACCGGAGCGCAGGCCGCCGTCGCCGGTGGCTTCACCGCCGTCGCGTGCATGGCGAATACCAATCCGGTCAACGACACCGGCGCGGTGACCAAGTACATCATCGAGAAATCGGTCGCCGCCGATCTCGCGCGCGTCTATCCGATCGGCGCCGTGTCGGTCGGGTTGCAGGGGGAGCGCCTGGCCGAGATTGGCGAGATGCGCGAAGCCGGCATCGTCGCAGTCTCCGACGATGGCCGGCCGATCATGGACAGCGCTCTCATGCGCCACGCGCTGGAATATAGCGCCATGTTCGACCTGGCGGTTATCGCGCATGAGGAAGATCTCGCCCTGGCCGGCGAGGGCTGCATGAACGAAGGGCCGACCTCGTTCCGCCTCGGCCTCAAGGGCATGCCGGCGGCGGCTGAAGAGGCGATGGTGGCGCGCGACATCGCGCTGCTGGAGCGCACTGGCGGGCGGCTCCACATCGCGCACGTCAGCACCGCGGGCAGTGTCGATCTCGTACGCCGCGCCAAGGCGCGCGGACTGGCGGTGACCGCCGAAGTCACTCCGCATCACTTCAGCCTGACGGAAGAGGCGGTCGGCGACTACGACACCAACGCCAAGATGGCGCCGCCGCTGCGCTTGTCGAGCGATGTGCAAGCGCTGCTGGAAGGATTGCGCGACGGCACCATCGACGTCATCGCCACCGACCACGCGCCGCACCATCATGACGAGAAGGACGTCGAATTCGACTGCGCCGCCAAGGGCATCGTCGGCCTCGAGACCGCGCTTCCATTGTGCTTGGCGCTGGTACGCGAGCAGGGGCTGGCGATCGAGACGCTGATTCGCGCCATGAGCCCGAATCCCGCGCGCGTGCTCGGCGTCGCGGGTGGCAACCTGGCGGAAGGCGCGCCCGCCGACGTGACGGTGATCGATCCGCACGCCACCTGGGAAGTGGAGCCGGAGCGCTTCCAGTCCAAATCGCGCAACACGCCGTTCGCTGGCTGGCAGATGACCGGCCAGGCGCGCGCCACCATCGTCGGCGGCGTGGTGAAGTGGCGCATGCTCGAGCCAGCCGCCAATGGGCGGAGAAAGCGCAGCGCAACGCGATGAGAGCTCTGCTTGCCCTGGCCGACGGCACGGTCTTCGAAGGCACCGGATTCGGCGCCGAGACCACAGCCGTCGGCGAGGTGGTCTTCAACACGTCGATGACCGGCTATCAGGAGATCCTCACCGATCCGTCCTATGCCGGGCAGCTGGTCGCCATGACCTATCCCGAGATCGGCAACGTCGGCGTCAATCTCGAGGACGTCGAATCGTCGCGCCCATACGTTGAAGGCTTCATCGTCAAGGAATACTGGGCGACGCCGAGCAACTGGCGCGCGACACAGTCGCTCGGCGACTATCTCAAGCAGCACAACATTCCCGGCATCCAGGGCATCGACACGCGAGCGCTGGTGCGCTTGTTGCGCGACAAGGGCAATCTCAACGGCGTGCTGTCGACGCGCGAGCAAGACCGCGATCGTCTGGTGCGCCTGGCGCGCGAAGCGCCGAGCATGGAAGGGTTGGATTTGGTCAAGCGCGTCACCTGCGAGGCGCCGTACGACTGGGACGAATCGCACTGGACGCTCGAGCACGGCTACGTGAAAGGCGAGGCGAATCCGAAGCACTTCGTCGTCGCCTACGACTTCGGCATCAAGCGCAACATCCTGCGCAACCTGGTGGCGAGCGGCAATCGCGTGCGCGTCGTCCCGGCCGGTACGCCGGCGGACGAAGTGCTGGCCATGAAGCCCGATGGCGTCTTTCTGTCGAACGGTCCCGGCGATCCGGCCGCCGTCCCATACGCCGCGGAGGCGGTGCGCGGACTGATCGGCAAGGTGCCGATGTTCGGCATCTGCCTCGGCCACCAGATTCTCGGCCTGGCGTTGGGCGGCCAGACCTACAAGCTCAAGTTCGGTCATCACGGCGGCAATCAGCCGGTCATGGATCTGACCACCGGCAAGGTCGAGATCACCAGCCAGAACCACGGTTTCGCCGTCGACGTCGATTCGCTCGGCGGCAAGGCCGAGCTGACGCACGTGAATCTGAACGATCAGACGGTCGAGGGGCTGACCCATACCGAGCTGCCGCTGTTCTCGGTGCAGTACCACCCTGAGTCGTCGCCCGGACCGCACGACGCCAACTACCTGTTCCACCGTTTCGTGGAACTCATGGACCGCGACCGCTGAGCCGATGCCCAAACGCACCGATCTGCACACCATCCTTCTCATCGGCTCAGGCCCGATCGTCATCGGCCAGGCCTGCGAGTTCGATTATTCTGGCACTCAGGCGTGTAAAGCCCTTAAAGAGGAGGGCTATCGCGTCGTATTGATCAACTCGAACCCGGCCACGATCATGACCGATCCGGAGTTCGCCGACCGCACCTACGTCGAGCCGCTCACCGTGGCGATGGTCGAGAAGTTGATCGAGCGCGAGCGCCCCGACGCGCTGCTGCCGACGGTCGGCGGCCAGACGGCGCTGAATCTGGCCATTGAGCTCGCCGAGGCCGGCGTTCTCGAGCGCTACGGCGTCGAGCTCATCGGCGCCAAGATCGGGCCGATCAAGAAGGCCGAGGATCGCGACCTGTTCAAGATCGCCATGCAGTCGATCGGTTTGTCGGTGCCACCGAGCGGCATCGCGCACACCATGGACGAGGCGATGGAGCTGAAGCGCCAGATCGGGCTACCGCTGATCATCCGGCCGTCGCGCACCATGGGCGGCACCGGCGGCAACATCGCGCTGACGGAAGAGGAGTACGATCGCTACGCCGCGGCTGGTTTGGCGGCGTCCCCGATCAGCGAGATTCTGGTCGAAGAGTCGATCGCCGGCTGGAAGGAGTTCGAGCTCGAGGTGATGCGCGACACCAAGGACAATGTCGTCATCATCTGCTCGATCGAGAACCTCGACCCGATGGGCGTGCACACCGGCGACAGTATCACCGTCGCGCCGGCGCAGACGTTGACCGACAAGGAGTATCAGATCCTGCGCGACGCCTCGCTGGCGATCATTCGCGAGATCGGCGTCGACACCGGCGGCTCGAACATCCAGTTCGCCATTCATCCCGACAACGGCCGCCTGGCGGTCATCGAGATGAATCCGCGGGTCTCGCGCAGCTCGGCGCTGGCCAGCAAGGCGACCGGCTTCCCGATCGCCAAGATCGCCGCCAAGCTGGCCGTCGGCTACACGCTCGACGAGATCCGCAACGACATCACGCGCGAGACGCCGGCCAGCTTCGAGCCGACGATCGACTATGTCGTGACCAAGATCCCGCGCTTCACGTTCGAGAAGTTCGCCCAGACGCCGGATTTCCTGACCACGCAAATGAAGTCGGTCGGCGAAGCGATGGCCATCGGCCGCACCTTCAAAGAGTCGCTGCAGAAGGCGCTGCGCTCGTTGGAGATCGATTCCTACGGGTTCGACGACAAGGGGCGGGGACCGCGCGCCGCCGGCCGCGAGCTGGATGACAAGCTGCGCATCCCGAATGCGCGCCGCATCTGGTACGTTGCCGACGCCTTCCGCCAAGGCTACAGCGTCGAGCAGATCTTCGCGTTGTCGAAAATCGACCCGTGGTTCCTGGAGAACATACGCCAGATCGTCGCCGAGGAGTCCGAGGTGAACCTCGCGCCTGAGGCGCTGCGGCGCGCCAAGCAAATGGGTTTTTCCGACGTGCGCCTCGCGCATCTGCTCGATCGCAGCGAAGAAGAGGTGCGCCAGGCGCGCCTCGCGGCGGGCATCGTGCCCGCCTACAAAACCGTCGACACTTGCGGCGCCGAGTTTCAGGCGCACACGCCCTATCTCTACTCGACCTACGAGCATGAAGACGAAAGCGCGGTAACGGCCCGCAAGAAGATCATGATCCTGGGCGGCGGGCCGAACCGCATCGGGCAGGGCATCGAGTTCGACTACTGCTGCGTGCACGCCGCCTTCGCGCTGAAGGAAGCCGGCTTCGAGACCATCATGGTCAACTGCAATCCGGAGACGGTCAGCACCGACTACGACACGTCCGACAAGCTCTACTTCGAGCCGCTGACCCGCGAGGACGTGCTGAGCATCGTCGAGCGCGAGAAACCGGACGGGGTCATCGTGCAGTTCGGCGGCCAGACGCCGCTCAAGCTCGCCGTGCCGCTGGAGAAAGCCGGCGTGCTGATCATCGGGACGTCGCCCGACGCGATCGATCGCGCCGAGGATCGCGAGCGCTTCGCGGCACTGCTCACCAAGCTCGGCCTGCGCCAGCCGAACAACGGCAGCGCGCTGACGGTCGACGCCGCCGTCGATGCGGCCCGCCGCATCGGCTACCCGGTCCTGGTGCGTCCGTCGTACGTGCTCGGCGGCCGCGCCATGGAGATCGTCTACGACGAGCCGTCGCTGCGCAGTTACATGGATCGCGCCGTCGAGATCGGCCCGGGCCGGCCGGTGCTGGTTGATCAGTTCTTGGAAGATGCGGTGGAGCTCGACGTCGACGCGATCAGCGACGGCACAACGGTCATCATCGGCGGCATCATGGAGCACATCGAGCGCGCCGGCGTGCATTCGGGCGACAGCGCGTGCTCCCTGCCGGCGTATTCGGTGCAGGCGGACGTGCTCGACGAAATACGCCGCCAGACCGTCGCCATGGCCATGGAGCTCGGCGTCATCGGCTTGATGAACGTGCAGTTCGCGGTGCAGCGAGGTCAGGTCTTCATCCTCGAAGTGAATCCGCGCGCCTCGCGCACCGTGCCGTTCGTCAGCAAAGTCATCGGCGTGCCGCTCGCCAAGCTGGCGGCACGCGTGATGGTCGGCGACACGCTCCAATCGCTCGGCCTGACGCGCGAGGTCATCCCGTCGCACATCGCGGTGAAGGAAGCGGTATTCCCGTTCGCCAAGTTCCCCGGCGTCGACACGCTGCTCGGCCCCGAGATGAAATCGACCGGCGAAGTCATGGGCATCGACATGTCGTTCGGCGTCGCCTTCGCCAAAGCGCAGCTTGGCGCCGGCACCGTGTTGCCGTTGCAGGGGACGGCGTTCCTCAGCGTCGAAGACGCGGACAAGGCCGCCCTGCTGCCGGTCGCGCAACGCCTGGCGCATGCCGGCTTCCGTCTCATCGGCACCGGCGGCACTGCGGCGTATCTGGCCGCACGCGGCGTCGCCATCGAGCGCATCAACAAGGTGCAGGACGGCAGCCCACACGCGGTCGATGCAATTCGCGCCGGGCGCATCCATCTAGTGATCAACACGCCGAAGGGCAGCGGCGCGCAGCGCGACTCATTCCCGCTGCGCCGCGCCGCGCTGGAATGGAAAGTGCCGTATTTCACCACCATCGCCGGTGCCGTGGCGGCGGCGGAAGGCATCGAGGTGCTGCAGAAGGGCGGCGTGACGGTCCGCTCGCTGCAGGAATACCACGGCCTCGCCTAATCGGCGCCGCGGCGACGCAAGCTCTGCCTTGCAGTCACCGAAGACTTCACCACAGAGCCACAGAGCGCACAGAGAGAACAGAACCGGTGGCTATCGGCGTGGTTTCCGAAGTCCATCGGCGATGCGGTTTTGAAAGCCCTCAGGGGCAGTATCGCCAACCATGCCATCTCTGTGCACTCCGTGCCTCTGTGGTGAAAGGCTCTGTCGGCGGGCTGGAGGAGGCATTCCTGCGACTCTGGCAGTGAACAGCGTAACAGGCTGTGCGTTCACCGTTGCGGCGCGCCCTTCCGAGCAAGCCACAGCGCAGTGCTGGGCGCTGGGACGGCCGGGCGGGGATGTGCGGGGTCGGTGCAATCGGCCGCGCGGCTTGCGAATCGGCACTTCAAGCAGCGGTGCTGCGCGACATGCTGTGCAGACGCTGCGTTTGGTCGCAGTACTTTGACCGACAACGCTACGCCGAACGGCAGTGAGCCTTTCCGCCGCATGACCTATTTGGTACTGGCTCCGGGTTAGCCCCGTTCGAAACGAGGCCCTGCACCCGATGTCCCCAAAGGCTTCCAAGCCTGACGCTCCCGATCCCGCCGCCGCGCGCGTCAAGCCCGAGCTGTTTGCCTTCGGCGCCTTCCGTCTCGACCTGAGAGCCAGCCAACTGTTCCACGGCACGACGGCCATTCCGTTGCGGCCGAAGACGTGGGCAGTGCTGGTCTACTTGGCGGCGCGTGCGGGCATGCTGGTGTCGAAGGACGATTTGCTCGGCGCGGTGTGGCCGGACGTGGCGGTGACGCCCGACACGTTGAACAAGTCGATCGGCGAGCTGCGCAGCGCGCTCGGCGACGACAGCCGCACGCCGCGCTTCCTGGAGACCGTGCACCGCCGCGGCTTTCGTTTCATCGCCCCGGTTACGCAAGAGGCAGATCGATCGCCGCCGCCGATTGAGATCGCGTCAGGCTGGCAACCGTCCGCCCGCGACCTCCGCGCCACGACGAGTGAATGTTTCGTTGGCCGCGATGCCGAGCTGCGCCATCTGACCGACCGTTTCGCCGCGGCGCACGCCGGCGACCGGCAAGTCGTGTTCGTCACCGGCCCCGCCGGCGTCGGCAAGACAGCACTGATCGACGCATTTCTCGCTTCGCGAGCGGTCGGCGAGCACGGCCTGCCGGTGTGGATCGGACGCGCCGGGTGCATCGAACAACACGGTCCGCAAGAGCCGTACATGCCGGTGCTCGAGGCATTGCAGCGCCTTGTGCGCCCGCCGAACGTCGAGCGCATGATCGCCTTGATGCGCCGCGCCGCGCCGCTGTGGCTGGCACAGATGCCCTGGCTGCTCGGCGACGCGGAAGAGGCGGCGCTGCGACAGTCCCTCTTGGGGGTGCGGCCTGAGCGCATGCCGCGCGAGCTGGCGGTCCTGCTCGATGCCCTCACCGCCGAGCTCACCCTCGTCCTCGTACTGGAGGATCTCCATTGGAGCGATCCGGCTACGGTCGATCTGCTCACGCTGCTGGCGCAGCGGCGCGATCCGGCGCGACTGATGATCGTCGGCACCTACCGCCAGGCTGACGTCGCCGTCAGCGAGCACGTGTTGGCGCAGGCGGTGCGCGCGCTGCAGGTGCAGGGCCGCTGTCACCAGCTCGCGCTGCAGGATCTGAGCGAGCAGGACGTCGCCGACTATCTGACGCGGCGATTTCCGCATCATTCGTTTCCCGCCGCCCTGGCGCACCACCTGCACACGCACACCGGCGGACAGCCATTGTTCCTGGTCGCCTTGCTCGATCAGCTCGTCTCGTCCGGCTGTATCCTGGACACCGCGCCGGGGTGGGCGCTGAGCGTGCCGCTGGCGCATATCGACCTGGGCGTTCCGGACGATGTGCGACGGCTGATCCAGGGCCAGTTCCGCAGCCTGAGCCCGATCGAGCGATCGGTGCTCGAAGCCGCGAGCGTCGCCAGCGAGGAGATCACCGCGCCGATCCTCGCCGCCGCCTTGCAGTGCGACGTCGGAGTCGTCGAGCAACATTGCGAGACCCTGGCGCACGCCCAGCGCTTTCTGCAGGTCGACGGTACGGTCGAGTGGCCGAGCGGCGGGCGCGCCCAGCGCTACGCCTTCAGTCACGAGCTGCGCCGCCACATCGTGTACCACGAAACGCCGGCGGGGCGCCGGATGCGTTTGCACGGCGCGATCGGCCGCGCCCTCGAAGCGGCGTACGGCACCGGCGCCGACGGCATCGCCGCAGCGCTCGCCGGTCACTTCACGCGCGGTCGCGACGATGCGCGCGCGCTGCATTACCTGACCATCGCCGGCGTGCGCGCGCATCAGCGCTTCGCCAGTCGCGAAGCCGTGGAGTACCTGCAGCGCGCGCTGGCGCTGGTGGCCAGCGTAGCGGATGCGGACGACGGCCAACGGCGCGAGACAGAGGTGCGCCTGGCGCTCGGCCGCGCCCTCGGCGAGGTGCACGGCTTCGCGGCCGAATCGATCCGCGAGAACTACGCGCGGGTGTCGGTGCTGTGCGCCGAGACGCGCAACGCGGCGCAAGCCTTCGAGGCGCTGTACGTGCGGTGGTACCTGCACGTGATGCGGGCGGAACGCGACATGACGCTGGCACTGGCCGCGGAGCTGGCGGAGCTCGCCGCGCATCTGGCGACGCCTGGGCACGGCGTGTTGGCCGATTCGGTTCTGGTGCGCACCGCGTTTTATGATGCGCGCTTCGCCGATGCGGTGCGCCACATGGCCTCGCTCGATGCGCGACTGAGCCGGCACCCTGACGTCGCCGTCCCGATCGCCTACGGCGTCGACCCGCTCATCGCCGCGTCGGGGCACTGCGCCGGCGCGCTGTGGTTTCTCGGCGAGAGTGAGCGCGCGCGCGACATGGCGCAGCGCGCCGTCGGGCGCGCGCGCGAATCCGGCAATCCGTTCTTTCTTGCCGCAGCGCTGACGCAAGCGAGCTTGCTCCATCTGATGATGCGCGAGTTCGCCGCCGCCGACACCCTCGGGGCCGAGGCCGTCGCGCTCTCCGCCGCGCAGGGATTCGCCATGTGGCACACCATCGCCGCGGCGCTGCAGGCGCGCACGCACGCCGAGCACAACAAGGGCAGGCAGAGCGGTCGCGACATCGAGACCGCGCTGCAGCATCTGCAGTCGACCGGTACGCTGCTGCTGACGCCATACTTTCACGTCTTTCTCGCCGAGACCCTCTTGCAGGCCTCGGCGCGGACGGCGGGCCTTGCCGCGGTCGACGGCGGTCTGCGCATCGCCGCCACGAGTCTCGATCGCGCCTACGTCCCCGAGTTGTGGCGGCTCAAGGGCGAGCTGTTGCTGGCCCCGTCTGCACGACGGTCCGGGCCTCGCGCCACACGGTCACGCGCCGCCGCGCCGGAGGCGCAGTGGCGCGAAGCGGAGCAATGCTTGTTGCGCGCCGCCGAGCTGTCGCGCGCGATGCAGGCCAAATGGCTCGAGTTGCGCGCCGCGACCAGCCTGGCGCGCGCCTGGCACTCGCACGGTCGCACGCAGCAGGCACGCCAGGCGCTGAGCAAGGCGATCGCGTCATTCGGCGCCGATTCGCGCGCCGCCGATCTGCTCGACGCGCGCGCGCAGCTCGGCGAGCTGGCGCGCGCGGGCTGAACTCGGCCGGCTCGGCCGCCAAGCTTTCGAGGAACTTTCCACCCTCTTTCCGGACTTCGACGGCAATTGCCGCCAGCGTATGCGGCGTGAAGCGTCCAAGTTCCGGCCGTGCCAAACCGCCTGCGTCAGCCGCTAGCACCGCGCTCGCGGCCGCGCCGGTGTTGCCGCCATGGAAGGCGTTCGTGGTGCAGCTCAGCGAAGCCACGAACGCCCGCAGCGGCGTGTTTGCCGGGCGCGTCGAACACCTCAACAGCGGCCGTCGCGCGCGCTTCGAGTCGTCGCAAGAGCTGCTCGACCTGCTGACCCGACTGCTCGACGAGCTGGAGGAGACGACATGACGACTCACTTACTGCGCGCCGCGCTGCTGCATGCCGCAGTCGCCGTCTGCGCCATCGTCTCGGGCGTCGCCGGCACGTCGAGCGCCGCCGAGCAGAAACCCAACATTCTGGTGATTTGGGGCGACGACATCGGGCGCGACAACATCAGCGCCTACAGCATGGGCATCATGGGCTACCAGACGCCCAACATCGATCGCATCGCCAAAGAGGGCGCGCTGTTCACCGATTCCTATGCGCAGCAGAGCTGCACGGCTGGCCGCGCCTCGTTCATTCTCGGCGAGCATCCGTTCCGCACCGGCTTGCTGACGATCGGCATGCCGGGCTCGCCGCAAGGCATTCCCGACTGGGCGCCGACCATCGCCGATCTGCTCAAAGCGCAGGGCTACGTCACCGGCCAGTTCGGCAAGAACCATCTCGGCGATCGCGACGAGCACCTGCCGACGATGCATGGCTTCGACGAGTTCCTCGGCAACCTCTATCACCTCAACGCCGAAGAGGAGCCCGAGACCTACTACTACCCGAAGGATCCGGCGTTCAAAAAGCAGTACGGACCGCGCGGCGTCTTACACAGCTTCGCAGACGGTCACGGCGGACAGAAGATCGAGGATACCGGGCCGCTCACCCGTGAGCGCATGGAGACCGTCGACGAGGAAATCCACGCCGCCGAATCGCGTTTCGTGGCGCAATCGGCCAAGAGCGGCAAGCCGTTCTTCGTCTGGCTCAACACGACGCGCATGCACGTCTGGACGCACCTGACCAAGGCGCAGGAAGGCGTCACCGGCATCGGACTGTATCCCGACGGCATGGTGGCGCACGACGCCATGGTCGGCGAAGTGCTGAAGCAGCTCGACGACCTCGGCATCGCCGACAACACCATCGTCGTCTACGGCACCGACAACGGCGCCGAGACCGGCACCTGGCCCGACGGCGGCACCATGCCGTTCAAGGGCGAGAAGGGCGGCACCTGGGAAGGCGGCTTCCGCGTGCCGATGCTGGTGCGCTGGCCGGGCGTCATCAAGCCCGGCTCAATCGTCAACGCGATTTTCTCGCAAGAGGATTGGTTGCCGACGCTGCTCGCCGCCGCCGGCGAGCCGAACATCGTCGAGAAGCTCAAGCAGGGCTACACGGCCAACGGCAAGACGTTCCGCGTCCATGCCGACGGCTACAACTTCCTGCCGTTCTTTCGCGGCGAGGACGCGAAAGCACCGCGCGAGGAGATCTTCTACTTCGGCCAGGGCGGCGAGCTGAACGCCATCCGCTGGAACGACTGGAAGGTTCATTTCGCCGTGACGCACGGCAACATCGCTACGGCGACGCGCGAGGTGCCGGGCTGGCCGGTGATCGTCAACTTGCGCGCCGATCCCTATGAGAAGGCGCCGGAAGAGTCGGGGCTCTATTTGCGCTGGTACGCCGACAACATTTGGCTGTTCGTACCCGTGCAACAGAAGCTCAAGGACTTTCTGCTGACCTTGCCGGAATTTCCGTTTCAACGCGGCAGCAGCTTGAACGCGGCGGGCATCAACTATGACTCGCTGGCGGCAATGCAGGCCATGCAGCGGCTCAAGCAGATCGAGGCGCTGTCCTCGCCGGTGAACTGACGCCCGCTATCGTCGGCGCGCCGCGCGCGCTGCTGCGAATGCATCACAGCTGGATCGAAGAGGAGTGATCGCCATGAGACCGCGCACCGCTTGGAAGATCGTACGCCGACTGTTCGCAGTCATCGTCGCGACGGGTCTGGGGACCCCCGCCGTCGTCCGCGCCGCCGACAAGCCCAACATCCTGTTCATCATGGGCGACGACATCGGCTGGATGCAGGTGGGCGCCTACCACCGCGGCCTGGCGCTTGGTGAAACACCCAACATCGACCGCCTCGCCAGCGAAGGCGGGATGTTCACCGACTACTACGCGATG
>Ga0265314_10001908_pt1 | contig 22275 bp, 12 predicted proteins | sample 4126metaG_FD_203106 | JGI IMG/M metagenome (GOLD analysis project Ga0265314, IMG submission 203106) | Rhizosphere microbial communities from Carex aquatilis grown in University of Washington, Seatle, WA, United States - 4-1-26 metaG | ecosystem: Host-associated > Plants > Roots > Rhizosphere >... | reverse complement strand
TGCGCAACCTGCAATTCGGTCGTCTCGAAAAGTATCCTCGAAAGACCATTTCAATTTTACGCTGGGAACGGGCCACACTGAAAGACGGGCGTTTCGCCCAAGGGTACGTCGGCCGCGAACCCGTCGAATCTGCGACGAATCGATGCGATGAGATCTCGTTATGTTTTCACTTTCACCTGATGTTGCTTTTCCTTTCTTAATGGGCCGTTTCCGTTAGGCCGCCACTGCGTTATGCCACATGCGGATGGCAAGACGCCGCATTGTTGCGACCAGAGCTTTCTTTTTTTGTTTCGGATTTTTGCTCACAATTCGGTCATAGATCTTTTTTTCGTGCGGATCGCCACGCACGCAATTCCACGCCGCCTGGCATAACACATGACGCACGCGGCTGGGTCCTTGTCGCGTGATCCGGCCTTTGCGATCATTGCTCTCTCCGCTTTCGTAGGCACTCGGAGCCAATCCCAGAAATGCCGCGATCTGGCGGCGGTTTCGAAATCGTTTCAGGTCGCCCATTTCAGTTAGAAACACCATGGCCGTCAGACAGCCCACGCCTGCCAGCGCCATCAAGGCCGTCGCGGGCTTCCCATAACACCGTGTTTTCGCCAGTGTCTGAATCTGCTGATCGAGCAGTTCCACTTCCGATTCCAGCAATTGCATCTGCCTCAGCAATGAGCCCAGAGTGCAGCGCGCTCCAGGCGCCAGAGGTTCGTCGCATTCACTCAACGCCTGCAACCAATCGCAGTACGCCTTCGTCCAGCACGTTTTCAGGCGCTCCGGATGCATCACTCCGTTGCGCTTGAGCAGCGTGCGGATCTGCGTTTTCACCCCGCTGCATTTGTCCTGCGCGTCCATGCGTGCGCGCAGCAGTTCACGGTCGTCGCGAGTGGCCTTGTCGGGAATCCAGATTGCAGGCAGTGGGTTGCCGGCGAGAAAATGTCCGCGCAGCACCGCAAGAATCTGCTGCGCATCTTTTTCATCCGTCTTGTTGCGACGCTGCTGTGGCGAACGCTGCAACTTCGACGGCGCAAGCACATGAGAGCACACTCCGGCCGCGACCAATTCATCGTGCAGTCCGAAGCCCAGTCCCGACGCCTCATACGCGAATACGATTCGCGCACCGGCGGCGATATTGTGTAGCCACTTCAGCATGTCCGCTCTGACAACCGGCGTATTCAGGAACGTGCGTTTCTGAGGCGCATCACTGCCGCACGCGGCCAACACCAGCAAGCTTCTGTCGTGCAAATCACACCCCGCGAGAATAGACTTTTCCATGGCCAGAGCTCCTTGAAATGGGTTGATGTTTAACGTCTCGACAACGCAAACATTACCTCATCTCATCGAGTCTCTGGCCGCTCTTTTCTCCATAGTGACTGAAAGGGTTGCGCAAGAATGCATCGCGTTCACCTCTCGCGCCGGATACGCCATTCCAAAGGCGCCGCCGACTTCACGGCGCCCGCACCTTGTCATCGCCAAGTGTGGTCAACGATTTCAGAACCGCCGCAGTCAGCGGTGGATAAGCATTCAGCCGGACGATTTCCTTGCGCGTTTCGATGCGGACTTCCGGATCGTCATTCTTCAGATACGGCAGTAATTCCATGGTGACCGTCATCGGATCGCCGCTGAAACAACGGTCCATGTTGATTATTAATGGTGTCGCGGCCTGCTGGGCCACGTCCGTCTGAAGTTCCACAGGATGCGTGTGGATCTGAGCTGTGACATCGCGAACCGGCCACGATCCGCTCGTGGGCCATGGGGGCAAACATCCGCCGGATTGCAAATTGCTGCCAGATTTCTTGCGAACCGTCGCCAGGATCAGTGGAATGACTGACTTGTTCAATTCGCCGTTTTCAGAAAACAATTTTATGCAGAAATAGTCAAGCGTCTCGCGTCCGGATTTCGCAAACACGTTCACAATACCATCGCGCTCCGGCGCGCCGGCCGCTTCAAATCGTTTGACCAAATCGTCGAGCAGAGCGGGGCGGCCCTTCGCCAAAACACCAGTCAACGCTTCGCACGCCGCGCGATGCACCGAATCGTTCGTGCTGCTAAGCGCTTTGATCAATGCAACGCCGGCTTTGTCCGATTGCGGCGCGAGTTTTTCCAAAATGTAAACACTCTGCCGGGCGGCGACCGGTTTCGCATCGGGATCCGCGATCAATTTCCCGAGCGACTCGATCGCTGCTTCGCCCAAGGCAACCAGTTCGCGAGCACTCTCGACGCGTGCGTCTTCTCCGCCGCTCTTGAGTTTCTCGATCCACTTCTTCACAGAATTGCCGGCCGTAGCGTCCTCTGCTGCCAGCAACGCGGCGCTCTGAAAAAGCGCGAGAAAAACGATGCAGGTGCGAAAACGCATACGCTTAGCTTAGAAACCTCATGAACCGAGTCCATACGTAAAACCCGCACTCACGCTGTCATTGCGCCCGCGCCTTCTTGCGCCGGATAAGCATTTCAAGCACGGCGCTCATGAAAAACACGAGTTCCAGATTCATCAAACCATTCAGCAGCAGTGCCTGCGACCCACTGCCGTAAAACGGAATTTCGATCGGCCAGCCTCGGGTCATGATGTTCAAACCCAATAGCACGCTCGCCAGACACATCGCGAAAAACGCGGTGGAAAGATGGACTTGGAATAATTTCGCACGCTGTTGAGGCTCGCGTGTCCACCATTCGCTCACCGCGCCACAGACCGCAATCGTAAACACGGCGATCACGACGTTCAAAAGCCACGCGTGCGCTGATGTCGAAAGAGACCCGTTCTCATGCCGCGTCTCCGCCGTATTCGGCCATCCGAATTCTTCGATCGGACTGTCGTAATTTTCAAAATTGCCGCGCGCGCGCAGGTTCGCCATCAAAAGCGTTCCAGCGACCGCAGTCATCACAATCAGCGTGGACACGCGCAGCGGGAAAATCCACGGCGGACGCGGCGGTTTTACAATTTTGTACTGCAGCCGCCGATGAAAGTACCATTCATGAACAAACGCATAGGCGACAAGAATCGCCATCATCACTAAAATATTTTTTACGATTTCTCGAAGAACCCAGACCCCATCAAGCCCTTCTGGCGCCGCGTGCAGCGCCCTTTCATCATTATCCCAAATTGTAATGCTGCCTCTCGCGGGCAACGATGTGTTTTCAAAACCTGTTATTAAAAATGCTTTTTCCCCCTTTTCGCCTCGGTTCATCACGAAAGGCCACCCACGTTCCCATTTTGTGAACCGAACTGTGTTCTCGATGGTGATTCGAATAATTACGTTGCGCTGATTTTGGCGAGCTCGAAAATTGAAGTAGAATAAGCAGCCGGCCAGAAACAGCAGCACGATGACTGTCGACAAGTGAATCTGAAACCATCTGCGGCGAACCATATCCATCGCGGTGCCGTCCAATAAGGAGGCCGATCTATTCTCATCGCCTCTGCATTCAATTCGTAACTGCGCTGCTTACTGACTTCCGCCTTCTGCCTTCCGACTCCGACTCACTTCCCGGACTTAAACATTCCGCTCTTGCCGGTCTTCACGCTCAGCAGCGTCGATACGCTCGCGCGATACACTTTGCCGTTGAAATGCAGATCGGCGATCGCCGTCAATGGCTGCTTCTTTGCGTCGCGCGAAAAATCGATGCCGTTATTGCTCCAGGAATTCGAAAAACTTCCGTTGTGCAATGAGACCGTGAACGGCACGTCGCCGCCGGCGAATTCCAATTTCTTCGTCTGCTTGTTGCGCTTGAATTTTATTTTCAGCATCAACGTTCCGTTCGGCCCTTTCGCGCGGCCTTTGGCGTCGAGCGTAAACGAAACGCTCGCGCCGGAGATATTGATCACCGCAACTTTTCCCGTCGGATCGAAAAGCGCCGGAAGAGCCGGCACGATTCCGGACGCCGAGCATGAATCTTTTCCGGTCGTATTCAGTTTTGCGCTGCCGCGCAGTTTCGAGACTGTCATTGGCGTCGTCGGGAATGAACTCGCGCTGTTCGGATCGGTCCCCGCCGCGACCTCGTCGCTGTCGCTGACGCCGTCGCCGTCCGAATCCACTCCACCAGACCCCCCACCGCCGCCGCCTCCTCCGCCGCCACCGCCGCTGGCCGCGTTCACGGTCAGAGTCATCGACGCGTTCGACGAACCGTTCGCGTCCGTCACGGTGACACTCACCGTAAATGTGCCGGCCGAAGTGAACGTGTGCGTGGGTCCGCTCGCGGTCGATGTGCTGCCGTCGCCGAAATTCCACGCGTAGGTCACGGCTCCGCCAGACGATACGCCGATGCTGAAACTCACCGGGATGCCGACCGTCGCCGGATTCGCGCCGGCCGTCGGCGCGCTGTCGATCGTCGGCCCCGCGCCGCCGCCCGAGCCGGGAATGACGTACTCAAACGCGCCGATGTCGAACACGTTATTCTGTGGACGCGTGTTGCCATCGCGGTCTTTCGCGGGCGCGTTTTTGCCGCCGAGTGAAGCGACGCCGATGTCCAGCGCCGGCGCAGTGCTCAGCAAATGATAATTGCCGTTCGCTGAATCGACAAAATTCGCCGCCTGAGTGCTGCTGATCGAATGTGTGTCGTAACCCTGGCCCTGCCACTGCGCCAGAGTATAGAACGACGAATCGTCGTCCGGCGTCACCGCGTGCGCCTGCGTCGTGAAAATATTGTAGTCGCTGACGAGCCCGGTCAGGTCGCTCGCGCCGCTGAAATGGACGCTGCCGCGCCCCGTGTTGAGCGTGAGAAAAATATTGTTGAGCACGACCGTGCCCGAACTTCCGTCGTGAATCTGCAGCGCCCATTTCCCGTTTGAAGCGACGTCAATCGTGTTGTTCGCGACAATGTTGTTGATCGAAGGCTGCGCCGCATCAATCTGGTACAGCGAAATTCCGGCCCCGTGCGCCGCGTAAATGACATTGTTCTGAATGACGCTGTTCTGCACGCCATCGCAATTGATCCCCGATCCGCCGCCGGCTCCGTTGTTGTAGATGATGTTGTTCTCAACCAGCGCATTGGTGATGAGGCCCGGCGGGCCCTGGCTCAGGTCACCATTCATGTGCAGGCCGTTGGCGAAATTGTCGTGAAGCCGGTTGCCGCGCACCGTCGGCCGCGTGCACGAGTTGCTCACGTAAATGCCGTGCTGCTGAACGCTGCCGTAGCATTCGTTGTTTTCGAGCAGCAGGTCGTCGGCGAAATCCGAAAACAGCCCCCACACCGTGTTGTTGCCGAAGACGCAATTGCGCACCGTAATATGCGCGCACTGGTCAACGCGCATCGCCGAGCGGTTCGCGCTGAACGAGCGCAGTCCGTCGATGACGACGTACGTCGAACCGTTCGTGACAAAAATCGTGTCGCGATTGTCGCCGCGATCCGTGGTGACGTTCACCTGCGCGCCAGTGCCCTGCGCCTGGATCGTGACCAGGTTGGCGGCGTTGCCGACAATGTTGTCGACATCGAAACCCTTGTATTGCCCATCCGCGACGAAGACGGTGTCGCCCGCCGAAACTTTCGTCAGCGCCGCGCGGATCTCGCGCACCGGCGATCCGGAGAGCCCCGAGTTGCCATCACTTCCGCCCGGCGCGACGAAATACTGCGCGCACTGCGCAACCCCGCACGCGCACAGCGCCACACTCAGCAGGCTGATGCGCAAAAGTGACGCCCTCATGTTCGCCTCCAATTTCAGCGCGGCTTAGCTCATCTATTTAGTACGTGCCAGACGAAATGCTGTTTGGCCGGGAAAGTGTAGCGAGTTTTCAAAAGATACGTCAATAACGTTCAGGCTGCTTTCGGTTACGCGAAACGACTAAACGATCGATCAGGAAAATGGCAAAGAAAATAGCGAGTGCGACAACGATATCGATCAGCAGATTCGGGACAGATCGAATTTCCCAGTGATCCGAATTTCCGGCGCCTACCAGTTTTCCAAGTGCCTTCGCCGGCCATCCGTATACCACGTAGAAAGGATCGACGTCATCGCCATGGCCCCATGGAACCTGAATTCTCTCGAGGTCCATCTGGAGATTTAGGATCACTACGATCGACGCTCCGATGCTAAGCATCAAAATGCCTGCCACGCTTATTTGTTTGAAATGCTGCGTCATGAAATGTGCCCGAAGCAACAAAATCACTTCACTTCGATCCCCACACGCAGCGCATCCGCCCCTCTTACCGCCAGCGCGCGCACCACATTCGGCTTCTCAAAGACCAAGTGGCTGCCGCGCAAATAACCGTCGTACGCTTTGCTCTCCGCGCCATCGACCACCACGTGCCACGCGTTTCCGTGTCGCGCCCAGTAGGCCAGATGCGTGCTGTCCGGGCTGAATGTCGGCGCGCTGTCGCCAAAAATGTCGTCGAGTGAAACTTCCTCGGGATTCGCGTGCAGAGCTGCATAAGCAGCGCGGCGCAATTCGGGAACCCCGTTGCCCTGGCGCAGTCCGTCATACTCTTTGCCTTCCACGTCATCGAGAACCACGCGCCATGAACGTCCGTGCTGAGCGGCGTACGCGACGCGCCGGCTGTCGGGGCTGAAAACGATGCTCGCGGCACCGTCGTACTCCTTGCCTTCCTTGCCGTCGACGACCACCTTCCAATTGCGTCCGTGGTTCGCGGCATAGGCGAAGCGCTTTCCGTTGGGACTGAACACAAGGTCAGCCGCCTCGTCGTATTTCTTGCCTTCGGAACCCTCGACTACCGCGAACCAGTCGTTGCCATGATTGGCGAAGTAGCCCACGCGTTTGCTGTCCGGAGAAAACACGATTCCCTGCAATCCCGCGTACGGTTTTTCTTCGACGCCGTCGACGACGACGCGCCAGTCGTTGCCATCCATCGCCGCGTACGCCAGGTGCGCGTTGTCGGGACTGAAGAGCAAACTGGTGTCGCCAATGCCGTCGTAGGCTTTGCCGGGAATTCCATCGAGCACCACGATCCAGTCGTCGCCGCGCCGCCCGATGAACGCCATGTGCTTCGCGTCGGCGCTCAGCCGCAGAGTCGCCGGCAGTATGTCGATCTCGGCATTGCCGAGCGACACTTCTTTCGTTTCGAGTCTCACCGGCGCGGCGTCTTCGGCGTGGAGCACGCTGAAAATCAGCGCCAGCGCGAGCACAACATAAGTGCGCATTTTCATAGTCGATTTTCCCGGCTACACAAAAAGCGTCGCGGCGCCGATCGCGCCGGCGAGCATCATCAGCACAAAAACCAGCACAACTTTCCGGCCGAAGAGCCAGCCGCCCATCGACACTGCCATCACCCCTTTCACCACGGTATTCGTGGCTGCGGCCAGGAGGATTGCAATCGCGGCGACGCGCATTTCCGTGCCGCTTTTCGCGAGATCGCTCATGGAAATCGTGATCGCGTCGACGTCGGTCGTTCCGGCGAGGACTGACGTCGCGTACACTCCGCCCTGGCCGGCATAAGCCTGCGCGGCCTTCGAGGCCAGCATGATGGCCGCAAAAAGCAGCCCGAATTTCAGCGCCAGTCCCAGCTCAAACGGATTTTGGAATTTCACATCGCTGTCCGCCGAAGCGCGTTCTCCGTGGCGGTAGAGAAAAATGGCGCAGATCAGCCCTGCCGCACCCATTGTGGCTATCGGCAGGGCCAGCACCCGCACCAGCGGCGCGTACACAATCGCGGCGAGCACAACAACGCGCAGCAACATGATCGTCGACGCCAGCACCACCGCGAGCGCGCAGGCGTTCGACACCGCCGGTTCGCGACGCGCGCGGCCCGCCATGGAAAGCGTGACCACGGTCGACGAAACGAATCCGCCGACGAAACCCGTCAGCGCCAGTCCGCGCCCGGCGCCGAGAATGCGGATTGCCAGGTAACCGACAAACCCGAGTCCCGCCATCAGCACAATCATCAGGCCGATCTGAAACGGATTGAGCGCCTGCAGCGGCCCCATTTTTTCATTGGGCAGCAGCGGCAGAACAATCACGGCGAGAATCAGGAATTTCAGCGTGGCATAAATGTCCTCCGCCGAAATTTTTGCCGCGAACGAATGCAGCGGCTGCTTCAGCGAGAGCAACCCGGTCATCGCCACGGCCGAACCGGCGACGACGAGGTATTTCTGCCCGGCTTGCGGAATGATCGAATCGCTCAGCGCGAGCACGCCAAGCAGGTACGTGATCATGAACGCAACTTCCGACGTCATGCTGCGGCTGCGCTCACGTTTGACGTCGTCGTAGTAAGCGAGCGCCAGCGGCACCACCAGCGCAGCGAAAACCACGCCGATAAACCACTGTCCGACCTCGCGCGCGAGCAGCGTTGCGAGAGCGCCGGCCAGCGCGTAAAGCGGATATGTTCGGATGCCGCCGGCAAAAACGCGGTCTTCGTTGCGGCCCTCGGCCAGCGCCGCCTGCTCGCGCTGCATGCCGATCAGCAAACCCGCGGCAAGAGTAATACATAGACCGAGAAACGGCTCGTAGTCCATGCCTTAATTATAGCACACGACGTCGAACGCGGGGTTGATTTGCCCGCAAAGCGCACTGCGCCGGCGTTAATCGCCGGCGCAGCGTGAGTGTCCGCGGGCGAACGAACTACTTCGTGAACTTAAATGAAAGACTCTGGTTCGCGCCAATCGTGTACGCCGTCTTCACGTCCGTGGCGTACGCGGTGCCGTTGATATTCACCTCGGCGTGAACCATATGGCCGCCTTTCGATTTGCTGAACGCAATGCCCGCATCGAGCCAATATCCTGCCGCCGTGCGGTTCACGAGCTTCACTTTGACCTGCGTGCCGGCGCTCTTCTTCGATTTCACAAGCATCACCGCGCCCGCGTTGTTGCGCGCACGACCGTTCTTGTCGAGCGTGAACATGCCTTTCGCGCCGGCAATGTCGATCGAGACAATCGCGCCGTTTGGCGTAGTGACTGTCTCCTTAAAGGAGAGCACGGCGCTCACCGAATCCTTTCCGGGTTTGCTCGCGCTCACCTTGCCCGAAAGTTTGGTGATCGCGAACGGCAGCGGTGCGGCGATCGCGTTCTGCCCCGCGAGCCAAATCTGCTGCGCCTGTGACTGCGTCATGTCGCCGCCGGAGACGAGCTCGTCGCCGTCGAGGATCCCGTTTCCATCGCTGTCGGGATTGTTCGGGTCGAGCCCCACTGCGATTTCGTACGCGTCGAGCAGACCGTCGCCGTCGCTGTCGCCGGCGGAAGGCGCGGCCGCGAGATTCACAGACTTCGTCGCGAACCCTGTCGCCCCGCCCGGCGCCTGCCAGATCTCGATGCCCGAAAGATTGGCGTCGCCCGCCGAGCACGTCAGGTTCAGCGCGCCGTCGTTGACCGCGACATCCCACGGACCAAGCTTGTCCCAATGCCCGCCCACGCCGCTTGCATAATTGGCCTGGACCACGTTTCCTTCGAGCGAAATCGAAAACGTCTGTGAGAAATTGTCTTCCCACACGTAGAGATAGACGCGGTAGTTGCCGCTCGGCATCGCGCCGACGGTGACGTTGCTGCCCGTGGAGTTCCAGATCGACGAGCGGATCATCGCCGCGCGGTTGGCGTCGGTCGCCGGCGAAAGCACGATACTCTGGTTTTCAAAACTTGAGCCATTGAACGAATAATTCGGCGCGGTTTTTCCTTCCCACGCGTTTCCGTCGATCGTCGTCGCGACTCCGTTGAGATTGATCGCGCGGTAGAACGTGAATGCGGGCGTCGTCGCGTTCGCCGGATAAAGCTGCGACGTTGGAACCACATCTTTCGCAGTGCTCGCGCTCGACCAAAGCAGTTTCCCAACCGCGCCACCGCCGTTTTCGTACAGTTCGAGCTTGATGTCGTACAGTTGTCCAGCGACCAGCGCGATTGTGCCGCTGTTTTCGGTCGGCGCGTGATCGGTCCAGTTATCTACGAGCAATTGACCGTTCACCCACAAGCGCACGCCGTCGTCCGAAACCGTATAGAAGGTGTAGGTCTCCGAAAATTGCGCCTGAATCTGGCCGGTCCAGCGTACGGAGAACGTATCCGCGCCGATCGTTGCATCGGGCGAGCCGGTGCTCCAGTCAAAATTCACCGTCGCATCGACGCGCGACATTTTCTGCGCCGTGAAATCGCTGTTGTCGAAATAATCGCCGCGCAGCCCTGTTCCGCTGCCGGTCGTGGCGTTCAGCCACGGCGAGAGATACTGTCCAGCGATGACCTGCTGCGAAATGCCCGGGCCGTCCCAAGCGACCGCGAGATTGTCGCCGCCGCTGCCCTCCTTCTGCAGCGCTTCAATGTAATATTTCTGCCCGGCCGTCAGCGTCACCGCCGCCGAATGTTGCGACGGAAATTTCGTCCATTCGCGCGAGTTCGTCCAGTCCGACACATTCGCGATGCGCACTTTCGTCGCCGGATTCGCATCTGTGCTCAGCCACAGTTCGCTGTTGTCGTCGCCCGCGATCCAGAACGAATAACTGCCGCTCGCCGGCGGATAAACATAGCCGCGCATGCGTGTGCCGTAGTTGTCGGCCCAGTTCGTCGGCGCTTCAAAACTCGTCGGTTGATCGACCTGGTTCGGCGCGGAGTTGAGCGGAATAGTCGCGACCGTGGTGCCGCTCACGCCTGTCCAGACTTCGCGCAGAATTGTGCCGGACCCGCCGCCGGGAGGCGTCGTCGAGCCGGCCATCAGCGCGCCGATTTCACTCGCCGAAAGCGCACGGTTGTAGAGGTGGAAATCGTCGACGAGCGCATTGATGTATTCGCCGAATCCGTTCGTGCCGTTGTCGCCCGCTCCGATCACCAGCGGCGAGGATTCGTCCGGAATGTTTCCGCTCAACGCGCCGCTCGCGACCTGCACGCCGTTGCGATAGAGCCGCAGCGTCGACCCGTCGTACACGCCGGCGAGATGCACCCATTTGTTGACATCACCGCTGCTCGAAGGTCCGTGAATTGAAACGTCGCTCGAACCGAGTACATGGAAAATGTAATCGTCGGTGCCGCTGTTGTCGTAGAAGAGATTCCACAAATCGCCGTAACCGCTGCCGAAGCGCCGCCCGGCGATGCCGCCCCATGTCGGCGCATCGGCGCGTTTGTAAATCCACAGCGCAACTGTCATCTGGCCCTTGAGCGCATTCAGCGCGCTCGCGTTTGAAACGCTGACGTAATCGTTCTGCCCGTCGAGCGACACCGCATTGTTCATCTTTCCTGCCACCAAGGCAGGGCCGTTGATCAATGCGCCGTTATTTCCGTTGCCGCTGCTGTCGGCAGCGACCGTGCCGCTGGCCTCATCGAATTTCAGATCCACGATCAGGCCATCCGGAGGGGGTGGCAGCGTGCCCGTCAATTTAATTCGCAGCGCAATGTCTTCGGAATACGCGGGAGAAACAATCGTACGGTTGCCGCCGCCATGCGTGAAATCTTCGCTCTTGTCCGTCGCACCCGTCTTCGTGTTTACCCAATCGGCGTGATACGTTCCGCTCGGCAGAGTGACGGAAAGGCTCGCGGAAGTTCCGCCGTTCAGATAGATCGCGTACTGTTTTCCGCTCTCGACCAGCGCGCGGCCGGACGACGGCACGCCGCCGGCGAGCACGCCGTTGTTCGGCGTCATCGCCACGAAATTAAAACTGTCCATGAAGTTTTTCAGGATCTTGTACTGCGCGCGTAACGTTGGACTTCCCCCGCCCGGCGCATTCTGCACCGACGTGCCATTTTCCTGGTCGGCGGTGAACGAATAATCGAGATTGTCGAAGAGCCCGCCGCCGGCGATCAGGAAATCCCAGGCCTGCGTGCGATACGTCACATCGGCCGCACCGTCGAAGCCAGTCTCGTTATTGCCGATGACTTTGTTCAGCCCGAAATTCTGAGCGACCGCGTCAGGCGGCCGGCAGTAATGGAAATTAAAGACGGACACTTTCGGATTCGGATTGCTGATCGTCGTCGAACCGTTCGCGATATTTTGCGTGAGCAGATGTTTTTGCGGCAGAGTCGCTTCGGCTGCGGTGACCGTGTCTGCGATGTGCGCTTGCCACGCATCGTCTACGCCAAAATAGGGTTCGTTGCAGATTTCGTAGATCACGTTGTCGTAGCCGTTCAATTCGGTAATGAGTTTGCGCACGTATGCGTCCTGTGCGGCGAGCAGATTGCCGTTGTTCAGCGTGTAGACCGAGTCGCGCGCGATGTTGCCGATGCCGTTGACGTTGTTCGCCGCATTCATCGGACTGAGGCCCCACAAGCCGTCGTCGTAGAAGACGCAGAAGAGCGTGAGTTCGACCACCACGCCGCGCGAGCCGGCCTGCGCGACAAAATCTTTCAAACGTGCGAAATACGCTGCGTCCCAGGCATTCAGATCGAATTTGTTGCCGCCATTCGCGTAACCCGGGGTCCCGCTGCGCGCCCAGGGCACGATCAGCCGTCCGGCAGCGGGCGCGAGTGTATTATTCGAGATTCCGAACGCGCTTGGGTTTTCGCAGTATGGCCCGGCCCAGGTGCGCGTGTTATTCAGTCCCTTTGCGGCGAGTTCATTCAGGTACGTGATGTAATCGAAATCGAGATTGATCACCGCGCCGTAGTGTTCGCCGGAAGTGAGCAACACCGTCGGCTGGTTGCGGAAGAGAAAATAATGTCCGTTTGCCGGATGGAGCGACACGGCGTTGAATGCGGACTGCGCATCGGTCGTGACATTGACGCTGTTGCTCATCGCCGAGCGGTTGCCGGCGGCGTCAAAGGCCTGGACCGTGTAGCTGTACGCCGTAGACGGCGTCAGCCCGGAGTCGGTGAAGCTGTTCGCCGCGGACGCGCCGACTTTTGCGCCGCCGCGGAAAACGTCGTAGCCGCTGACGCCGACATTGTCGGTCGATGCGTTCCACGCGAGCGAAACGGTCACGGCCGTTTTCGTCGAAACCGCGAGATTGCCGGGAGCGCTCGGAGCCTGCGTATCCGGCGAGGAAGAAAAGATCGCGATCCCGTAGACGGCAGGATCGCCTTTACTGTGACGCAGCATATCAATGTTGAGCGTCCCGTCGTTGACCGTCGTCGTAAACGGCCCGTATTTCTGCCAGCCGCCCAGCGGCAGTTCGCCGATCGCGGTCGCGACCGTTACTCCTTCGAGCTTCACATCGACGTCGCGGTAATTATTCTGATAGTTCTCGATCATCCACACATAAACGTCGTAGGTACCGTTGCCAATGGTTTGCGACATCGAAAAACCCTGGCCATTCGGCGGAGCGGAACGGTAAAGCGCCGATTGCAAAACCGTGAGATTTCCGGCGTCCGGCGTGGGGCTTAGCGTGAACGAATAGGCGCCCGCGAAGCTGTTCGGCGCGTTTGTCGTGAACCCGCTGGCGAGCGCCGTGCTGTACGAAATCCACGTATTGCCATCGACCGTCACTGCGGGTCCGTCCAGGTTGATGCCTTTCACAAACGAGCTGCTGCCGCCCGTTCCGCCGCTGCCCGGCGTGAGAATGAGCAGCGCATCTTCCCATCCGCTCGGAGGCTGGATCGTCGGCACGGCCGTGCGGGCGAAGCTGCCGAGCGATTGCGTCGCGCCGCTACGCGGATCGAGCCATGTGGCGTTGACATTGCTCGACGAAATGCGATCCATGCGGATGCCGCCGGCTTCATTGACTGGAAAATAGACGCAGCATTGCAAACCGTCCGCGGACTTTAGCGCAACTTTGCGGCTCGCCCCGCTGTTCTCACCACTGGCGATCACGTCCTGGTCGGGGACGAGTTTCCACCATTCGCGGCCTTTGAAAAAATTCGCAAGCACGCCCATCTGCTGGTTGCCGGGGCTGCTGAGATAATTGACGTTCGCGAATTGCTGCCAATTCAGAGCGTTACCAAAACCATAGCCGAATCCGCCGGAGAAAAACGTGTTGTACGCTTCGACGCGCACATAATACGGAGTGGTCTGGCCGGGAAAAATGACTCCGTCTTCAAATTCGTACGTACCTTCGAGCAACGCGATCGGCTTTGTCGGATTCGTGAGATTGTAGCCCGTATTGACGGTGCCATAGACCTGCGAATTGTTGTGCCAGACTTCCTGGCCGTAAAAATCGATCCACGCATCGTTCTGAAACGTCTGGTAGATCGAATAGCCATGGTACGTCATCAGCGTCGTGCTGTAATCGGCCGAGTTGTTGTAATTGTTTTCCGCATTCACGCCGTCCGCGACGCCTTCGGCCATCGCGCGCCAGCCGGTGGCGCCCACGCCGCCGTTCGCATCGGAATCCTGGCCGTTGCAGAAAATCATGTTGCTCTTGTCTTTGAAATAGTCTCCGACGCGATGCCCGTACGCGTAACACTGCGCATTGGTGCTGCACTTCCACGGATTTTCCAGGCGGCCGGGTTCTCCATAAATCAGCAGGAAATGCAGCCCGCGTTCGGCGGCGCGATCGACAATCCAGCGCCAGCGGTCCCAGTACGCTGTGTTGAATTGCACTGGATCGTTGTTGATGAACGGCAGGTTTCCATTCGCGTCTTTGCACGCCGGATCGCTGCCGTTGTTCCAATTGCGCGTCGCAAACACCTGGACGACAGTGAAGCCGCGCGCTTTGCGATCGTCGAGCAGTTGCGTGATCTGCGCATCGGTGTGCGAATTGAGCAGCCATTCGGTGTCGCTCAGGAAAAAGAACGGCGTGCCATCCGATTTTTCGAGATAGTGTCCGTTCGCATTTACGCGCAAATCGCTGCTCGTCCGCGACAGAAATGGCGTCAGCGCCGAGTAACAGACGTTCGCCATTTTCGCGTAGCCGCTGTCGTTGGGATGAATGCCGTCGGCCGAGAGATCGCTGTCGACCATGGCGCTTTGAGCGTACATGTCGAGAAAATAAATCTTCTTGCCCTGTGCTGCGCGCGTACTGACCAGTCCGGGAATCTGCGCGTTGTACGCCTGGATTGAAGCGAGGCTGTAATTGTAATCGTTCGGCGTTCTCACATAAATGAGATTGGAAACGATCAGCGGCGAGTTCGGCCGGTCGGCGATGATTTTATCGAGCAGCACATTCAGTCGCGCGATGGCCGTCGCGGTGCTTGCGCCCTGGATGATATCGTTCGCTCCGGCCAGCAACATGATCACGCCGGGTTGATACGAGCTCATCCAGCCGTCGACGCTGTTGCTCAAGTCGTCGTTGCGCCAGCCCGGATGGCCTTCGTGATTCAGGTCAATCGTGTTCGGCCCCGGTCCGGTCACGGAGCCGACAAAATCGACGTTATAGCCACCGGAAACGAGATGATTCCACAACGGCGCGCGGTAGCCGCCATTTCCGTCCAGGCCCGCGCCATACGATCCGTAAGTGAGCGAATCGCCGAGCGGCATCACTTTGTCCGCGGCGCGCGACGTTGAACCGAGCATTGCGAGAGCGAGCGTCAGCATCCAGAAATTCTTCATGTCAGCGGTCTCCAAAGTTTTCGCCATCAAACGCATTGAGACAACAGTTCACCCCGCGCGTGCAAAAGTGCTCGCGCTCGCAAAAGTTTTTCGCTGCAGTGAAAAACTATTTCGCGGTCTTCAGCGGACCATGCCGGCTGGCCTCAGGCCGCGTTTTTTGAGTCGTGGAAATCCAGATGGAATCGATGCGCATCGGCGTCTCCACCGCAAAAACTTTCAGTAGCTGTTCTCCGCTTTTGTTGAAGCGCACGCTCACTGGCGTCGTGTCCGGCGGCAGCTTATCGGCTGCGCGATCCGAATCGCCTCCGACCCACCAATATCCCTGCTCGAAGCTGTAGCCATTGAAGAGCGACGCGTCGCCGCGGCCGGCGTTGCCTTTGAACGGACCCTCGGGTTCGGTCATCGTGCTGTCTGGGGCGAACAGAATCACCGCGTCGTGTTTCCACGGGTCTTTGCTCGACGGCGCATACCCGCGGACCCAGATGAAATAATCGCGATTCGCTTCAGCTTTGAAACTGAACACGGCGAACGAGGTGAATTTGCTGATATCGCGCGTCAACTCCCGGGCGCCGCGCGTCTGCAATTTTGGAGATTCCAGCACCAGCTGTGCGCTGGCATTCTCGTCGCGGACGTACTGCCAATCGTCGCCGATCAGGCGGGCCTGCGGCGCGCTGAGCACAATCTCGTCGGATACTTCGGCGCGCGCGATGTCGTTATGCCCGCGCCAGATGGCGCTGAGTTGAATCGCGACCGGAGCGCCTGGAATCACGCCGGCCGTGGCCACGGATTCCTGCAGCGCACTGACGCGCTGTTTTCCATGCGTGTTGAAAAACTCGACGCTGCCTTCTTCCATCTGCAACTGCGTCTGATCGGTGGAAGCGCTCACAGAAAAGCGCGTGCCGGTGATGCCGACATCCGCCGCCGCGGTCTTCACGGTCCAGCGGTAGCCGGTCGTTTTAGCGGACGGATCTTTTGCGACATCGGCGTAAATGCGGCCCGCGATCAAGCGGCAGGAATCGGCGTCGCTGATCTCAATCGACGTCTCTGATGCGAGATCCACCGTCGCGCCCGCGAAAAGTGCGAGGCTCACGTCGACGCGCGGCGATGCCGGGCCTTTTCCGGTGACGACGCGGTCGCCGGGCAGCAGCACTTCGCCGGGTGAGAGCATTACCTGCTTGCCGGCGCGTTCGATGCGCGCATCGAGGTTGTTGCCGAGCTGCGTGATCTGGCCGAGCGGCTTCGGGCCTGCGGGCGTCGTGATTGGCGCCGGAGCGGGCATTGCCGACTTTCCATCTACGCGAGCCAGTTCGTCGTGCGCGCGGTCCTGGGCATTCTGCGCGCGCTCAAGTTCGACTTCTACGTCGTGGCGCTTGGCATCCAATTGCGCCAGCGCATCGAGCCGCTCCTTTTCTTCCGCGGATATTTTGTCGGGTGGCTGAGCAGTCGAATTCGTCGGCGTGTCGATATGATCGCGGCGGCGTTCGAGCTCCACCAGTTCGCTCAGCGCGCGCTTGCGCTGCTGGTCGGCGCGCGCGAATTCATCCTGCGCCGCGCGGCGTTTTTCAGCCAGCGCCGGCGAATCGTTGCGCGGCGTTTCTGGATTCGGTCGCGGGTGCGGCTGAGCGACTGTGTTGTTCTTTCCCGAGTTTGCGATCAGGACTAACAGCACCAACGCGGCAGCGGCCGAGGCGGCCAGCCACCAGACGTTCGCATTGCTCGGCGAATTGCGGCGCGCGGGGCGAATTTTGACGCGGCTCGACGTGCGGCGTCGTTCGATCGCCGCGGCCGGCTGCGTCGCGCCGGTTTTACGCGAATCAATCTGCTTCGCGACCAGTTCAAGCATCAGCCGGTGCGTGCTGCTCATCTCGCGAGCGGCGCGTGCGCAGGAGACGCAATCGTCCAGGTGCGCGGCAACGGATTCCTCGAGCTCAACGCCGAGCTCTTCACCGTCGAACGCGGAGTTCAAATGGCGCAGCACGTCTTCGCAGGAAATCTCGCTCATGACGCGGTTTCCTCGGCCAGGCGCCGGCGGATGCATTCGGCCAGTGAGCGCCGAGCGCGGAAAAGTGCGACCTTGATCGCGGTCACATTCGCGCCAATGCGTTCGGCGATGCTGCGCGGATCGAGGCCGGTCTCATAACGCATGCCGAGAATCTTGCCGGTGTTTTCGGGGAGCTGCTCGCGGCATTTGCGCAGCGCCTCCAATTGTTCGGTGCGCGCGATTTCGGCGGCTTCGTCGGGTTCGCTGTCGGCTTCCCACGCCCACTCGGTCCAGCGGCGCAGCACTTCGCCTTCGCGTGATTTCAGCCGGTGCCGGCCGGCCGCGAGATGCCGCGCCGTGCCGCGCAGATACGCAAAAACGTCTCCAGCGCGTGTGAGCATCTGCGGGCTCTGCAGCAAAATGACCTGCAGCTCCTGCAGGATGTCCTCAGCTTCGTTGATGTCCCCGACCAGATGCAGGACATAGGCCAGAAGCTTCTGGCGATGTTCGTTGAGAATGTCCGTCACAGGATCCACGTTATGCTGCGCCTCCAAAGAGGAGTGGGATGGCGAGCTTAGCGGTTACATGGTTTTTTTAAAATATTCTAACTGCGAGAGCGGCACCCATCACCTTTTCACAGGTCATTTCATATCGAGAACGGCGCGCACTTTCTTCGCGAGGGCGGCTGGCGAGTAGGGCTTGGCGAGGAAATTCACGCCGTCCTGCAGCACGCCGTGATGAACGATCGCATTCTCCGTATAACCCGATGTATAAAGCACTTTCACATTCGGATACATTCCGGTCAGATGCCGCGCGAGTTCGCTGCCGCCCATGCGCGGCATGACCACGTCTGTTAAAAGCAGGCTGATGGGCGTATTTTCATTCGCGAGCAGTTCCAGCGCGTGGACGCCGTCGTTCGCGACGATGACGCGGTAACCCATCTCTTTCAGGATCTGGTTCGCCAGTTCGCGCACGGAGACATCGTCTTCGGCGAGCAAAACTGTTTCGCTGCCCACCGCCGCCATTTGGTTCGATCCGGCGGCGGGGATCGTGGGCGTTTCGTTGACGCGCGGCAGATAGATTTTGAACGTCGCGCCTTTTCCGGGCTCGCTGTAAACCGAAATGTGGCCGTCGGCTTGCTTGACGATTCCGTGGCACATCGCCAGCCCCAGGCCGGTGCCCTGGCCAATGGGCTTGGTGGTGAAGAACGGCTCGAAGATGCGGTCGCGAATTTCCGGTGCGATGCCGCCTCCGGTGTCGCTCGCCGCGAGCATCACGTAAGGCCCCGCCTCGATATCCGCGCGCATGCGCGCGTATTCCGCGTCGAGATCCACGTTGAGCGTCTCAAACGTCAGCCGGCCGCCATGCGGCATCGCGTCGCGCGCATTCACGGCCAGGTTCATCACAACTTGCTCGAGGCTGCCGACATCGATCTTCACGATCCCCAGGCCGCGCGCGAATTTGAAAAGCAGCTCGATGTCTTCACCGATCAGCCGCTTGAGCATGGGTTCGAGCCGCTCGAGTACCGTGTTGAGATCGACCGCTTCGGGTTTGACAATCTGGCGCCGCGCAAAGGCGAGCAGCTGCCGGGTCAGCGCCGCGCCGCGCTGCGTGGATTCTTCGACGCGATCCAGATACGGAAGCGCCGGCGCGCCCGGTGGTGATTTCATGCGCGCCAGTTCGCAGAAGCCGAGGATCGAGGTCAGCAAATTGTTGAAATCGTGCGCGACGCCGCCCGCCAGGCGCCCGATGCTCTCCACTTTCTGCGTCTGGCGCAGATGTTCCTCGGCCAGCTTGCGGTCGGAAATGTCCTGCAGTAGCGCGACGAAGTAATCCACCGTGCCGTCTTGTTTTCTCACGCAGCGTACGGACAGCGCGGTGTGGATCACATTGCCGTTTTTGCGGATGAAGCGCTTGTCGATGGAATAGCCTTCCATGTCGCCGCGCAAAACGCTGTTGAAAAGCACCACGTCGGCTTCGAGATCGTCCGGGTGAGTGAGTTCGGCCCAGGTCATCGTCATCAATTCCGAGCGCGTGTAGCTGAGCATCTCGCAGAGCCGGTCGTTGACTTCGAGCCAGCCTTTTTCGAGCGAAGTAATCGCGATGCCGATCAGCGGCAATTCAAAAATCGAGCGGAAGCGCACGTCGGCGGCCTGCCGCGCCAGTTCGGCCAGCTTGCGTTGCGTAATATCCTGCGCGCTGCCGACGACTGTTTTTGCGCGGCCCTCCGCGTCGCGATCGAAGATGCTACTGGAGCTCAAAAACCAGCGGTACGTTCCATCGGCGTGGCGCAAGCGGTATTCCGCTTCGATCACTTCGCCATCGCGAGCGGATTCCCAGCGCCGCATGTTTGTCGAGAGTGCCGCGAGGTCATCGGGATGCATGAGCTTGGCCATGACGTTTTCGCCCAGGGCCTGAAGTTGGGCGAGAGTGTAGCCGAGATGGCGGTCGGCCTGGCGGCTGGCGTAAAGTGTGCGGCGCTGCTGCAAATCAAACAGGTAAAGGATGTGGGGCGACGCCGCGACGATTTTTTCGAGCAACGGATTGCCCGGCGGTAGTCCGCTGGCGTTAGGCGAATGATTCGACTGCGCCATACTCTGGATTCCAAAATGTCGAACCCATGCTAGTGCAAAATGACGCGCGAATCCAGCCCGCTCTTTTACGCAACGCCATACCTGCGATGCGCTCTCTCTTCAACTAAACTAATCCGATTGGCGCATCGGTTTTGAGAAAAGATTTTTTAAGAAACTTCTCCAATTCTCGCAACTCATGACTTAACAATGACTTGCAAGCCCGCGCCGGCGCGCAAATTTCAGGCACTCCCCCAACGATTCGGGATACCCGCCTCAATTCTTGGGCGGCAAGAGGGGTCCTGATCCGGGCAGGAGCGGGCCAGAACCGGGCAATGGCGGGGGCGACTTGGGTTTCGGGGGCTTTGCGTTGTCGAGAATCTGTTTGGCCATCGCCGCGGACGGACTCGAATCGGGAATCGTTCGCAACTGCGCCTGAGCGTCGCCGAAAAGCTTCTGCGCCGGTTCGTCGTGGCCGGAATCGGATTCGATGTACGCCATCAGCATGAGAATGCGCGCCTTGATGACTTCCCCGCGCTCGCCGTTGATGTCGGCTTCGATCGCCTTGTCGATTTCGCCGAGCGCTCGTTTCGCCAGCTCCATCTGCGCGGGCAGCGGCAGCGTCCGGTTGTTCGCCTGCTGCAGGCTGCATTGCGCCATCAGGTCCCACGCGTGCGAAAGCGTCAGCGCGGTGTAGGTGTGGCGCAGTTCGCGGCGTGCGCGGACGATGCCTTTGTGCTTGGAGTCGGCGGCGGTGAACAGCGTTTTTCCCGGCGGCGGCAGCCAGCCTTCCAGTTGTTTTCGCGCGCGGTCGTACTGTTTCATTCCGGTGAGCATCTCGGCGGTGCGCGTGCGCAGTTCGAGTCCGTCCTTGAAGTATTCGATGTCGGGCGCGACGGTGGCGTGTTCGTAATAGTCGACCGCCATTTTTCCCCAGACGTCGGCTTCTTTCAGTTTGCGCTCGGCTTCTTCACGCGACAGCGTCTTCCGGGTCTCGAATTGCTGCAGAGCCTTGATATGCAGATCGCGCGCGAGATCGCCGGAGATCAGTTGCGCGTAACCCGACTTCGGCTCCTGCTTCGCCGTCTGAAAGAAAAGCGATTCGTTGCTCTCGTACATTCGCGATTGCAGGTGCGAAAAGATCGCCAGCACAAACATGACGCAGCACGAAACGTTCAGCAGCACTTTGCGCGTGCTTTCGCGGCGCTGCAACTGGCTGTGCACGGCGACCGTGGCGGCGAACAGAAATCCCGCCATACCCAGATACGTCCAGCGATCCTGCAGCGGCGCCATCGTCGGCACGATATTTAGATTCGGGCCGAGGCCGGAGATGAACCAGTACAATCCGAGAATCACCAGCGGCCGTTGGGCGCGTTCGGTCATGAAAATGAGCGCGCTGAAGACCCCGCTGAGCGTCAGGAGTCCGACCCAGAAGCGCGGATCGCCGAGCGAGACAACCGGTTCGACGTAGCAGGTGAAACTGTAGTACGCCGGCAGCAGCATGTGCCGGATGTACACGGCGAGAATCCAGATGTCCGTCAGCACGACCGAAAACCCACCGCCGCCGATTGGATCGACGATCTCGAGGCTGTACACGTTCTTTCCGATGAAGAAAAACGCGAAGCCGAGCGCAACTAAAGGAGCGCAACGCAGCGCCGAGGCAAGCCAGTGCTTCGTATTGCGAACATCGAACTGGTGCCGGATCGGATCGAGGACTTCGAGCGCCAGCAGGAGCGGCAGCAGGCTCAGCGCAGCGGGTTTGCTCAGCAGCGCCAATAAATAGAGCGCGTAAATCAGCGGCCAGCGCCAGAGTTTGCCGGGCTCGATCGTCCACGCGGCGAGCGCGGCGAAACCGAACATGGCGGCGAGCGTGCTTTTGCGTTCGGCGATCCAGCAGACCGATTCGCACATCATCGGATGCATCGCCCAAGCCAGCGCAACGAATAACGCCACGCCGCCACCGAGCGCATATCCCTTGCTGATGCGGCGCAGGAAAATCCACAGGAAAATCGCGGCGACGAAATGATAAAGCGCGCCCATCACGCGAAAATGCGCGGCGCCTGGCCAATTGACATCGAAGAGTTCTTTTCCCTCGAGCGCCGCGTTCATGTGCTGCGCCGTTTCCTGCGGAATGAAAAAATAGTCCAGCCGCAGCGACAGATCGGTGATCGGCATGAAATGCTTGCCGGCCTTGGGCGTGAACAGTTCGGCCGTGCTGTGCGAGAGCATCTGGTAAAGCGTCAGGCCGTCGTCAACCGCGTTGAACGGCGCGTTCACGCAGCCGCTCAACAAAATGATCACCGCCAGCGCGAGCAGCGGGATGACAAAGCGCGGTTGCTCGTACCAATTTGTATTCATAAGGAGACACGCGCGGGGCGAGGCATGATGACGAGAGGTTACGCGCAGGCGGTGGCGCGTCAAGGCGCGCGCAGTTCCCCTCTCCCCCCGGGAGAGG
>Ga0265314_10001907_pt1 | contig 22286 bp, 19 predicted proteins | sample 4126metaG_FD_203106 | JGI IMG/M metagenome (GOLD analysis project Ga0265314, IMG submission 203106) | Rhizosphere microbial communities from Carex aquatilis grown in University of Washington, Seatle, WA, United States - 4-1-26 metaG | ecosystem: Host-associated > Plants > Roots > Rhizosphere >... | reverse complement strand
CTGCTGCAAAACAAGAGCGTGAGCGATGCTACCTACGGGCGGATGCTGGCTAAATTTGGCGAGCAGGGCGTGGTCGACACCACGGGCTTGGTGGGTTACTACTCGACCCTGGCGATGATCCTGAATGTGGCGCGCTCGCCGGCGCAAGCGGATAGCACCGCTCCCAAGCTGGCGCCGTTCCCGCGTTAACCGGCTACCCGAAGAAGGCGCGCTGGATGAACCAGTAGGCGGCGAGCAAGCCTATCGCGATCGAAACTGCCGGGCGCAGCCTGGTCCACCCAGACTTGATCAAGTCCTCGATCGCAGGAAATAACAGGACCACGAACACGATCTGGCCGATCTCGACCCCGAGGTTGAAAGAGAAAAGCGATAGCGCCAGATTCGCGCGCGGCAACTGCATCTCGCGCAGCACGTTCGAGAACCCAAAGCCGTGCACCAGTCCGAACAGGAACGTCAGTTTCCAGCGGTCCATCGTGCGCTTGCGAATCAGGTTCTCGACGGCCACGTAGAGGATGCTGGCGGCGATCATGCTCTCTGTGAAGCGCGAGGGCAGGACCACCACGTTGAAAGTCGCCAGCGCCAGCGTGATGCTGTGCGCGACCGTGAACGATGTGATCACCTTCACCAGCGACCGCAGCGTGGCAGTGGCGATCAGCAGACCCAATAGGAACGCCAAGTGATCGTAGCCCGTCGCGATGTGCTGGATGCCCAGCCAGACGAAACGTCCTAAAGTCTGCCACCACCTCCCGCTCGACTGCGTAAAGAATGCTGTGCGGTTGCGGTTGTCGAGAATCTGTTCTTGCAGACGGCCGTTGAGCGCCACGCTCGCCAGGTGTAGGTGGCCCGGACCTAGAATGTCCGGCATCGTCGACGTCATCTGCAGCGCTAGCACTTGTTGCGGGAACAAGTACGTCAGATTCAACAGGAGCACATGCTCGTCGAACAATTCGTATTTATCGCGCGTGATACGCACCGGCGGACCCGAACTGCTCAGCGTGAAGTGTTGCAGGATGGCGGCGTAGACGCGATCGAATGACTGCGCGAATTCCTCTTGGGAAACTACCTTGTCGCCATTCTGATCGACGCCCGGGAAATCCAACAGATTGAAAGTGAGCTGCGCCGACACCTCGCGCCCGCGCACGACCAATCGCGACTCACTGCGATAGAGGTCGTGAGCCTGGAGCGGGGCAAGGGCCAACGACACCAAGATCAGAGCCCAACGCATATCTATGTATGGTCGCGCGAACGCGCTCTTGTATGGTCGCCCGAATCAGCGCTTTGTCGCCATGCGCATCGCGCAAACCCTTGCGCCTGTCGCCATTTGCCATGCTATACTGAACCTCGTATCATTTTTCGGGAGGCATTAAATGGATTATCCGGTTACCGGAATTCACCACATAACCTTGTGCGCCAATCGCGCGCAAGAGGACGTCGATTTTTGTACTAAAGTGATGGGCCAGCGCCTAATCAAGCAGACGGTTCTGTTTGACGGCCGCTACGCTCACTATCACTTGTATTACGCCAATGCGAACGCCGAGCCGGGCTCGGTGATGACCACTTTCCCCTTTGGACGCGTCAAAGGACGCCCGGGTTCGGGGCAGATCGAAGCCACTGTGTATGCAGTTCCCAAAGGGACGCTCAAGTTCTGGGCCGATCAACTCAAGAAACACAAAGTGGAAAACGACGGCATGAAGGAACGCTTCGGGCAGGGCTATATCCGCTTCAAGCATCCCTCCGGTTTGCAGATGGAAGTGATCGAAGATGCGGAAGATAAGCGCAAGGGCTGGGTCACCCCCGAAGTCAGCTCCGACGTCAGCATGAAAGGCTTTGAGGGCGCGGTGCTTTCGGTGCGCGAGATCCCGGAAACGGAACGCTTCCTGGTCGATGCACTGGGCATGCGCAAGGTCGGCGTCGATGGCGACTATCACCGCTACGTGGTGGGCAAGGGCGGCCCCGCGAAAACGGTGGACCTGCTGCACGAACCGCAGCGTCCCGCCGGCAGTTGGACTTTCGGCTCAGGCACCGGTCATCACCTGGCGATGGAAGTAGCCGACGACGATGCTCTCGCCGTGCAAAAAGGCATTTACGAAGAACTGGGCTATACCGATTGCTCGGAGATCAAGGACCGCATGTATTTCCACTCCATCTACTGCCGCTGCCCCGGCGGGATTCTGGTGGAATGCGCGGCGACCGCTCCCGGTGGTTTCGCCAAGGACGAGCCGTACCTCGAACTCGGCACGCACATGCTGCTGCCGCCGTGGTTCGAACATCGCCGCGCGGAAATCATGGCTATGCTAGAGCCGATCACGGTTCCCGAATACAACGATCCGATGCCGGCAGTCACTCCCGCGAATGTCTCGCGCCGCACTTCAGCCGAGTTCATCCCGTCCGATAAGAAATGAGTCTGTTTGATCCCCCGGCGCCCGCCCGAGTAGTTGAGGGCGGCGCCGCACGGGGGGCCGCGCAACGGGCGGGCGTGCTGATTCATGGCCGCGACCGAACGCCCGAGGAAATGATCGGCCTCGCGGCCGGTTTGAAATTGGATGAAGTTCGCTGGCTGGCTCCCACGGTGGAAGGCGGGAGCTGGTATCCGGGCCGCTTCTTTGACCCGATCGCGGCGAATGCGCCGCACATTTCGCGAGCGTTTGAGATTTTTGACCAGGTGATCGAGGACGCAAGCGAAGGCGGCCGCCTTCCGCCGAGCCAGATCATCGTGATGGGATTTTCGCAGGGCGCCTGCCTTGCGTTGGAGTATACAGTGCGCAACCTGGGGCGTAGCCGGAACATTGTGGCATTCACCGGAGGGCTGTTCGGTTCTCCCGGCGCATTGTGGCCTGCTTATCCGCGACCGCTATCGCGCACGCGAGTCCTGCTCACGGGGAGCGATTCGGACGATTGGGTGCCCGAAGAACATGTCCGCGAATCCGCACGAGTTCTGTCGGGCTTGGGTGCGGACGTGACGCTGCGCATTTACCACAACCGTCCGCACCTGATCTCCGATCCGGAAATTGAAGAGGCTCGACGCTTCCTCCAACCTAATCCCTAAACGCCATGCCTACCCCGAAACCCCGCCAAACCGATCGTGACTTTGTGGCCTCGCTCGACCGCGGCCTGCGCATTCTGAGCGCCTTTGAGCGCGATGAGCCTGAGCTCACTCTGAGCGAAGTGGCGCAGAAGACGGGACTCACTCCCGCCACCGCGCGCCGCTTTCTGCTGACGCTGAAGTCGCTCGGCTATGTGGGCATGAACGGCCGCCGTTTTGTGCTGCGCCCTAAGGTGCTGGACTTGGCTTATTCGTATCTGGATTCGATGAACGTGGACGAAGCACTCCAGCCCTATTTAAGGGAACTCGTCCAGCGTACCGGCGATTCGAGTTCCGTGACGGTGCTCGAAGGCAGCGAAATTGTCTACATTGCGAACGCTTCCGTGCGCCGCGTGGTGCGTCTCGGCGCGGGCGTGGGCAGCCGCTTCCCCGCGTATCCGACCGCCATGGGGCGCGTCCTGCTGGCGTACTTGCCGAAGGAAAAACTGGACGCCTTCTTCGCCACCCAAAAGTTCGAGATGATCACGGAGTTCACGGAAACCAATCCCGACAAGATCCGCAAGCATCTGGATAAAATCCGCGCCGATGGCTACGGCGTGGTGCAAGACGAACTGGAAGTCGGATTGGTGTCGCTGGCGGTGCCGTTGAAGGACCACTCCGGCCACGTGTTCGCAGCGATGAATTGCTCGTCAGTCGCCCGCCGCACCGACGGCAAAGAGATGTTGCGGACGCGCCTCGACCTATTGCGCGAGTACTCGACGCAAGTTTCCTCCGCGCTGATGCGTTTCCCGGCGCTAGCGCATTCGGTGGCGAGCGAACACGTCGACGGCGTCCAACGCGCAGCCGACCGTCTCCGCCGCTTGAACCAACGCCGCGGGCTGCTGCGGTATTAGTTTAATTCGCGGCCTTCTTGCCCCACAGCTTCTTCGATGCGATGGCGGCGCCTTCGGCCAGCGACTTCATCTTCATCCAGCAGAACGCCGGATACACCGCGCCGAAACCGGCGAAGGTGCCGAAGCCGCAATCCGTGCCGGCGATCACACGCTCGCGTCCAACTACGTTGGCGTAGTTCATCAAGCGCATGGCCACCACTTCGGGGTGCTCCACGTAGTTGCTCGACGACGCGATCACGCCCGGCACCAGCACTTTGTCGTCCGGCAGCTTGATGTCTTTCCAGGCCTGATATTCATGCTCGTGGCGCGGGTTGGAGCCTTCCACCAGCAAGGCCATGGGCTTCACCTTCACCGCGATGGGGAAGATCTTGTGGCAATCCATGTCATTCACATGCGAACCTTCATAGTTGCCCCAGCAAACGTGCAGGCGCACGCGATCGGCCGGGACGTTGGCGAGTGCATGGTTGAGCGCCTCCACCTGCATCTCGGCGTTGCGCAGAAATTCTTCGTCGGTGAGTTTCTTGAAGCGCGTGTGGCGGCCCATCGCCAAGTCCGGACAATCCAACTGCAGCAGCAATCCGGAGTTGACGATCATCTCGTATTCTTCGCGCATCGCATCCGCCAGCGCGCTCAGATACGCTTCGTGCGAGGGATAGTATTCGTTTGGTTGAAACACCGCGATGGTACCCGGAGACACCGCGTTCATGAAACCTTCGGCGACCTTCGCTGTCGCGAGTGCGGCCTTCATGTTGTCGATGTCTTTTTGGAGCCCGCTCAGGTCTTTTACCTTGATCGGACCTTTGCACACCGGCCGCTTGTAGGTGGCGGAGTGTCCGGCCGCCACCAGGCGGTCGCGATATTCCGGAAAATCGTCCAGATCCTGCGGCGTGGGCCGCGAAGAATCGCCTTCGAAACCGGTCAGACGATGCCGGATATAGGTGGCGTAGCTGATCTTGCTGGTCTCGCCGTCGCTGACGATGTCGACACCGGATTCCTCTTGCTTACGAATGGCGTCGGCGATACCGCGCTTCATGGTCGAGTCGAATAGCGCCTGGTCAATCGCTTCGCCACGGTCCTGGGCAAACAATAAGTCCACTACGTCCTGGGGGCGCGGGAGGCTCCCGACATGAGTTGTAAGAATGCGTTCCGTGCTGGTTTTCATGGTATCCAACCGAGGATATCATGGCCGCGCGAGTGCCCACCCGAAACACCGTCTGCGCTCGGCGAAAACCGGACCGGACAACAAAAAAGGGCGGCCGAAGCCACCCTGATTTTTGCCCACCGCAGCGGTACTCTGCGATGAAATGCCGCCTCGCCGGGTACGGTTAAGCGGCAAGCGCAAATAAAAGCAGGGTGGGGATATCCCACCCTGCCATTTCCTCCGACAACTCTTGTTTCCGGGCGACGCCGCTTGTCCAAGAGCGGCGCCCCGTATTATTTGTCTCTTTCCGGTCCGGTCCGGGCTACCTCTAAACGCTCACGCAGGAATTGAATTAACTCGCCTCCCGAATGAAACCTTAAAGATTCTCCGGTATCCACTTCTTCAATGCGGCCTTCGAGCTCTTCTCGGCTCTGTTCCTGGGACGCTCCTAGATGAACTACATAAGCTCCCTGCATAACCAAAACCAGCTTACGGGAAGGGAGCGAATCCAACGTGAAGAAACCGTTTCGTTTCCGTGAAGTCTTGGGTAACACCGCGAAACCGTGAGGCATCCCCCGGACAGGCTGTATATAATCAAAGGACTCTTTTGGGTGCGTAACTGGGTGTGTAAGGCTAGGAAATGAAAGCATTTGGTCCGTTCCGGCTGGACCCCGTGAACCAGTGTCTGTGGCGCGGTGAGGCTCGTATCACCTTGACTCCCAAGGTGTTTGCGGTCCTGCGCTATCTTATTGATCACCCTGGAAGATTGGTCACCCAGGAGGAACTCCTCGAAGCGATCTGGCCGGAGACCTACGTCCAGCCCGAAATCCTACGCAAATACATTCTGGAGCTGCGCAAGGCGCTGGGCGATGACCCTAAGACTCCACGGTTCATCGAAACCCTACCAAAGCGCGGCTACCGGTTTGTGGCGGCCCTCCAGGAAGAATCGTATATGCCGTCGGAGGGCGGCCCGGCGGCACCGGTGGGACGCGAGCGTGAGCTAGCGGAACTGGATTCGCACCTCCGCAAGTCGCTCCAAGGCCATCGCCAACTGGTGCTGGTAACCGGCGAGGCCGGCGTGGGCAAAAGCACCTTGCTGGATGCCTTCGAACAGCGCCTGGGCGGCCACGAAAACATGCGCATCGCACGCGGCCAGTGCGTGGAAGGGTTCGGCGGCAAGGAAGCGTACTACCCGATCCTGGATGCCTTCGGCCACTTGGTGCGCGGCCCGGGAGCGGTGGGCATCATTCAGATTCTGGCCTCGCAGGCGCCCACCTGGCTGATCCAGTTCCCTTCCCTCTTGCAGCCCGAGCAGCGCGAGGCCTTGCAACGCGAAATTCTGGGGGCAACTCGGGAACGCATGGTGCGGGAAATCTGCGAGGCGCTCGAATTGATAACCGCGAAGAACCCGCTGGCGCTGATTCTCGAAGATCTGCATTGGGTGGACCCATCCACGCTCGATTTGATTTCGGCGCTCGCGCGGCGGCGCGGCCCGGCGAAACTTATTGTGCTGGGGACCTATCGTCCCGTGGATGTGATTCTGCTGCAGAGCCCGTTGAAGGGCCTGCGCCAGGATTTGGTCATGCACAAGTTGTGCTCGGAAATCGCATTGGAGCGTTTGCAAGAGCAAGACGTTGCCGAATATCTCGCCAAAGAATTTCCCGGATCCGGGCAATTGACCGAACTGGTGTACCGGCACTCCGAAGGCAATCCGCTGTTCATGACCGCGATTGTCAACGACCTGGTAAAGAGTGGCTTGCTGGCCCAGACGGAAGGATCGTGGAAGCTGACGGCTCCGCTCGAGCAAATCGTTCCGGACGTTCCGGAAACGCTGCAACAGATGCTGGAAATTCAAGTGGAGCGTCTCAGCGAACCCGAGCAGCGCATCCTGAAGAGCGCCAGCGTGGCGGGCAGGCGGTTCTCGGCATGGTCAGTGGCAGCCATGCTTGGCGCGGGCGTCGCCGAAACCGAAGAAACCTGCGAGCGATTCGCTGAGCGCCAACAATTTTTGCGGCCTGGCCGGGCGGCCGGCGTACTGGGCGCGACCCAATCCGCGCATTACGAATTCCGCCACTCGCTCTATCGCGAGGCTTTGTACCGCCGCGTGCCTCCAGCGCAGCGTTCACGCTTGCATCGCTTGCTGGCGCAGAAAGCCGAGGAACTTTCGGGGCCGGATGCCACGATAGAACTGGCCTCCGAACTGGCTTTGCACTTCGAGCAGGGCCGCGACTTTGAGCGGGCGGCGCGTTACCTGATTCTGAGCGCGGAGAATGCGGCACGGCGCTATGCCCAGCGCGACGCGGCTGCGATTCTGCAACACGCTCTGGGATTGCTATCGGGTATCGCCGCTGAACCCGCACGCGACCTGGAAATCGAAATCCGCGAGCGCATCAGTGACGCACGCTACGCAGTAGGCGACTTGGATGGCTCGGCCGAAGCGGACGGCATGGTGGTGGCACTGGCAGAACAGCGGGGACTCAAAGCGGCGCAGATCAACGCGCTGACGCGGCTCGCGCGCGTGATGGCTTTCTCCGATCCCGACGCCTGCGTCACCTTTTGCGAGCGCGCCGTAAAGGTGTGCAGCACAAACGACGATCCGCTGCTGCAAGCCCGCACGGAAATGCTGGCCGGGACCTGGCACATCATCACCAACGGCTGGAGCAAGGAGCAAGCCGGCCGTTGTGCCGCGGCGCGGCAAAAAATCGGCGAGCTGCTGGGTCCGGAGAAACCGGCGTATTACGAAATTCTTTACGCCCACGTACAGGCGCTGCGCGGGGAATATCGCGACGCCTACGAAATCGCGCGCGCGGGCCTCGAAAAAGCCTCTGAGACCCACAGCCTGGTGGTGTATCTCTCCTGCTTGTCTTCGCTGGCGCTGGCGCTGATGCATCTGGGCTGGTGGGGCGAGCTGCGCGGGGCTGTCGAGAGCGGCATTGAACTCGCCGAAAAGAATGGCAACCAGCCGTGGCGCGGGCTCTTCGCGGCCATGCTGGGATGGCTGCACATGCAGGCCTTTGACTTCAGTGGGGCGCGGCTGATTGCGGAAAACCTGCTCGCAACCCACGCCGAGGAACCCGCGGGCCAAGTCCGCACGATGGCAATGCTGACCATTGCGTACGCCGACCTAGCTACTGGACAGACTGGGAACGCGCTCGGATTGTTTCTCGAAGTGCGCGATCGCCAGCCCACTCCGAAGTTTTTTCTGCAGTGGTATTGGCGCATGATTGCAGAGTTCGGACTGGTGGGTGCGTATCTGGAGCTTGACGATCTGCAACAGGCCAGTGCGGCTGCCGAACAGTTTCTGAAAGATGCTCTGACAACAGAGGACCCAGCCCTGCGCGCGCCGGCGTGGGACGCGATGGCGCGCATCGCGATGCGTAAAGGCGATTGGCCGCGGGCGCTCGAATGCATGGAGCAGGCCTTTGCGAGCATCCAGAAGCACGACCTGCCATCGGTCGCTTGGCGCCTGCATGCCTCGGCGGCGCGCTTGCAAACGGCGCTGCGGGATGTTGCGAAAGCCGAGCGCCACACCGTCGAAGCTGCATCCAGCCTGAGCCGCGCGGCCGCGTCGTTTGGCGGAAATGACCCGCTGCGCCGTTCTCTCTTAAAGGCTGCGGAGACTCTGAAAATCGCCGCTAGTCGATAATGGAAGGCAGTGAGAGAAGTCCACATCGTCGGCGGAGGCTTGGCCGGATGCGAGGCCGCGTGGCAAGTGGCGCGCGCCGGTGGCCGTGCGGTGCTTTACGAAATGCGTCCGCTGCGGCAAACTCCCGCGCATAAAACCTCTGACTTGGCAGAGCTGGTATGCAGCAATTCCCTCAAGACCGAACAGCAAAACAGCGCGCCCTGGCTACTGAAAGAAGAACTGCGGCGACTGGGGTCGTTGTTGATCGGCGAAATCGCGCCGCGCGCTCGCGTCCCTGCCGGTCATGCGCTCACCGTAGATCGTGAGATCTTCGCCGCCGAGATTACGCGCGCCATCGCGGCCGAGCCAGCCATCGAGATCCGCCGCGAAGAAGTGACGAATCTCGATGACGATCACATCTGGATCATCGCCAGCGGGCCGTTGACCGCGGACGCCTTGGCGCAGGAAATCGCGCGCGTCACCGGCTCCAACCGCCTGTTTTTCTACGACAGCATCAGCCCGATCATTGACGCCGAATCGATCGACACCACTATTGCTTTCCGCGCTTCGCGCTACGATAAATCGCTCGACGGCACTGCCGATTATCTGAACTGCCCTTTCAACAAGGAACAGTACGAGGCGTTTCTGGATGCGCTGTTAGCCGCGGCCAGCGTCCCCGCGCATATCGAGGAAGACCATACCCGCTATTTCGAAGCCTGCCTGCCTATCGAAGAAATCGCGCGACGCGGGCGCGATACGCTGCGCTTCGGTCCCATGAAACCCATGGGCCTGATCGATCCGCGCACCGGCCGCCGGCCCTGGGCTGTCGTCCAATTGCGCCAGGAAGACGCGCGTGCGGGCAGTTACAACCTGGTGGGCTTCCAGAACCACATGCGCTTCGGCGATCAGCAGCGCGTGCTGCGCATGATTCCGGGCCTGGAACACGCCGAATTCCTGCGCTTCGGACAGGTGCATCGCAACACGTATATCAACGGCCCCGCGCTGCTCGCGCCCACTCTGCAAATGCGCACGCGACCCGAGATTTTTTTCGCCGGCCAGATCTCGGGCGTCGAAGGGTATGTCGAGTCGATCGCCACCGGACTGATCGCCGGACGCGCCGCAGCGGCGTTGGCAGGAGGTGATACCCCCCGCGCGTTCCCACGCGAAACCGCCATGGGATCGCTCACCACCTACGTTTCCGGAGCCGATCCTCTCAATTACCAGCCTGCGAATATCACCTTCGATTTACTACCCAAGCTGGAAAACCCGCCGCGCGACAAGAGAGTGCGCTACGCCGAAGTGTGCCGCCGCGCGCTAGCCGCGCTCGAAGAATACCTGTGTGCCCATGTCTGAACTGGCCATCGCGATCGGACGCTACCTGGGCGAGCTAGGGCGCGAAAACGCGTCTGTGCACACCATCCGCAACTACGCATCGGATCTGGAACAATTTCTGGCCTACTTCTCGCCGCCCGAAGCCGATCCGCCCGCGCCCGCGGCCATCGACGCTCCCCTGCTGCGCGAATGGCTGACGAGTCTCTACGATCGCAAGCTCGATCCTATCTCAATCCGCCGTAAGCTCGCCGCGGTACGCTCGTTTTTCCAGTTTCTGTTGCGTGAAAAATGCGTGCCGACCAACGCCGCGCGCGCACTGCGGACTCCCAAAGCCCCCAAGCGCGTGCCCCTCGTTCCCACCGCGGAACAGACCAACACCTTGGTCGATGGCGTCGCGCAAGATAAGTTCGAGCGCCCCTATCCCGAGCGTGACGTTGCGTTGTTCGAGCTGCTCTACGGATGCGGCCTGCGAATAAGCGAACTGGTAGGGCTGAATATCGACGACTTCGATCTGCGCGACCGCTGGATACGCGTCCGCGGCAAAGGCCGCAAGGAGCGCCAGGTTCCCTACGGCGAGAAAGCCTCTGCATCGCTCGAAAAATATCTGGCGGAGCGAACCGCCAAGCCTGGCGAGCGCGCCCTGTTCGTGAATCACCGCGGCACACGCCTGTCAGACCGCGGCGCCCGTGAAATCGTAAAGTTTTACGCGCGCATGGTTTCGGGCGTCGACGCGCTGCATCCGCACAGCTTGCGCCACGCATTTGCGACGCACTTGCTCGCCGACGGCGCTGACCTGCGTGCGATTCAGGAGCTACTGGGACACGCACGCCTGGCCACGACGCAGAAATACACCCAAGTGTCGCTTACAGATTTAATGGCAGTATACGACAAGGCGCACCCGAAGGCACGCGGCTAGCTTACGCGCGCTCGAGGTAAGCGCTCTCCGATGTCGAGACGCGGATCTTCTCGCCTTCGCTGATGAACGGCGGGACCTGCACCACCAAACCAGTCTCTGTCTTCGCGGGCTTGGTCACGTTCGAAACCGTCGCGCCTTTGAGTCCCGGCTCGGTCTCGACCACCGTCAAATCGACAGTCGCAGGCAGTTCGATCCCCATCGGCTTGCCTTCGTAGAATTCGATTTCCACCATCAGATTGGGGATCAAAAAATTCGTGGCATCCCCCAGGAACTCACGAGTCAGGTGCATCTGCTCGTAGGTCTCGGTGTTCATGAAGTAATAGAATTCGCCATCGTCATACATGTACTGCATGTCCTGTTGTTCGAGAGCGGCCCGCTCCACCTTGTCTTCCGACGAAAAGCGATGCTCCATCATGGTGCCGGAGCTGAGCCGGCGCATCTTCACCTGCACGAACCCGCGCAGGTTGCCGGGCGTGCGGTGCTCCATTTTGAAAACCGAGAACAGCTCGCCGTTCCACTTGACCACCATGCCAGGACGCAGTTGTGTTGCTGAAATCATATGGGGAACCTTCAGTGTAGCAGAGACCATGCTACACTGCGTCGTTCATAGACGAGTCCATGGATATGAGCAGCGACATCGCTGAACGCACGCGCCGGCACGTCGATCGGCGCCTAATGCCGTTCGTGTTCCTGCTGTATCTGATCTCCTACCTCGATCGCGTCAATGTCGGCTTCGCCGGCCTGCAGATGACTCGCGAGCTGGGCTTCTCGAACTACGTCTTCGGTCTCGGCGGCGGAATTTTCTTCATCGGTTATTTTCTGCTGGAAGTACCCGGCTCGATTCTGGCGGAAGTGTGGAGCGCGCGCAAATGGATCGCACGCATCATGATCACCTGGGGCTTGGTGGCATCGCTCACGGGACTAATCCGCAGCGAGCAGCAGTTCTACTGGCTGCGCTTCATTCTCGGCATCGCCGAAGCCGGCTTCGTCCCCGGGATCATCGTGTACTTGAGCCACTGGTACCGCCCGGAGGATCGTGGCAAGGCCATCGCGATTTTCTTTGCGGCGATCCCCGCATCGGCGGTGATCGGCGGCCCACTTTCGGCGATCTTCCTCAAGATCCATTGGATGGGCTTGGCCGGCTGGCGCTGGCTGCTGATCCTTGAAGGCGTCCCGGCGGTAATCGCCGGCATCGTTACCATTTTTTATTTGACCGACCATCCTGAACAAGCCAAATGGCTCAAGGACGACGAGCGCGCGTGGCTTGTGGCGCAACTACAGCGTGTAGAGAAACGCACCCACCGCTCGACTCTCGCGTCGGCTTGGCAAGCTCTGCATAATCCCACTGTCCTGCTGATGGCCGTGACGCTGATGCTGGGATTAACTGCCACCTACGGCGTCAGTTTGTGGCTCCCCAAAATGGTGCAAGGGCTCTCGACCTACAGCCTGTCCCAAGTCAGCCTGATCGCCGCGATTCCGGCGCTGTGCGCATTGCCCGCGATGATGCTCAACGGCTGGCATTCCGATCGCACCGGCGAACGCATCTGGCACGCTGCTATTCCGCGCACCATGGCCGGCGTCGCCATGTTCATCTGCGCCTTCACCACCAGCCATGTGTGGATCAGCGTGTTCCTACTCTCCATCGCGACCATCGGATTCTACAGCGCGCACCCCGGCTTCTGGCCGCTGCCGAATATTCTTTTAGGCAAAACTGCCGCAGCCGCCAGCATCGGACTGATCAATTCTTTCGGCAACCTCGGCGGCTTCATCGGACCCTACGTAATCGGCTTCGTCAGCGATCGCTTCGGTGGCTTCGAGCGCGCGCTGCTTTTCCTGGCCATATGCTCGGTGGCATCCGGATTATTGATCCTGCTATTGCGCCCCGCCGTGAAAGCCGCTCTTGCGGCGGCTAGTAACAGATAGCCATCGGGTGCTGGTGAGGTGTACGGTTGAACCGCCGCTAGACAAGGCTCTTTAAACGTTCCAACCGCGCGAAACCCTGATTCTCCCAAAGGTATTTCGCTGTTACGGTTAATCAACGGCAAAACGGGCCGATACGAATCAAGAGGAGAAGCGCTTATGAAAAATCTATTATTGAAGTTGAAAGCTCTGAAAGATACACGCGGTCAGGATCTCATCGAGTACGCCTTGATGGCCGGCTTCGTGGCAGTGGCGGCCGGTGCGGTTATGCCGGGCGTGGCGTCCAGTATCAGTTCGATCTTCTCGAAGGTCGGGACGGTATTGGCCGCTGCTTCCACTCAGGGCAGCTAAATTTAACGGCTGCACTTCGTAAGGAAGTGCAGCGAACCTTCGCTGTGTCACGCCCGAATTTCCCTCGAAGGAATCGCGGCGTGGCCAGCGGCTTTTGTCTTTAGTTCTTGACCGCCCGGCTGGCCAGGGCGGCATCTAAAGCCGCTACCAATACGTTGGACGGCGCGTCCTGTTCCTCCACCGCCGACGATTTTATATACGGCATCACCAACCCAGCCGACGGCTGGTTGCTTTCCAAATAATCCATCCCCTGCACTGTGATCAGAATGTTGCTTTTGTCGTCGCTCGCCACCCATCCGCGTTGCTTTAAATACCACAGCACGAAAAATATTTCGTCCGGGCTCGTCGCAAGCATCGCTTCCACATAGCGCATCGGCATCCCGGGCTTCAAGGGTTTGCTCCGACGGCGGTCGTAAAGAATGCACAGCAGCGCCGACCGCAGGCCCGCTTCGCGCCCCAACGAATTGAAAAATTCCCGCCCGCTGAACCTGGGACATTCCAGATCCTCGCCGTTGCCCTTCAAGTTATCGAACGCGTGCCGCTGCGCCGGATCGGAGAGAACTTCGTAGGCCATGTTGACGGCGTCGAACGCCTCCGGATCGCCGCTAACGGGATTGCCGGGATGAAACTTCTTCGCCAGCTCGGTGTAAGCGCGCTGAATGGCTTCCACACCGGCCTTGGCGTCGATGCCGAGCACATCATAATGATCCTGGTACTTACCAGCGGAAGGAGCGGCCATAGGTTTCAACAGTAGTATCTCCTGGAACTGCCTCACACCGAACTCGGGCAAAACCCTGACTCCCCATGGGTAGCTCGCCTTAGTGCTTTCCCCCTCTCCGGGCCGCCGCCTTCCCTCCCGCCCGTGGTAGCCTCTCGCATATGCTCAAGAAAACAGACTCCCGCCGTGGGTTCATGGGCCGTGTGGCCGTGGCCGGCGCGGCCACCCAATTGCGGGCGCAGCCCGGCGGAAGAGTCAGCGGCTTTGACCACGTGGCGCTGCCTATGCAGAACACGGACGCCATGCTGGCGTTCTATCGCGGGTTGGGATTCGACGTGGTCGAAAACGCCGTCGCGTGCTCGGTCTATATCGGCGACAACATGATCAATTTTCATCGCCCCGCCACCTGGCAGCGCGAGTCTTTCACCTTGCGCGCTGCCGCGGCCAAGCCCCCGTGCGGCGATTTATGCTTCGTCTGGGAAGGCACCGCAGCGGCGCTCAAAGCCATGCTCGACCGCGGCGGCGCCAAGCTTATCGAAGGCCCGGTAGCGCGCCAGGGCGGCCGCCGAAAAGGCGCCTTCAGCGTCTACGTGCGCGACCCCGACGGAAACCTGCTGGAGTTTATGATCTATTCGTAAAACTGCGGGCTCTTCTTCTGCTTGTTGAAATTCGCCAGATCGTGTTCGATCCAAAGCTGCGCGCCGGTCTTTTTCAAGAACGCTTCGATCACCACGCGACTGGCGAGCGATTGTTCTTTGTTGAATTCGAAGGTCGGGACCTTGCTGGTGCCGCGCTCTTCCTGATAATGATACAGATCGCCGGCCAGTAATACCGGTCCAGTCTTGGCAAGTTTCACAAACAGCACTTGATGCCCCGGCGTGTGGCCGTAGGCCGCCTTGATCACCACGGTGCCATCGCCGAAAACGTCGCAGTCGTCGCCATTCAGAATCTTCGTCTTGCTATTTTTCAGCGCCGCGTATTGAGCAAATTGAGTGATCCCTGGAGCCTTCTCCGCAAACATAGCGTCGCGCTCTGGTTGCTGCACCAGCCAAGTGGCGCCCGCGAAGTCATTCGCATTGGCGGTGTGGTCGCCGTGATAATGCGAGAGTCCGAGATACATAATGTCGCTTGCTTTAAATCCAGCGGCCGCCAACTGCGACTTCAAGGTCTTGCTGGCCGTGAAGAATCTTTGCGTCACGGGGGTGCCGTCTGCATTCAGAGCGCCGTCAGGAATCGCACCGGTATCCCACATGAGCGTGCCCTTGGGATGCACGATCAGATACGACGCCACCACCATATCGGAAGTAGCGATGTCTTCCTTCTTTAATTGAAACGACGCTGGATCGATGCCCTTGATCACGCCGTTGTCGATAACGTACAGCCGCACCGCCTGCGGAAGCGCGATCGGCGCGAATAACAGTAGCGAAAACAGCAGCTTGCGGGTTAGCCTGGACATGGCCACAAGCATATCACCGGCGCGCCGCGCGGCCCTTTTGCGGCCATGCTGTATCATCTTAGATAACCTCGCATGATCCCTGAAACGATACCGGAAGGACTTACTTTTGACGACATCCTGCTGGTGCCCTCGCGCAGCAGTGTCGTGCCCGCCGACACCGACACCCGCACCTGGTTCACCCGTAACATCGGATTGAATATTCCCGTGGTGAGTTCCGCCATGGACACAGTCACTGAATCCCACCTGGCCATCGCGCTTGCGCAGCAAGGCGGCATCGGCATCGTTCACCGCAACATGTCGATCGACAAGCAGGCCGAAGAAGTGGACCGTGTGAAGCGCTCAGAAAGCGGCATGATCGTGGACCCGGTGACCATCGATCCCGAGCACAAAATCTCCGACGCCCTCGACGTCATGAAGCGCTACCGCATCTCCGGCGTTCCCGTCACCAAGAACGGCAAGCTGGTGGGCATTCTCACTAATCGCGACCTGCGCTTCGAAACACGCTACGACTTGCCTGTTGCAAACGTGATGACCAAGGAGAACCTGATCACCGTGGGCGTCGGCACTACGCTGGAAGAAGCCGAAGCCATCCTGCACACGCATCGTGTCGAAAAGCTGCTGGTCGTCGACGAACACTACAACCTGAAGGGCCTGATCACAGTCAAAGACATTCAGAAGAAGTTGAAGTACCCTAACGCCGCTAAGGACGCCCAAGGCCGCCTGCGAGTGGGCGCCGCGCTAGGCTCTTCTGGCGATTACCTTGAACGCGCGCATGAGTTGGTCAGTAAAAAAGTAGACGTCCTCGCCATCGATTCCGCGCACGGCCACACGCAGCGGGTGATGGACGCCATCGCCAACGTGAAGCGCGCTCTGCCGAATGTTCAACTGATCGCCGGCAACGTCGCTACGTATGAGGGCGCCAAGGAACTCATCGATCTGGGCGTTGACGGCATCAAGGTCGGCATCGGCCCGGGTTCGATCTGCACCACGCGCGTCGTCAGCGGCGCCGGCGTACCGCAGATCACCGCCATCGCCGAATGCGCCAAAGCCACCGCCGGCAGCGGAGTCCCGCTGATCGCCGACGGCGGCATCAAGTTTTCGGGCGACGTCACCAAAGCCATCGCCGCGGGCGCCGACTGCGTCATGATCGGCAGCCTGCTAGCCGGCACTGAAGAAAGTCCGGGCGAGACGATCCTCTATCAAGGCCGCACTTTCAAAAGTTATAGGGGCATGGGTTCTATGGGCGCTATGGCGCAAGGCTCGGCCGACCGCTATTCGCAGGAAGCCACCGGCGGCGGCAAACTGGTGCCCGAAGGCATCGAAGGCCGCGTGCCCTATAAAGGAATGCTGGCCGACCTGGTGTACCAACTCGTCGGCGGCCTCCGCGCCGGCATGGGCTACTGCGGCTGCGCGACGATACCCGAGCTCCACCAAAAAGCCAAATTCCTCCGCGTCAGCGCCGCCGGCCTGCGCGAAAGCCACGTCCACGACGTGATCATCACCAAGGAAGCTCCGAATTATAGGTTGGAATAGCGGCCTCAGTCGAGATCGAGGTCCGTTTTCACTTTGGCGATCGGAATGAGATGCTTGTCGCCGTTCCTGTCGACTGCCTCTTTGAGATCGCGCAGATCTTCCAAGTCTTCGACGCGCTCGCGCAGATGATCGACTTCATGGGCAAGCTGCTGGAGGGTTGGCTTCTTTACCCGGGTCGCTTCCAAAGTCTTATTCATCCGCATTCTTGCTGTCTTTCACAGCATACACCGCGATCACGTTCCCCTCCAATCGGAACAGGACTCGGTACGATCCAAGCCGAAGGCGATAGGCATTCTCGCGCGCGCCGAGCTTCTTCACATCTCCTGAGAGATCGTCCTGCAGTTGGGTGAAGCGTTGGCCGATCCTCCGCCTGACGGGTCTTGGGAGCGCCCGAAGTTGCTCTCGGGCGGCTTCACTGAGTGCGATGTAGTATCGAGTCGTAGAGGCTAGCCTTCAGAACACTACATTCAAGTGTCAGAAAGGTCGCAGGATTCTCGAGCAAAGTGCACTCACCCGCTCGGCGCGCAAACGTAATATGATCTCTGAGGACCGGTTCTCCGGTCCAGGAGATTACTGATGCGAAAAGTTTGGCTGATGTTATTGATGGTCGCGCTCGGCGTGGGGATCGGCTTGACGATCTCCGGCCGCCTGGCTTCCGTCGAAGCAAAATCGAAGCCGGGGACGGGATTCGCAGCGATCCCCGGAACTTTGGGATCTGAAGACCTGTCCGGCCCCTATGACGTTGTGAAGAACTGGCCGCAGGATATCAGCACGCTTCCCGGAAACGAAAAGTGGACCTACGGCGCCGGCGAAAGCGTTTTCGCAGAGAGCCCGAATCGCATCTACATGTTGTTCCGCGGCGAGCTGCCCAAGATGGCGGAGCCAAAATCCGCGCTGCTGCCGCAACTGGGCCCCAGCATTAGTTTCCCGGTGGCAGGCTTCTGGCGCGATGCCACCACGGCGTCTCTGCCCGGAACCGGCGGCACCGACAACGATTTGAGCGAGTGGATGACCGCCTGGGAAGGCAAGTCCGCGAAGCTCGGGATCAAAGGTCCGCCCTATCGCCAATTGGGCGTCGATGCCAAGTGGGAAAACTGCGTGGTGGTGGTCGACGGTAGCGGCAAGATCATCGAGACCTGGAAGCAGTGGGACGATAAGTTCCGCCGCCCGCACTCGATCTACATCAGCCCGTATGACCCCGATAAGAATATCTGGATCGTCGACGACAACATGCAGGTGATCTACAAATTCACTCACGACGGCAAACAGCTGCTGCAAACTATCGGCACGCCAGGAGTCGCGGGCGCTGACGGTACGCACTTCAACCGCCCGACCTACCTCGACTGGCTGCCCGACGGAACTTTCTTCGTCTCCGACGGCTACACCGGCACGCGCGTCGCGAAATTCGATAAGAACGGGAAGTTCCTCATGGATTGGGGCAAGCTGGGTGGACCGCCGCGCGGTCCCATCGACACGCGCCCCGGGTACTTCAGCAACGTCCACGGCGTGGCGATCGATCCCGCAACTCATCATGTATTCGTCAACGATCGCAACAACCATCGCATTCAGGTGTTCGACGAAAATGGAAAGTATTTGTACGAATGGAAGATTGACGCCGATCCGTCCAGCCTGCACTTGCTGTATATCGGATCCGGCAAAACCATCTGGACCTATGACCGCACCACCAACAAGATGGTCGAGTGGGATCTGCAAGGTCATCTGCTCTACACCTGGGGCAGCATGGGCGCGTTCCCCGGTGGCCTGTGGGGAGTCCACGGCATGAGCGTCGATCAGGAAGGAAATCTGTACGTCGCCGAAGTGGACGCCGGCCGCGTGCAGAAGTTCCATCCGAAGGCCGGTGCGAACCCGGATTTTATCGTCGCCAAGCCGATCTATTCGGCCTGGAAATAAATCACTCGTGGGCGCGGCTGACCACCGCGCTCACTCCACCCTTCGCTAGCCGTACGCTCACTTCGGAACCCACCGGCGCGTCGTCCGGCGTCTTAACGATCCGGCCTTCGCGCTCAACAATAGCGTACCCGCGTTCGAGAATCGTCAGCGGACTAAGCTGCTTCAGGTGCGCTTCGAGCGGCCCAAGAGCCCCGCGAGCGCTGCTCAAGCGCAACCGCGCCGATTGAATCAGCACCGCCTCACCCGCATCCAAACGCCGCCGCGAGGCCGCGAACTTCAGACGAATGTCGAGCTGTCCCAGCCGCGCCGACGCGCCTTCGAGCGCACGCTTGCGAGCCGTTAGCGATGCCCGCCACAGCTCCCGCAACCGGTAATCGAGCTCGTCCACTCGCTGCATCTGCCGCCCGATAGCACGATGCAACCGAGCGCGGTCGATCGCGACGTTGTGCAGCGCACGCGCCAGCAGTGCGATCTTCAAACGCACCGATTGCAGCAGTTTGTGATCGGCAGCATTCAACCGCTCGTACAAGCTTTCGCGCGTGCACACCACAATTTCCGCCGCGGCCGAAGGCGTGGGCGCACGCATATCCGCCACGAAATCGGCGATGGTGAAGTCGGTTTCATGACCCACTGCCGAGATCACCGGCACCGAGCAAGCCGCAATCGCCCGCGCCACGCGCTCTTCATTGAAGGTCCACAAGTCTTCAAGCGAACCGCCGCCGCGCGCCACAATCACCACCTCGGCCCATCCCGACTTGCTGAAATAATCGATGCCCTCGGCCACCTGCTCCGCCGCGCCCTCGCCCTGCACTTGTGCCGGATACAAGCGGATATGCCGTCCCGGACAGCGCCGCTCCAGGACATGCAGCATGTCCTGAATCACCGCGCCCGTAGGCGACGTCACGATCCCAATGCGCTCCGGCAGCGCGGGCAGCGCACGCTTCCGCCCCACCGCGAACAGCCCTTCGGCTTCCAGCTTCTTCTTGAGTTGCTCAAAGGCCAATTGCAGCGCGCCATGACCCTGCGGCTCGATGGCTTCGACTACTAGCTGAAGATCCCCGCGCACGTCGTAAAGATCCACCCGCGCCCGCGCCAGCACCGCCACGCCATCCTGCGGCTTGAACTTGAGATAACGCGCCGCGGTCTTGAAGCACACGCAGCGCATCTGCGCGCCTTCGTCTTTCAGCGTGAAATAGTAGTGGCCGCTGGGATACAGCTTGACGCCCGAAATCTCGCCCGCCACCCAAATATCCTTGAAATATTCGGTGAAAACCCCGCGCAGCGCGTTGGCCAACTCGCTCACCGAAAAGTAATGCGGTTCCGGCGTCCAATCGAGCGCGATTTGTTCCACAGCACAAGTGTACGAAAGTCCGTGAGAACAATGGCGCCCGAACGCCACAAATTAGGGTGGAGACACACCAGCGAATCCCTGCGCTCGACGGTTTGCGGGCCGTCGCCATCGCCGCCGTAATGCTGTCGCACGGCTTTTTGACGCCGGGAGCGTCAACCCGCCCGCTGCGAGCCATCGGCTACGTCGCGGGGCATCTGGGCGGATTAGGCGTGGCATTGTTTTTCGCCATCAGCGGCTATTTGATCACGACCCTGCTCCTCGAAGATCAGAACCTGCACGGATTCTATATTCGCCGGGCGTTTCGCATTTTGCCGCCAGCGTATCTATACCTAACGGTCGTCGCGATCGTCGAGCCCTTGCGACGCGGCGAACTCGCCAGCGCCGCCTTCTTCTACAACAATTATTGGCCTGACCGTTCCTGGTACACCGCGCATTTCTGGTCACTTTCGATGGAAGAACACTTCTACTTGCTATGGCCAGTCTTACTGGTATGCCTACGCGAGCGGCGTGCGCTCAAGGCCGCCGGCATTCCCATAGCCATAACCGCGTTGTGGCGCCCATGGAGTCTCGCTCACATACACCTACCCTACCCTGCCTTACAACGAACCGACATGCGCCTAGATGCGTTCCTATTCGCCGCAATCCTTGCGATCCTCTTGCGCGGCCCATACCGCGCTCCCCTGTTGCGCGTCCTCACTACAGCTTGGTTCCGGATTCTCGGCAGCTCGACCCTCCTCGCCGCCTGGACCTGGGCGCTCGCCGGTTCGGCGCCCGCTACCGAAACCCTGGTCGAATCCGCGCTTTTGCCGGCCATCGTCGTGTCGCTAATCTATTGGCCAACTTCCCGCGCGTTCCGCTTTCTGGAAACCCAGCCGCTCCGCTGGATGGGCCGCATCTCCTACGGCCTCTATCTGTGGCAGCAGTTATTCCTGGCCCCCCCGGTAAAAGCGTTTCTGCCGCGCGTTGCACTCACCTTCGCCGCCGCCGCAGCCAGCTATTACTGGATGGAACGGCCCCTGCTGCGCTACTGCCGGGCGCCCGGACGAAACTGGAACCGTCAAGTATTATGGAACAATGAGTTCTTCGCCGAAAACGCCGAAAGATATCCTCGATTACGCCAAGAAGTTTGAAGCGAAGCAATTGGACCTGCGCTTCACCGATCTCCCCGGCTTACAGCAGCACATCTCCTACCCCATGAGCCAGCTCGACGAAAGCTCTTTCGAGGAGGGCTTCGGCATCGACGGCTCAAGCATCCGCGGCTGGGCGGCCATCAATGAAAGCGACATGCTGCTGGTCCCCGACGCCGCGACAGCCTTCATCGATCCGTTCTATGAAACCAAAACTTTGGTGATGACCGCCGACGTCATCGACCCCATCACCCGCCAGCACTACGATCGCGACCCCCGCTGGATCGCCAAGAAGGCCGAGATGTACTTGAAAAATTCCGGCCTCGCCGACACGGCGTTTTTCGGCGCCGAAGCCGAGTTCTTTATCTTCGACAATATCCGCTTCGATCAGAACGCGCATTCGGGCTACTACTACATCGACGCCAATGAGGGCCGCTGGAATTCCAGCCGCGCCGAAAACAATTTAGGTTACCGCCCGCGTTACAAGGAAGGTTATTTCCCGGTTCCGCCCACCGATCACTATCAGGACCTGCGCGCCGAAATGGTGGAAACCATGATCCGCTGCGGACTCAACATCGAGTGCCATCATCACGAAGTAGCCACTGGCGGCCAGTGCGAAATCGATCAGAAGTACGACACGCTGGTGAAATCCGCCGACAACATGATGCTGTATAAATATGTGACGCGCAATACCGCGTATCAATACGGCAAAAGCGTAACCTTCATGCCCAAGCCGTTATTCGGCGACAACGGCAGCGGCATGCACACGCACCAGAGCCTGTGGCGCGAAGGCAAACCTCTGTTCGCCGGTGAAATGTACGCCGGATTAAGTCAGATGGCCCTGTGGTACATCGGTGGCCTTCTGAAACACGCGCGCGCGTTGTCCGCGATCATCGCCCCCACCACCAACAGCTACAAACGTCTGGTCCCTGGTTACGAAGCCCCCGTCAATCTCGCCTATTCACGCCG
>Ga0265314_10001906_pt1 | contig 22292 bp, 14 predicted proteins | sample 4126metaG_FD_203106 | JGI IMG/M metagenome (GOLD analysis project Ga0265314, IMG submission 203106) | Rhizosphere microbial communities from Carex aquatilis grown in University of Washington, Seatle, WA, United States - 4-1-26 metaG | ecosystem: Host-associated > Plants > Roots > Rhizosphere >... | reverse complement strand
GCTGGTGCCGGTAATGGCGACATGGCTGATGCGCACTGGACACGAGTCGCGAGAGGCGGGGCGCTTCCGCAGCGTGTACAGCGCATATCTGCGCTTTGTGCTGCGGTTCCGGTGGCCGCTGGTGGGCGCTTACATCGCGGGCGCGGCCGTGCTGATCTGGGTGCTATTCCCCCGCGTTGGCAGCGAGATTTTTCCCGCGGCGGACGCCGGCCAGTTGCAGATCCGCATGCGTGCTCCGGCCGGCACCGTGATCGAGCGGACCGAGATGGCCGCGCTGAAGACTCTGGATGTCGTCAAGAGCGTGGTGGGCCCGGAGAACGTCGCGATCAGCACGGATTTCGTGGGCGTGCAGGCGGCCAGCTATCCCATCAACACGATCTATCTGTTCACCGCCGGGCCCCAGGAGGCGGTTCTGCGCGTGGCGCTGAAGCCGTCGGCGCGGCTGAGCGGAGAGGATCTGCGGGAGCGTCTGCGAACGGAGCTGCACAAGGCGCTTCCGGATACCACCTTCTCGTTCGAAGCGCCGGACATTATCAGCCAGGTGATGAGCTTCGGCTCGCCCACGCCGATTGAGATCGACGTGCAGGGTCCGAACATGCCCGCCAACCGCACGCATGCAGCGCGAGTCTTCGCGGAGCTTCAGAAGTCGGCGCATCTGCGCGATCTCGAGTACATGCAGGCGCTCGATTACCCCACGCTGGAGGTGACGGTGGACCGCGACCGCGCCGGCCAACTCGGCCTGACCATGGCGGACGTGGCGCGCTCGCTGGTGACGGCCACCTCTTCCAGCCGCTTTGTCTCTCCCAACTACTGGCGCGATCCGAAGAGCGGCAACGCGTTCCAGATCCAGGTGCAGATTCCGCCGTACAGAATGACCTCCGAGCGCGAGATGGAGGATCTTCCGGTGATGACAGGCGGGGCGTGGAGCGGCCATCCACTGGTCGGCGACGTCGCCAGCGTGCGGAACGGCACCGCTTTCGGCGAGGTGGATCGCTACAACATGCAGCGCGTGGTAAGTATGACGGCGAACATCCACGGCGCGCCGCTGGGGACGGTGGCGGATGAACTGCGCGCGGCCATCGCTAGGGCCGGCAAGCCGCCTCTGGGCGTAACCGTCTTCGTGCGCGGGCAGGTTCCGCCGCTCGAAGAGATGCTTTCCGGCCTGAGCACCGGCCTACTGCTGGCCGTGGCCGTGATCTTCCTGCTCCTGGCGGCGAACTTTCAGTCCTTTCGACTGGCGGTCGCGGCGGTGTCTGCGGCTCCGGCGGTCATCTGCGGGGTGCTGCTCATGCTGCTGGCGACCGGGACGACTCTCAACGTGCAGTCGTTCATGGGGGCGATCATGGCGGTTGGCATTTCGGTGGCGAACGCGATTTTGCTGGTGACCTTCGCCGAAACGAGTCGGCACGAAGGCAGGCCGGTGCTCGAAGCGGCGGCGGAAGGCGGGCGCGGCCGGTTGCGGGCCATTCTCATGACCGCGAGCGCGATGATCGCCGGCATGGTTCCCATGGCGATCGGATTCGGCCAGGGCGGCCAGCAGGCGGCGCCTTTGGGTCGCGCGGTGATCGGGGGCCTGCTGGTGGCGACGTTTGCCACACTGACCGTGCTTCCCTCCGTCTATGCCATTCTCCAAGGGCGTGCGAGTCGGTTCTCTCCATCCCTCGATCCCGACGATCCGGCGAGCAGATACTATGAACATCAATAGAGTGATTGTTGCAGCGCTTTTCGTGACGGCTGCCAGCGCGCAGCAGAGCGTCGATGTCGTGCACGTCGTATCGCGGACCGCGGAGCGGAAGCTGGCGCTGCCCGGCGAGCTCGTTCCTTATCTGGCCGTAGACCTGTACGCGCGTGTCAACGGATTCGTGGAACAAGTCAACGTGGACCGCGGCAGCATGGTCAAAAAGGGGCAATCGCTGGTCACGCTGGTGGCGCCCGAACTGGCGGCACAGGTGGCGGAGGCGGAGAGCAAGGCACAGGCGGCCGAGTCCCAGCGCGCCGAGGCAGAGGCGAAACTCGTGGCCAGCCAAAGCACGTACGAACGGATGAAGACGGCGGCGGCGACTCCGGGCGCGGTGGCGGAGAACGAGGTTGTCGTGGCGCAGAAATCGATGGAGGCCGCGCGTGCTTTGGTCGCAGCCATGGAGAGCGCGAGCCGTGCCGCGCATTCCTCGGTGGCAGTCCTCAAAGACCTCGAGGGCTACTTGAACGTCACGGCGCCGTTCGATGGTGTGATCACGACGCGCTTCGTTCATCCGGGAGCGCTGGCCGGGCCTGCGGCGGGCTCAGCCGCCACGCCGCTACTCCGGATCGAGGACAACGCGCGGCTGCGACTGGTGGTGGCGGTCCCCGAAGCCGACGCGGGCGGCATTCCAAAGGGGGCCAGGGTGACGTTCACGGTCCCGGCGTATCCCGCCGAGACGTTCGAGGGCGTGGTGGCGCGCGTGCCTCACTCTCTGGACTTGAAGACACGCACCATGCCGGTCGAGTTGGACGTGTCGAATCCCGGCCTTCGGCTCGCGCCCGGCATGTATGCCCAGGTGCAGTGGCCGGTCCGGACCGCGCGGGCGGCCCTACTGGTCCCCCCGGCGAGCATCGTTACGACCAATGAACGGCAGTTCGTGGTGCGGATCGGCAACGGCGTCGTGGAGTGGGTGACCGTGAAATGCGGCGCGCCGGCCGGCGACCTTGTGGAGGTCTTTGGCCCGCTTCGCTCCGGCGACGCCATCGCCCGGCGTGGCACCGACGAGCTGCGCGAGGGAGCGCGCGCGCAAGCTCGGCAGTAGCTCCGCTCGCTGACGGTCGCGGTTCGGTGATGAGTGCCCGTTGACAGCATAGCCTTCGCCAGCATATATTGTTAAGCAACATATGCCTCCCGACGCCGTGGACCGCGATTTGAAGAAAGGCAGCGGAGAACTGCTCATCCTGTCGCTGCTCGAGGCACGGCCGCGTCATGGCTACGAGATCAGCAAGCTGATCGAGTCGCGGTCGAACGGTGCCGTGAGCTTCCGCGTTGCTTCGCTCTACCCGCTCCTCTATCGCCTCGAAGGCCGGGGCCTGATCCAAGGGCGCTGGGTCGAGAAAGCCGGGCAGAGAAGGCGGCGGTACTATCGCCTCACTTCGGCCGGCAAGAAGGTGCTGGCGGCGCGGCGCGCGGGCTGGGAGGCGTTTGTGGACGCGATCAGGAGAATCACGGGGGACGAGTATGCCTGATTGGAGCGAAGCCATCCGCGAGCGGCTGCGCGGCTTGAACCTGGACGGCGCGCGCGAGGCCGAAATCACCGAAGAGCTGTCCCAGCACCTTGGAGACCGTTACGCAGAAATGGTCGCCGGGGGAGCGGCGGAAGACCAAGCCTTCCGATCGATGATGGAGGAACTGGGAGGCAGCGATCTGCTGGAGGGTTTGCGCAGCGCACGCCAGGCCGCGGCTATCGAGCCTCTCGGACTCGGCGCTAGCGGAGGAGCAGACGGGCTGGGCGGCATCGGGCACGACCTGAAGGTGGCGGTCCGCGCCATGCGCGTCAATCCCGCATTTAGTGTGACGGTGGTTCTGATGCTCGCGCTGGGGGTCGCGGGCACGACCGCGATATTCAGTATCTTCAACGGACTCTTTCTGAGGCCGCTCCCCTTCCCCGCCCCCGATCGCCTGGTGGATCTGAACGAGGCCGCGCCCAAGTGGAACCTCACGCAGGTAAGCGTCTCGAACCCGGACTATGTGGCTTGGACCAAGGGGAACTCCAGCTTTGACGGCATGGCGTTCTTCTCGGCGGACGGCGCGAACCTTTCGGACAGTTCGGGCCTCGCGCGACGGATCCAGACCGCGCAGGTGACCCACGAATTTCTTGACGTGCTCGGCTTGAAGCCGGCGCTCGGCCGCAACTTCTCTCCGGAGGAGGATCGACCCGGCGGCGCGAAGGTTATCCTGCTGGGCTACGACCTCTGGCGCAGCCTGTTTCACGGCGATCCGAACGTTGCCGGCCGCATCGTGAAGCTCGATGAGCAGCCCTACACGGTGATCGGAGTCCTGCCGCGCGAGGCCGTGCTGCCGCCCGATGCAGAGGCCTGGATGCCGCTTGCGGCCGACCCGAATCAGGGCGGCAGCTATTACCTGGCCGGCATCGGCCGCCTCAAGCGCGGCGTCTCCATAGACCAGGCGAAGGCCGACCTGATGCGGGTCCACAAGGGAATGATCCAGAGCGTCAAGGCGTACGTGAACGAACTCACGTTCCCCACCGTGATCCCGCTGCGCGATCGCTATCTCGGCGATTTCAAGACCGTGACCCACATTCTGCTCGGCGCGGTGGGGGTGGTGCTGCTGATCGCCTGCGTGAACGTCGCCGGGCTGATGATGGTGCGCGGTGAAGCGAGGTCTCGCGAGATCGCGATTCGATCCGCGGTTGGCGCGTCGCGCCTCAGAATCGTCAGGCAGCTTCTGACGGAGAGCCTGGTGATCGCGGTTTTGGGCGGCGCAGTGGGCGTCCTCGCCGGCAAGGCGTGTCTGGCGGGGATGGTCTCGCTCATGCCCGACGACATCCCGCACTGGGTCGGGTTTGGATGGGACGCGCGGTTCGCCCTGTTCTCGATCCTGGTGACCGGCGCGGCCGCCATGGTGTTCGGCCTGGCCCCGGCGCTGCAGGCCGCCTCGGTGGACGCACTGAGCTGCCTGCAGGAGGCGTCGCGATCCTCGATGTCACACGGCAGGCACCGCATTCTAAGCGGCCTGGTGGTCTGTGAAATCGCGCTGGCATGTATTCTGCTGGTGAGCTCCGGCCTGCTGATCCAGGCGTTCCGCAAGGTGCTGCACGTCGATCCCGGCATCCGGACGGACCACGTGATGACGTGGCGGCTCGATCTGCCGGAGGCGAAGTATCCCAAGGCGGAGCAGCAGCTCGCGGCCTATCGCGATCTGGTCAGCCACCTGAAGGCGCTGCCGGGCGTGACGGCGGTCTCCGCCGCGCACCTCATCCCACTGGCCGGCGGCCACGAGGGCAATTTCTTTCTAGCGGAAGGCGCGCCGCCACTCGGACGCAATGAACAGAATCCGGTGATTCTAACCGTCGCCGCCTTGCCGGGCTACTTCGAGACCATGGGCATGACCCTGCTGAAGGGACGCTGGTTCACGGACCAGGACGTCGCCGGCCACGCGCCGCAGGTGGCGATCGTGAGCGAGACCTTCGCCAAGCGATTCTGGCCCGGCCAGAACCCCGTCGGAAAGCGCATCCGCTACGCTTCCGAGCACGAGACGCCGTGGATGCAGGTGGTTGGCCTCGCCCGCAACACCAGGCACTACGGCCTCGATGCGGAGGTGCGGCCGGAGGTCTTCCTGCCGTTCACGGTGGCCCCGCGCTCCGGGCTGGCGCTAGTGCTGCGGAGTTCCGTGGATGCGAGCGGCCTGGTTGCGCCGGTGCGCGAGACGATACGCCAGGTGGATCCCGGGCTGGCCATGTTCCAGGTGCGGACCATGACGGAATGGCTGGACCGCTCCCTATGGACGCGACGCGCCTGCTCGTGGCTGTTCGGAGCGTTCGCGGCGGTGGCGATTCTGCTGGCCGTGGCCGGAATCTACGGAGTGGTGTCGTTTGCGGTGAGCCGGCGCACGCGCGAGATCGGGATCCGCATCGCGCTGGGGGCGCGGCCTGGCGACGTCATGCTGCGCGTGCTGGCGAGCGGCATGGTGCTGGTAGCCATCGGGCTGGTGGTGGGACTGGCGGCGTCGATGGCCGTCGCGAACGTGCTGGAGTCGATGCTGTTCGGCGTGAGCGGCCGCGATCTGGCGACGTACGGCGCGGTGGCCACGCTGGTGGTGTTCATAGGCGCGCTGGCGAACTCGATTCCGGCGCGGCGGGCCGCGAGCGTGGATCCGATACGGGCGCTGCGGTTCGAATAATGCCGCGGGGCTGAAGCCCCGCGCAGGCGTGGACGCCTGCCCCACTTCTATCGCGCCGATGGCGCGTAGTAGCCGGGGCGGGCGAAGGCGCGCAGGTGGCGCTGGCGGGCCTGGCGGGCCAGCCTCAACTCGACATGATGGTACTTGCCGTCCGGCTTGAGCGGCACCGGAGAATAGCCCAGCACGTACTGCCGCCGGATGTCGAGCTTCGCCATGATGCCGGGCAGATCCTTGGGAGACCAGGCTTCGAAGTACCTGCCGCCGGTGGCTTCGGCGATCTCGGAGAGGATGTCGGCGCCCGTCCGCTCGGTGGGCTCGCCCGGCGCAGAAGGCGCGGCGCGAACGTTCACCCCGATCGAGTACAAGGTGACATCCGTTTCGCGCAGCGCATCGAGCAGCTCGCTCTCCGTGTAGCGGCTGTGATTGTCTTCTCCGTCGGAAATGACCAGCACAGCCTTTCGAGCATTGCTCCCTTTCCGAACATAGCCGGCGGCCATGTATACAGCGTCCAGGAGGGCGGTCTGGCCGTCTCCCTTGATTCCGGCAAGACAGCGCAGCAGATCCTCGGGATCCCGTACGAAAGGCAGGCTGAGCTCGGGGTGGCTACGCACGGTCACGACGGAATACTCGTCCGCGCGATTGGCCGTATCCAGAAAGGCCTGTAACGCTTCGCCCGCCAGGGGGATCGAGCGCTTCATGCTGCCGCTGGCGTCGAAGACGATGACGGCCGAAAGGAGGGCGTCCTCGGTGGAGAGGCTGGCGATCTGCTGCAGGACTCCGCCCTCGAAGAGACGGAAGTCGGTCTTGCGGAGGTCGGGAACGAAGCGATCGGAGCCGTCGACCACCGTCGCGTTGATGAGAACCAGGTTCGAATCGGCGCGCAGATGCCGCGCGCGCGAGGCGCTTTCGGGCGCACCCGCAACCGTCACCAGGAATCCCAGAAGGAGGATTCGGCCCATCTGCCCCTCGATCGTAGCCCGCTCTGCCCAGAAAGCCTATACTGCTCCGATGGTATATCAAGGCGCCGCGGCCCGGTAGCCCTCCCTACCGCAGAAGGCCGAGCGCATACTGCAGCGCCGCATACTGTATTTGATAGTCGTACGTAGCGCTAAGATTCTCGACTTCCGCCTCGGTGACGTTTAGTTGCGCCTGGGTCAGCTCGACGATCGAAGACAGGCCCAGATTGTAGCGTCCCTGCGCCAGGTTGAGGGCGAGCGCGGCCTGCCGCAGGAACTGGGCGGTGACTTCGATGCGCTGGTAGGAGGTGGAGGCGCTGGCCCAGGCGGAGCGAACGTCGCGAACCACGCGCTCCTGCTCGTCGCGCAGCATCTGGTCGGACTCGATGGCGCGCTGATGGGCCGCCTCCCGGCGCGCGGACAACCGGTGGCCGTTGAAGACCGGGAACTCGACGTTCACCGCCGCGCCCTCGTACTCCTTGGGGATCGGCGTGGTGGTGGAGGTCTGGTTGATGAAGGGGACGAACCCGGCCACGGCCAGAAGGCTGATGGTAGGACGGGAGAGATCCTTCTCCGCGGCTGCGAACTTGTAGGCCGCTTCGCGGGACAGGCGCAGGCTCGCCAGCTCCGGCCGGTTGGCCAGCGCCTGCACGACCAGTTCCTCGGCGTTCAGCGACGGGCTCGGCGGCAACGGCTCTTCCACGAGCTGGTACGTGGCGGGCTGGTCGGAGCCTAGTGCGCGCATCAACTCCGCGCCAGCGGTCTGGACGCTGTCCTGGGCGCGGATCAACAGCAGCTTGGCCTCCGACACGTTGACTTCCGTGAAGCTGACGTCAAGCTGGGATTTGAGCTTGTTCTTGGCCAGCGCGCTCACCTGGTCATCGAGAAGCTGGCGGGCGGCGACGGTCTGGTCCGCGACTTTGACCAGCGCCTGGGCATGCAGATAGTCGAAGTAACTGCGGTTGACCGCGAGCAGCACGTCGTAGCGCCTGCGCTGGTAGTCCTGTGCGCTAGCCTGGGCGTGAAGACGCGAGCTGGCGACCAGGTTGGGAGTGCGGCCCGCGTCGGTGACAAGCTGCGAAAGGACAATCCCCTGCCCGAAGCGGTTGAACAGGCGCGAATCGGTGAGGGCGCCGGCGCCGATGCGCGAGAGGTGATTGGTCTGGGAGGCGGTGATGTCGGCGGAGAGGTTGGGATAGTAGGCCGAACGGGCTTCGGTCACTTGCGCCCCGGCGACGGCGACCTCGCTTGCGGCCGCCAGCACGCGCGGGTGGTTTTTCAGCGCCAGCGCTTCGGCGTCTTTGAGGGTCAGGCTGGTCGGCGGTGCCTGGGCAAGAGCGAGAGGGGCGATTGCGATCAGGGCTACGATGACGGTGCTTCGGTGGGGCGGGCGCCCCCGCCCGCGCCGGACCCCTCGGTCCGGCATGGCGCGACCTGGGGGTCGCGCGCGGTCCAGGGGGACCGCCCCACTGTGAGCAAGTAGCGATCGAAGTGGCTTGATCATACTCTCGGGATCTCCGCCTGGTTCCGATACACCATCGCGTAAGCGGCGGGCACGATAAAGACGGTCAGAAGGACCGAGACCGTCAATCCGCCAATGATCGCTCGCGCCAGCGGCGCATACTGTTCGCTGCCGGTTCCGAGCTTCAGCGCCATCGGCAGCAGGCCAAAGATCGTCGCCAGCGAAGTCATCAGAATGGGGCGCAGTCGAACGCGGCAGGAGGTGATGATGGCGTCCTGGGCGGACCGGGCCTGCTCCTCCAGCCGGTGCGCGAACTCGACGATCAGGATACTGTTCGACGCGGCGATGCCAACCAGCATCAACACGCCCATCAGCGACATCACGTTCAACGTGGTATGCGTCAGCGGCAGCACGATCAGCACGCCGATGAACCCCATCGGAATCGCCAGCATGATGAGCAGCGGGTCTTTGAAGGACCGGAACTGCGCCACCAGGATCAGGTACAGCAGCACCGCCGCGAGCGACAGCCCGATCGCGAAACTGCGGAACGACTGGCGCATGCCGTTGACCATGCCGCGCAGATTGATGCGGACGTTGGCCGGCAGGCTCGTCCCCGCGATCAGCTTGTCGATGTGCGAGGCGATTTTACCCAGGTCTTCGCCGGCCGGAGTCACGTAGACATCGGCCACGCGCTGGACCTGGTAGTGATCCACCTCGGTGGCGGTCTGGGTGCTCACCAGCTTGACCACCGAGTCGAGCGTCGTCGGCTGGGTGAGGTTGGGCGCGCGCAGGGGAATGTTCTTCAGGTCGATCGTGTTGTGAATGGCTTGCCGGCCTTGCTCGTAGTATTGGACGGTCAGAAAGTAGTCGTTCCCGGTCTTGTGATCCACCCAATAATTGGGCGCGATCATAGCGTTCGAATTCAGGGCGGTGATGACGTTGTCCACGATTTCCTTGGGGCTCAGGCCCAGCTCGGCGGCGTGGACGCGGTCCACATCGAGGCGCACCGCCGGGTAATTCATGTCCTGCGGCACGTACACTTCACCGACGCCATCCAGCTTGCGGATGCGCGCGGCCAGGTCCTGCGCCACGTTGTAAGCGCGGTGCAGGCCGCTGCTCGACACCTGGACGTCGATGGGCGCGGGCATTCCGGAGTTGAGGATCGCGTCCACCATCGAGCCGCTGCTGAAGAAAGTGCGGAGCTCCGGGAACTGGCTCGCGATCTCGCGGCGGATACGATCCATGTACTCGAAGCTGCCGATCTTGTGCGACTCCTTGAGCGCCACCTGGATGACCGCGGTGTACGGCCCGGCATTGGTCGTGTAGAGCGCCGAGAAGTCCGGGACCACGCCGATGTTCGAGACGACCATGTCCATGTCGCCGGGGCCGACCTCGCGGCGAATCAGGTCTTCGACCCGCGCCACATACTGGTCGGTTAGCTCGATGCGCGTTCCGGTGGGAACCTTCAGGATGATGGTGAACTGACCGGCGTCGGTTCGCGGAAAGAAGGCCAATCCGACGAAGGGGTAAATGGCGAGGCTCGCGACAAACGCCAGCGACAGAACCGCCACCGTCAGCCCCGGCCGGACCAGCGCCCGCCGCACCCAGCGTTCGTAGAAGTCGAGCAGGCGGTTGAATTGCCGGTTGAACCAGGCGTTGAAGCGCGCCCCGGCCGACAACGCGGCACCGTGGCCGGCATGCAGAAACCGCGCGCAGAACAGCGGGATGACGGTCATGGCCACGAAGTAAGAGGCGAACAGCGAAATCACCACCGCCAGCGCCAGCGCCGAGAACAGGAACTTGCTCACGCCATACAAAAACGTCACCGGGAAGAAGACGACGATGGTGGTGAGCGTGGCCGCCAGCACCGCGAGCGTGACTTCCGACCCGCCCTCCTCCGCGGCCACTTCGGGCGACGCGCCCAGTTCCAGGTGGCGGTAAATGTTCTCGAGCGCGATGACGGAGTTGTCGATGATGCGCGAGAGCGCCAGCGCGAGACCGCCGAGGATCATGGTGTTGATGGTGCTGCCGCCCAGAGACAGGACGACGAATGTGGCCAGGATCGAGAGCGGAATCGAAAGGCACACGGCCAACGTCGCGCGCATGCTACCCAGGAAGATCAGAATCATCACGCTGGTCAGGATCAGACCGATCAGGCCCTCGTGCAGCAACGTCTTGATGGCCTCCTTGACGAACGCCGACTGGTCAAAAACCACGGTGGCCTTGAGCTGCTTGGGGATGTCGAAGAGCCGGCCGAGCATGTCGCGGACGCCGTTGACCACATCGATCGTGTTGGTGTCGCCGCCCTGTTTCATGACCGGCAGGTAGGCCGAATGCTGGCCATCCACCCGCACGATGTTGTATTGGATCTGCGCGGCATCCTTGGCCTCTCCCACGTCGCCCAACCGGACCCAGCTCTGCCCCACGGTCTTGAGCGGAAAGTTGTTCAGCTCGTCCACCTGGTTGACCAGGCTGTTCGAGTAGACGTAGTAATCGTACGGCCCCATCTTCACGTCGCCCGCCGGCAGGATGAGGTTATTTGTGTTGACTGCGTTCACCACGTCCATCACGCTCATCTGGCGCGAAAGCAACTTGTACGGGTCGACGTAGACCATCACCTGCCGGTACTTGCCGCCGAACGGCGGCGGGATCACGGAACCCTTGACCACCGCCATCTGGTTGCGGATGGCGAACTGCCCGATGTCGTGGAGCTGGGTTTCGGTCAGCCCCTGGCCCTTGAGAGTGATGAGGCAGACCGGGAGGCTCGAAGCGTCGAACTTCAGGACCACCGGCGGGAGCGTGCCCGGCGGCAGGCGCTTCAGATCCGCCAGCGCCAGGTTGGAGAGTTCGGTAACGTCCGCATCGGCGTTGGTGCCCGGCTGGAAGTAGACCTTGATGATGCTGACGCCCAGCATGGAGCGCGACTCCATGTGCTCAATGCCGGAGGCCAGCTCGAAGAAGCGCTCCAGCGGATCGGTGATGTCGGTTTCGATATCTCCCGGAGGCATGCCGGAGTAGAACGTGGCCACCACCACCTCGGGGATGTTGATGGGCGGGAACAGGTCGACCGGCATGCGCGCCACGCTGACGATGCCGATGACCAGCAGCATGAGGCAGACGACGACGATGAAGTAAGGGTTGCGAATCGAGAAGCGAGACATGGCTCAGGACCTCAAAGGTGGGGCAGGACCCCAGTCCTGCAGCGGGTCTCCAGACCCGCCTCCGTAGGCCGGACGTAGACGTCCGGCGCAGATCTGGAGAGCTGCCCCACTTGGCTGCATCATTCCCCCTACTCCTCTTTCTGCGGCTGGTACTCGATCACCGCGACGGTCTTCGGGCGCACCACCTGGCCCGGCTTCAGTCCCGCGCGGTCTCCGACCACCACCATGTCGCCCGCCTTCAAACCGGCCACCACCTCGGCGTCGTTGGCGGTCTCAAGGCCGAGGGTGATGTTGCGGTCCTCGATCCTGCCGTCCTGGCCGACGAGGTAGACGGTAGATTGCTGGCCCTCGTGGTTCACGGCTTCGAGCGGCACTGCCAGCGCACGGTTCTCTTTTTCGAGGGTCAGGGTGGCCTCGGCGTATAGCCCGGGCATGAGCACTGCGCCAGGGTTGGGGACGTCCACCTCGGTGTGCATGGTGCGGGTAGACTCCTTGACGTCCACGGAAAAGCGGGCGACCTTTCCGGTGATCTCCCGCTTGAGGGCGGGCACCGTTACCTTCACCGGATCGCCGATCCGAATGTACCGGACGTACGACTCCGGCACGGGAATCACCAGGCGGAACAAGTCGTCCTGCGACAGCCGGACCAGCGGCAGGGCTTGTGTGCTGGAACTGGTGCCGGCCTGCACCAGGGTGCCCAGATTCGCGTAGCGCTCGGTCACCACGCCAGCAAAGGGAGCGGTGATCTTGGCATAGTCGAACAGGACCCCGTCGCGCTGGCGCTTGGCCTTGGTCTCCTCGGACTGGCTCCGCGCGGCCTCGAGTGTGGACTTCGCTTCCTCCACCTGGGCCTCGGCCGCCAGGTCCTTGCCCTGGGAGTCGTCCACTTCCTGCTGCGCTACCAGGCCGGGCTGCGTCTCGGCCACGCCGTGCAGCCTGCCGTACTGGACGTGCAGGACCGCGTGCTGGGCCTGCACGCGGTTCAGCGCATGCTCGGCGTGCCGCTCCTGGTCCGCCGCGTTCTGGATCGTGGCGTCATCCTGCGCCAGTTGGAGTTGGAGCTCCGGGATCTCGAGCACCGCCATCACCTGCCCCGCCTTCACATGCGATCCATAGTCCACGCTGAGCTTCTTGACATACCCCGACTCCTTGGCATAGACGTCGATCTCCTGGAACGGAACCAGTTCGGACGACACGGTGAGCTGGCGTTCCAGCGGCTTCGGCGCGGCCTGGGTGACCGCAACCGTGACTACATTCGCGTCGGCGTCGGGCGCGGCGCTGGCGCGGGCTTTCGACAGACCGCCACGCCAGAGCAAGCCTCCCGTCGTAGCTGTCAGCGCTGCCAGGAATAGTCCGATCGCCCAGAAGCGGGTCTTTGAACTCATACTCACGTGGCTGACCTCTCCGATGGCGCAAAGCTGTCCCGCACTTGCTGCGCCAACCCTTCCAGGGAGAAGCGCGAGGAACGGCAGAACCTGACCAGCTCGCTTTCGTGGCGCTGGATATCGGCGGCCATTTTCGGCACCTCGGCGGCAATGGAAAGCGGAATGACGTGAACCCCGTGGCGGTCGCCGTGGATCAGGTCTCCTGGAGAGATCTTCAGGCCGTCGATTTCGACGGGCTCCCCGAATTCGACGATGTGAGCATAGGAGTGCGACACCGCGACGCTCCCGGCGAAGAGGTGAAACCCCAAGGCTTCGACCGCCGGCAAGTCGCGCACCGCCCCATTGGTCACGTGCCCGACGCAGCCAACCGCCTGCCCGATGGCGGCGTGCATTTCTCCCACCAGCGCACCGGTTCCTGGCGAGTGGTCGGCGTCCTGGACGACCATGACCCGCGGCGCAGGGACGGAGGCGAGATAGCTCCACCAGTCCATCCGGTCGTGATAGCAGCGGCCGCTGACAGGGGGCGTCGAAGACCGGAAGCGGGCGGTCGCCGCGTAGCCCAGCATGGGTCCGAAGTGCGGAAACAGGCAGTGGACCGAGCCCCGGACGAACCCTTCGTTCCTTAGCCGCACACCAAACCGCTCAATGGCGTTCGATGCGGTACAGGTGTCGAGCACACGAATCTTCTCGAAATCGGCGAGCGACAGGAGTGGCATCGCGTTCGGTACTTCTGTCTGAAGTGTACGGCCGGGCGTCGCTGCGCCCCATACCGGAAAACCGGTATTTCCACCGGGATTGGCAGGTACGGGGTTAAGCTGAAGATGGTTCCGCAGCAGATGAGCACAGCCCACCGCCGCTCGTTCGATCGGCTCATGCCGAGCACCCGTCTGGTCCTGCTCGCCGGCTTTGGCGGGTTGCTGGCCCTCATGACCCTCTCTGGGGTGGATGCCCTGCGCGTGCTGCGGCAGATACGCCGCGAGGACGATCAGATTCGCCGGCAGTTTCTGTTTCGGAATCACGTGTTGAACGACATCCGGTCGCAGCTCTATTTGTCGGGGACCTACGTGCGCGACTACCTGCTCGATCCCGACGCCGCCCAGGCCGAGGTGCATCGGACCAGTCTCGAAGAGGTGCGCGGCGAGATGAGCTCCGCGCTCGAGTCCTACGGAAAGCAGTTGAGCCCGGCTGAGATGCCCCCGTTCGACGCCTTGAAGGCGGATCTCGCGCGATACTGGGAGACTCTCCGGCCCGCGCTGACGTGGAGCCCGGAGGAGCGCCGCCGCCGTGGCTACGCGTTTCTGAGCAATGAGGTCTTTCCCCGCCGTACGGCCATGCTCGCAACCGCCAGCAAGATCGCGGCTGTCAATGAGAAACAGTTGGACGCCGGAAACGATCGTGTGGTTCGCCTTCTGTCGACATTCCAGACGCGGCTGGCCGCGGTCCTCGTGGCGACGCTCGCGCTGGGGCTGGGGATGGCGGCCTTCAGCACGCGGAGGATTCTGACCCTGGAGGCCCGCGCGAGCGCGCAGTATCGGGAAGTCGCCGAGGCCAGACGCCAGTTGCAGAGCCTGTCCGCCCGGCTGGTTCAAACGCAGGAGACGGAGCGCCGCGCCCTTTCGCGCGAGCTGCACGACGAGGTCGGACAGTCCCTTTCCGCCGTGCTGGTGGAGCTGCGCAACCTGTCAACCGGCCTGGCGGCGCGATCCGAGGAACAGTCGCGAGGGCAGGTGGAAACGATCAAGGGTCTGGTGGAGAACACGGTCCGCGTGGTGCGGAACATGGCCCTGCTTCTGCGGCCGTCCATGCTCGACGACCTGGGTCTGATCCCCGCGCTGCGCTGGCAGGCGCGCGAGGTTTCCAAGCGCACATCCATGGACGTGAGCGTGGTTACGGAACTCGCCTCGGATGACTTACCGGACGAGTACAAGACGTGCGTCTATCGGGTGGTGCAGGAGGCGCTCCACAATTGCTCCCGCCATTCGCACGCCGCCGCAGTTCAGGTCCGGGTCCGCCAGGAGCCGGGGCGGCTGTCGCTGACGATTCAGGACGACGGACAGGGGTTCAACCCGCGGCAGTCGAAGGGGATGGGTCTGCTCGGAATCGAGGAGAGGGTGACCGGCCTGGGAGGCAAGCTCGAGGTGCATTCCGAGCCCGGCAACGGAACGATTCTGGCCGTGGAATTGCCTCTTGACGGCAGCCCCGGGAAGGAGAGCGCTCGTGAAACCGATTCGAATTCTGCTCGCGGATGACCACACGGTCATGCGCCGTGGCCTGCGCCTGTTACTGGAGAGCCAGGCGGGATTCACCGTAGTCGCCGAGGCGTCCGATGGCCGGCAGGCCGTAGAGCAGGCGGAAGCCACGCAGCCGGATGTCGCCGTGCTCGACATCGCGATGCCGAATCTGAACGGAATCGAAGCCGCGCAGCGGATCAGCGCCTCTTCCGGACGAACGGCCATCGTCATCCTGAGCATGCACTCCGACGAAGGCTACGTGCTGCGAGCGCTCAAAGCGGGGGCCAAGGGCTACCTGCTGAAGGACTCCGCCGAGGGCGACCTGATCGATGCCATCCGGGCCGTCAGCGACGGCAAGGCGTTCTTTAGCCCCGAGATCAGCAAGGTGCTGGTCGAGGATTATGTGCGCGAGATCCGCAGGCGCGGCGTGGAAGACAGCTACGAGCTGCTCACGCCGCGAGAGCGCGAGATCCTGCAGCTTCTGGCGGAGGGCAAGTCGAACAAGGACATTGCCGCGTCTCTGAACCTCAGCCCCTACACGGTGGAGACGCACCGCCGGAACCTGCAGGACAAGCTCAATCTGCACGGCCTGCCGGAGCTGATTCTGTACGCCCTGAGGAAGGGCGTCATCTCTTAGGGTTGATTCCGCGTGGGGCAGTCCTCCAGGACTGCGCCGGACCTCCAGGTCCGGCTGGGCGGGCCGTGGACGCCTGCCCGCCTGGGTTACGCCGACCGGCGCCTGCCGGATGGCGCGCTGTTCCAATAGGTCCACGCCAGCCGGATGGCGTGCGCGACCTCGTCCCCGCGCAGCGGCTTGCGCAAGACATCGTAGCCGCCGCTGCCCACCACTGCGTCCCGCAGGTAGTCGTCAACCACTTTGGAGAGGAGCAAGATGCACGGAGGTTGGGGAGACGCTGCCAGGATTTCCACCGCGCGCCGCCATTCCTTTCCGGGAAGATCGCGATCGCAGAGGACGACCGGCGCTTCGATCCGGTCCATCGCGCGGCGGGCTGTGTCGCAGTTGTCCGCGAACACCACGCTCCAGTGGTTTCGCGAGCATACCCCTTCCAGGATGAGGCGATCCCGCTCGCCGGCCATGAGCCCGATGACGGCCAGGCAATCGGGGCGGCGATCGCTTCGACGGCCCCACCGGCGCGCAGCAGTCACCAGCTTGTCGATCACCCGCCTCATCCAAAATGAGTCTAGCGGGAGACGCCCGCGGCGAGAATACCGGATGGCCGGTACTCGCGCCCCAATCGCCCGGTACGCTGGCTCTTACTGCCAGATCTGCAACACGCCCTGGGCGAGCTTGTCCCACGGCGTGTAGTTCGTGTCCGTTGCTACAACGGGGGCAGGAACCGGCCACGACCACCAGAAGTTGCCATGCACCGCCGTGCTGTGCTGGCTCCAGACCTCGTACATGGCCTCGTAGCAGTTCGCTTGCTCTTGTTGGTCAATGGCGCCGGCATGCGAATAATTGTACGGCTCGGTATTGGTGCCGGAGACGCTCATGTAACCGATCTCCGTGAAGATCACCGGCTTGCTGGGGTGCGCGGCGGCGAAGTTCAGCACATCGTTGACGATGTTCTCGCCGTTCTTGTTCAACGACCAGGCGTTGACAAGTTGGGTCAGCGTCGGGTCGGCCTGATTGGTCAGCGGGAAGTATCCGTCCAGGCCGATCACATCCAACTGCGGATTGTCCCAGAAGGAAACCGAAGTGAATTCGTCGCCGCCATAGGTAGCGTTGGCGGCGTAGGCCAGCTTGCCGGTGTATCCGGCGCTGCGGATCGCCGCGATCACGTTGTTCCACGCCGTCTGATTCGCGTTGCCGCTCATGGTCAGGTATTCGGTCCCGAAACAGAGCATCTCGACGCCGTTCGTCTGCGCAACCTGCGCGTAGTGAGTGATGAAGGTGGTGAAACTCGCAAACCACGCGTTCACGTCGGTGGGATGGATCGCGCCCCGCCAGGTGCCATCCGAGACATCCACGTGAGGCTTCAGCATTACTCTGACGCCCTGCGCGTGGAACTCCGCGATGGCCGCGGCCAACTCGGCGTCGCTCATCGTCTCGCTGTTGGGCCCAATGGTATTTGAAGTCGCGGTGGGCATGACTTGAGTCGTCAGCAAGCCGGCCCAGTTGGAACCCGTGGAGGCCAGCGCGTCCTCGGAGATCTTCGCCGTCCCCAAGAGGTATTCGCCGGTCTGGAAGGAAATCAGCGTAATGCCTTGGAAGGAGAAGCCGGAGTAGCGCTGGCTCGTCACGGTCACCGTCGCGGTGCCCGATTTCGTCGAGTCAGCCGCCGAGGTGGCTGTGATGGTGACCGGCCCCGCTGCGTTCGGCGCCGTGAACACGCCTGCCGCGGAGATCGTGCCGGCTGAGGCCGACCAGTTCACCGCGGCGCTGAAATTGCCGGTCCCTGTCACCGTCGGCGTGCATTGTTCATTGCCGCCTTGGGCCAGCGTCGGATTGGGACAGGAGACGGTCACCGATGTGATTGTCGGTACCGGCGTCGGTGTCGGCGTAGGTGTCGGCGCGGGCGCCGGCCCGAAATAGCCGTTGATGTCCAGGATCACCTGAGTCCGGTCCGTCACGTAAATGCTGACCGCCCCGTTCGTCCCCGCCGGTACGATCGCCGCGTTCGCCACCACCGATCCGTCGAACGAGTTCAACGTCGAAACCAACGGCTGCGCGGCCCCCGCCGGCCACGCCGTCAGGAACGACAAGAGCCCGTCTGGCACCACCGTCACGTTCAACGAGTACGCAGCCGCCGTCGAAGGCACAGAGCAGCCTCCCGCCGGGATTGGAAACGAGCGCGTCGACTGCGCCGCCATCTCCGGACCCCCGAACGTCCCTTGAGCCCCCCGCGTATCCACCACACGGCACGGCACCAGCGGGTAGAACGCCAGTTCCCCCAGTCCTCCGGGCTGCCCGAAGTACCCGTTGATGTCCAGGATCACGTTGGCCGGGTCCGTCACAAACACCGAAACCGATCCGTTGCTGCCGGCCGGAACCAGGGCCGCATTGGCCACTATCTTCCCGGTCCAGGAGTTCAGCGTGGAGACCACAGGTTGCGCGGCCCCCGTCGGCCAGGTACTCAGATAACCCAGATACTTCGTCGCCGGAATCGCCGTTAGGTTGAGCGCGTACGCCGTCGCGGTGGCCGGAATCCCGCAGGTGGCGGACGGAATCGGGAAATCGCGAACCTGTTGCGCAACCAGGGCTGGCCCGCCGAACGCGCCGGTCGCGCCGCGGGTGTCGGCCACGCGACACGGCGTCGCCGCATAGAACGACGACGAATTCGCCGCGCCGGTCGCGTCGAAATAGCCGTCGATATCGAGAATCACATCGCTCTTGTCGCTGACGTAAGCGCTCACCGCGCCGTTGGTCCCCGCCGGAACGATGGCCGCATTGGCCACCACGGTTCCGGCAAACGAATTCAGGGTGGAGACGTTTGGCTGCGGCTGCCCGGTGGGCCACAGCGTCAGGTAGCTGAGCAGGCCCGCCGGCACCACGGTGACGTTGAGCGAATAGGCCTGCGCGGTGGCCGGGATGCCGCAGCCGCTCGAGGGAATCGTGAAGGACCGGCTGGAACGGGCGGCCAACGGCCCGCCGGCGCCGCGCGTATCCACTACGCGGCAGGGCGTCACCGGGACGAACCGAGAGCCGGTCGTCTGTGCCGACACGACGCCGGAGCCCGCCATCCCGGCGCAGCACACGATTAGAAGATAGCGATTCACGGCTTCACCCCCGTGTCCGTAAGGCACCAGCTCACGGTCGAAACCTCATCGCCCACCGCGATCCCGCCCGATCCTACGGTGCGGCCGGCCGAGCATTCGGTCTTCGCCGGGCAACCCTTTTCGCAACCCACGATCTTCGTCACGCGCAGTCGGTATTGATTCTTGTCGATCGCCGCGACCGTGCCGCAGTAACCTTCCCCGCCCCATGGCCGCACGCAGACCGTGTCGCCGACCGAGCTGCCCGTTGAACGGGCGCCGGCCTTAACGAGCATGGCGGCGATGTCGTTGTGACCCGTGCGCTCCGCGGCTTTAAGGGCCGATCCCCAACCCCGCGAGACGGCGTTCAGATCGGCGCCGGATGCGACCAGCAGGCGGGCGGCATCCAGGCTGCCCTCCGCGGCCGCCGCGATGAGCGGCGTCTGGCCGTCATGAGTGCTGACATTCACGTCCGCTCCTTTGGCAATCAGCAGGCGCATGGCGGGCAACTGCTCCGCCGTCACGGCGTCCATGAGGGGAGTTCGCCCTTCCTTGTCGCGAGCGTTGGGATCGGCGCCCTGCTTCAATCGCGATTCGAGGAACGCCACGTCGCCGCTTCGCGCGGCTTTGTGGAGGTCGGCCGCCACGGCCGTTTCCTGGGCCACCATCGCCGGCGCGCATGCCAGAACCAGCAGCGCAAGGATTGCGTGTCGAAAGACATTCATGGTTTCTTCCTCGGTCTGGACGATTCTACCATTGCGGACGCGGAGTCAGCCGCTCCGCGGGCCGCCTCTGTTATCATCACGGACTGGAGACTCCCTTTATGCTTCGCCACTTCGCCATCCTGCTCTTTTCCGCCGCGTGGCTGATCGCCGCCTCGGCCAATCAGCCTCCTGCCCTGCTGAACGACCCCGTCGATGTCAGCCCGGACTTTCACGACTTCGCCAACACCTACTTCCTCGCCGATAGCCTCTCGGCCTTCGATCCGGCCACCGGGACGGGCACGCTCAACTGGCAGCGCAATCATCTCTACCCGCGCATCGCATTCAACACCATGCAAGGCGTGATGGAGCCATTCAAGGGGGTGACATTTCCCGAAGTCGAGTACGCCGTCAACCCCGCCCTGCCGTTCTCGATCCAATTCGTATCGCCGCGCACCGTGCGCATCCGCATGCGGACCGGCCTCGAAGCCCGGCCTCCGGCCGAGGAACTGATGCTGGTCGGCGAGCCCCCCACCGATCATTCCTGGCAGATGACGAAGATCGACGGCGGCTACCGCTACACCAGCTCGGCCGGCTCGGTGACCATCTTCGAAAAGCCCTGGCACATCGAGTTCCGGGACGCGAACGGCCGCCTGCTCACGCGCACCAATCACGAAACGGACAACGGGCGGACGCAAGTGCCGGTGCTGCCCTTCTCTTTCATCCGCCGGCCCTCGGACTACTCGCGGAGCGTGGCGGCGGTGTTCTCGCTCTCGGCGGGCGAGAAGGTGTTCGGCTGCGGCGAGTCGTTCACCGAGCTGAACAAGCGCGGCCAGAAGTGCGTGCTCTATACCAACGACGCCCAGGGCCCCGAGAGCACCAAGATGTACAAACCGATCCCGTTCTTTCTGAGCGACCGCGGCTATGGCATGTTCGTGCACACCTCCGCCCCCGCCACTTTCGATTTCGGCCAGAGCTACCAGGGCACCACGGCGCTAGAACTGGGAGACGACGAGCTGGACCTGTTCGTCTTCCTCGGTCAGCCGAAAGAGATTCTCGACGAGTACACCAACATCACCGGGAAGGCCCCCCTGCCCCCGCTGTGGAGCTTCGGACTGTGGATGAGCCGCATCACCTATTTCTCCGAGGACGAGGTGCGCGGCGTGGCCGCCAAACTGCGCGAGGAGCGCCTGCCCGCCGACGTGATCCACGTCGACACCGGCTGGTTCGAGCACGACTGGCGCTGCGACTACCGATTCTCCTCCACCCGCTTCAAGGACCCGGCCAAGATGATTGCCGACCTGAAGCAGCAGGGCATACACATCTCGCTCTGGCAGTTGCCCTACTTCGTTCCGAAGAACCGGCTCTTTCCCGAGATCATCGAGAAGGGTCTCTACGTCAAGGACGGCAAGGGCAACCTGCCCTTCGAGGACGCGGTGCTGGATTTCACGAATCCCGCCACCGTCCGTTGGTACCAGAAGAATCTCTCTGGCTTGCTCCAGATGGGCGTCGGCGCGATCAAGGTGGACTTCGGAGAATCCGCGCCCTTCACCGGCGTCTACGCGAACGGGCGCACCGGCTTCTACGAGCACAACCTGTACCCGCTCCGTTACAACAAGGCCGTCGCCGGCATCACGCGCGAGATCACCGGCGAGAACATCATTTGGGCGCGCAGCGCGTGGGCCGGCAGCCAGCGCTACCCGCTGCACTGGGGCGGAGATGCCGCCACCACCGACATCGGCATGTCGGCGACGCTGCGTGGCGGCCTGTCGCTGGGGCTCAGCGGTTTCAGTTTCTGGAGCCACGACATCGGCGGCTTCGCGGGCTTCCCCGGACCGACTCCCGAACTCTACCGCCGCTGGCTGCCCTTCGGCATGCTGACCTCGCACAGCCGCTGCCACGGCGCTCCGCCCAAGGAGCCTTGGCTGATCGGCGCCGCTTTCACCGACGATTTCCGCCGCGCCGACGAGTTGAAGTACCGGCTGATGCCTTATGTCTACGCGCAGGCGAAGGATTCGAGCGAGCGCGGCCTGCCCATGCTCCGCGCACTCTTCATCGAGTTCCCTGAGGACGCCGGCTCCTGGACCGTCGAAGACGAGTACCTGTTCGGCTCCCAGATCCTGGTGGCGCCGCTGTTCGAATCGGGAGCAACCGGCCGCGACGTCTATTTGCCGCCGGGCCAGTGGATCGACTACCAGACGGGCAAGGCGTACGCCGCCGGATGGCATCGCATCGAGGCCGGCAAGATCCCGGTGGTGATGCTGGTGCGCGACGGCGCGGTGATCCCGCACATCGCGCTGGCGCAATCGACCATGCAGATGGATTGGTCGAAGCTCGACCTGGTGGTCTTCGCTTCGGGCGCGGAGAAGGCCGACGGGCTGGTGTGCCTGCCCGCCGACCACGTCCTGCGCAAGGTGTCGCTGGCGAAAAAGGGCGATGCGTTTGCCGCGGCCGAAGACGCGCTGGCCGGCAACGCGTCCACGACGGTGAAGCTCTACACCGCAGCGGGCATTCCGGGCCTGGCAGACTCGAATTGAGTGGGGCGGACCCAATGGTCCGCGGCCGACGTCCCCGTCGGCCTGGTCGTTCATCCCGAAGAAGGCGGGTCCAGGGGGACCCGCGCGGACCAGGGGGTCCGCCCCACAACTAACGCCTCACTTACGTGCCGTAGTCGCCGCGATCTGTCCCTGCCGCGCGTAGTCGATCGCTTCCGCCAAAATGCGCGCCGATTCCTGCGGAGCATGGAACCCCATCGAGTTCTCTGCGTTCACGAAATCCACGCGCCATTGCGCCCGGCG
>Ga0265314_10001903_pt1 | contig 22339 bp, 14 predicted proteins | sample 4126metaG_FD_203106 | JGI IMG/M metagenome (GOLD analysis project Ga0265314, IMG submission 203106) | Rhizosphere microbial communities from Carex aquatilis grown in University of Washington, Seatle, WA, United States - 4-1-26 metaG | ecosystem: Host-associated > Plants > Roots > Rhizosphere >... | reverse complement strand
GCTACATCGAGATGTACCGGCGCGGGAACGCCTACCACGGCGCGCACCCGTTTTTCATGTGGTACTGGGGCGAGAACGGCCGCAACCACATCGGCAAGGTCATTGTGGCCGGGGCCAAGAACGCGCACGTGCCGGCACGCATGGGCTGGGACAGGGCCGAGTCGCTGACCGAGGCCATCTCCACGGCGCGCAGCTTCGTGGGACCGTCGGCGTCGATCACGTTGATGAAATGGCCGCCCATCCTGATGGCGGATGTCGAGTAGGTCGGGTGCAGAGGCCATGAGCGAACGCGCGTCGGCTTCCGTTCTGTCAGTGCGGGAAATCTACCGCGGCCGGCACGTGTTCGTGCTGGGCGCGACGGGATTTCTGGGCAAGGTGCTGCTCAGCATGCTGCTGCGCAATTTCCCCGACGTCGGCCGCGTCTACGTCATGGTCCGGCGCGGAAGCGGTACGTCCAGCGAGGCGCGCTTCTGGGATCACGTGGTGCCCTCGCACACCTTCGATCCGTTGCGCGAGCAGCACGGCGAGGCCCTGCACGCGTTCCTGAAGGACAAAGTGCGCGTGGTCGACGGCGACATCACCGAAGTCAACCTGGGACTTTCCGACGAGGATGGCGCGCGTGTGGCCGGTGACATCGACGTAGTTATTAACTCGTCGGGCAAGGTGACCTTCAACCCGCCGCTGGAATCGGCCCTGCGCACCAACGTGCAAGGCACGAAGAACGTCATCGCCTTCGTCAAGCGCATGAAGCGGCCGGCGCTGATCCACACCAGCACCTGCTTCGTGGCCGGCAATCGCAGCGGCGAGATCTGGGAAAGCGAAAAGCTCGACGGCTACTTTCCGCGCTGGCGCGACTTGCCCGCGACCAAATTCAACGTCGAGCAAGAGATCGCCGATTGCGCGCGCATCGCCGCCGAGGTGCGTGCCCAGGCCGACGACGCCCAGGTGGTGGCGAAGCTGCGCCAGAAGGCGCGCGATTTTCTGCACGACGCGAACCGCGACCCGGACGACGAGGCATCGCTCAAGATGGGTCTGGCGCGCGAGCGCAAGGACTGGGTGCGCACCGAGTTGACCGAACGCGGGATCCAGCGCGCCAAGGAATGGGGCTGGCCCAACATCTACACGTACACCAAGAGCATCGGCGATCAGCTGGTTGCACGTGAAACAGGGATCGTGCGCTCGATCGTCCGCCCCGCCATCGTGGAAAGCTCGATCGCCTATCCGTTCAAGGGCTGGAACGAAGGCTTCACGACGTCGGCGCCTCTCGTCTACCTGGCGCTCAAGGGGCAGAACAAATTGCCCGTGTCGGAATCGCTGATTCTCGACATGGTGCCGGTGGATCACATCGCGGGCGGCATGCTGATGGTGGCGGCGCAAGCGTGTGTGGAGCAGCCGGCGCTGGTGCACCAACTGGCCAGCGGCGATCTCAATCCCTCGCGCATCGGGCGCGTGACCACGCTGACCGGCCTTTACAAGCGCCAGCGCTTCCAGAGCAAGGAAACCGGCAACAAGTTCCTTAACGAGCTGGCCGCGCGCATGGAATTCCGGCCGGTCAGCTACGACGAATACGATCGCACGTCGCTGCCGCTCATCAGCCGCATGACCGAGCGGGTCTCCGACACGCTCGACAAGGTCCGGCCTGGCTGGGGCGGCGGCCGCTTTGGCAATTGGGTCGATACCGTCAAGAAGAAGGTCGACGACCTGAAACGCGTCACCAAGGATGCCAGCCGCGACATCGATCTGTTCCGGCCCTTTATTCTCGACAACGAATACGTCCTGCGCGCCGACAACATCCGCACCCTGCGCGATCGGTTACCGCCCGATGAACGCCCGCTCGTGCCGTGGTCGCCCGAGACCATCGACTGGTACGACTACTTCATGAACATCCACTTCCCTGGTTTGCAGAAGTGGGTGCTGCCCGAGCTCGACGAGACCTACGCGCCCAAACCCAAGAGCGTGTACGCCTACCGCGATCTGCTCGAACTTTTCGATACCACGACCAAGCTGCACGCCAAACGCACGGCCATGCGCATGGAGCGCGGCGGTCGCCAGGAATCGTACAGCTACCGCGACCTGCGCGAACTGGCCGAGCGGGCGGGGACGTTTCTCGTCGGCGAGTCGGTGAAGGCCGGCGACCGGGTGATTCTCTTCGCCAAGAACTCACCCGAATGGGCCATGTGCTATTTCGGTATTCTCAAGGCCGGTGCCACGGCCGTGCCCGTGGCCAACGACTCCACAAGTCCAGAGGTTGTCAACATCGCTCGCGCCTCGGGAGCGGTAGGCATCATCCTGGGCGAGGACCTGCTCGACAAACGACCCACCCTCGGGCGCGAGCTGGCCGACGCCGGGCTGCCGACCAAGGTCTGGCCGTTCGAGAAGGTGTTCGAGCTTCTCGACGAGGCGGTGGAGAACGAGCGCCGAAAGTCGCTCTTGTCCAAGCACGCGGCCGATTCGGTAGCCTCGCTCATCTTTACCTCGGGGACGACCGGCAACCCCAAGGGCGTCATGCTCACCCACCGGAATTTCACCTTCGAGGTGGCGGAGATGTCGCGCATCTTCGATCTTGGCACCGCCGACTGCATGATGTCGGTGTTGCCGCTGCACCACACCTTCGAATTCACGGCTGGCTTGCTCATGCCCCTGTCGCACGGCACGCGCATCACGTACATCCCCGACCTCACCGGCGACACCATCAATCACACGCTCAAGCACGGCAAGATCACCGCCATCGTCGGCGTGCCCGCGCTGTGGGAGACCCTGCGCCGGCGCGTGCTTCAGCGCTTTTCCGACAAGTCCGAAATCTTGGAGTCCGCGGTCAAGGCGCTGGCCGACGTCAACTTCGAGCTGCGCGCACGCACGGGCCTCGATCTCGGCATGCTGCTGTTTTTGCCCGTGCACGAGAAGCTGGGCGGGCGCATCCGCTACATGATCAGCGGCGGCTCGGCGCTGCCGCCCGACGTGCTCAAGACCTTCTACGGTATGGGTTTCGATTTCTTCGAAGGCTATGGCCTGACCGAAACCTCGCCCGTGCTTTCGGTGAGCACGCCCAAGAAAAAACCCATCGCCGGTTCGGTGGGGCAGCCGCTGGCCGGGGTCGAGGTCAAGATCGACAACCCCGACAATACTGGCGTGGGCGAAGTCATCGCGCGCGGCAAGAACGTCATGGCCGGGTATTGGCAGGACGAGGAAGCCACCAACCACGCCATTCGCGATGGCTGGTTCCACACCGGCGACCTCGGCCGCTTCGACGACGAGGGAAACCTCTACATCGTCGGCCGCAGCAAGGACATCATCATCGATGCCAACGGCAAGAACGTCTATCCCGACGAGATCGAGGATCTGTACAAGGACTCGCCCTACATCAAGGAGCTGTCCGTGGTTGGCCTGCCCGACGGCGTGGCCGAACACGTGGCGTGCGCGGTGGTGCCCGATGTCGAGCACGAGCCGGCGCTGTCGCTCGCCGAGGTGAAGCAGAAGATCGAAACCCACTTCCGGACGGTTTCGTCGGCGCTGCCGTTCTGGAAGCGGGTGCGCACGCTGGAATTCTGGGAGGGCGAGTTGCCGCGCACGAGCACGCGCAAGGTCAGGCGCCGCGACGTCACGGCCGAGTTGCGCATGCGCCACGACAAGGCGCAGGCCGAGAAGGCCGTGGACGGCAGCACCGCCCGCAACGCCGAGGCCAGCCACAGTTGGTTCCTGGAAATCGTCGCCGACGCCTGCGGCAAGCCCTACTCCGAGGTGCACATGTCGAGCGTGCTCGACGAGCTGGGCTTCGACAGCCTGACCTACAACGAGCTGGCGGCCGGCATCGAAAACGCGGGTGTGCATGTGCCCGAGGGCGTGGTGTTCGCTAGCGCCCACGACGTGGCCACGCTGTTCGACATGGTCACAGGCAAGCGCCACACGGCGGCGCTGGAAAAGCGCGAGAGCCGCAACAAGCCTGCTGAGAGCGAGAGCCAAGGCGACGACATCAAGCTGCCCGCGCCCGTCGCGCAACTCGGAAAGCGCGGCTTGGCCCAGGCGCAGAAGCTATTTTACACGCGGGCGCTCAAGACCAAGGTGCGCGGCGAAGCCTACATCCCGCAGCACACCAACTTCATCGTGGCCTCCAACCACTCATCCCACCTCGACATGGGCGCGCTCAAGGTCGCGCTCGGCGATGCGGGCCACGAGCTGGCCTCGCTGGCCGCCGCGGACTACTTCTTCAAGAACAAATGGCGGCGCGCCTACTTCAAGAATCTGACCAACCTCGTGCCCATGGAGCGCAGCGGATCGATCCGCAAGTCGCTGGGCATCGCGGAGGAGGTCCTGCGCAAGGGCAAGAGCCTGGTGCTCTTTCCCGAGGGCACGCGTTCGCGCAGCGGCGAGATGGTGGACTTTCTGCCCAGCCTGGGCTACTTGGCGCTGCACGCCGACGCCGGGATCCTGCCTGCCTATATCGAAGGCGCCCACGCCGCGATGCCGGTCGGCGCTACCATTCCCAAGAAACGCGATCTCGGCGTCTATTTCGGTCCCTTCCTCACCATCGATTTCCTGCACCAGCTCACGCAGGGCATGTCCCATCAGGAGGCGTGGCGCATGTGCTCGGCCATCACGCAGCGGATCGTCGAGAACCTGCGCGACGGGGTCACGCCGCGCTTCGATGTGGAAAGCGTGCGGGCGGCCTGGAACGGCGAGAAGCTAGGGCCGCTAGTGCCGCCGCCGTTCCGCACGCGTAAGCGCCAAGGACTGGCGCGGAGGGCGCCATGAAGATTCTGGTGACCGGCGCTACGGGATTTCTCGGCAACCATTTCATGGACGCGCTTTGCAAGCGCGTAGACAGCGCGGATATTCGCGTGCTGTCGCTGTTCAATACGCCAGCGCTGGACGCCCACGGGGTCGAGGTTCTGGTCGGAACCGTCACCTCCGAGTCCGATGTGGCGCGCGCCATGGAAGGCATCACGCACGTTTACCATCTGGCCGGCTTCGTTTCGCGCAAGCCGGAAGACGCACACCTGATGTTTCAGGTCCACGTCGACGGCACGCGCGTCGTCTGCCAGGCCGCGGCTGCTGCCGGGGTCAAGCGCCTGGTCATGTCGTCGACCAGCGGCACCATCGCGATTTCCGAACGCGACGACGAATGGCCGGACGAATCGACGCCGCCGCCCATGGCGCTCATCACGCGCTGGGGGTACTACACCAGCAAGCTCTACCAGGAGGCGACCGCGCGGCGCTTTTGTGGCGACAAGGTCGAACTGGTGATGGTGAATCCCAGCTTGCTGCTTGGGCCGGGCGACGAGCGCATCGGCTCCACCCGCGAAGTGGTTTCGTTCCTGGCCGGCGATATACGCGTGGTTCCGCCGGGTGGGATCAACTTCGTCGACGCCCGCGACGTGGCGGCCATCATTCCGGTGGCCATGGAAAAGGGCAGACCCGGCGAACGCTATTTGCTCGGTGGCCACAACATGACCTTCGCCGAATACTTCGATCGCATGGAGCGCCTGAGCAAAGATTACTCGCCACGCGTGAAGTTGAAGGGCAACTGGCCCTGGTTCGCGGCGCGCGCGCAGTCGGCGCTTTTCAAGGCACTCGGCCGTACCCCGCCCATCGAGCCCGCGGCGGCCGATCAGGCCAAGTACTTCTGGTATTTCGACGGGGCGAAGGCGCGCGAGGAACTCGGCTTCGCGCCTCGGGAAGCCAGCGCGACCATCTTCGACACCATCGAATATGTGCGCGAATTTCACATGGGCAACGGGGCGTTCAAGAAGAAATCCTAGAGGACAACCATGGCAGAAACGCTGGCCAGCTACCGCGGCTTGTTTCCCATCACTAGGACCTGCCACTACCTGAACCACGCGGCCGTTTCCCCGACCTCGACATGCGTGCGCGATGCCGTGCAAGAGTGGGTCGGCGATCTGGCCAATCATGGCATGGCCAACATTTCCGATTGGGTGCGCCGCGAGCGCGAGATTCGCGCTCTGGCCGCGCGCATTCTGGGTGCGTCGGTCGACGAAATCACCTTCGTGCGCAGCACCTCGCACGGTCTTTCGTCGTTTGCCGAAGGGCTGGCCTGGCAGCCCGGCGACGAGGTCGCGGTGTGCACCGAGCTGGAGTACCCAGCGAATGTCTACCCGTGGATGCACCTGGCTAGCCGCGGAGTTGTCCTGCGGCCCATCGCTGCCGCCGACGGAGGTGTCACGCGCGAGGCAGTTGCAAAGGCCATCGGGCCGCGCACGCGCGTGGTTTCGGTCAGCTCGGTCGAGTTCGCGACGGGCGTGGCCAGCGATCTCGAGGCCATCGGCGCGCTCTGCCGCGAGCGTGGGGTGCTTTTCTGCGTGGACGGCATTCAGAGCGTTGGCGCTTTTCCCATCGACATGGTGAAAGCCAACATCGACTTTTTGTCCGCCGATAGTCACAAGTGGCAGCTGGGACTGCCCGGCATCGGCATCGGCTACGTCCGCCGAGACATTCTCCCAAGCATTCGGCCGTCGGTCGTCGGGTGGAAGAGCGTCAAGAACCCGCTCGACTTCGATCATCTGCATTTCGAGCTGCGCGACGATGCGGCCAAGTTGGAAGAAGGCACGCAGAGCTTCGCCACCATCGTGGGCATGGGCGCGGCGCTTGCGTTGCTTGACGAAGTCGGCATCGACCGCATCGCCGCGCACATCACGGCTTGGCTGGAAGAAGCAGAAAACATCCTGGCCCAAGCCGGGTTGGATCCCGGCCCGGCGCGCGGGGTTCGCAAAGGCATCCTGACCTTCCGTCCGCCCTCGGGCAGCGCCGAAGAATTCGCAAATCGCGCCAGCAAGGCGGGCGTTATGCTTTCGCCCCGCCGAGGTCGCGTGCGTGTCTCGCCACACTTCTACAATGGCGAAGCCGAACTGGCGGCACTGGCCAAACTGGTGCGCGACGGGTGATCGAGGGAACGGCGATGCACATCGAACGCAGAGATTTTCTCAAGGGAGGATTGGCTGTAGCCGCCGGTGTGTTGTGGGTTGGGGGCTGCGGCAACAGTCGGTCGCGGACCACGTGCAACAGAAACATCGGCGATGCCCACGCGGGCAGCGTTGATGCCCTGGTTATCGATCCCAGCGGAGCGGTCCTGGCTTCGGGAAGTGCGGACACATCGATCAAGCTGTGGCGTTTGCCCGACGGCGCATTGCTCGGCACGCTCGCGGGGCATACCCAGGAGGTCGGCGCCTTGGCCATCTCGCCCGACAGCGTCCTGCTGGCCTCGGGTAGCGCGGACACCACGGTCAAACTGTGGAGGCTGGCAGACGGTGCCTTGCTCGCCACGCTGCTGGGGCACACCCTGCCCATCGCCGGGTTGGCCTTCACCCCAGACGGCGCGATGCTCGCCTCGGGGAGCGCCGACACGACCCTCAAGTTGTGGAACGTTGCCGACGGCAGTCTGCTGACCACGCTCGCGGGGCATGCTCTCGCCGTCACGGACATCGCCACTAGCCCCGACGGCACGCTTTTGGTTTCGTCCAGCGAAGACCAGACCATGAATCTGTGGCGCCTGCCCGATGGTGCCCTTGTGAACACCATTTCGACTCAGCCTGGCTGGGTGAACTCGCTGGCATTCAGTTTGGATGGAACTCTGCTCGCGACCGGCGGCAAGAACGACGGCGACGCCGTGGTGCTCTGGAGCATGCCCGCCGGCGTGCCGGCCAAGACGCTCAAGGGACACCTGGACGAGGTCAAGGCGGTTGCCATGACGCCTGACCAATCGATGGTGGCTTCAGGGGGGCTCGACGAGACCATCAGGCTCTGGCACGCCTCGAATGGAGGTCTTGTGAAAGTCATCGAGGACCACTCGAACTTCATCAACGCTCTGGCCATCACGCCCGACGGGAAAGTGCTGGTTTCGGGCAGCGCGGACCGCAGTATCAGATTTTGGCACTTGCCCGCCGGAGCGTACGCCGGCAGTGCGAGCGATCCGGCTTTGCCGGTGCAGGTCGTCGTTTCGTTCACCTGCTAGGAGTGTCAGTGTGGGAGGTTGAGCGTGGTGGTTGCTGGCGTAGGCGCCCATGACCTTGCGCACGTAGAATTCGGTTTCGCCGTTCTGGGGAACGGATCGGTTGACGATGGCTCCCGGCCCGGCGTTGTAGGCGGCCACGGCCAGGCGTAGGTCGTGGAAGGTCGCGAGCTGCGCGGCGAGATAGCGGCCGCTGCCGTCGATGGCTCCTGCCGGATCGAATGGATCCGTCACGCCAAGTAGTTTGGCCGTTGAAGGCGTCAGTTGGCCGGGCCCCATGGCCCCAGCGGATGAGATGCGGTGAACGCGGCCGTTCGATTCGACTTGAACGATGGCGGCGAGGAGCCCGCGCGGCAGATGGTGCTTGGCCTCGGCGCGGGCAACTGCCTCCTCGACGGATGCATGACCGCGGAACAGGCAGACCGGGCGGTGCAAGGCATATCGCCCCAGCGCCGCGACCTTGTTGCGCAGGAAGAACGGCGACAGCGGAAAAATCAGCGAGTTGCCAAAGAAGGCCACGGAAAGATTGAGCAGGCACAGCGGCGCGAGCAGCACCGGCGTCCATCGCGCCCATCTAGGAAACTTGGCCTTCCTGCGCGCCATACCCATCCATAGCCGCTGCGTGCGCCCGGCACAAGTTTCAGAGCGAGCACGGCGGGCCACTCGCGATCGGCGAAAGGTCAGGGCACGAGGTGAGGAATGCCCGCGGGATCTAGTTCGACGTCGGTGCGTTCGAGCAGAGGCCGCCCCGTCTTTCCGAAGGTCAGCTTGACGATCCAGCCCTTCCAGACCGGCGGATCGGTCGGGAAGTAGTCGAACACGAAGTTACCCAAGCTATAGACGATGGGGTGATCCTTGTACCACTCCACGCCTTGGGTGATGTGCGAGTGGCCGCCGATCACCGCATCGGCGCCCGCGTCGACGAGATGGTGTGCAAGTGTCTTCTGTTCCGGTGTTTCCTCGGTATCCAGATCCTCGCCCCAGTGCAGAAACAAAAGCACGATGTCGGCCTGCTTGCGCGCGGCCCCGATATCGCGAACCACGTCTTTTTCCACGAGCCAAGCCGTTCCAGGCGTGGCAGGGCCGGCCGCGAAGGAGCGGGGAGGGAAGTCGTTGTAGCCTAGAAAGGCCACGCGCTTGCCGCCGGCCGTGAGTACGAGGGGTTGGCGCGCGGCGCGTGCGTCGGCGCCGCCACCGAAATAGGGCAACTTGGTCTCGCGCAGAAGCTCGAGCTCGGTTGCGAACCCCTGCCTGCCCCAGTCGCCGGAGTGATTGTTGGCCAACGACACGGCCGAAAAGTACTTCTTGAGCAGAGGGAGCGCGCTTTCCGGGCCGCGGAAAGTGTAGGGTTTGTCCACGGCGTGGCCCTTCTTCACGATGGCACATTCGAGGTTGGCGACGGTCAGGTCGGCATCGCGCAGGATCGACGCCACGCCCGCAAACGGGTCGCCGCCGTTGGTGATGACGTGTCCGGGGCCACCGTCCAGCATCACGTCCCCCACGAACGCGATGCGCACGGTGCCTTCCTCGGCGCGCGCTGACGGTATTGCGACCGACGCTGCCAGCACTGCCGCGCAAAACAGGAGCGAAACTGTCTTCATGGGTGGCAGACTAGCATTGCCCTGGGTCGAGTTCGTGACGATGGCGCTGGCGGCGGCGCTTTTTGTTCATCGAACCTGCGACCATGCCACCGCGGGTTTCTCCGCGATGGAAAAGCCATTGCGCTTGGCCAGGGCACGGCAGACTGCGCAGAAGTCGCGCTCTCGGTCAGTGGTGGTCACCTTGCCCATGGCGTCTTCCATCAAGCAGCCTCGGTTGGGGCAGTGGGGCAGCCCGAGGGTATGTCCGATCTCGTGCACTGCCACCTTGGCCAGTCGCTCGATCGCATGGGACTGGTTGCGGGCCTTCTTGCGGCAGCGGAACGAGGAGATGACGGTGGCCGTTCCGGGTAGCTCGCCCAGGCCCATGACTCCCCAGTCGGGGAATTGGTCCTTGGTGGTGGAAATGTCGACCTCGGTCAGACCCAGAATGCGCCACCCGTCCGTGGGCATTCGCTGGTTCAAGTAGGCGAGCAGACGCTCGGCGCGGTAGCGCTTGCGCGGTGGATAGTAGGCGGCCTTGGGCAGCTCCTGGCAAGCGAGCACGCGCACATCGATGGGATAGAAGGCGCGCAGGGCCGCCGCGACTTCGTCCACGCCCTGTGTCCTGGAGGCGCAATTTCCGAGGGGTTGGACATATAGCGCCCGGCCGGGTATGGGCGTACTTGTCGCCGGGCTGGCCTCACCCGAGCCCAGTGCGATAACCAGGATGCCGAACAGGAAGGTCATGGAGCGATTGCCGCTATTCTAACCGCAGCGCGGCGCCGGCGGTTCGTGGTATTCTTTCAATCAGGTGGTGGGAACGAATCGGGTGGGCTGACGTTGATCCAGACAGGAGGTGACGACCATGACCGCCCTGGAAGGAAAAGCGCTTCTCGACCATGGAAATGCCATTGCGCGGCGGTATGCGGGGCGTGTGGGGGCGGATGTGGCAGAGGAGCTTGGCGCCGAGGCTGTGTCACGTGCGCTTCGCTCGCCGCCGCCGGATGGTCGCTATGAGCCCTGGCTCGAACGCATCTACCGCAATCTGATCGTGGATGTGTGGCGGCGGCGCAAGCCTGCGACGCTGGACATCGCCGACGTTCGCGGCCTCGCCGTTTCCGGCACGCCCGAGGACGTCGTGCTGGCCAGCGAGCGGCGCCGCGCGGTCAGGGCCAGCGTGGCGCGTCTGCCGCACGAGGCTCGTCGGGCGCTGCTTTCGCGCTACTACGGCGAACTCGACGATGACGTTTCGGCAAGCCGGCTGGGAATTGCGGGCGCGACCATGCGCACGCGCATCCACCGCGCCCTGGAAAGGCTGCGCGGCCGACTGGGCGATTTGCGCGGGCTGCTCCCGCCGGTCTTCGGCAAACTCGGTGCCCACGTCGGTGCGAGCGCATTGGCGCCTTTGATGATGGTCGTGCTGGTGGTGGTTCCGGTGTCTTTGCGCGCGCCGGAGGCGGAGAGCTCGCGGTCCGGGGCGGCTGTGGCGGATCATCATGCGACCCAAGCCTCGCGGCCAGCGGTTGCAGTCGCGCGGGACGACGTCCCTGCTGTTGCCGTCGAGCCGCGCAAACGCGTCCGCGCCGCCGTGCGGGCCGGCGCGGCTGCCCGGCAGGAAGCGCCTGCGCAAATCATCGCATTCGTCGAGCACGACGAGGTCGTGGCCGACATCCAGCGGCCCGAGACTCTCGACATCTTTGCCGATCCCGTCAAGGCCCCGCGTCCGTGTTTGGTCGAGGCTCCGCCGGATTTTCTGGGCCAGTTCGAAAAGATGGTCGAAGACAGTCTGTAGCCGACCTTCAGCCGGTCCACAGCGCCCGTAGTTTTGCCCCGACGTCGAATCTCATGCCGCCGGCTTCAGGATTGCCGTCGCTGGTGGCCAGGGTGGGATCGTGCTCGGTCACACGTTCGAAGCGGCCCAGCAGTTTCTCGGGAATGAAGCGCGTAAGCGGCGCGATGATGTGGCGGTCGCCGTGGCGGTGCTGCTGGCGGACGAAGAAGCGCAGCGGTCGAATCAAGTGCAGCGTGCTCTTCGCGCGGGTCATGGCCACGTAGAGCAGGCGGCGTTCTTCCTCGATTTCCTCGGGCGTGCCGGTGGCCATGTCGGACGGAATGCAGCCGTCGACCATGTTGAGCACGAAGACGGCATCCCACTCCTGGCCCTTCGCCGAATGGATGGTCGATAGGATCAGATAGTCCTCGTCGAGCAGCGGCGGCCCGGCCTCGGCGCCGGCGGCGCTGGGCGGATCGAGCGTGACTTCGGACAAGAATCGCTCGCGGCTGTCGAAGCCGCCAGCGATCTGTTCGAGTTGCTCGAGATCGCCGGCTCGCGCGTGTGCGTCGCCGTGCAAGGCTTCCAGGCGCGGCTCGTACCAGCGACGGATTTTGCCGATCTGTCCTGGCCAGGGCGAGGCCTGGGTGTGAAGCGAGAGCATGAGGTCGCAGAACGCAGGCCACTCGGATTGGGCCGTCCCTGCCGGCGAAAAGGCACGCAGGGATTGCATGTCGTAGCTGCGAGTTTCAAGCCATTCCCAGGCGTGTCCCGCGCCCGCTGGCCCGATGCCCGTCAGAAGTTGCAGACTGCGGAAGGCCGCGATGGAATCGCGCGGATTTTCCGCCCAGCGCAGGATGCCCATCATGTCCTTGACGTGCGCGGCCTCGAGAAAGCGCAATCCGCCGTATTTAACGAAGGGAATGTTTCGGCGCGCAAGTTCGACTTCCAGCGCATCGCTGTGGTGGGCGGCGCGAAAGAGCACGGCCTGGCGCTTGAGTGGAAGCCCCGCTTCGCGCTGTTCGAGCACGCGCTCGGCCACGTAGCGGACCTGCTCGGCCTCGTCGTGCACCGTCACCAGGCGTGGTCGTTCGCCGGCCGTGCGGGTCGAAAACAGATCCTTGGTGAAGCGCAGCTTGGCAAGTCCGATGACGGCGTTGCTCGCGTCGAGGATGGGCTGGCTCGATCGGTAGTTCTGCTCCAGGGTGATGACCGCGGCGGGCGGTGTGTACTGGTTCGGAAAGTCGAGGATGTTGTGCACGCTGGCCGCGCGAAACGAATAGATCGACTGCGCGTCGTCGCCGACCACGGTGACGCCGGCGCCCGTCGGCTTCAGCCTAAGCAGAGTCTGTGCCTGCAAGGTATTGGTGTCCTGGTACTCGTCGACGAGCACGTGGTCGAAGCGCGCACCCACGCGCTCGGCAAGCGCCGGCTCGGACATCATCAGCCACCAGTAGAGCAGCAGATCGTCATAGTCGAGTACGTGGCGGGCATGCTTGGCGTCGACGTAGGCGGAAAAAAGCTGGCCCAGCTCTTTCTCCCATTCCATGCACCACGGATGCGCCTGTTTCAGGCACGCGCCGAGTGGCTCTTGCGCGTTGACCGTGCGCGAGTAGATGGCGAGGCAGGTCGCCTTGCGCGGAAAGCGCTTCTCGGTCTTGGCGAGACCGAGTTGGTGGCGAAGCAGATCGAGCAGGTCCGCCGAATCCTCGCGATCGAGTACGGTGAAGGAAGGATCGAGTCCGATGGATGAGGCATGCAGGCGCAGCAGCCGGTTGGCGACCGAATGGAAAGTGCCCGCCCAGGTGATGTTGGCGGCGGCGCTGTTTCCCTGCGCCCTGGGCTTCGTCCTGCCGATGATGAGCTGGGCGCGACGGATCATCTCGCTTGCCGCCCGCCGGGTGAAGGTCAGCAGCAGCACGCGCCGCGGATCCGCGCCCTTGGCGATGAGCTCCGCCACCCGGTGGGCGAGGGTAGAGGTCTTTCCCGAGCCAGCCCCTGCGATAATCAGGAGCGGCCCGGTCCCATATTCCACCGCCGCGCGCTGGGCCGGGTTGAGATCGTCGACCTGTTTGTCCACCTTGACATGAGACTAATCAAATGTTCAGTGTTAGGCAAGGAGCAGCTTGACGGACTATAGCGACCAGGTGCCGGCGCCGACGTCTAGGTTCCAGGTCGTCAGATAGGTCGGCAGCGAGATCTTCGCGCCACTGAAGACTAGGGGTTGGAATACGTATCCCGCAAATTCGTTATGAAGGCCGGGCTCGGTGGTGTCTTGGTTCCCCCACCAGTGATCGCCCCAGTACACGAAGACGGTTCCCTGGCTCCCCACGATGGGCTGAACCCACGTGCTCTGTGTCATCCAGGTCCTTTGGTCCGAGATGTTGTTGCTGGGGTCGGTGACGGGCGCAATATACCCCTGGTAGGTCCACGGCCCGGTCATGGCAGGCGCCGTCGAGTAGAAATTGTTGTTGGCTCTCCACCCGGTCTTGTACGATCCGATCCAGTAGTACGTTCCGTTCTTCTTGAACACGGCAGGCGATTCCGAACCCCCGGAGTTTCCGTTGATCACGGAGTATTGCTTGTCCGACAGCCAACTATGGCAATTGCTGGCCAGGGTATAGACGTGCGCGCTTTCGGTAATCACGTAGGCGACGGTATCGTCGGCAAAGGCACCCATGTCGCTGTGGGCGGCAATCTGGCCACTGGCGTTCTTCAATGGCCCCTTGTAACTGTATTGCCCGTTGACCGTGGCCGAGGTCGCGTAGACGACCTCCTTGTCCTTCTGGTGCGTGATATCAGACGCATGGGCATAGAGCACGAATTCCCCGGTGGCGGGGCACTTGATGATGTGCGGTCGCTCGCCCTTGCGAACGGGGCCTAGCTCGCCGCTCGGCTGCTGGGGCAAGATGATCCCCTCGTTTTTCCAAGTCGCCAGATCCTTGGACGAATACATGGTGAACCCATAGAACCAGTTGTCGGTGGTGCCGGGGGGGAAGTACTGGCCGTGCATGTAGAAGGTGTCGCCCACTTTGATAATGCCGCCGCCGTGGGCATTGACGCGCACGCCGTCGGTGTCCATGAAGATGATTCCAGTGTCAAGCGGGCCGGAAAGAACCCCGACAGGACCGACCGCCGTGCTTCCACCGGTGCTGGATCCGCCGGACCCAGTGTTTCCGCCAGGCGCACCACCCGCGGCAGAGCTGCCACCCGTGGCGCCACCACTGGCCGAGCCACCCGCGCCGGGTGCGCCACCCGCGCCGCCCGTCCCACCGGTGCCCGTGGAAAGTAGGAACTGCTGGTAGGTGGCACCATTCCAGGTGCGCTGTACGATCGCGGTTCCATCTGCGGTACCGCCCAGATTGACCTCGGCCACCTTTCCGCTGTGATGAGCCGTGAAGCGAACCGCGCCCGCGGAGGCATCCGTGATGGCCCACTGCTGGTTGGTGGAGCTGCTGTTGCAGGTGTATTGGATGATGGCGGTCCCGTCGGCCGTCGACTTTCCCGTGACGTCCAGACATTTTAGACTCGTGGCGTTCTTGATGGCGTAGTAGCCAGTCGCCACGGTCGAGATAGTGAAATTCTGGCCAGTGGCGCCGCTGCACGTGCGCTCCTCGACCTTGGCGCTGTTGGCAGTACTATTGCCGGCAATCCCGATGCACTTGCCGGTTGCCGCGCTCTTGATTTGATAGACAGTCGACGGACTGATGGTCAATGCCTCTTGGCTTTGTGTCCATTCGGCCGGTTCGCCCGTGGAGCTACAGCCGGCAATCAACAATGTCCACAACCAAGGGCGACGCGAGGATGTCATGTGCATGCGAATCCTTTCCGAGGGGGGCAAGCGGGTCTTCTCGTGCCTCAGCGCAGGTACTTGGCCAGATCCGGGATCTGCGCGCGAACGGCGTCCCGGACAAAGCCGGAGACTATATCCGCGCCTTGCTGATTGGTGTGGGTCTTGTCGGTACCGTTGGCGAAGTAGTCCGGCCAATTGATGGTCTGAATCCAATTCCAGGTCGTTACTGTCAGGTCGATGACCGGCACGTTTTCGCTCTGGCCCAGGTCGCGAATAATCTGGGGAAGGTTGGCGCCGACGGAATTGACGTGTTCCGCGGCCAGCGTGTAGCCGACGCGCGAAATGGGCGTGACCAGGATCATGTGCGCGCCCGCGGCTTTGGTGTCGTTGACCATCTTGAGCATGTTGGACCTGAAGGTCGCCGCCGAAGTGTTCTTGTCGTTGTGCCCGAGCTGGACCATCACCCAGTCGCCCGCGACCATGTGGGACTTGATCGTGGGCCACAGCTTCGCGTTGCTGAGAACGCTGCCGGAACTCTCGCCAGAATCTGCGTAGTTCGCCACCGAGATGGGGCTTACGAAGTGCTGGGGCAAGTGCTGTCCCCAGCCGGCGAACGCCGGGTCTTCCTGATCGGTGACGGTCGAGTCGCCTTCAAGCCAGATCATGAGAGGCTTTGCCATCAGCCGATAGCAGATGGAAATCGGTTTGGGCGAGGTTCCGCGGAAGTAGACGTCCAGACCCGGTATTCCTTTCGATGTGACGCCGTCCTGATCGGGTCGAGCCGGCTCGCCCTCGTAGACGCGTACGTTGGTGACGAACGAGAACCAGCTGGATGCCCCCGCCGCCGTGCTCTGGGTCAGCATTCGGCGGTAGTACTCGGCCTCGACCTCCGTTTCCCCGGCGTCCGAGCCTCCCAATTGCACAGTCACCTCGTAGTTGCCGGGATTTCCCCCGAAATGGCAGGCAAGGGGACTGCCTGTGCACTGGGAGAGCACGCTCGACGTGCAAGGAACGACGGGCGGTAGGCTTGTTCCACCCGTGCCGCCAGCCGCTCCGCCGGTGCCCATAGTGCCACCCAATGCCGTCGTGCCGCCAGTCGCCGTGCCACCGTCCGTGGCAGTGGTGCCACCCAAGGCGGTCGTGCCGCCAGTTGCGGGTGAACCGCCGGTTCCTGTCCCGCCCGTCGCTGTGGTGCCACCCGAGCCGCCGGTCCCGGTCCCCCCGGTGCCCGTGGAAAGTAGGAACTGCTGGTAGGTGGCACCATTCCAGGTGCGCTGCACGATCGGGGTTCCGTCTGCGGTGGCGCCTTGACTGACCTCGGCCACCTTGCCACTGTGGTGCGCGGTCAAGCGGATCACGCCCGGGGTGACCTCGGCGATGGCCCACTGCTGATTGGTGGAGCTACTGTTACAGGTGTATTGAATGATGGCTGTGCCGTCTGCCGTGGACTTGCCTGTGACGTCCAAGCACTTGAGGCTTTTGGTGCTCTTGATGGCGTAGTAGCCCGCGGTAACGCTGTCAATTGTGAAATTCTGGCCAACAGAACCATTGCAGGTGCGCGCCTCGACTATTGCGCTGTTGGATGTGCTATCTCCGGCGATACCAATACACTTGCCGGTCGCCGCGCTCTTGATCTGATAGACGGTGGTAGCGCCAATGGTCAGGTTCTCCTGGCTCCGTGACAAGTCGATTGGCCCGTCGGTGGAGGTGCAACCCACTACCAATAGGGCCAGTAGCGAACCATTCGTCCAGTGAGTCTTGCGCATGGGGAACCTTTCTGAAAGGTGATGCCCCGGCAGGATACTCGTCGTCATCTATAGACGTCAACAACCGGTAACGCCGCTCACGAATTTTCTGCGCCAGGCTGGCGGCGTTTGCAGGCTTACTTGTAGGTCTGGTCGATTCTGCTGACGGCGTCGACCGTGATGGTGAACGCGCCGTAGTCTTCTTGGACTTTGCCTTCGATGAAGTACGGGCGCTGGTGGTCGAGTATGTGGCAGAAGCGGCGGTAGGTTTCGGGGAAGAAGGTGCATTCCATCAGGCCGGTTTCGTCCTCGAAGGTGATGAACTCCATGGGCTCGCCTTGGATGGTGGCCACCACCTTGCCGGTGACGAGAAAACCGGCGCAGCGCACGCGGCGGCCGGCGAAGCGCGAAAGATCTTTTGCTTTGACGACGGGCTGGCGATTGACGTTCGCCGAACAGAGGCTCATGGGGTGCACGTCGCACAGAAAACCGAGGGCGCGCATTTCCTCGCGCAGGCGATCTTGCGGGTTGTCGGGTTCGAGCGACGGGCGGGGGATGTCCACGGCGCGGGTGAACAGATCGGCTGACTTGCGCTGGTCCGCGCTTTTGCGCCAGGCCGCGATTTGCCAGAGCTGGGCCTTGTGGCTTTCGGCCGCGTGAAGGCCCGAGGAAAGTCCATCGAAGGCGCGTGCGTGGACGAGAACGCGCGCCTCTTCCTCGTCGGGGCGGACCCGTTCGAGAAAGTCGACGAGGTCGCGATACGGGCGGTTGGCGACGATACGATTGCGCGTTTCCGCGCTGAGGTGATGCAAGGTCAGCCAGCCCACGCGCATCGTGCCGGTCTTGCCCTGCCACAGAAGCTCGCTGTGGTTCACATTCGGCGGCAACACGTGCACGCCCAGGCGCCGCGTCTCCGAGACATAGGCGGCGATGGAATAGAAGCCGCCTTGATTGCTGATGACCGCGGCCATGAATTCCGCGGGGAAATGCGTCTTCAAGTACGCGGCCTGGAACGACACGCGCGCGTACGAGGCGCTGTGCGGTTTGCAAAACGAATAGCCGTCGAAGGACAAGATCATTTCCCAGACCGCTTCGATTTGTTCGCTGGAAACGCCGCGGGCGCGCGCGCCGGCGATGAAACGGCGAAGGTAGTCCGGCAGGCGTTTGGCGCGATCCTTCTTGCTCATGACCTTGCGCAGGCCGTCCGCCTCGACGTGGTCGAAGCCGGCCAGGGCCATGGCCGCCTTGGCCACGTCTTCTTGGTAGACCATGATGCCGTAGTTGTCGTCGAGCACGCCGTCGAGCAGCGGGTGGATGGGCTGCCAGGCGCCGCCGTGCAAGCGGCGCAGGTATTCGTGGATCCACTTGTTGGCGGCAGGCCGAATGATGCTGCTGTGGATGACCACGTGTTCGTAGTCGCCTCGCCGCGCCTTCTGCTGCAAGAGGCGCGTGGCCGGGCTCTCGATGTAAAAGCAGCCCATGGTGGCGCCCGCCGCGATGCTCGCCTGCGTGGCCAGATCGTCCTCGGGCTCCCAGCGAGATTCGTCGAACGCGATGCCGTTTGCCCGCATGTTGGCCACGGCGTCGCGGATCACAGCCAGACTGCGATTGCCGAGGAGATCGATTTTCACCAGGCCGGCGCTTTCGGTGCTGTCCTTTTCCCATTGGATGATGGGCACGCCCTTGGGCGCGATTTCGACGGGGACGTAGCTATCGATGGGTTCGGGCGTGATGACCACACCGCCCGGATGCACGGAGATGTGGCGCGGAATTCCGATCAGGCGCTGGGCCAGTTGTAGGATCTCGGGCCAGGGCTCGGGAAAATCGAGATCTTTCAGTTCTGGTAAATCACGCAATCGTTCGATCAAATCATCGTCGTCGTTGCCAACCTCGCGCCAAAACCAGGGCAGTCGCTTCGATACTTGCCCGATCTCGGCGTCGGTCAGGCCGAAGACTTTGGCCGTCTCGCGGATGGCCATGCGTGGTTGGAAATTGGCGAAGCACGCGACCATGGCGCTGTGGTCGCGAAATTCATCAAGCACCGACGCGATGGCGGCATCGCGCTCGTCCCAGGCGAAGTCCACGTCGATGTCGGGCGGATCTTTGCGGCCGGGATTGAGGAAGCGTTCGAAGTAGAGGTTGAACTTTACCGGGCACACGTTGGTGATGCCCAAGCTGTAGGCCACGATGGAGGCGGCGCCGCTGCCGCGCCCGCAGATGCGCGGCGAGCGCTTCACGATCTCCTCGACCACGAGAAAATAGGTGGAAAAGCCCATGCGCTCGATGGTGGCGAGCTCGTGCTCGATGCGGTCGACCACGGTTTCGTGCAACTCGTTGCCGTAGCGTTTGCGAGCGCCGGCGTAGGTGCGTTCGCGCAGAACTTCGCAGCTTGGCCGGCCCGAGGGATCTGTCCATGGCGGCATCACCAGGCCGAGTTTGGGACCGGTGAAGGTCAGTCGTTCGGCAACCTCGTCGCTGGCAACGAGAGTTTCGGGCCAAACCTCGAAGCGCCGCTCGTAGTGCGCGGGCGGCGCCAGCCAGGCGTCGGCCGGTGCTACGTCGTTGAAATGGAAACCCTGGGAGGGTTTCCATGCCTTCCCGCGTCCCGGCTCCGCCGGCAAGGGCGAGGGCCGAAGGCCCGAGGGGGCGGCAGGGTGGGAGGCGGGTCCCGAGAGCCCGGCTCCGCCATCGCGACTAGGCTTCAAACGCGACAAACTGGTGTTGCGGGCGATGGCGCGCAAGAGCCGATGAAGTTCATGATCGCCGGGGATCAGAAAGAAACTAGACGGCACTGCGACCGCGGGAATGCCGAGCCGCCGGGCTTCGGCTCGTGCCCGCGCTGCATTTTGCGATGGCCGGCGCGGCAACGCCGCGGCCACTGTCACACCAGCCTCGTGAAAAGGTGCAAGAAGATCCGCCCCTGGCACCAGCACGGTGAGCCCCGCCGCAAAGGCAGGGACGTCACTTTTCAGGGCGAAGTCCTTTTCGCAATGCCTGCGCGTGATGAGCCGGCACAGATTGCGATAGCCGTCTTCGCTTTCAACTAGGCAAACCACGCGGCGGTGCGAACCGGGCTCGCTCAGTTCGGCGCCGACGACAGGCGTGACATCCTGCTCGCGGCATGCCTGCAAGAACGGCCACAGCCCATAGAGGTTGTCGGTGTCGGTGAGGGCGACACGGCGATAACCGTGCTGGCGCGCCGCCTCCGCCAGATCCTCCGGCGCCGACGTCCCCCACATCAGCGAACCATGCGAGCGCGCGACCAGCGGGATCATGGCCGCTCGGCTATTGCGATCGTTGTCGTTTGTAGGCGTCGCGAATCGCTTGCAGCAGCGATGTAGACCGCGATTCGTACTTAGCGAAATCCTTGATGTTGTCTCGTTTGAGGTGTAACTGACCCTCCCCGACATTCCCGCGGTGTTGGCCACCGGAATAGTACTTGTTGCCGGCAACTTCGCGGGAGGCCAGCACCCAATAGCGAATCTTGTCGCGCCATACTCCAACCCAGAGGAAGACGTCACAACAGGTAGGCTTGACCTGTTGGAAATTCATGTCGAAGTCTTTGGGAGAATCGGTGGTGAGCGCTTTGACGTAGAGAGGTTCTTCACTGTCGAAATCCACGGCCCGAGACGCCTTGACCTCGATCTTGATGGTTCCGTCAAGAAGGAAGTCGTATTCGCCACTATAATTCTTGTCCAACTTCTTGGCTGGCTTCACGAGGTCGGGAACCAATTCCGATAGATGGCCCTGTGCCCAAGCTTCGCCGAAACCTCGTGGTGCGCTGATCTCGAAGACGTAGAGGAAGCGATTCCGAGAGATATAGTCTTCGCGCAATTCCACATATTCATCAAACGTCAACTTGTCGGTGCTCAATAGTGTGGAGATAATGTATTCGTACTCACTAAACGGATAGACCGAAAATAGATCTTCCAGCTTCCGACGGAAATCGGCTTCGTCAGGCAGTGAAGCCAGCAGTCGATCTAGTTCGCGTCTAAGTTTTTCCATGATTTAGAAGAGGACACCTTGAGTGGGTTGGGGCGGCATAGATTGTGTAAGTGGTGTTTCTACGGTGGTCAATTCGTTGGAAGACTGTTCAAATTGGACCTGAACGTCGTTCTCGAAGGCGTGGCTGTTCTGCCAGCCGAGCTGACCGGTGGTACGGTAGTGTTCGAGGCGGCGGATGGCCATTTCGCAAAATACCGGATCGGTGTCGATGGTGAAGCATCGCCGCTTCAGGATTTCGCAGGACAAGAGCGTGGTCCCTGAGTGGGCAAAGAAGTCGACGACAAGGTGTCCGATGTTTGATGATGCCCTGACGATCCGGTCAATGCACTTCAGTGGCTTCTGTGCGTAGCAACCGCTGACGTTCTCTTCCATGCGATAGAACACCTGCTGGATGTCCACCCAGACGTTGCCTGCGCGAATGTTCTCGGATTTGCCACGCTCCAGATTCTCGGTCATCGCGCCGTTAACCTTTTTGTAGTAACCACGGAGAATTTTGGGAATGTCGGTGTACTCGGCTTCGACGTTGAAGACCGGATTGCCTACGGTGTAGTAGAGCAGCTCTTGCCGAACGGCCATCCAGTTTTTCTGCGTGCCGTAGCCGCGTTGGTTGCGCATAGTGATGAAGCTGCGGGTGGTTAGCGGAAACGACCGCATCATGATCATGAAATCGGGGAGTGGCTGAAAGCCATCCTTTTGGTCTGCTCCAAGCCAGACGTAAAGCGAGCTGTCGGCGGCCAGCCAGTCCAGGGTGGTCCGGACCCATCGTTTGCACCATGCCGTGAACTCGTCGATGGTTCTTTCTTTGAACGCAACAAGATTGTAGGGCGGGTCATGGATAGCTAGTGCTGCCTTACTGCCATCCATGAGTTGGGCGACTTCATCAGGATCGGCTGCGTCCAAGCAACCCACCTTGTGACCAGAAATCGCGTCGATCCAGATGTCTCCGCGACGAAGCCGGCAGTGTGGTAGCAGCAGCTCCTGGATGTCGGGTCGGTCGTCGAGTCGCGGTAGAGGGTCGTTTTTCATTTTCGGTGACGCTACCTTTCCCCAAGCGGTGGTAATTTTCTACGACGAAGTTGTCCTTGTCCCTAGTTGTGAAAGAAATATTCCGGGCGCCCGTAGCCCACCGCCGCCGCCCCAAACTTCCCGCGGATGGCGTCGAGCGATTGCATCAGGCGATCGTCTTTCTGGCTGCGGTCGACGAATAGGTCGAGCTGCGCGGGTGGGAAGGTCAGGCGATCCAGGCACAGGCGCAGGTGGCGGATGCGCACGCGGCGGGTCCAGGCGCGGTCGAGCACCCCTTGCGCCAACTCGAAAAGGCGCCGGTCGTTGGCGGCTGCTGGCGCGAGGCTGCCTTGCCGGGCCACGCGCACGCCGTCGGAATAATCGAGCACGATGCCGAGCCTTTGCGCGGCCAGGCGGCGCTGGCGCAAGTTGCGCCCGGATTTTTCGATCAGCGAAAACAGCGCCGCGTGCAGCGTCTCG
>Ga0265314_10001898_pt1 | contig 22374 bp, 23 predicted proteins | sample 4126metaG_FD_203106 | JGI IMG/M metagenome (GOLD analysis project Ga0265314, IMG submission 203106) | Rhizosphere microbial communities from Carex aquatilis grown in University of Washington, Seatle, WA, United States - 4-1-26 metaG | ecosystem: Host-associated > Plants > Roots > Rhizosphere >... | reverse complement strand
GCTGCCGGAAGAGGGCTTCAAGGATGCGGCTTTCTGCTCGATGTGCGGTCCTAAGTTCTGCTCGATGAATCACTCGGTGAAGACGCAGGAGTTTACGGAAGCTGACGCCGAGGCGGTGCTGACGCAGATCGCTACCGCACCGCATTAAAAGCTCATGGAAGTAGATCGCAAAGCTCTTATTGCCGATCTAGGCGGGGAAGCCAAAGTGGCTGCGATGAACTCCGAGGCCAAGGCCGACGCGCTCGAAGAGTTCCTGATGCAGCATCTGAACGAAACCGGGGGCGGAGCTGCGGGCAAATATCCGACGATGGCCGAGGTGGAGGCGCAGATTGAGACGCGCCGTCATCGCCGAGGGGTGGGGAATTTATTTATCTCGCATGGCAGCAATATGAAACGGCTGCCTGCGATGCCGGCTCAGCCAACGCTCGCCGATTTCTTCGAGCTGCGCTTCAAGGTGACTTCGAATCACGTGCTGCAGAGCGCGAATCTGGCGATGAAGAATGGCATGTCGGAGGAGGTTATCCTCGCCTGCTTGCTCCACGACACCGCGCAGGAACTGATCAAGGTGGATCATGGCTGGTGGAGCGCGCAGCTTTACGAGCCGTATGTTTCCGAGAAAGTCGCGTTTGCGATTCGCTACCACCAGGCGCTGCGCTTCTATGCGGACAAGTCTGTGGGATATGAATATCCCGACTTGTACCGGGTTCTGTTTGGTGAAAACTACAAGCCGGAACCGTACATCGAAGCCGCGTATCAGATGGTCCGGAATCACAAGTGGTACATGGACGCGCGCATGGTGACGGTGAACGATTTGTATTCGTTCGAGCCTGGCGTGAATCCGCAGATCGAGCAATTCAGCGACATCATCGGACGGCATTTCAAGCAGCCGAAAGAGGGGCTGGGTTTCGATAACAGTCCGGTGGCGCATATCTGGCGATCGATCATCTCGCCGGATCGCCCGCTTTAGTGCGTCATGGAATACATGATGTAGTTGACGCCGATGCGGATGCCTAGCGCGGAGAAGCGCTCGTCGTAGCGCGGGTCGTCGGCGAACTCCCAAGAATCGCCCACATCTGAATCGACTGTGAGAGCGACCAGGATCCGTCCCTTGGCGTCCGAAATGGCGCGCCACTGCGCGGGGCAGCCTTGGCATTTTTCATACGAACCGGTTTCCAAATAGCGCGCTCCGGGCACCTGATAGCGATTTTGCAAATCGTAAACCGTGTTGAAGATCGGCGAGCTGTCGGGCAGATCCAGCGGGATGAGGTCAGGAAACACGCGGCTCATACTGGCTTCGAAGGTTTTCCATTGGCTGGGGCCCCAGAAATCGTCGCCCATGAAGAATCCGCCGCGCAGGATGAAATCGCGCAGCTTGGCGGCTTGCGCGTCGGTGAGGTCCCACTGGCCTACCTGGACGGCGTAGAGAAAAGGGAAGTTGTAGACGTCGTCATCGTCGTCGAGATTCACGGGCTGCTCAACGGAGCGCGCGTCGATGCGGGTGAGGCGGCGCAAGGCGCGCAGAAAATGACGGTCGGCGCGCGGGTAGTCCTGGGTCCAGATGGAGCGGCCTTCCTGCCAGCTGTTGACGGTGAAACCTCCGAAACCGAAGCCGCCCTGGCCGGTATAGGGCGGATACATCAGGCGCGCGAACGTGAACTCGGAGGGGTGCAGGTAGTCGGGGGGGACGGGAAAATCGTTATATTCGATGCCGGGATATTCGCGAAAAGTTCGCTGGAACGCAGCCATGCTGCCGAGGAAGACCAACATGCCTCCCGCCAACAGCCACAGCTTCTTCGACATCCTCACGCGCTATCCAATCAAGCGTAGCAAATGCCGTGCGAAGCCCGAATAAGCCGTTTGATATACTTAGCGGCTGAAAGAGGTTGGAAACATGCGTCTTCAGGTGGTTGCAGGCTGGATGGTGGCGGGCTCGGCGATGGCTTGTGCGGCTCCTTGCGAGAGTTTGGCGTCGCTGGCGCTGCCGCACTCGACGATTCTTTGGGCGAAGCCGGTGGGGGCAGGGGAGTTCACGCTGCCGACGCCGGGACGGGGGGCGAATCCCAACGCGGCGTTCAAGAATCTGCCGGCATTTTGCCGCGTGGCGGCGTCGCTCAGGCCGACTAGCGATTCGGACATCCGCATCGAAGTGTGGATGCCGATGGCGGGCTGGAACGGGAAACTCCAATCGGTGGGCAATGGCGCTTGGGCGGGCAGCATCAGCTATCCGGCGCTGGCGACTGCGCTGGCCGCGGGGTATGCGGCGGCTAGCACGGACACGGGTCACGAAGGGAACAACCCGGACTTCATCGTCGGCCATCCAGACAAGCTGGCTGACTTCGTCCATCGCAGCGTGCATGAGATGACGGTGGCGGCTAAGGGCGTGGTCAACGGGTTCTATGGAAGCGCGCCCAAGTATTCTTACTGGAATGGTTGTTCTACTGGGGGACGGCAGGCGTTCACGGAAGCGCAGCGCTATCCGGATGATTACGACGGCATCATCGCCGGCGCTCCCGCGGCTTATGTGACGCGGCTACAGGGCGTGCAGGTGTGGATTTCGCAGCAGGCTAATCGGAGTCCGGCGAGCCTGATTCCGGCGGAGAAGTTTTCGTTGATTCACAATGCGGTGCTGGCGGCTTGCGATGGGCTCGATGGCGTTAAGGATGGTGTGCTGGAAAACCCGACTAAATGCAAGTTTGATCCGCAGGTGTTGGCTTGTAAGGAGGGTGATGGGCCCAACTGTTTGAATGCGGATCAGGTGCAGACGGCGCGCATGATGTACGCAGGCCTGAGTTCTGGCACTCATATGGGAGCAGTTGCGATACCTGGGGTTTTCCCTGGCATCGAGCCGGGGAGCGAATTGGGTTGGAATATGCTGGCCAGTCCCAAGCCCATGTCGCTCGCGGTGGAGATGTATAAATATGCGGCTTTCAACGGCAACTGGGATCTGAAGGACTTCAAGGTTGAAGACATTACGCGCTTTGAGAAAGAAAAAGGTCCGGCCGTTAATTCGGTGGATCCGAATCTGAACCCATTTTTCGCGCACAATGGCAAGCTGCTGATGTACCACGGCTGGGCCGATCCGGGAGTGCCTCCGCAGGGGACAGTCGATTATTTCAACAACGTGCGCGAGACGGTGGGCGCGAAGGCATCCGAGGACATGCGGCTGTTCATGATCCCCGGCATGGGGCATTGCCGCGGCGGCGATGGCACTGACGAATTCGACGCGGTCAAGGCGCTGGAGCAGTGGGTAGAAAAATCGAAAGCGCCGGAGCGCATCGAGGCTTCCCGTGTCCGCAACGGCAAGGTGGATCGCACGCGTCCGCTGTGCGCGTATCCCAAAGTAGCCGTTTACAACGGCAACGGGAGCACTGACGAGAGCGCGAACTTCAGTTGCAAGTAGTTACTTGCCGACCATGTGAACCAGGTCGCGGTTGTTTTCGGCGCAGATGAACTCGCGGATTTCTTCGCCGGCCGCTAGGTCTGCGACCTGCTTGAAGGTCCAGGGCTGCGCGAGCACGCCGGGGTCGTCGACCGTAACGGTCTTTTCGAGGTGACCCAAGTCCGGGCGCCGATACTTCTCGATTACGTGCAGCTTATCCGAATGCGGATGCGCGGGCTGATCGAGCCACACGCCCATGTTGAAGGTGACGCGGTCGACCACTAGCGTGTCATCTTCCCAGTGGCCGATGTTGTCGCCGTACCACAGGTCGGTGTCGGGTTCCTTGGGATGCGCGCTACGGTCCAGATGAATTTGATGGAAGCCGGGGCTTTCGTCGTCCGAAATAATCACCAGGGATTGTTTGCTCTGCGTCAATTGAAACAGCGGGCCGAGGCGCACCACCGGCGAGGGGAGGCAGTGGGCTTGCGGACTCTCGATCGCATTGTTGTCGAGCCGCTCCTTGGCTTTCGCGGCTGCGCCCGGGAGCCAGTCGGCTTTGCCGGGTTCGGTGGTCACCGGCGACCACCAGACGCCGGAGAGGTCGGGCTTGCCGTCGACGGTTCGCGGCGTGGGGCCGGAGGGCGGGTTGTGGCGCTTGCGGTCCGCTGCGATGGCCAGGCCGTCTTCGCCCAGAGTGCTGAGCTGCGTGCCTTCTTCGAGCTTGATGTTCAGATCCAGGGTCTTCGAGGCCGCAACCGTCACGCCTTTTTGTTCAAAAGCTTTCACGCCTGGGACGGCAACGGATATGTCATAGGTGCCCGGTGCGACATCGGGAATGGTGTATTTGCCGCCGGCTTTGCTCACGCCTTTGACGACCGTCCCGGTTTGCACGTTCTTGGCTTGCACGGTGGCGTCGGTCTGCGTTCCACCGAAGGGATCGCGAACGACGCCCGAGATGGCGCCGGTGGACTGGGCGAAGCATGCCGTAGTGACGAGGGAAACGACAATAAGGTAGCGCATAAACTTGCTCACCAGTATACGACGCGCGGCGCGGGCTGGGCACTTCATTCCAGATCCTCCTCCGGCACGACGCCGGTGTCTAGAAAATGAGTAAGGCGCGCATGCGCCCGCATCATCTCTCTTCTGGCCAGCGACAGCTCGTGGTAAACATTATTGATGCGCTGGGTGCCGTCGGGTTGCGGAACGAAACTGGGGATGTCGCCCATGATGGCGTGGAAGGCGTCGGTGGCTATGTGCGCTCGCGCGGTAGCCTCTTGCAACTCGCGTTCTAAGCGGGCGAGGCTGTCTTTGGCGGCCGAAGGCCGCGGCTCCGTCTGCAGGCGGTTGGCGCAGTCTGAGCAGACTGGCACGCCGCGATCAAACAATTCGGTCTCCGATTTACAGTAACCGCACCGCGCCACAATGACTCTTTCAGCCTTAGGTAATTTACTTAAGTTTCCATCCAAATGTCAAACGGCTAGCCCTTGCAGAAGAGCGAATTCCATGCGACAATGACCGGAGTTTTGACGCATGGGTACGAGTTGGGGATCAGCCGGAGGGGCTCTCAGCTTGGCGCTATGCGATCGGAATGAGCGATTGATTCATTCGTCCCGGCTTGCCGGGAATGGAACAGGAGATTCACGCAAGTGAGAGAAAAAGGTGTAGTGAAATGGTTTAATGCCGCGAAGGGTTATGGATTTATCCAACGCTCCAGCGGTGAAGATGTATTTGTCCACTTCTCGGCTGTCCAGATGTCCGGTTACCGGACTTTGGAGGAGGGCTCCGAGGTGGAATTCGAGGTGAAGACCGGGCCCAAAGGGCTGCAGGCCGAGAACGTCAATCGCCCCTAACGCTCTCCGCCGAGCGCCAGGTTTCTACAATTCAATGAGAGGGCCCCGCTACCTGGGGCCTTTTCTATTTCTGTCATGTAGCACTCCGCTACAATGGCGGCATGCGGTCCGCGCGGTCTCCTAAAACCCGTAAGCCTCCGACTCCGCTTACAGTCGAAGGACTGCTGGCGTATTCGGCGCGGGTCCTGGGCGCTCGGGCGCAAACGACTTCGGAGCTGCGCCAGAAGTTGACGCGGCGCGCGGCGGAGCGGAGCGATGTCGATGAGGTCATCCGCCGGTTGAAGGAGAACGGCTACTTGAACGACCAGCGTTTTGCGGAGTCGTTCGCAAATTGGCGGCGCGATAACGAGGGGTTCGGGAAGACCAGGGTGGTGCGCGATCTGATGGCGCGCCGCGTGGCTCCGGAACTGGCAAAGAAAGCTGCGGAGACTGCGTACTCGGGCTCCGACGAGACTGCGCTCATCGAGCAGTTTCTTGCGCGCAAGTTCCGAGGTAAGAATTTAGGCGCGCTCCTGCAAGAGGAAAAGCATCTGGCGTCGGCTTTCCGCCGTCTGCGCACTGCCGGTTTTAGCGCGGGCGGCTCCATCAAGGTTCTGAAGCGCTACGCCGTGGAGGCGGAGCGCTTAGAAGAAATCGATGAAGACGAGCAAGCCGAATAACCGGTTAGTTGCTCTTTCCTACTGCGACTAGCAGTTCCTTATCCATGACCTTCCGATTATCGGCAGGGTAGTGGACGGGAACGATTCTCTCGACATCCAGCTTCAAACGCTCGATGTTGGCCTGCAGATTGGCGGTGTAGGGGCTGATGGTGGCTGGGGTCCGCGTGAGTGGCTGGGCGGGCGGATTGAAGCCGTCGGCTTCGAGTAACACTTTTTCCTTGGGCAGATAAACCAGCAGCATGCCATCGTTGTGTCCCAAGTCCTGCTGATGATAGATCTCGATCACATGATTGCCGTCAGTCATGACTTTCTTGTCGGCAACGGCCTCAAACTTCGGCTTCTTGGGATTCTGCGAGAGTCTATCCGGAGCAATGGTATGAGGGTTCGCCCAGATTTTCTCGTAGTACGGCTTGTTGATTTGGTGCGTGACTACGATGGCGCCCTCGGCCACATAGGCGCGAAGACCGCCGGAGTGGTCGAAGTGCTGGTGGGTGTTGATCACGTACTTGATGGGTTTGTTCGGAATCAGCTTCTTCGCCTCCGCGATCACGGCTTGGCTGCGCTGGTCGCTCTGACCGCCTTCGATGACCACGATGTAGTCCTTAAAATCTTCCACAATGGCGGCGTAACCGCCCAGTATTAGATACACGCCGTCGCTCAGCTTTTCGGACGTTGCCACTTGCGGAGCCGCCTGCGGGACAATTCCAGCAGCTATATTTGCAGGAGCGTTGGGTTTCACGTCCGTGAGGCTCAGGTCCATTACAGGATAGCCTCCCTGCTTCTGAACAATGTGAGTCGGAAACTTTACACCGCTGAAGTCTTTGTAATCGGAGAACGCGGTTTCAAAAGGGATGTCGCCCAGTACGTTGTTATCGATCTTTGTCTCGACTTTTTCCAACAGGTTATCGCTGTTCAAGTAACCTCGAACCGTGGCCTTATTGGAGCCGGTGAAGGACAACACGGTGTACTTCTTGCCGCCCGTGGTCTGCGATTTCACGCTGGCATCGCTGGCCGCGGCAGCGGAACGCAGAAAGCTGTAGGGCAGCGTCATCATGAGATCATCGCTCGCCGCGGCTCCGGCTAATACCTGGTTCTGCGTCTGCTCTCCAATGACAGGCTGCTGGCCACCGCCGCGCGGAGGATTCTCGCCCTGCATGCGGACGCGCTGCATACGCGAGGCCGGCGCGTCCAGATCGACTACGCGGGTATAAGTTTTATCGATAAACTTGGGCCACGGCAAATTTGGATTCGCGGCCTGACCAAGCACATAATCGAAGCCGGAGCCTGAAAATTCGACGGTCTTGAGATTGTCCGCTCCGAGCGCCTTCGTGGCGCTGGCAATGACGGTCTTGGCATCCTGTTGCGTGCCCGCCGCCCACGCCAACATAGCGAAGAGCGGAAGAGACACCACGCATTTTCTGGTCATATCAGCCTCCTGGGATCAAAGTCAGTATATAGCACTGAACGTCCAAGCAGGCAGCGTTAGAACTTGACCTTGGGCGCTTCCCGGGCCGCGCCTTCCGCCTTGAAGTAGGCGTCGTTGCGATGGAAGCCGAACATCGATGCGGCGATGTTCTTGGGGAAGATCTCGATGTCGGTGTTATATTGCTGGATCACTTCGTTGTACTTGCGGCGCTCGACGGCGATGCGGTTTTCGGTGCCGGCCAGCTCATCCTGCAAGCGCAGGAAGTTTTCATTGGACTTCAGGTTGGGATAGTTCTCCACCACCACCAACAAGCGCGAGAGGGCCGAATCGATCTGTCCGTTGGCTGCGATTTTCTCGGCTGGCGTTTTCGCGCCGCCCAGGGCCGCGCGCGCTTCCGTCACGGCCTGCATTACGGAGAGCTCCTGTTTGGCGAATCCCTTTACGGTCTCGACCAGGTTTGGAATTAAATCAGCCCGGCGCTGCAACGCCACGTCCACCTGCGCCCAGGCGCCGTCGACGGCATTCTTCTCGGTCACTAGTTCGTTGCGCGAGCCTACCAGACTTCCGCCCACTACCAGCACCAGCAACACAATCACGGCGAGTACGCCTAATAACCACTTCATTTGTGATCCTCCATCCGGTCGACATATTCGACCATCCTACGAATGAACTCCAGATACTGCGCAAAAAGATCGACAGCGTTGCCCGCGTCCACCCCGGCTTTGTCCTCACGGAGATCCAGCAGCACATCGAACGGACCCGGCGGCGGTCCCAACGTCTCCCGCAGCTTGTGAACTACTTCGCGCCGTCCGCCTGCGGCTTGAATTCCCCCGGCCAGGAGCGCGTGGCGCCCCAGCATACAGAAAGTCGGTACCGAGTCGACGCATAACTTGAGCAGCTTCGCCGGGTCCGATAGAACTTGCGCCCCCTGCTGTCTTAAACGAAAAAGCTTGGCGCGAAGTTCATGCTCAATTTGAGTGCGGTAATTTTTGGTATCGACGTGCAGGTGGGCGATGACGTCGATGCCGTGCAGCACTTTACGGTGATCCTGCATGTCGCGGAATTCAATGGGGAAACTGTCGGTGGAATTGTGCGCTTCCTCTTCCGTCATCAGAAGCGGGGAAGGATGGCCCAGTTCCCGCCACCAGCGCATCACTGGCTCGCCCTCACCCAATTCGCGGGGGCCGATCTCTTTGAGCACGCACAACACATTCAGATCGGAAAAATTCGGATTGTGATTGCCGGACGCGCCGGAACCGTAGAGCACCACCGAGACCAGGCGGTCATGGTAGGTGTAGTCCAATTTCGCGACCAGTTCTTTGAGTTCGTCCATATAGGTATGCGGCAAGCTGCTACCAGCCGCCGGATGCTCCTCCGCCGCCCGAATCGCCGCCGCCGAAACCGCCGAAGCCACCGCCTCCGCCACCGCCGCCGCCGAAGCCGCCTCCACCCCAACCGCCGCCGCGGCCGCCCATCATGTTACCGAGAATCATTCCGGTGAGGAAACCGGTACCGCTGCCGCCTCGCCCGCCACGGCCCAGCAGCCACAACAAAAAGAATAAGCCTAGGAGGATCAGCGGAAACGGAATCGAGGTTCGGCGCGGCTGACGGCCGGTAACGCGCAACGGCTCGGGGCCGCCTAGTTCTACGCCTTTCGATTGCGCGATCATGGTGCCCATTTGTTGGGCTGCCGCTAACAGCGCGCCGCCGTAGTTGCCTTGTTGCAGGATCGGCCGGATCTGGCGCAGGATACCGCCAGCCGCGCCGTCGCTTATGATGGGCTCAATTCCGTAACCCAACTCCGCGCGGCTCTTGCGATCCTTGATCGCGAGTAGAATCAGAATCCCCTCGTCTTTGCCCTTCTTGCCGATGCCCCATTCGCGATACAGGCGGTTGGCGACATCCTCGACTGGCTCGTCATCGAGAGTGTTGACGAGGACGATCGCCATCTGCACGCCGGTGACGCGCTCCAGATTCGCGCAGTATTCTTCGAGCGTCTGTTTACTCGACGCATCTAGCGTGTTCGAGAAGTCGTTCACGTAGCCGGTGGGCTGGAGTTTCTTAGTGTCAATAGCCCAAGCGGTCACCGCCAGTGCGAACAACACTGCGATCTTAAGGAAAGATTTCATGCGAACGGTAGCGGGCGGTGGCTTAACCTTTTAGGTCCTGACGGCGGACGCGGAATCCCTCCAGCCGCCCCAACATGGCGACCGCCGTTTGTTTCGGATCGAAGAACTGCTGGGCCAGTTTCTGCACTTGGTCCGCTGTGACTTTCTCGATGCTCTCGAGCATCTCATCCAGCGAAAAGAAGCGCTGGAAATATAATTCCTGACGCGCCAGGTTGCCCATGCGGCTGGAGGTGGACTCCAGCCCCAGCACGAACGAACCCTTCAGATGATCCTTGGCGCGGCGCAATTCCTCGGGCGTGACCAAATGGTCCGTGATCTCGCGCATCTCATGCACGATGGAATCGATGACTTTACCCGCGGACTTAGGCGACGTCCCTGCATACACCATCATGCAGCCGGCGTCGTGATACATGGTGAGCTCGGAGTAAACGGTGTACGCCAGCGCCTGCTTCTCGCGAATGTTCTGGAACAAGCGCGAACTCATCCCGCCGCCTAGAATCGCGTTCAGGATGTAGCAAGCGAAACGGTCGCGATGCGGCATCGCGATCGAGGGGACACCCAAATACAAGTGCACTTGTTCGAGCGAATTCTTCTCGCGAAATACCAGGGGAGCGTGCGCCTGCGGACGCCCGTCGGCCTTGGGCAGCGACTGCGTTTTCAGCGCGCCGAAATGGTCTTCGGCAAGCTGTACCAGCTTCTTGTGCGTCAAGCTGCCGGCCGCCGTGATCAAGATGTTTTTGGGAGTGTAATAGCGCTTATAGTAACGTTCCACGCTATCGCGGTCGAAACTACGAATGGTCTGACGCGTTCCCAGAATCGGACGCCCCAGCGAGTGCCCCTTCCAGAAATTGCTGGCGAAAATTTCGTGGATGAGGTACTCGGGGTTATCCACATCCATCTTGAGCTCTTCGAGAATGACGCCTTTTTCTTTCTCGATATCGCTCTTCTCAAACAGCGGATGGCGCACCAGGTCAGAGACGATCCCGAACGCGCGCGGCAGATGCTCGTCGAGCACCTTGACGTTATAACTAACCAGTTCTTTCGACGTGAAGGCGTCGAGCCCGCCGCCAATCGAATCCACCGAGCGCGCGATCTGCTCGGCTGACTGGTTCTTGGTGCCTTTGAACAGCATGTGTTCAATGAAGTGCGAAATACCGGTTTGTTCGAGCGATTCCTCGCGCGAGCCGGTGCCGATCCAGACTCCTACCGAGACGCTACGCACGTGCGGCATACGCTCGGTGACGACGCGCACGCCGTTAGGCAACACCGTGCGCTCGATCTCGCGAATTTTGTGGGGCGTGCGGCTGCGGCTGGTCATGTGTAGGCGTCTTTATTGTACCGCGCGTGTCTGCTCAGGAGCGCGGATGTTATACTGGCGTTATGCGGCAACCCATTGTAGGCATGGAACTTGCCGATATTCAGGCAGCCCTGGGAGCCCTTTCCGACGCTCCTCCCGCGTTCCGCGCCCAGCAGTTATATGATGCGGTTTACCGGCAGCGAGTTGCAGATGTGGGCGCGATCTCGAACCTCCCTAAACCATTACGAGAACGCCTGGCCGAAGAGTTCCCTTTGGGTTTGCCGGCCGTCGAGCGCCGCTACAATTCGACCGACGGCACCTGCCGCTACCTGTTGAAATTACACGACGGAAAGACGGTTGAGACGGTGTGGATGCCGGCTGAGGAAGGCGCCGACCGCGCGACCATCTGCATTTCGAGCCAAGTCGGCTGCCCCGTCGATTGCAAGTTTTGCCTGACGGCGCTCATGGGCTTGGAGCGCCACCTGACAGCCGGGGAGATTGTCGGGCAAGTGCTGGTGGCAGCAGGAACCGCTCCTGTGGAGCGCTTGAACATCGTGATGATGGGGCAGGGCGAGCCGCTCCTCAACTTGGCGAACGTCTTGAAAGCGACGCGCCTGTTGATGGACCCCGCCGGCATTGCTCTGTCACCTCGGCGCATCACGCTTTCGACCTCCGGCATCATCCCCAAAATCGCCGAACTGGGGCAAGCGCCGCTGCGGCCCAAGCTAGCGATCTCACTCAACGCCTCGACTGAAGAGCAGCGGCAGGCGCTGATGCCAATCACGCGTAAATATCATTTGAAGGATCTGATGGAGGCTTGCCGGACTTATCCGCTGCGCCCGTGGGAAAAGCTGACCTTCGAATACGTGCTGCTGAAGAATGTGAACGACACCGACGCCGATGCGCGGCGTGTGGTGCAGTTGCTGTCGCGCTTGAACGCGAAGGTGAACTTGATCGCGCTCAACCCCGGCCCCGGCATTCCCTTCGAGACTCCGGACACAGCGCGCGTGGCGTCTTTCCAAGCGATCGTGCGGCGGTCAGTGCCGTGTTTCATCCGCAAACCGCGGGGGCTGGATGTATACGCGGCTTGTGGACAGTTGAAGCGCATGGATACTGCGGGGCTGACGCAAATTCAGTAGAGGGGAAGTAGGAACAACCAATTATGTGGCGCGCATTCCGAGTCACAATCGGACTCATGATGACGGTTTGTGGGCCCGTATTGGCACAACAGACAAGCAAAAATGATTTAACGATTAGGTACGATCACAGCCGATGGAAGCTGATAAAACGGATAAGCGCCAAATTCGATCCCCTACCGGTTCCACCAGCGGTTCTGCTTTTGGAATCTTTGAAGCCAACCGGCAGAGGCGGACTCGGCCAAGCTCAGAATGATGTCGAACTTCTAATTGGATATGGCGGCGATATACATTTTTTCGACTATATAAAGAACGGCGTGAAACCACCCGACTACAATGGCACTCGATTTTATACGGACGATTATCTCGAGATCAGGGATGTAACGAACGACGGCGTTCCAGAAGTCCTCTTCCATTCGGGTTTTGAAGGGGCGTCGGACGCGACGACGCTTGAGCACGTTCTGTTTTACGACAAACTGGGAGGGTCCTTGGTCGACGTAGCCCCAGAGACTTTCTATAACTCCGGTACCCATGGACTGCGGTGGCTGAACTTAGCGGGACAGACCTTTGCAGTTGTCGCGGATCGAAATTGGCCTGCGGCGACCGCCCCCGACGCCCAGTGTCACTACTGTCCAAGTCCTTTTAAATATGACGTCTACTTATGGGGTCTCAGGAAGGGGTGGGCGACATTCGAGGTCTATCGGCATCTTTACGGGAAGAAGGCGTACTCGGAAGCACGCCAAGCATTAGAGGGCGATTGGACGTTCATTCAGTCCGGATTGAATCACTGAAGCGAAAACACAAGGGCCTGAGGTTTTAGTCTATTCCGGATTGTGCCAACCGCCGATGTCCGCCGCCAGCGCGTCGGCTTCCGGAGGGCCCCATGTTCCCGGCTGGTATTCATGCAGTGGCAAGTCCCGGCCGGTCACGCCGTCGACAACGGACCACGCGGCCTCCACCGCATCTTCGCGCACGAACAGCATGCCGTCGCCGCGCATCGCGTCGGTCAATAGGCGTTCGTAAGGGCTCACGGCTCCGTCGATATCCAGATTCATCACGGATAATTCGCTGGGCATCGGCTGCAGGTCAAAGCCCGGCCGCTTTACGCGGATGCCCATCTTCACGGAGAAATTCGGGTCTTGGCGGATGCACACATAGTTGGCGCCGAAGGGCACCCTCCAGAGCGGAGACTCGCGCAGCCGCACCATCACTTCTGTCGCTTTCACCGGTAGGCATTTTCCGGCTCGGATCAGGAACGGTACGCCGGACCAGCGCCAGTAGTCCAAATCCAGACGCACGGCGGCATAGGTCTCCGCCCGCGAATCCGGCGCGACGCCCGGCTCATTGCGGTAGCCGGCGAATTGCCCGAGCACAGTCGTGGCTGGAGTCAGCGGCAAAATCGTGCGGAATACTTTGGCTTGCTCGTCGCGCAAAGCGTCGGGGTAGAGGCTGGTGGGCGGCGCCATTGCGAGGAACCCCACCACTTGCAGGAGGTGGTTCTGCACGACGTCGCGAATCGCTCCCACTTCGTCGTAAAACTTGCCGCGGCCCTGCACGCCGAAGTTCTCGGCCATGGTGATCTGTACGCTGTGGATGTAGCGGCGGTCCCATATGGGCTCGAGAAAAGTGTTGGCGAAGCGGAAGAACAGCACGTTCTCCACCGCTTCTTTGCCCAGAAAATGATCGATGCGGAAGATCGATGATTCCGGGAAGACGGAGCTCAGGATGGCGTTCAACTCTTTGGCGGACTCCAGGTCGCGGCCAAACGGTTTTTCGACGACTACGCGCGCGTTCTTAGCGCAGCCCGAGCGGCCCAGCGCTTCCACGACTTCGCCGAAAAGGCTGGGCGGGATCGCCAGGTAGTGCGTGGGGTGAGTGCAGTTCCCGAGATGGTCGTGAAGCTGTTCGAAGGTTTTCGGGTCTTGATAGTCGCCGTCGATGTATTTCAGCAGACCGAGCAGCTTTGCGAATGCGGCGTCGTTTAATCCGCCATTCTCGGTGACACTCGCGCGCGCTCTCTGTTGGAGCTGTTCCAGTGTCCACCCGGCTTTCGCCACGCCGATCACGGGCACGTCCAATTCACCGTGGATCACCATTTGCTGCAGTGCGGGGAAGATCTGTTTGTAAGCTAAATCGCCGGTGGCGCCGAAAAAAACCAGCGCGTCAGAGGGCACGGGGGAATTTGGCACGGCGTTTACGGCTTCCAATCCACGCGGAAAATATTAAATTCGTAGTTACCTTTGCTCTGATAGCTCGACGCGAAGATTAAATACTTGCCGTCCGGCGAGAACTCGGGAAACGAGGTGAACTTCTGATAGTCGGTGACTTGTTCGAGCCCGCTGCCGTCGGGATTTATCAGGAACAGATCGAAGGAGCCTGAATCGCATTTGTTCTTATTCGACGCGAACAGGATCTTCTTGTTATCGGGTGTGAACGTTGGCGCAAAACTGGCGCAGCCGAAATTCGTAATTTGCTTGGCGCTGGAGCCGTCGGCGTTCGCGACGAACAGTTCCATTTTCATGGGCGTCGTCAGATTTTCTTTCAACAAGTCGCGATACTGGGCGGTCTTCTCCGGCGTATCCGGATGATACGCGCGCCAAACCATCTTAGTGCCGTCGTGCGAAAACACGGCGCCGCCGTCGTAGCCCTCGGTATTTGTGATGCGCTTCTTGCCAGTGCCGTCCTCGTTCATGGTCCACAGTTCGAGATCGCCCGAGGCCAGCGACGTGTAGATCATCTTCTTAGTTTTGAAATTGATGGTGCCTTCTGCGTCATAGCCGGGAGTGTCGGTCAGCTTCTTGACGATCTTGCCTTGGTCAGTGGCGAGATAAATATCGAAGGTAGGGTAGATAGACCATACGTATCCCTTGCTGCGGTCGGGCGGCGCAGGGCAAGCGTCTCCGCCCTCGTGCGTAGAAGCATAAATGATGTGTTTGTTGTCACTAGTGAAGTAGCCGCAGGTCGTGACGCCCTTACCCGTTGAGACCAGGTGCTGATCGGAGCCATCCGCATTCATGATGTATTCCTGATCGCAAGTGCGCCCATCGCGCGTCGATTGAAAAATGATGCGCTTGCTGTCGGGTGCCCAGTAGGATTCGCCGTTCGAGCCGCCTTCCGTCAGTTGCTTGAGATTCGCGAAATGCGTCGGGAGTTGCTGCGCCAGCAAGGGCAGGGAAATCAGTAGCAGCAGGGTCTTCATAGCGATCATTGTAGACCGTGGCGCTTGGCGGGAGGAAATGTTAGGCTGGGCGGCCATGTTGCGGCTCCGGCAGATTTATCGCCTCGCGGTTGTGTTCGCGCTCGCGACGATAAGCGCAGCCGCACAAACCAACGCTGCGACGTGGAATTCCGTTCAGTCGCTTCCGGCCGGCACTGCGGTACGGATTGCGGCCGGCCCTCGCACCATCCGCGGCAAGATCGATCGGGTCACCGACGACAGACTCGAACTGACCTCCACGAAGGGGCAGGAGATGTTCACTCTGCAAGAGGTATCGCGTGTGTGGATCAGGAAACCGGGCCATCGCAAGAGGAATACGCTGATCGGCCTAGGGATCGGCGCGGGAGTGGGCTTGGGCATTGGGCTCGCCGCCAGTACCTGCAAGGGCTTCGGGTGCATAGGTGCGGGCGCGGTCGAGATCGGCGCGCCGGTGGCGTTCGCGGTCGTCGGAACCGCTATTGGCGCGGTGATCCCCACTGGCGGGTGGCGTGAGGTCTACCGTAAATAGCGGCGCGTTAAGGAAGCGGATCTTTGCGCGGTTGCGTCCCGCTCAAGTGCGCGTAGAATCCTAGATCTTCACCTGTGAACTGCTTGGTCAAAAGCATGATCTGGAAGGTGTGTCCGGCAAAGTGCTCCACCACGTGATAAATTGCTGTGAGCACGGTGCCCTCGTAACCCTGCGGACGGATGTGTTCGAGCAGGCGCTCGGGCGGCAGAGCGCGAAATAACGTCGCCGCCTCTTCGACAGTTCCCCGTAAGCGGGCCAGCAGTTCCTGCGCTCCTATGCCGCCTTCAGCGGCGAACTCAGTGTCCCGCTGGCGATGATCCGCCTGGCCGCCGACGCCGTGCAGAATCCATTGCCGGACGTTGCCATTCAGATGCAGCAGCAGATTGCCGACAGCGTTTGAATTGGCGGCGTTGCGCAGCCACAGTTGTTCGGGAGTCAGCATCTCGACGCAATTCTCGATGCGCCCCATTAATTGGGTCAGCTTCTCCGAGGAGAAATTCAGGAACTCGGATTCAACGCTCACCGGTGAGACTCCATGCGCTCGGCCCACGCCAGAAATCGTAGCAACTCTCGCCGGTTCGTCCAAGCAAAGCGCCAGAAATCACGCGCCCCGATGCGCTCCGCATGCAGGCCGGAGTAAGTTTCGATGCGCCACCGCAGATAGGGGCTGCGCCAGGGACACAGCCGGTATCCTCTGGAAAGCCGCCACAATACGCCGAGCATTAACCCGAAGCCCGCGTCCTCGATGGCATCACTTGTTGGCGGAGGCGTTGGCGTAGTAGCCATTCCGGCTGCGTACCACGGGGCGTCCGGGAGCGTTCACCGTGACGGTAATCTTGCGGTAAGTTCCATCTAGCGCCGGGTTCAAGGGTGAATACGCCAGGGTATATTGATTGCGGATCTCGTGCGCGATCTCGGGGACTTCTTTGTCCACTTCTTCGAGGTCCTTGGGATAATAATCCATGGCTCCCGAAGCTACTGCCAGATCGTGCAGAGCGTGCTTGGCTTTCTTAGCTTCGCGCGGCTCCTCTTCGCTCAGGATGCCGATCGAGTAAATCAACACGTCGCTTTGCTGGGCCTTGCGCATTAACTCTTCGAGGTTGATATTGCTGGTATTGTCGTTGCCATCGGTAACGATCACCAGCACTTTCTTGTCCTTCTTGGCTTTGCCCTTTAGATAATCCATCGACATGCTAATGGCATCGCGCATGGCCGTGCCGCCTTTGGTTTCCATGCGGTCGAGCGCTTCTTCCATCTTCTTTATGTCATTGGTGAAGGGCTGGTCGAGATAGGCGTCGTCGTTGAAATTCACGATGAACACTTCATCCTGCGGGTTCGACGCGCGCACCAGGTTCAGCGCCGCCGCCGCTACCCGGTTCTTCTTGTCGCGCATGCTGCCGCTGTTGTCGATGATGATGCCGAGCGATACCGGCAGATCTTCGCGCCGGAAAATCTTCAGCGGCTGTTCGATACCGTTCTCCAGAACTTTGAATGCGGGCTCGAGGAGGTTCGTCACCAACTTGTTGTTCTTGTCGATGACGCTGGCGTGCACCACCACCAAGCGGCTATCGGCGGTGAAAACCGGAATCTCGTCCTGGGGCGCGGCTGCGTTCTGCGCCGACGGGGTCGAGGGAGCGGAGTTTTGGCCCAGCGCCCACGCCGCGGTCAGCAGCAAGGCGCCGGCGATGCTATTGCGTCGGAGCATAGTATCCCGTCCGGAACATGGCGTGCAATTGGGGCAGTCCCGTGGTCTTCACAAGTTTCACCTGCACGCGGCGGTATTTTCCATCGCGAGCCGCATTCTTAGGACTGTAGCCCAGCACATACTGATTGCGCAATTCGATTCCTATCTTGGCGGCCACATCCGGCAGCTCCGCCAGGTTATCCACTGCAAAATGACGGCCGCCGGTCTGCTCCGCCATCTCTGCGAGCAAACTGGGTCCGCTCATTTCCTCCACCGTCCGGCCCCGTGAAGCGATGGGCTCGAAAATTCCGATGGCGTAAATCTGAACATCGGCTTCGCGCACGGCATTCTTTACTTCGGTTTCAGTGTAGCGGCTGGAGTTATCGCCGCCATCTGAAATAATCAGGATGGCTTTACGCGGGTTATGCGCCTTTTTCATCTGGTTCATCGCCAGATACACGCCGTCGAGCAGCGCCGTGCGGCCTTTGGCCTGCGTAAAGGTAAGACGGTTTTGGACCTCTTCCGTTTCAGTGGTGAAGCTTTGCACCAGTTCCGGCCGGTCATTGAAGACCACCAGGAAGAACTCATCCTGCGGATTCGCCGTCTTCATAAACTGCGCCACCGCCTGCCTGGACCTTTGCAATTTCGCGCCCATGCTGCCGCTGCTGTCGAACACAATGCCCACGGAAAGCGGAGCGTCTTCGCTTGAAAACTGGGTAATCTCCTGATCCACTTTATCTTCGGACAGCTTGAAGTTTTCCTTGTCGAGGCCGGTTACGAAGCGGCTCATGGGATCTGTCACCGATACCGGGATCAGCACCAGCGTGGTGTCAACACGAATATCGGAGCGTCTGTCAGTAATCGATTCGTTGGGATCGGCCGCCGGCGGTTTGGCCCGCGGCGTAATGGAAACAACGGGCTGGCTGGGGTTAACCGGCGCCCGCTGCGCGGCGTCCTGCTGATAACCCAGCGTGACAACTAGTGGAATCGTTACGGCAAAAGCGAGTCCGATCAGGAGACGCATAGTACAACCTGACCTCAGTATATCAGGGCACTCGCCGCGCGGCGTTCAATTTTTTGGGAGGAAGTGAGTACTACAAAAAGAAAATGCCGGTGAGTACTCGGAGGAAGATACTCACCGGCCGGTTTACTGTTACCCGAAGGCGGCAGTTCACCGAACTTTTGGGCGGATAACCGAGTTAAACGGCAATCCAACCCTAGAGAAAGAGACGCGGTGGAACATCGTGAGATGCTCCACAACTGGACAGTTCGATACTATCATCGTAAATATTACTTGTACAGTGGTTGGAGGGCGAAATCGCGGCAAACGACTGCAGTTTCTGAAAAGTCGCGACACTATCTTAAGATAGCCTTGACAAATTTCACGGAAGTAGACTGTTTAGTACGGCCGCAAGCCGGAATCCAGCCAACGCAACTCGTTGACGTGCAAAGGATTTCGCCTTTTCTTCGTAGCCCTGCGGCATAACCAATGGGTGCTCCTTTGTACCCGTTTCTAAACCGAAGGTATATACCGTGGACTTATCCAGCTCGAAACTTTCCGCTATCCAATCCTTCGGATCGAGCGATCCTGGCCCCTGCGGGTTCTCCGACGCGATTTCGCGCGCGTAACGGACCACGTCTTCATACGGCAGGTCCCGAGGGGCGGCCGCGTTGTCCCACAGGGAATGCAAATTCGGGCCCCCTTGCACGTATACGAAATTTCCCCCGGCATCGCCGGTGGGTTGGGATTTCAGGTAGCGGCTGGTGGCATGCAGAGGTTGATGGGAATCGCCCACCAGGTGCACCAGCCAGGGTAGGTCATATATAGCCTGCATAGGACTAACGGTCGTGAGTTCGCTGATGAGGCGGGGAAGCTCCGTCATAAGGTGCGGCGGCGGCTGTTGCAGCACTGGAGTGCCATCGCCGGAAATCGGAATGTCGTAGTAATGCCAGGTGCCGTGCCGCTGCATGTCGGGGAAGCCGGGCAGCAGCGGAGTCGGCTGCGAGTCCGCACGAGCGGGATCGTAGAAGCGGCTGTCGCTGAGGATCTGATCTGGCCAGGAAGCGGCCCACACAAAGGCGTAATGCGCGCGCTCGCCGGGGTCCGCGGGGGCGTCCTGCGTGATCATCGCGAAATCCGGATGCCGGCGCATCATCTCCTCCACGCGGAGGCGTGCTTGCGGAGTGAGGCGCTGGTAGGCGATCTCGGCGACGATCCTGTGGCCGGAGTAGTTCCAGGCCGCAGCCGGGACTGCAAGGATTAGAATGGCGGTGGCAAAACGGAGCAGGTGCATATGTGGGTTCTATTTGGCAGCGTGTTTGATCAGTTGTTCGGCGTGTTTGAGCGCTTCCGGCGTTAAAAGTTCACCGGATAGCATGCGTCCGATTTCGCGCGTGCGCGCTTTTGCGTCGAGTTCCTCAATTGTCGTGATGGTGCGCCCGCGCTCGGCATGTTTCTCGACATAATAATGATGCTCGGCGAAACCGGCGATCTGCGCCAAATGCGTGACACACAGCACCTGTGCGACGCCCGACAGTTTTTTAAGGCGGCGTCCTACCGATTCCGCGGCGCTGCCGCCCACGCCCGCGTCCACCTCGTCGAACACCAGCGTCCGCGGGATCGCATTTTTGTCGGCGCGCGCCGGAGCGACGCAGGTCTTGACGGCCAGCGCGACGCGCGACAACTCGCCTCCCGACGCGATCTTTTCGAGCGGCTTCAGTTCTTCGCCGACGTTGGGTGAGATCAGGATCTCCACCGCATCTGCGCCGGTAGCCGACCATTCCGCCGCCGAAACCCGAATCTCGACGTGCGTCTTGTCCATGGCGAGCGAAGCCAGTTCGCCCTCGACCGCCTTCGCCAGGCGCCGCGCCGCGTCTTTGCGCAACTTCGTCAGCCGCCCCGCCGCGGATTCAAACGACGCCGCTAGCGCCGCGACTTCCTGGGTCAACGCCGTTCGCCGCTCACCGGAGGACTCGACGGCAGCCAAGTTCCGGGCCACCTCGTCGCGAAACGCGATTACTTCTTCGATGGTCGTGCCGTACTTGCGGCGCAATTTTTCGAGCGCCGCCAGGCGGGATTCGATTTCTTCGAGGCGTGCGGGGTCGGCCTCCAGCTTTCCTAAATAATGACTCAACGAATGTGCTGCTTCATCCACTGCTATGCGCGCCGGCTCCAGTGTGGCCACCACGTCTTGCATGCTTTCATCGATGCGTCCGAGTTCTTCCAGGCGCTTGACCACGGCGTGCAACTGCGTCGTCACGCTCGCCGGATCTTCGTAGAGCGCGCTGTATGCGGCCCCGGCCGTTTCCTCCAGCTTGACCACATTGCGCAGCACGCGCCGTTCGTTATCGAGCTGCGCGTCTTCGCCAGCCTGCGGATTCACCCCCTCGATTTCGTTGCGCTGAAAGGTCCACAGGTCGGCTTGCCGCAGCTTTTCCTGCGCCGTGCGTTCCAGCTCGGCCAGTTCCTGCGAGGCCGTATTCCAGCGCGCGTAAAGCGAGCCGGCCTCAGAAACCTGGTCGGCCGCGCCGGCGAACCCGTCCAGCATTTCCCGCTGGACGCTCCCGGAAAACAGCTGCTGCTGATCGTGCTGGCCGTGGATATCGCCCAGGCTGCGCGCTATTTCCTTGAGAAGCGCCGCCGTCACGGGGCGTCCGCCAGCGAAAGCCCGCGACTTGCCGTTGGGCAGAATCTCGCGCTCGATGATCAGTTCGCCGTCTTCCGGCTCCACGCCCTCCGGCAGCGTTTGCCCGTCGACTTCAAAGATCCCCGAAATACGCGCCCTCTCGGCCCCGCTGCGCACCATCTCGGCCGCCGCGCGCCCGCCCAGCAGCAGCGCCAGGGCATCCACCACAATCGATTTGCCGCTTCCCGTCTCGCCGGTCAGCAGATTCAGCCCGCGATGGAAACGGACACGCACCTTTTCGACGACGGCATAGTTCTCGACGCTGAGTTCGAGCAGCATAGGGCTTCTACCGAATTATAGGCAACTGTTGCACTCGGACGCCGAAAACATTTCGAAGTTCTTTTGTTTTAGCGCCGCAATGTCGCTTACAATGTGAATGGGATGAATTTCGGCATCTTAGCGCAAGTCAATTTCTGGGAGATGGTCAGAAGTTCGGAGCCGATCCCCATCGCGGTGATGGGCGTTCTGCTGCTGTTTTCACTACTCTCCTGGACCGTCATCTTCTCCAAACTATTTTCCTTCCGCCGCGCTGCTGCCGCCAATCAGAGTTTCCTGCGCGCCTTCCGCAAAGCCGACCGCATGGATGCCGTCGCGGCCGCGAGCCAGCAGTTCACCGCCGCGCCGCTGGTTGCGGTGTTCGATTTCGGCTACGGCGAAATCCGCCGCCAGGTAGCCAAGCGCGGCAGCCTCGGCAACCCCGTGGCCCTCGAACGCACGCTGCAGTTGGGCATCAGCGAGGAGATCACGAAGCTCGAACGCAACATGAGCTGGCTTGCGACCGCCGCGACGGTCTCGCCATTCGTGGGATTATTCGGCACCGTCTTCGGCATCATCGAAGCGTTCCAGGCTCTGGGATTGTCCGGTTCCACCAGCATGCGGACCGTAGCGCCGGGCATAGCCAACGCGCTCTTTGCGACGGCCCTGGGCCTGTTTGCCGCCATCCCCGCCGCTGTCTTTTACAACTATTTCGGGAATAGCATAAAAGTGATGGGCACCCGCATGGAAGACTTTTCGCTCGAGTTCCTCAACGCGGCCGAGCGCATGTTCGAAGGCTAAAACTCTATGGCGTTCTCGGTGAGCAACGGCAATGGGTCTCGCAGCGGTCTAGGTCGCCGCCGCTTTGGCGGAGGTAACGGCACGCTCTCCGAAATCAATATCGTGCCGCTCGTCGATGTCGTGCTGGTGCTGCTGATCATCTTTATGCTGACCGCGCACGTGATGGAGTTCGGGCTCGAAATCAATGTCCCCGAAGTCAAACAGGTCAAGGACACCAATGAGGAACTCCCCGTGATCAGCATCACGCGAAGCGGCAAGATGTATCTCAACGAGAAGCCCATCAACCTGAACCAAATCGCGACCGAAGTACCCAAGCGCTTTAAGAACTCTAAAAATGTATACGTAAT
>Ga0265314_10001897_pt1 | contig 22389 bp, 16 predicted proteins | sample 4126metaG_FD_203106 | JGI IMG/M metagenome (GOLD analysis project Ga0265314, IMG submission 203106) | Rhizosphere microbial communities from Carex aquatilis grown in University of Washington, Seatle, WA, United States - 4-1-26 metaG | ecosystem: Host-associated > Plants > Roots > Rhizosphere >... | reverse complement strand
GGCGCTTCGGCGTCTTTGTTGATGGCCACGATGACCTTCGAGCTCTTCATGCCGGCCAAGTGCTGGATCGCGCCTGACAGTCCGACGGCGAAGTAGAGTTCTGGCGCCACGACCTTGCCGGTCTGGCCGACTTGCAGGTCGTTGGGCACCATGCCGGCGTCGCAGGCCGCGCGGCTGGCGCCGAGCGCGCCGCCGAGCAGGTCGGTCAGCTCTTCTAGGATCTTGAAGTTGGCGGCTTCTTTCATGCCGCGACCGCCGGACACGACGACCTTGGCCTCGGCGAGATCGGGCCGCGCGCTCTTGGTGGCGTGAATGGCCAGGAACTCGCTGCCCAAGGCATCGACGGCACCGACGGCCCTGTTCTCGACGGCGCCAGCGCTCGCTGCCGGAGCGGCTGGCGCGAATTCGGTCTGGCGGGCGGTGCACACGACAACGGCCGTTGTCACCTCGACCTCGGTCAGGGCGTTGCCGGCGTAGGTCGGACGGCGGAAGGATTTCGCGCCGAGCACTGCGACCACGTCGCTGGCCATGCCCGCGCCCAGCAAGGCAGCGGCACGGGGCAGGACGTCCTTGCCCGTGGAGGTCGCCGAGGCAACCAACGCTGTCGCGCCGGTTTCCTTGACCGCGGCTGCGAGCAGCGGCGCCCAGGTTTCGGCTAGTGCCGCCGAGAGCGCGGGATGGTCGTAGCACAGCACCTTGTCGACGAAGCGGGCGGCGTCCGCGGCGGCTGCCGCGACGCCAGCGCCGATAACGATGCCGATGACCGGTCCGCCATGATGGCCGGCCAGTGCGCGCGCGGCGGTCACCGCGGGCAGCGACGACGAGCGCAGGTTGGTCGAAGTGGTTTCAAGAAGAACGATTGTTGCGGACATCAGATCACCTTTGCTTCCGTGTGCAGCTTGGAAACCAATTCTTCGACCGAGGCCACCTTGATGCCGGCCTTGCGGCTGGGCGGATTCTCGTGGCGCAGGGTCTTGACCAAGATTCCCCCGGCCACACCAAGCGACTCGGCGGTGATTTCCTTCAATTCCTTTTTCTTCGCGGCCATGATGCCCTTGAGCGAGGCCAGGCGCTGCGTGTCTTCCCATTCGACCTCGGGACCCGACAGTGCTTCATTGCGCACGGCCTTCTTGCCGATGATGCGCAAATCGACCGTGGCCACCGCGGGCAAGCGCACGCGGCGCTCTTCCACGCCGGTATCCACTTCGCGTGAAACCGTGGCCGACTTGCCGTCGGCGGACAGGGCGATCGTGGAAAGGAAGGTAGCTTGCGGCCAGCCCAGGTAGCCGGCCAGGATCTGCCCAACTTGATTGTCGTCACCGTCGACGGCTTGCTTGCCCATGACCACCAAGTCGGGCTTTTCGGTTGCCACCACCGCCTTCAGTGTCCGCGCCACCAAGTCCGCGTCCAGGGCTGCGTCGTCGCCCGCAATCAGAATCGCGCGATCCGCGCCCATGGCCAGAAGTTGCTTGAGCTGGGTCGACGTGTCCTTGGGACCGATGCTGACCACGACCACTTCGCCCGAGCGCTCGCCGCCCTTGCTCTTCTCGGTCAGGCGCAGCGCGGTTTCCACCGCATACTCGTCGAACGGATTCACCTGCCAAGTGGTGTCGGTCAATTCGACGGCGCCGCCGGCGATCTTCAGTTTCAGCTCGGGGTTGGGGACACGCTTACAAGGTACAAGGATCTTCACGCAAACCTCCTTTGGGGTTGGACTCTTTCGGACGGAAACTACGGCGCGGTCGTCTGCAGCGCCTCTTCCAGGTGGGCGAGGATTTGGTCGTTCTGGTCGACCAACCACACGGTGGACGGGTGCGGCTGCTTGTGCGCGCGGAGCTCGTTGACCATGGCGCGCGCGGCTTCCTCGGGATCGGCGCCGCCCAGGCCGGTGCCCAGGCCCGGAACAGCGATGACGGCAAAGCCGCGTTGGCTGGCGGCGAGTAGGGCTGCGCGCATGGCGCGGCGAACGTTCTCGACGGAAACCTTGAGGCCGGGCTCTTCCATGGTGGGGGCGTGAATGATGTTCTTCGCCCACAGCGTGCCGGCATTGGTCACCACCGCCGCGCCGACGGCGATGGGAGCTAGGGACATGGCCTCGCGCTGAATCGTGGGGCCGCCCTTGCGCGACAGAGCCGCGGCCGCACCCCCGCCCATGATGCCCAGCGAATTCGCGGGGACAACCACGGCATCGACTGCCATCTCAGTAATGTCGGACTTCGCGAGGTGGATTTGCATATAGCTGACGAACCGTCCTGTGGATGCCCGGGCCACCGTAGCATCAAGCTCGTGCGACCTTCAAGGGGATGGGATGATTTCGCCGCGAGGCGGCGTGCTTATCCTCGGAGTCGCAGTGCGCCTTGCAACATCTCGAAGCTTGCGGGCAGGCGTCCTGGGGTTTCCCCATCGATTTCCAGGGGTATCTCGGACTTGGGGTCGGCTGGGGCGATTTGCAGGTGCCGGCAGCGCACGGAGCGCACCTCTTTCATGGACAAGTGGTTGCCCGAATAGATGCGATGGATCTTGGCCAGGACTTCAAGGCGACCCAAATCACCGACGGTGACGAAATCGAAGAGGCCGTCGTCGAGGATGGCCTCCGGGCAAATTTTCATTCCTCCGCCGAAAAAGCGGCCGTTGCCGACGGCCGCGAGCAGCAGGCGCACGCGGCGCGCCTCGCCGCCATCGACGGAGACCGAGACTTCGGCGTTGTCGTAAGTCAGAAGCGAATTCACCACGGCGGCGAGGAAGGAAACCCGCCCGCCCAGCCGCTTCGAACCCTGATTGGCCCGCTCGGCGACCACGCTGGAGAAGCCCACCGAGGTCACGTTGACGAAATGGCGGGAGGTTTTGCTGCTGTCGTGGGCCACGAAGGTGACTTGGCCTACGTCGACCTTGCGTGGCTTGCTCTTGCGCACGTGCTCTGCCGCGGTGAAAAGCTCGTTCTCGATACCGAGGCTGCGGCGAAAATCGCCGCCGGTGCCACGCGGGATGATACCCAGCTCGGCGTGGCCCCCGGCCGCGACCAAGCCGTCGGCCACCTCGGAGATGGTTCCGTCACCGCCCAGGGCCACGACCAACGTGCGGCCCTTCTTGGCCTCCTCGTAGGCGAGGATGCGCGCGTGCCCTGGCGCCTCGGTGAAACGCATGTCGAAGGCGCCCAGCCCGTCGGAGATGGCGCCGACCACGCCGGCCCAGCGTTTTTCACTGAGCCCACCGCCCGAGCGCGGGTTGACGATGACGACAGGTTTTTCCACGGCAGGGGAAAATAGCACATGCGGAAATCGGGGGCGCCTGGCTGGCCCCCATCGACTCGCGCCGGCGGCGTGCGTGCGCTCACGTGCAAATCCACATCCGTGCTTCTTCTCGCAGCGAGCGACGAGTATCATCCCGGCGCTCATGGAACGCGGCCCAGTCTTTTCCAAGTCCGGCTACACCTGGCTGTTCGGCGCCATCTTCTTTCTCTATCTCTTTTCCACCAGCGGTTCGCGCCCGTGGGGCGACGCCACGCCGGTTTGGGAGGTGGCGGATAGTATCGTCCACAAGCACAATTTGCATGCCACGACCCGTTGGCCAATGAGTCTGCCAAATGGGAAGGATGGCTACCTCTACGCCCTGGCGCCCCTGCTGCAGAGCCTGATCCATGTTCCAGGGGCTGCTCTGCAGCGCCAGATTTCCAAGAGCTTGCCCGAGTACTGGCAAATCGGTTGGCGTCTGACGTGCCACCTGGCGTCGACTGTCTTGGGAACGCTGGCGTGTCTGCTCTTTTTCCGATTGTGCTTACGCGTCGGTGTGCAGGCGCTGCCCGCTGCCTTGACAACCCTGGCGCTGGCCTTCGCCTCGTCGGTCTGGGTCTATTCGCGCTATCCCTATTCCGAGACGCTCCAGATGTGTTGCTTCACGGGGTTCTTTTCCAAGCTCCTCGACGTGCGCGACCGGCCGACCTGGCGGCACGCCGTCTGGCTTGGGGTGTGGGCCGGCTTGCTGGTGAACGCCAAGCCGGTCTTTTTGGTTTCGGGGCTTGGGGCAGGGCTGTTCCTGGTTTGGGAATTGCGGCGGAACTGGCGAGCGCTGGTCATGGTGGCCTTGGTGTCAAGCGCGGCCGCCGCTCCGCTTGCGGCCATGTATCTTGGGTACAACTATTTCCGCTGGGGCAGCGTCACTTCCACTGGCTACGGGGTCGCCATCTCCAGTTCAGGCCTCGAGACGGGGCCTGGCGTCCACGAGCATCCGCTGGTGGGTCTATGGGGAATGTTTCTCTCGCCTGGGAAATCCATCTTCTTCTACAGTCCTCCCCTCCTGGTTGCGCTGTTCGGGTTTCGTCACCTTGCGAAGAACTACCGTCACATCGTCCTGGCCATGCTGCTTACGGTATTTCCAGGGCTCTACGTGCATGCCCAGATGATTTCGTGGGCGGGGGATTATGCCTGGGGACCGCGGTACATGACCTTTGCCCTCGGTGTTCTCTTGCTTCCGGCCGCATTTGTCGTCCAAGCATGCCTGCACCAAGTGCACCGGATCAAGCGCTGGCTGGGCATCGCCGCGCTTGCTGGGATCCTTGCCGTGGGGGGATTCGTGACCTATCTAGGCAATGCTGTCTATTGGGATCACTTCATTCGCATCGAAGCCGAAGCGACACGTTTCTGGCTGGGGATCCCCAACAACAAGGGCGACGGCAGCAGCACTCAGAATTTTCCTTGCCCGGTTTGTTTCGAAACCATCTCGCAATTGCAGTGGCTTCCCCCATTCCAGCACATCGTTGGGAACTATTGGTTGCTTACCCATCTCCCTTACAAACACGATTGGGTTCGCGCGGAAAAGGACGCTCCTTGGCGCAGGTACACCAATCTTCAAATCAACATTCAGGAATCCTATGGGCGGGCTCGCGTGGACTGGTGGTTCACGGAATATCGCGCAACCTTCCCCAAGTTGTCCTGGCTCCTGGTCATCCTTCTCCCGACCGCGAGCGCTGTCATGCTCGTGCTTTTCTTGCGGGAAGCCTGGCGCCGGCAAGCGCTTGATGGAAGTGCCGACGTCGGTCCCCAGGAGGTGACCTAGATCGAATGCGCCTGTCCGCGATACGTTCCTTTCCTTCCGTTGTGGGCGCGGCGCTGGTCGTGTTGGTCCTGGCGCTGTACGCCTACCATGTGGCGATCAGATTCGGCTCGTTCACGGTGGACGATGCGGCTATCTCCTATGCCTACGCACACAACGTGGCCCATGGCGACGGTTTTCGACTGACCGCGAACGCCAGCCCAGTGGAGGGGTTTTCCAATCCATTGGAGGTTCTTCTGCTGGTTCCCTTTTCCTGGGTCGGGGCCAATCTGGACACCGCTTGCAAATTCCTTAACCTCTCGGCAGTTGTTGCGGCACTCCTGGCAATGGCATTGCTACTGTGGTGGCGACTTGGGCCATGGTCGCGCCTGTGCGTGGCTGTGCCATGCGCATTTGGGTTTCTCTGGCCGGACTTCAATCACTGGATTGTGGCGGGGTTGGAGGGCGGCCTTTTGTGTGGGCTGCAAATTCTGTCGATTGCGTTGCTCGCCATGGCGCCGACAAATCGGCGAAGAGATGCCGCGCTTGGCATCGTGGCTGTGTTGCTGGCCTTGACTAGGCCCGAAGGAGTGGTCTACGGAGGCCTGGTGGTCGCCTTTCGTGCGATTCAACCGGGACGGCGCTGGCGGCCTGCCGCGATCCTTTGTGTCGGCTTTGCATGTCTGTTGTTGTTGCGCTACGCCCTTTTCCGGCAGTGGGTGGCCAACACTTACTATTCCAAGATCAATGTCGACACTCGGCTCGATGTCGGCATGGGCTACGTGCGCCAGTTCTGGCAAGCCGATGGTGTGGCCTATTTTCTCTGTTTGCTTCCAATCCTCGCTGTTATTGCCAGAACAACGCGGGTCGCAGCCACCGCGGCCCTCGCTCAAGGGATATTTGCCAATGGCTTTGCCGTCCTATCGGGTGGCGATTGGATGCGCCACTGGCGATTCATGCAACCCCTGCAAGGACCTTTCTGGGCCTTGTCTTTGCTTGGGTTGCTGGCACTGTTCTCCATGCATGCGCGCGGGCTCAGGCTTGCTCGTTTGGCGCCCATGCTGCGCCCAATCCTATTGGTTGCCGCGATTGCCCCTTTCGCCAAGACCGGATGGTCCGAGCGTGTGAGGCGCGTGAAAGTGTGCTCCGACGAGCGCGACGTGGACATGCGACGAATAGCGAATGTGGGCGGTCTCTACCGCCGCCTCGGCGATCGTCTTGATTTGGGCAGGCCGTTGCTCATTGGCGATGTCGACGTCGGCGGCATGTCCTACCCGCCTGGGATCGATGTCCTGGACATGGGCGGCCTAACCGACAACGTCTTTGGCTATTCGTGGACGCGCCGGCCGACCGAGATTGTCGACTACCTATTCCAGGAGCGCCGGCCCGACACTATCCACCTCCACGGCGGCTGGTTCGGAGCCAGACCCGTGCACGCGTTTTCTCCGTTCCCACTCGACTACCGTGTCATGGGACAAGCGTTTTTGGATCAATTGTCGGTTGTCTGGTTGACCGCGATTCGTGCCGATCTGGTCGATCCACCCGCGGCACCGGTCGTGTCCGCACAAGCGAGCCTGGGGCCGATTCAAATACTCGGCTTTTCCGCGGTGGCAACGGACAAGGACCAGCAGGTTCTATTTGTCCACGGACTGCAGGCAAGCTCAGGGGCACCGCCGATCTTACGAGTAAAGGATGCCAGCCGGCACGATTGGCAGGTGCACTGGCACACGGATCACGATGTCGATCGTGGGCCTGTGGGATCGGTTTTGCTAGGCATAGTCGAACTGCCCAGCACCGCATTGCCACTTCAAGTTGAATCGACGGATCTGCACTTGGCGAACTGGCCAAGCGTCGGACGCGCCGCAGACAGCGTGGCGGATCTGACCCGGCTGCCGCTTCTTCGTTCGGCAGGATTGCCGTCGGCTCCGTGCGATGTAGACGCCTACCTGGATCCACGGTCGCCTGTTGGCGCTCGTGCGCGAGGCCTGGCGCTGCTCGCCCAGCTGTGCGGCGGCGGCCTTTCCCGCAACGACCGCGAACGCCTCCGAGGTTCGATTGTGGACGAGGCGCCCGTACTGCTTCTTTCCGACGACCGCTACGATGCCTACCGGGTTTCCCCTGCGTTGGGCCTACCCACGTCGACGTCGCAACGCATGCGCATCGAGAGGGAAAGGGCACGGCACACCTACCTGGACGAGGTCGCGTTGGCTTGGGCCTCCGACGAGCTTGGCCGCGGCTTGCTTTCGCCCGATCAGGCCCGCGCCGGCCTGGGAGCGCTTTTCCTGGCTCGTCAGTACGACAGACTTCTCTTGACGGTGCTCAGCCGAGGGCTTGTGGACAGGCCCGAGGTTCGGGATCTGCTCTGCGGCTCGGTCGCCGCCCTGGGATTGCGTCCTTCCCTCATGCCCACCCTGTCTTGCGCGGACAACTCGAACGCCCCGCTTCGCGTGCTCCGCCAGGGTTTTGAGAATGGCTCGGATCCTTCGCTTCATTTCAACGAGATCAGCCGCACTTGGTTGGTGTCTCGCCCGCCGATGCCGTCGCTCGGCGGGCAAGGCCGATCGTTCTTGTTTGTCCCACCGTGCCGAACCAGCGCTTGCGGCGAGTTGACCTGGGGACCGCTGCCTTGGCCAGGTCGCCACTTCGGTGTGTTGCTCGCGGGATCCGCGAAGGGATCTTCCGTGATTGTGGAGGCCCACGATGCGAATCGATGGATCGAGATTGGCCGCAGCAATGCTCCAAGCAACCCAACGATCCTCACACCTCAGATGGTCCGCCTGCCGATTCGCGCCTACGACGAGGTCCGCGTTCGCATTGCGAACCGCTCGCAGCAAGAAGCCATGATGGTCGATGCCTTGACGTTCCTAGACTTGGGATCGTGAGCACACCTCGGACGATCCTGCCTTTGTCCTGTTGAATGGGCTAAAATTCGTGGATATTGTTCGGGGCAAAAGGGAATGGAAATCAATGCAAGATAATTCAACAAAAGTGTGGGTGGCCGCGGTGGCGGGAGCAGCACTGTCGGTGATGTTGGGCGTGACGACCGCGCGCGCCGATGAACACAAAAACAACGCCTGCGGGTGCTATCAAAAATTGGATGGGTCGTGTGTTTGCGGGCGACCGAGTAAGTGCGGCTGTCAGGGCGAATGCGAGCCCAAGGGCTGCGAGGAAAAGCGGCAGAAGGAACTGGACAAGGAAATCCAGGCCGAGACCAAGAAGGCCGAGGAGGCCGAGAAGAAACGGCGCGAGGAAGCCGCTGCCAAGCTGAAGGCCGAGGAGCAGGCCGCAGACGATGCGGAAGCGGCAAGCGGCGGCGTTGCGGAGGAGGAGAGCGCACCAGCGCCCGAGGAAAAGGCAAAGAAGGCCACAGGCAAGAAAGACAAGACCGACAAGAAGGACAAGACAGACAAGAAGGACAAGGCGGACAAGAAGGACAAGGCGGATAGCAAGGACAAGCAAGAGACGAAGTAAGACCGCCAGATCCACGTGTTCCAAAGCGGAACGTGACGAACACGGATCATCGGGTAAACTGCGCGGCCCATGGCTCATCAGTATATCTTCACGATGCAGGATCTCCGCCGCGTTCACCCGCCGAACAAGGAGGTCCTGAAAGGCATCTATCTGTCGTTTTTCCCCGGCGCCAAGATCGGCGTGATCGGCGGCAACGGCGCGGGTAAGTCGACGCTTCTGCGCATCATGGCCGGCGTGGACAAGGACTTTTTCGGCGAGGCGCGACCCGCCGACGGCATCAAGGTCGGATACCTGGCGCAGGAGCCGCAGCTCGACGAGAGCAAGGATGTGCTCGGCAACGTCGAAGAGGCTGTGGCGGGCACCAAGCAGCTGCTCACCCGCTTCGACGAGGTGAACCTGCGCCTGGGCGAGGACATCACGCCCGAGGAAATGGACAAGCTGCTCGAAGAGCAGGCCAAGCTCCAGGACGCCATCGAGGCGGCCAAGGGCTGGGATTTGGATCGCACGCTGGAAATCGCGATGGACGCACTTCGCCTGCCGCCGGGCGATGCTAACGTGACCAAGCTGTCGGGTGGCGAGCGGCGCCGGGTGGCCTTGTGCAAGATCCTGCTCCAGCGCCCGGATCTGCTTCTGCTCGACGAGCCCACCAACCACCTCGACGCCGAGAGCGTGGCCTGGCTCGAACACCATTTGCAGGAATACCCGGGCACCATCGTGGCCATCACCCACGATCGCTATTTTCTCGACAACGTGGCGGGCTGGATCCTCGAACTCGACCGCGGCGAAGGCATTCCCTGGCAAGGCAACTATTCGTCGTGGCTCGACCAGAAGCGCAAGCGCCTGGCCGGCGAAGAAAAAGCCGAGTCGGCGCGCCAGCGCACGCTCGCCCGCGAGCTCGAATGGGTGCGCGCCTCGCCGCGCGCGCGCCAAGCCAAGTCCAAAGCGCGTCTGGCCGCCTATGAGGAGTTGCTCGCCGAGGAATCGCAGAAGCGCGAGGAGACCGTCGAGATCAGTATTCCGCCCGGGCCACGCCTCGGCGACTTGGTGGTCAAGGCCGAAAACCTGTGCAAGGGCTACGGCGATCGCGAGCTCATCGAGAACCTGAACTTCAATCTGCCTCGTGGTGGCATCGTGGGCGTGATCGGCGCCAACGGCGCCGGCAAGACCACGCTCTTTCGCATGATCGTCGGCCAGGAAAAGCCCGACAGCGGCCTTCTGCGCATCGGTGAAACCGTCAAGCTGGCCTACGTCGACCAGTCACGCGATGCCTTGCAAGGCGACAACAGCGTGTTCCAGGAAATCGCGCAGGGCGCGGAGTTCTTCGAGATCGGCAAGCGCACCATCAACGTGCGCGCTTACGTTTCTGGTTTCGGTTTCCGCGGGCCTGACCAGCAGAAGCGACTCAAGGATCTGTCCGGCGGCGAGCGCAACCGCGTTCACCTGGCCAAGCTCCTGCGCAGCGCCGGCAACGTCCTCCTGCTCGACGAGCCGACCAACGACCTCGACGTCGACACCTTACGCGCCCTGGAGGATTCGTTGCTGTCGTTCCCCGGCTGCGCCGTGGTCATCAGCCACGACCGCTGGTTTCTCGACCGCATCGCCACCCACATACTGGCCTTCGAGGGCGACAGCCAGGTGGTGTGGTTCGAGGGCAACTACCAGGACTACGAGGCCGACCGCCGTCGTCGCCTGGGCGCCGAGGCGGCCCAACCCCACCGCATCAAGTACCGGAAACTTATTCACTAACCGCGTAGAAACCGTTACCCTGGCTGGGTCATGATCTCGTACGCCGATTTCGAGTTCGCAATCGCACGATGGAAGTCCCGCGCCGCCGGCATTCCCCAGCCCGCGCCTTCGGCCGCTTCGGGCGCTGTGGCGGCTGAGGTGCCCGTGGCGACCGCGCCGGAAGATCCCGCCGAGTCGGTCAGTGGGGAGGCGACCGTTCTTACGGATGGTGTACCGACCCCGGTCTCGGGGAATGTCCTGTTCAGCGATTCGCTCGAAACTCCGATTCCAGGATCCGACCCGCAGTAGCGCTCGCCCACGATGCTCCCGCGTTGAGCATCGTGGGATGCTCTAGAAGTACGCGCGGACGCCCAGGCCGACGTCGATATCGAAGGCCAGGGGCGGGACGATCCACAAGCCTGGGGCGATCTCTAGGTAGGTCTCCAGCCAATGCGGCCGTCGGAAGGTCAAGTCCAGACCGATGGGAACGCGGGCGAAGATCGCCACGTCGTGCCGTCCGTTGTTGTTGTAGTAGCTATTGAAAGCCATCCGGCCTCCAGCCCCGACGTGCCAGTCGAGGCGGACGACGGTTTCGACGATGGGCTCTTCGTAGAGATAGTCGAAATGAACGCTGAAGTATTGGTTGCCAGAATTGCAGGCGTAGAGATTGCCGTTGTTGTCGTAGCACCTACCGTAGCCCCAGAAGCCCATGCCAAAATCGAGCGCATCGTTGCGATCGAGGAAGAGCTTGCCGATGAGGGCGGTTGGCTCGAAGAGTTGGACGCCAAGGCCAAAGGTGCGTGATGTGCCGACCTCGGTGGCACGGGCCAAGCCTGTGCTGCCGACCGTGGTGGTGAGAAGCAGAACTGTGAAGAGAATGACGCGTTTCATGGCGCGCATCCTATTCGATTCAGACAAATCTCGCCATCGGCGGGCCACCACTGGTAGATCCACGGCCACGCCGTGGACCGCAATTTTCTCCGAAGCAGCTTGTTTCTTCTCGCAGCAGCGGTCTGTGGGCTTTCCTGCCGTGGCAAGGCGGCGACTTCCGCGACACCGGCGGCACCGCCCTTGCCAACTCCGCGTTCTGCGGCTTTCGCGGCGCCCGCACCCGAGCCGCCCAAGCCAGCCCCCAAGCCAGATGACGATGCCCTACCCGAGGCGTCCGGCAAACTCGCGCCCGAACGCCGGGCGATTCAAGTGGTGGGTGGCAAAGAGCGCGTGGTGGACGCGGAGCTGGCGCGCGACAAGGGCCTGACCATCGTCGACTTGTCCGATGATTTCGCGCCTTTCATTTTCCAAGACGGCAAGGCCGCCGACGGCGCGCCCTTGCCCAACCGCTACCGGGCCGTATTCGTGGGCTTGGCCAACGACCGCACCGACGGAGACGGCGAGCCGTTGCCGCCCGGCGAGCGCAACTACCTTGAACTTTACGGCGTGCCACCGTCGCTGTCGGTGATGCGCAAGCGCTTTATCGAAGACGGGGCGTGCACCTGCGAAAGCACGGTGGACACGGCCAAGTTGCTGGCGGTGGACAGCATCGAAACCTGGGGCAGGACCACCGAGAAAAAGGAAACCGCCAAGCACCATTTTCGCGGCCTGCGCCTCGAGTCCGCGCAGAAGAAGCTGGGCGCATCCACGCTCGAAGAGCTGGCGGCCAAGGATCCGCGCTACGCCGGCGAGGTCAAGGCGCACCTGCGCACAGAAGCCGAACGCGCGGCCTTCGCCGAGGTCGAAAAGCGCCTGATCTGCGAGGGGCTGCTCGATGCGAGCAAGCACAAGGACGGCTTCTATGACAGCCCCATGCGCAACGCGGCCCTGGATTTCCAGCAGAAGAACGCGGTGTTCGCCCAAGCCGATCTCACGCGCGGAACCCTGGAGGCCATGGCGCGCCCGCTGCTGCAAAACGATTTTCTGGCCTTGCGCCGGGTGCTGGCCGAGCGGGCGGCGCACGCGGGCCGTATCGTCGAGGACGGCAGCGCCATCGAGTCCATGCCCTTGCCGAAGCGGAACAAACCGCGCAAGCAGCCGACCTACAAGAACGCGGCTGGCCAGGACGTTCCGGTTCCCGATCTGGTGGGGCAGGCAACGGATGCAGTTATGGGTCGTCTGGGGCTGGCCACCGCCGAGGACGCGCTGGCATTTTTTCGCCGCCACGCCGAAAGCGATTTTCGTTCCATGCGCGTGGCCGTGCGCTTTCCCGCCTTGCCCGAGTACTACGGCCCGCACATGGATCTGACGGCCGAAATCGATCGTGGCGACGTGTGGTACGACTTTCCCTTCAACGACAAGGGCGTGCGCCTGGCGCAGCCCCGCGAGCGCTTTCCATCGTTCACTCTGTTCGTGAAGTGGCGCGGTGAGAAGGTGCCGCTGGCAAGCTGGCGCACCACCATCGGCGGCTGGCGAACGGAAGTCGCTGCCGACGGCGAGGAATACTATCGCTACAAGGATTCCGACGTGGGCGCGCGGGTGTGGCGGCACATCGTGGCCGCGCCGGTGTGGCTGCCGCCGACCTCTGCGCCGGTCGGCGCCATGGTCAAGACCAAATACGTGGCGGGCGCCTATCCGCGCGTGGTGAACTACGACGAGACCGGCCCTGGCTATCTGTCAGCCTATGGGCTCGTGGCCGGGATCCACGAACAGCTACGCCGGCGTGGCGGCGAGCTTGCCTACTTCGACAATGGCATCCGCACCCACGGTTCGTTCGACTACCTGTCGTTGCGCGGCCGCTTTTCGCACGGCTGCCATCGCCTCTACAACAACCTGGCCGTGCGGATGTTTTCGTTCGTGCTCGGGCACCGGCGGGCCAAGGTGCTGGGGCCGATGGCGCTGGGCTTTCGCCGCACGTTCTACTGGGAAGGCGAGGTCTACGACATGCGCCTGCCCACGCGCGGGTTCTACTTTCAGCTCGAACCGCCGCTGCCCATCGAAACCTTGAAAGGCAAAGTCAAGGGCAAACTCCAGCAGCCCATCACCGACTACGTGCCCAAGCCGGGTGTGAAGTATGGCGATGGCAAACCGCCGGCGGCGTCGAGCAGTCCCGAAAGCAAGGCCGGAGGCGGCCAATGACTTCGCGCCGCCGACTCATGGCCGCAGTTGCCTTGTTCTGCTGCTGCTCGCGTCCGAGTCAGCCCGCCGCGCCGGTCGATACTGCCGCGGTCGAGCACGCGCCCACGCCTGCGAAGCCAAGCAAGTTGGCAGTCGCACGCACTCCAGCGACACACGAGGAGAGCCAGGAGACGCCCAAGGTTGCCGACGAGGATCTCAAAACCGAGGAGCGCGAGGCCAACCCCTATTCCGAAACCGTGACCCTGAAGCTCAGTGTGACACCCCAGGTGAAGGCCTTGGTCACCTGGGGAGCCAAGCAGATCGCTCACCTGGCGCCCGGAACCATGGAGACGGAAATCAGTCGGCCGCGCGGCAGTGGACCGGTCGATCTCGAAATCAAGGCCGACGGGTTCATGCCCCATCACACGCGGCTTTACGCCGATCGCAGCGACAAGGTCAGCGTGCGCCTCTACCGCGTCGAAGAGGCACCCGGCCTTCTCGGCTTCAAGCGGTCAGCGGAAAAGCCCGAAAAGAAGGCGCCCGAGAAAAAGAAATAGCCAGCTTGGTCCGCGGATTGCTTTGCAGCGGGGGGAACGCTGGCAAGGAGAACCCCGTGCAACGAATCACCGCGAAATTCCGTCCGCTTTCTGTCGCCGTTGTCCGATTCCGGTCACGCGAGGCCGAAATCGGACATGTCACTGGCTGGCAAGGAGGTCATCCATGATCTCCGGCTACGCCATCATTCCAGACGGACAGAACGCGCCGTCCGCGCTCTTCACCGAACTCGAGGACGCCGTGGACTGGGGCCTCCACACCTACGGTGGCGACGCCTTCTGCATCCGCTACCTGGAAGTCGCCCAGATCGAGAAGCAAGACCGCGACAGCGCAGCCCGCCCGATGTGAGGTTGGGCAAGACGCGACAGTCCTGTCGTCCTTTCGTCGTCCACCTTTCGTCGTCCACCTTATCTTCGCGGTGCTGGCGGTGGTAGTCTGCCGACCCAAGGCATGTCCGAATCAGAAACCGCACCCACCCAGATGGTGAAAGCCGCCGCACGGGATCCGCTCGTCGACACCATCATCGGCGAGCGCTATCGCATCCTTGGCCGGATCGGCGAAGGCGGCATGGGCACGGTTTTTCGCGTCGAGCACACCCTGATGAAGAAGGTGCTCGCGCTCAAGCTCTTGCGCGCCGAGTTCAGCAATGTTCCAGACGCCGCGCGGCGCTTCGAGCGCGAGGCGCAGTCGGCAAGCAGGCTCAGTCACCCGAACATCATCGCGGTCACCGACTTTGGTCACGGCGCGGGCGGCGAGCTGTTCCTAGTCATGGAGTTCGTGGCCGGCGATCCGCTTGCGGAGGTACTCTTGCGCGAAGGGCGCCTAGAGCCTGCACGCGCCTGCCACATCGCGGGCCAGATCTTGCTCGCCCTCGAGCACGCGCACGCCGAGGGCGTCGTTCACCGCGACCTCAAACCCGCCAACGTCATGCTGGTCAGGGATCCCGACCCGCGCAAGCCGGAGACGGTGAAGATCCTGGACTTCGGTATCGCCAAGATGACCCAGGCCCAAGGCAGCGACGAGCCACTTACGCGCGGGATGATGATCTTCGGAACGCCGGCCTATATGTCGCCCGAACAGGCCGCGGGGTTAGAGGCCGACCACCGGGCCGATCTCTATTCGTGCGGGATCATCCTCTACGAAATGCTGGCTGGGCGGAAGCCGTTCGAGGATCCCGACCTGGTCAAGCTGCTGGGCATGCAGATCACGGCGCTGCCGCCTCGCTTCGCCGACGTGGCGCCCAAGGCGCGCATCCCGCCGGCCCTGGAAACGGTGGTCATGCGGGTCTTGGAAAAAGAGCGCGACAAACGCTTTTCCAGCGCGACCGAGTTTCGCGAGGCCATCGAGAATTCGTCCACCGACGTGGCCGAGCTGGGCGCGCGCTTTGCCGCGTCGTCGGTGCGCATGGGGTTCACGCTTGGCGCGAAGGTGTGGGCTAAGCGGCCGGTGGTTGCCGCGGCCGCCCGGCGGGCATGGACTGGCCTGTCTGCGGTCAAAGGCAAGATTGACGAACGCGCGCATCCCGTGCTCAAGCACTTGCCCGAAAAACCGCGGCGCTACGCCGTCCCGGGCGTCGTCGCGATTCTCCTGCTCGTGCTTCTCCTTGCGCGCGGGGGCGGACGCAAAGGCGCCTCGCCCAAACTCGAACCGCCCAAGCCGAAACCCGTGGCCGCCGAGATGAAGTCGCCCATCAAGCACATCGAAGAAACCATGGCCAAGGGATCGCTTACGGAGGCGCGCGTGCTCATCATGCAGCAGATCTCGGCCCACCCCAGCGACGGACGCGTACGTTTCCTGCTTGGCAACCTCGAATTCGCCGACAAGAACCCGAGCGCCGGCTTGCAGGCCTACGAAGAAGCCCTTCGCCTGGATCCTGGTCTGCGCGCCGACGCCGCGCTCTTGGTGAATATCCGCTCCGAGATCAACGATAGGAAACTCGGTACAGTTGCCTTGGAAATGATGATCAAGCAGGTCGGCAAGCCGGCTGGCGAGCTGCTGGCCGACTTGGCATCCGACGATCGTCGCGCCGAGTTTCGCAAGGCTGCGCGCGAGGCGTGCGAGACCCTCGATTGCGGCAAGAAGGTCGACCTCGTGAACAGCTACTCCCTGGATCTGACCCAGGGCCGGACCTGCGAGGAAAAACGCGAAGCCGTGCAGAAGCTCGGAGAAACCGGTGACAAGCGCGCCATCGAACCGCTCAAACGCGCGCGCTCCGAGCGGCGCAGTCTTCTGGGCGGATTTCTGAGCACCTCAGGCAACGCGTGCATCGTCAAGGACATCGACGCCGCCCTGACCGCGCTGGGCGCACCACCACCGCCGCCGCCCACGCCGGCCAAACGCAGGCGGCGATAGAAACACTGTTCATCCCACAAGCCGCGGCGGTGGCGTTTCCGTGTGCGGGTCGGCGTAGGGAACGGGCGGCTCGATGCCCGTACGCAGGACCGAGTGCTTCACGCCGTAGGTGAAATAGATGACGAGGCCGATGGCCATCCACACGAAGAGGCGGATGATGGTGTGGGTGGTGGCGGTGTACATGAGCAGGCCCGACGTGAGGACGCCGCAGATGGGAACGAAGTAGGTGCCGCCGGGCACCTTGAACGATCGTGGAATGTCGGGGCGCTTGATGCGCAGGATCATCACGCCCAGGCTGACCAACACGAAGGCGAACAGGGTGCCGATGCTGGTGAGCTCGCCGAGAATATCGATGGGCAGCACGCCGCCGGCCAGGGCGCACACGCAGCCGGTGATGATGGTGGTGACGTGCGGGGTGCCGAAGCGCGGGTGCACTTTGGCCGCGACCGGCGGCAAAAGTCCGTCGCGCGCCATGGAGAAGAAGATGCGTGGCTGGCCGAGGAGCAGTACGAGCATGACGGACGACAGGCCTGCGATGGCCCCGATCTCGACCGCGGATTCGAGCAGGTGCGAGCCGGTTACCGCGATACCGACCGCGATGGGGTGGGGCACGGACAGCTTGGTGTACGACACCACGCCGGTCAGAATGAGCGAAACCGCGATGTACAGAACCGTGCAGATGGCCAGCGATCCGAGAATGCCGATGGGCAGATCGCGCTGCGGGTTCTTGGTTTCCTGGGCCGCGGTCGAGACGGCGTCGAAGCCGATGTACGCAAAGAACACCATGGTCGCGCCTTGCAGGATTCCGGAGATGCCGAATCGTCCGAAGGTGCCTTCATTGGGCGGAATGAACGGAACCCAGTTTTCGTGGCGGACGTAGGGTGCGGCCGCGGCGATGAACATCAGCACCACGGCAACTTTCACCAGCACGATGATGCCGTTGAAGCGCGCCGACTCTTTGATGCCCACGACAAGAATCGTAGTCACGGCCAGCACGATGAACACCGCGGGCAGGTTGATGATGGCACCCGTGCCTTGCAGGTGCTGGGCGGCTTCGTTCCAGATGAAGGGCGCGCGGGTCCACGTCGCCGAGAGTTCGTGTCCAGTCACGTTTTTGAAGAATGCGCACACGTAGCCTGACCAGCCCACGCTGACGGTGGCGGCGCCGACCAGGTATTCGAGAATCAAGTCCCAGCCGATGATCCACGCGATGAGCTCGCCCATGGTGGCGTAGGCGTAGGTGTACGCGCTGCCGGCGATGGGAATCATGCTTGCCATCTCGGCGTAGCACAGGCCGGCGAATGCGGAGGCCACGGCGGCAACCGTGAACGAAAGCGCGACGGCCGGCCCGGCGTTGGCTGCGGCTGCGCGGCCGGTAAGCACGAAGATGCCAGTGCCGATAATGCCGCCCACGCCGAGCAGGACCAGGTCGAATGCGGTCAACGTGCGCTTGAGCCCGTAGCCGTACTCGGCGTCCGAGCGCAGCTTGTCGACGGATTTCGTGGAAAAAAGCGGGTTACCCATTGGACTCCGGTGCCGAACTCATTTCTCTGTGTCCTCTGTCTTCTCTGTGCTCTCGCCTCGCGGAAGCGAGCATGGCCAGCGCGCTATAGGTTGTCACCGCGATGACTAGCCATAGAAGATATCCGACTGAAAGATGGCGAACCACGTAGGCCGCAAGGAGAACGCCCGGCACCCCGCCTAGGGCCAGGCCGAGCGCCGCGCGCGAAGCGTAGCTACCGCGGCCGATGAAGCGCATCCCACTGGTCGGCATGATGAACGCGCACGACCCCATCATGATCGGGAAGATGGCCTTGAGATCCATGCCCAAGAAACCAAACAGAATGAGGCTTGGTGCGTAGGCACCGATGCCCAGGTTCATGAGCGCGCCGAAGGTGAAATTGCCGACGAGTCCGGCGGCCATGCGCCAGCCGTGCAGACCTAGCGTCTCGCCGCCGCTCGGCAACCAGTGCACGGCCTTGGCCAACATCAAAGCCGCGGCGCCCAGAAGGGCCAGTCCCATACCAATTTGAATCTTGCGTTTGGGCCAGGCGGAAACCAGGCCCGCACCCAACCACGAACCCAGAATCGACGCCGCAATGAGCGCGACCAGCGAGGGCATCTCCACCTGGATGATGGTGATGTAGATAACCGCCTGCGCGACGGTGGGCCACATGTGGCCTACCAGCAGTGTGCCCGGGATGCGGCGGTCGGGAACCAGTCGGAACAATTTGTAGATCGATGTCGTGGTCGCATAGGAGCCGATGCCCAGGGTGTCGAAGAAGTTGGTGACGAACCCGATGGCTGTCTGGGCAGGTGAGGGCAGGCCGGGCCGCGTCGAGGATTGATTTTCGTCGTCCTCAGCCGGCCCCGCAACCGCCGATGCGGATCCGCCGTTGCGCGCCGCCAGCCTGCGTTTCTTTGCGATGTCGCGGGCCCACAGGGCGGTGAAGGCGGTGCCGAATCCGCCTAGTGCGATGAGTAGCAAAGCCCGAAGACCGAACATCCGCGCATGGTACACCGAGCCTCAGCAAGTTGATCCCGCACAATGCCGGAAATGGCTCAAGTTCTCCCGACCATTCCGCCGATGAAGTCTCAGTCGGGATCTGGTTGCCCGTGAGTCAGAGCGCATCGTGACAGGAACAGAACTAAGCGGGATCGAGGATTTGAGTCCTGCTCTTCGGAGCAGTCGTTCCACGATCCTGGTCGTGGATGACGACGCGGAATTCATGCGCGCTTGCGTTCGTGTGCTGGAATCCTGGAATTATGTCGTAGCGCAGGCGGCGTCGAGCGAGACCGCGCTGCAAATGGCCGGCGAGCGTACGTTCGACGCGATCCTCACCGACATCAATCTGCCGGGAGCCAGCGGCCTAGATGTTCTGCGCGTCGTACGCGGTCGCGACAAGGACGTTCCGGTCATTCTGATGACCGGTGGACCAGAGCTGGAAACCGCGCGCCTTGCCGTGGAATGGGGCGCCCAAAGCTATCTCATCAAGCCGCTGTCCATGCCTCAGCTCAAGGAAGTCCTCGACCGAGCGATTCGCGCCTGTCACGTGGCGCGGCGGCAACGGCAGATCTTGGATGTCAGCGAGCGGCTGGCGCGCGAAACGGAGATCTTGCGCGAGCAGTTCGCCCGCTCTCTCGACAGCTTGTGGATGGCCTTTCAACCCATTGTTTCGTGGTCGCAGAAGACGGTCGTCGCGTACGAGGCGCTCATGCGCAGCACCGATACGACACTGTATCTCCCCGTAGACATTCTCAGCGTCGCTGAATCGCTGGGGGAAGTTCATACCCTTGGCCACAGGACGCGCGGGCTGATCGCCGAGGTGCTGGAACGCCATCGCGATATTCCGGGCGTTTTCATTAACCTCCACGTTCTCGACCTGCTGGACGACCAGCTCTACGCACCGGACAGCCCGCTGCGGCCGTTTGCGCCGCGCATTCACTTCGAAATCACCGAGCGCATGGCCATCGAAAAGATCCCTGACACGCACCAACGCATCGACCGGTTGCGCGCACTCGGCTACAAGATCGCGGTCGACGATTTGGGCGAAGGCTATTCCGGCTTGAACAGTTTCGCGGACTTGGAACCCGACGCCGTCAAACTGGACATGTCGCTGATTCGAGGCATCGAGAAGGTGCCGACCAAACGCAGGATGGTTCACGCTTTGGCCACGCTGTGCCGCGAGCTTGGCACGCCACTGGTGGCCGAAGGCGTGGAAACCCAGGCTGAGCTGGACATTCTGATCGACCTTGGCGCGGATTGGCTGCAAGGCTTCCTGTTCGCCCGGCCGGACTATCCGTTCCCCGTGCCGCGGATGTAGTTGGAATTCCGCGTGTTTCGGGCGGTAAACTGGGCACTCTCACGGGGCGAAAATTGTGTTGCGCCCTACGAGCAGGGGACGTAAGAACAGGGCGCTTTCTATACCCCAAAGCACTTCAAGGAAGGACCAAAGAAATGGCTCGCAAGACGGTCACTATCGACGGCAACGAAGCAGTTGCCTATGTCGCGCACAAGACGAACGAAGTCTGCGCTATTTACCCCATCACACCATCGTCCAACATGGGCGAATGGGCCGATGAGTGGTCGGCGCAGGGTCGGACGAATATCTGGGGCCAGGTCCCATCGGTCGTCGAAATGCAAAGCGAAGGTGGCGCGTCTGCTGCCACGCACGGCGCACTCCAGTCCGGATCGCTGACCACGACCTTCACCGCTTCGCAGGGCCTTCTGCTGATGATCCCGACGATGTTCAAGCTCGCGGGCGAGTTCACCTCCACGGTCTTCCACGTGACGGCGCGTACCCTTGCCACCCACGCGCTCTCGATTTTCGGCGACCACAGCGACATCATGTCTATTCGCTCGACGGGTTTTGGCCTCATCGGCTCGGGCTCGGTGCAAGAAGCGATGGATATGGCGCTTATCGCGCAGGCGTCGTCGCTTGCCTCTCGCATACCCTTCGTTCACTTCTTCGACGGTTTCCGCACCTCGCACGAAGTGCAAAAGATCGAACAGCTTACGGACGACGACATCAAGGCACTGATTACCGATGATCTCGTGGCCGCCCATCGCGCCCGCGCTATGTCGCCTGACCGCCCAGTTCTGCGTGGCACCGCGCAGAACCCCGACGTGTTCTTCCAGGCCCGCGAGAGCGGCAACACGTTCTACAACGCTGCGCCCGCGATCATTCAGGCGCAAATGGACAAGTTTGCCAAGCAGGTCGGTCGCGCCTACCACCTGTTCGACTACGTGGGTCCGGCCGATGCCGAGCGCGTGATTATCGTCATGGGCTCGGGCGGTGAAGTTGCGCACGAGGCGGTCAACTACCTCAGCAAGGCGGGCGAGAAGGTCGGCGTGGTCAAGGTCCACGTCTTCCGTCCGTTCTCCGTGGAACACCTCATCGCGGCGCTGCCCAAGTCGGTTAAGTCCGTCGCGGTTCTGGATCGTGTCAAAGAGCCAGGCGCCGCTGGCGAGCCGCTCTACATGGATGTCGTCACCGCCATTGCCGAGACCGCTTCGGCGGGCAAGTTGCCGTTTGCCATGCCGAAGATCATCGGCGGCCGCTACGGTTTGTCGTCGAAGGAGTTCACCTCGGCCCACGTCAAGGCCGTGTTCGACGAACTCAAGAAGCCGGCGCCCAAGAACCACTTCACCGTGGGCATCAACGACGACGTGACCCACACCTCGATCGACGTCGACTACGCATTCTCGACCGAGCCGGACTCGGTCAAGCGCTGTTTGTTCTACGGACTTGGCTCGGACGGCACCGTCGGCGCCAACAAGAACTCGATCAAGATCATCGGCGAGGATCCGCAGTTCTTCGCCCAAGGCTATTTCGTCTACGACTCGAAGAAGGCCGGCGCGGTCACCGTGTCGCACCTCCGCTTCGGGCCCGACGTGATTCGTTCGAGCTATCTTGTCACGCAGGCGCAGTTCCTGGCCTGCCACAACTGGTCGTTCCTCGAGCGCTACGACATGCTCCAGTACCTGCAGCCGGGTGGCGTGTTCCTGCTCAACAGCGTGTACAGCCCGACCGAGGTCTGGGATCGGCTGCCGATCGAGGTGCAGAAGCAGATCATCGACAAGAAGGCGCGCTTCTACGTCATCGACGCCTACAAGGTGGCGAAGGAAACCGGCATGGGTGCGCGTATCAACACCATCATGCAGACTTGCTTCTTCAACATCTCGGGCGTGCTTCCGCCCGACGTGGCCATCGACAAGATCAAGAAGGCCATCAAGAAGACCTACGAGCGTAAGGGCATGGACGTGGTGGAGAAAAACTACCGCGCCGTGGACCAGACCATCGCCAATCTGATGGAGGTCAAAGTCCCCGCCGTGGCGTCGAGCAAGCTCAAGATGCCGCCGATCGTGGCCAAGGAAGCACCCGACTTCGTGCACAAGGTGACCGCCGAGATCATCGCGGGCCGCGGCGACAAGTTGCCGGTCAGCGCCTTCCCGGTGGATGGCACGTTCCCGACGGCAACGGCCCAATGGGAAAAGCGCAACATCGCGATGGAAATTCCGGTGTGGTACACGGAGCTCTGCATCCAGTGCAACAAGTGCGCACTGGTCTGCCCACACGCCGCCATCCGCGCCAAGGTCGCCGATCCCAAGGCGCTCGAGAAAGCACCCGCGACTCTCAAGTCGATGAAGTACAAGGGCAAGGAGTTCGACGGCCAAGCCTACATGATTCAGGTCGCGCCTGAAGACTG
>Ga0265314_10001895_pt1 | contig 22411 bp, 21 predicted proteins | sample 4126metaG_FD_203106 | JGI IMG/M metagenome (GOLD analysis project Ga0265314, IMG submission 203106) | Rhizosphere microbial communities from Carex aquatilis grown in University of Washington, Seatle, WA, United States - 4-1-26 metaG | ecosystem: Host-associated > Plants > Roots > Rhizosphere >... | reverse complement strand
CCTCGTCCCGATCCTATTCCGATTTTGGAATTCGCCCGCCCGGCGAGCACCCCGTATAGGCGAAGCCCCTGCGGTTGGCTAAGCTTGCCGCGTCGACATCGGGTACCGCTCGATCCTGCGGTGCACAAAATTGCTCAAACGCCGGCAGCAAGCCGGCCAATTCCCTAGGGAGGAATACCAATGCGTCGTTTGACTATGATAGCGGGCGCCGTGTGCGTCGCGCTGCTGACCAGCACCGGGGCCTTCGCCCAGGTGCCGCCCGATCCGGCCAATCCGAACGAGGCTATCCCGGATGCGTTGACCCCGCCGCCCTATGGCGAGCCGATCAATCTCGAGACCGCCAAGAAAGTCGCCGCCGCCGCCATCGCCGAAACGGCAAAGCGCAAGTGGGATGCCTTCTGCGTCGCCGTCGTCGGTCCGTCCGGCGATCTCGTCTATTTCGAGAGGCAGGACAACTGCCAGTTTGCGTCCATCAGCATCTCGCAGCACAAGGCCCGCACGGCGGCGCGCTATCGCCGTCCGACCGTGGTGTTCGAACGGCTGATCGGCAAGGGCGCGTTCTTCAACTACCTGCCGACGCTTGATGACGTCATCGCCTCGCGCGGCGGCAATCCGCTGATCGTCAACGGCAAGCTCGTCGGCGCCATTGGCGTGTCGGGCGGCACCGGCTCGCAGGACGACGTGGTGTCGCAGGCGGGCGCCGCCGGTCTGAAATAAGTCGCGCGTCGCGACGATTCCGCCGGGGCGATCCCGTCCCGGCGGAATTTTCATGTCCAGAAGTAGTGCACCACGGTCGAGATGCCGTCGCCGAGCGTGAGCAGCACGGCGGCCCAAACGACCGCCGAGGTGAAGTTCGCGATCTGGAAGGGCCAGTACGGCATCTCGAAGATGCCGGCGACCAGCGGCACCGAGGCACGCAGCGGCCCAAAGAAGCGGCCGATGAAAATGGCGTAGACGCCCCACTTCCGCACGAAGGCTTCGCCGCGCGGAATGAGAGTCGGATGCCGCGACAGCGGCCAGATGTGCTGCACCGAATATTCGAGCTTGAGCCCGATCCAGTAGGACAGCCAGTCGCCGCAAGCGGCGCCGAGCGCGGCTGCGAGGCAGATCGGCCAGAAGCTGATGCCGCTGTGCCCAAGCAGCGCGCCGATGGCGACCAGCGCGCCCCAGGCCGGGATCAGCAGCGAGATGAAAGCCAGCGATTCCCCGAAGGCGAGCGCGAAGACGACCGGCAGCGCCCACGTTTCGTGGTCACGGACGAATTCGACAACTTGCTGGATGATGGATTCGATATCCATGATTTCTCCGGATGGGAGGTGTATCGGAAGGCGCGCGGTGAGGCCAGTTTCCCTCACGCTCTGCGCAACCCGATGGCCGCAAGCATCGTGCCGGCGTGGCGCTAACCCGGCAGGCTCACATCCTCCCGCGGGAACACATGATGGGCGGCGACAATGCCGATTATCAGCAGCGGCGTGGCGAGGAACGCACCAACCGGCCCCCATATCCAGGTCCAGAAGATCAGCGACAGGAAAACGCCGAGCGGGCTCAAAGTGAGTCTGCGGCCGACAATCGTCGGGGTGATAAAATTGCCTTCAAGGGTCGACAGGCCGATGAAAAACGCTGGCGCGACGAGGGCATGGGTCAAGGTCGGAAACTGGATGAGGCCGACGCCAAACAGGACGAAGACCACGGTGGCGGGCCCGATATAGGGGATGAAGCACAGCACGAAGGCAAGCGCGCCCCAGGCTGCCGAATTGGGAAGTCCAATGAAGTAAGACGCCACCGCGACACAGATGCCCTCGACAAAGTAGATGGCGCCGACCGTGGTAAAATAGGCGGTCAGGTTGCCCTCGGCGTCATGCAGAATGCGCAGCACCCGCAACCGCGACTCGCGGTCGTCGAAGAAGATCGCCATGGCGCGGCGCAGCTGGACGCGCGAGGAGAGGAAGAAGAACAGGGTGCCGAAGAAGATCAGCAATTGGCCGATGGCCGGCGTGACGAAGCCGATCGCCGGCGAGAGCATGGAGAGCGCCGGCTGGATCAGGCTCGACAGGCCGAGGTCGAGCGGCGCCGCGGGATCGCCCCCGGGATTGATCCGGTCGCGCACATTGCGCAGCATCTGCAGCGGATAATCGAGCAGCGCCAGCTTGTCCTTGAGGCGCGCAACGATCTCCGGGGCCTTGCCGACCCAGTCGGACACCGGCACCGCGAGCAGGACGAGCAACGCGTTCAGCGCGGTGATCAGCAGGAGGATGAGGACCACGGCCGTGAGCCACTGCGGGATGCGACGGGCCGCCGCCCATGCCGAGATCGGGCCGAGCATGGTGCCGATCACGAAGGCCGCCGTCACCGGTAGCAGCAGCCCACGCGCGAGATCGAGGAAGGCGAAAAACAGCAGCAGGAAGATTCCGACCGATGCCGCCTGGGCGGCGATGCGCCAGAAGCTCGCGACATCGCGTACCGGCTGCGGTTCCTCCGCGGCTTCGAGGCGCCGCTTTTCCACCGGATTGAGTGTGTCCATGCCTGCCGCCATGCCTAGGCCTAAGAGGCCGGTGACTAATGCGGCGACGCGCATTTGGTTTCACGGCTAAGCGCGGCCGCCGCGCGCCAGTCGCCACCGCCATTCTATACCGTCACGCGTCAGATTGTTGCGGCCACGATGGCGCCCCCATCGTGGCATAGTTGCTGGCAATCGATTCGCCAAAGGCCTATCTAGCGGCCTACCTCCCAAACCGATTCTCACGCGAACGCAACGCATGGCCAAGACCGCGACCAAGAAGAAACCGAGCAAACAGCCCGACCTGTTCGAAGCCGCCCCGCGCGGCGCCAAAATCGGCGCCAAAATCGACGCCAAGGCGGCGCGCCCTGCCCCGGCGCGTTCCGCGCCCAAAGCGTCCGCGCGCGGCAAGGCCGACGAATCCGGCTACAGCGCCAAGCACATCGAGGTGCTGGAGGGGCTCGAGCCGGTGCGCCGCCGGCCCGGCATGTATATCGGCGGCACCGACGAGAAGGCGCTGCATCACCTGTTCGCCGAGGTGATCGACAATTCCATGGACGAGGCGCTGGCCGGCCACGCGAGCTGGATCGAGGTCGATATGGAGGCCGACGGCTTCCTCTCGGTTACCGACAACGGCCGCGGCATGCCGGTCGATCCGCATCCGAAGTTCAAGAACAAATCGGCGCTGGAAGTGATCATGTGCATGCTGCACGCCGGCGGCAAATTCGACTCCAAGGTCTACGAGACGAGCGGCGGCCTGCACGGCGTCGGCGTTTCGGTCACCAACGCGCTGTCCGAGCGCATGGAGGTCGAGGTCTGGCGCGACCAGACGCACTACCGCATGGTGTTCGAGCGCGGCAAGCCGAAGGGCAAGCTGGAGAAGCTCGGCCGCGTGCCAAACCGGCGCGGCACCAAGGTGCGCTTCAAGCCCGATCCGCAAATCTTCGGACCGAAGGCGGCCTTCGACGCGGCGCGCGTGTTCAAGATGGCGCGCTCGAAAGCCTATCTCTACGGCGGCGTCGAGATCCGCTGGCACTGCGCGCCGGAACTGCTGCGCGGCCAGGACGACGTGCCGGAAAAGGCGACCTTCCATTTCGCCGAAGGCTTGAAAGATTATCTCGCCACCAGCCTGTCGGGCGCGACGCTGGTGCATCCCGACATCTTCACCGGCGCCGTCGGCAAGCACGGCCGCCATGGCGCGGTGGAATGGGCGGTGGCCTGGACCGCCGACGCCGACGGCTTCATGCAGTCCTACTGCAACACGATCCCGACGCCGGATGGCGGCACGCATGAATCCGGACTGCGCACCGCGTTGCTGCGCGGGCTGAAGGATCACGCCGCGCGCGCCGGCCAGGAGAAGCGCGTCGCGCCGGTCACCAGCGAAGACGTGATGACCGGCGTCGGCTGCATGCTCTCGGTATTTATCCGCGAGCCGGAATTCCAGGGCCAGACCAAGGACCGGCTGGCGACCGCCGCGGCGCAGAAGATCGTCGAGAACGCGATCAAGGACCCGTTCGATCACTGGCTGTCGGGCAATCCGCTGCAGGCGAACAAGCTCCTGGACTTCGTGACCGACCGCGCCGAGGACCGCCTGCGCCGCCGGCAGGAGAAGGACATCGCGCGCAAGACGGCGGTTAGGAAGCTCCGCCTGCCCGGCAAGCTCGCCGACTGCTCGAGCTCGGCCTCCGACGGCTCGGAAATCTTCATCGTCGAGGGCGACTCGGCCGGCGGCTCGGCCAAGCAGGCGCGCGATCGCCGCTCGCAAGCCGTGCTGCCGCTGCGCGGCAAGATTTTGAACGTGGCCTCGGCCGGCAAGGACAAGCTGGCACAGAACGCGCAGCTCGCCGACCTGGTGCAGGCGCTCGGCTGCGGCACCGGCGCGAGTTTCGACACCAAGGATCTGCGCTACGAGAAGATCATCATCATGACCGACGCCGACGTCGACGGCGCGCACATCGCCTCGCTGCTGATCACGTTCTTCTACCGGCAGATGAAGGGCCTGATCGATGCGGGGAGGCTCTATCTCGCGGTGCCGCCGCTCTACCGGCTCTCGCACGGCGGCAAGATATTCTATGCGCGTAACGACGCCGACAAGGACCGCCTGCTCAAGAACGAGTTTAACGCCAACGCCAAGGTCGAGGTCTCGCGCTTCAAAGGCCTCGGCGAGATGATGGCGGCGCAGCTCAAGGAAACCACCATGGACCCCGGCCGGCGCATGCTGCTGCGGGTGAAGCTCGTCGACGCCGACGAGAAGACGACGGCCAAAGCGGTCGAGCGGCTGATGGGATCCAAAGCCGAAGCGCGCTTCGAGTTCATCCAGGAGAAGGCGGCGTTTGCGAAGGAAGAGATGTTGGATGTTTAGCTGCTGCTAGCTACGCCCGCGTCGCTATGCTAACTTTTGCCGTATGAACGTGAAGCTGCGCAAAATCGAGGTTGACGCTCCAACGGCGGAAGCATTGGAGGCTCGCGCTGCGGCACTCGGCATCACAGTCTCTGAACTCGTGGCCGAACTGGTCGGCGTGGAGACAGAACTTCCACCCGATCTGGAAAAGCTGCGCGCCGAGGGGCGTGGGCCTTGGGCGCCCGAAGTCATTGTCGAAGATGCGCGCCGGTTGGCCGATTTCGAGCGCAGCGGCGAAGGCGTACCTTGGGACGAGGTGCGCACCTGGGTACGATCCTGGGGCAAACCGAATGAATTGCCGCTGCCGCGGCCCCGCAAACTGTGAGATTGATTGTCAGTCGCCCCGCGCTGGCCGATCTCGAACGTTTGCGTCATTTCTTGGCTCGTTGGGATGAGCAACTTGTCGGCCGCGCCAGCAGCGTCCTCGATAATGCCCGTTCAATCTCTTGCGGATTACCCTGAACGCGGCCGCCGCGTCGGCATTGCCGACATTCACGAATTGATCGTTCCATTCGGCCGCTCGGCCTACGTCGTGCGCTACAGCTATTCAGCCGCCCGAGATGAAACTGTTATCCTGCGTATCTGGCACGGGCGCGAAGAGCGGCCATGATTCCGGCAGCGACGTGCCGCTACTCTTTCGTTTCGCACTTCCGCAGCAGCTGCGTCCTGGTGCCCATCGCGAGCGCGATGCCGCCTTTGACGCGCACGGTGCCGTCGGCGGTGCGGTTGAACATCGTGCGGCGCGTTGCGCCGCGCACCAGAAACTCGAGCGTCTGCCGTTCCTCGCCTTCCGCACCCGGCTGGAAGATCACTTCCACCGATAGGCGCTCCGGCCCGACCTTCTGCGCGGCGACGACGCTGTAACGGTTGACCGTGTAGTCCGGCCCGAGGTCGTGGTCCTCCAGCACCAGACCTGTGGTCGGCGTTTTGATGGTGACGTACGGATTGTCCGGCGTGGCCGGCGCGGCGCAGGTGTTGGCCCAGCGTCCGAACAGGCCGAACGCGTTGAACAGCTCTTCGACGGAAGGCTTAACGGTGGAAGGCTTGACAGTGGCGGGCTCGGGCGCGGCGACCGCGGGCGGCGGGGCACAAGTCACAACAGTCGAGGCAAGACAGGCCCAGACCAATACCGCCGCAAACCGCATGACTCACTCCACCACCGCGATCTCCACAATAGCAGCGCGCCGCGTCCCGGCAATCAGACAGATTGCCGAAACCGCATATATCAATAAACATACCTTTTTTATTGTTCGAACTTGAGATTGGCCGCCTTCGCGACGTCGGCGAATGTCTTGACGTCGGCGGCAATCAGCTTGCGGAAGGTCTCGCCAGTTGGCCCACCCGGGGTCACCGCCATTTTCTTTAAGCCCTCCTGCACGCCCGGATCGGCCAGCGCACGGCCGAGTTCCCTGGTGAGCTTGTCGACGACCGGCTGCGGCGTGCCTGCCGGCACGAAGAAGCCGCTCCACAGGTGCGTGTTGACCTCCGGGTAGCCCGCCTCCGCCATGCTCGGGACATCCGGAAGCTCGGGCGAACGCTCGGAGCCGGTGACCGCGAGCGCGCGCGTCTTGCCGCCTTTCACCAGTGGGATCGCCGGCGGCCCATCGGAAATGGTGAACAGGCACTGTCCGGCGACCACGCAGAGGTTCGACTCATTGCTGCCTTTGTACGGGATCGCCACCGCCGGCATGCCGGTCTTCAGCTTGAACAGCTCGGTGGTGATGGTGAAGGCCGGCGACGAGGTGCCGTAGTTCGACTTGTCCGGATTGGCCTTCGCCCAGGCCACCAGTTCCTTCACCGTCTTCGCCGGATGGTCGGCCGGCACCACCAGCACCAGCGGGAACGAGGCGATCATGTTGAGCGGAATGAAGCTGGTGACCGCGTTGTAACCGAGCTTGTCGTAGACCGCGCTGGCGATCGACATCTGTCCGGTAGCGCCGACCAGCACGGTGTATCCGTCCGCCGCCTGATGCGCCACGTAGTCCGACGACAAGCGACCGGCCGCGCCGGGCCTGTTCTCGATCACCGTGGTGGCACCGGTATTGTCCTGGAATTTCTGCACGACCAGCCGCGCGAACAGGTCGTTGCCGCCGCCGGCGGCGAAACCGACGATGAAGTGGATCGGCCGGCTGGGAAAATCGCTTTGCGCCATGGCCGGCGCGGCAAGTGCCGGCAGCAGCGCCAGCGCGGCAAATACGAATGGCCGTATTCGGATCATGTGTTCCTCCCCTTCGGTACCGTTCTTAGCGTCGTTCTTAGCGTCGTTCTTGGCGTCGTTCTTGGCGTCATTGTTGTTGGTTTGTGCGTCGGAATCGACCACAGGCGCGGCAAAATGGCAAATGCCGCGGGTGTGCTATCGTGGCACGGACAGTTGAGGCCGCATGAGCGCTACTCCCCCCAGCGTTGACGCCTACGCCAAGCCCACCGACCTGTTCGGCCACCCGCGCGCGCTCAGCTTCCTGTTCGCGACCGAGATGTGGGAGCGCTTCTCCTATTACGGCATGCGCGCCCTGCTCGTGCTCTACATGATCAAGTACCTGCTGCAGCCGGAGCGCCTAGAGAGCGTGCTCGGCCTTGCCGCCTTCAAGGGCGCGCTGGAAGCCGTGTTCGGCCCGCTGGCGCTGCAGCCCTTCGCCTCGCAGATCTACGGATTCTACACCGGACTCGTGTACCTGACGCCGATCTTCGGCGGCCTCCTCGCCGACCGCGTGCTCGGGCAACGCCGCACGGTCATCCTCGGCGCCGCGCTGATGGCGGTCGGCCATTTCATGATGGCTTTCGAGCACCTGTTCCTGGTCGCGCTCTTCGTGCTGATCCTCGGCAACGGCGCGTTCAAGCCGAACATCTCGACCCAGGTCGGCTTCCTCTATGCGCCCGGCGACCGGCGGCGCGACCGCGCCTTCTCGATCTTCTATGTCGGCATCAATCTCGGCGCCTTCCTCGCGCCGCTGGTGTGCGGCACGCTCGGCGAGGAGCTCGGCTGGCACTACGGCTTTGCCGCCGCCGGCGTCGGCATGACCATCGGGCTGACGATCTATCTGCTGGCGGCGCCGACGCTGCCGCACGACGCCCTCGCCGCGCGCGCGACCGCGGCGCCGCTCGACCGCCAGGCGTGGCAGCGCATCGGCGCGCTGCTCCTGCTTGTGCTGCCGGTCAGCCTGTTCTGGGGCACCTATGAGCAGCAGGGCAACACCATCGTGCTGTGGGCCGATCGGTTCACCGACCGCAGCCTGTTCGGCTGGGACATTCCGGTGACCTGGTTCCAGGCGCTCAATCCGTTCATGATCTTCGCCTTCACGCCGTTCATCGTCGCGTTCTGGCGCTGGCAGGGCGCGCGCGAACCCTCGACCGTCGCCAAGATGGCGATCGGGCTGATGCTCTGCGCCCTCTCCTATCTGATCCTGGTGGCGGCCGCGTGGATCGGAAACGGCGGCAAGGCGAGCTGGCTGTGGCTCTTCGCCTATTTCGTCGTCATCACCGTCGGCGAGCTTTATCTGTCGCCGACCAGCCTGTCGCTGGTGACCAAGGTCGCGCCGGCTTCGCTCTTGTCCATGATGATGGGCGTCTGGCTGGCGACGAGCTTCTTCGGCAATTTTCTCGCCGGCTATCTCGGCACATTCTGGTCGAGCATGAGCCAGACGAGCTTCTTCCTGATGCTCGCGGTCATCGCCGCGCTCGCCGGCGTGGCCATCGCACTGCTCAGCATTCCGATGCGCGGGGTGTTGAAGGATTGAGACGAGGCGTGTCCCGGGCGCAGCGCAGCACGAAGTAATGCGCTGCAGAACCGGGACCTTTACGCATACCGAATTTGCAACGGCCCCGGATCAGCGGCGCACCACTGCGTGCTGCGCCGCGTCCGGGGCAGGAGTTACTCCATCGGCAACCCGACATATTGCTCGGCGAGCATGGTCGAGGCCGCCGTCGAGCTGGTGATATAGGCCAAATCCGATATTTGCCGCCGCCGGTCGAACGCCGTTTCGTGCGGGAAGCGGTGCAGGATTTGCGTCATCCACCAGGAGAAGCGCTGCGCGTACCAGACGCGCTTGAGACAGTCGGCCGAATAGCTCGCGAGCCTGTCGCTGCCGTTCTTCTTGTAGAACGCCTCGAGCGCGCGCGAGAGCACCAGCACGTCGGCGAAAGCGAGGTTCATGCCCTTGGCGCCGGTCGGCGGCACGATGTGCGCGCTGTCGCCGGCGAGGAACAGGCGGCCGTGCTGCATCGGCTCGACCACGAAGCTGCGCATCGGCGTGATGCTCTTCTGCAGCATCTTGCCTTCCGCAAGCTTGCGCGCGCCGCCGAGCCGCTTGTGCAGTTCCTGCCAGATGCGCGCGTCCGACCAATTCTCGATGTCCTCGTCATGGTCGCATTGCAGATAGAGCCGCGAGACCGTCGGCGAGCGCATGGTGTAGAGCGCAAAGCCGCGGTCGGTGTAGGAATAGATCAGCTCGTGATCGGGCGGCGGACTTTCCGTGAGAATACCGAGCCAGCCGAACGGATATTCGCGCTCGAACACGCTGAGCACGCCCTCCGGGAAACTCGGCCGCGAGATGCCGTGGAAGCCGTCGCAGCCGGCGATGAAATCGCACTCGATCTGCTGCGGCTTGCCCTCGTGCGTGAAGCGGATCTTCGGGCGCTCGGAGGTCAGATCGTGCACGCTGACGCCGTCGACCTCGAACAGCAGCGGCCCGCCGTAGCCGAGCCGCTGCGCCACCAGGTCCTTCACCACCTCCTGCTGGCCGTAGATGGTGACGCGCTTGTCGACCAACTTTTTGAAGTCGATGCGGTGCAGCTCGCCGTTGATGCCGATGTTGATGCCCCAATGCAGCATCCCTTCGGCCTTCATGCGCTCGCCGGCGCCGACATCGATCAAAAGGTCGGCGGCCCAGTGCTCGATCAGCCCGGCGCGCACGCGGTTTTCGATGTAGTCGCGGCTGCGGTTCTCGATAATGATCGAGGAAATGCCCTGCAGATGCAGCAGCCGCGCCAGCATCAGCCCGGCCGGCCCTGCCCCGACGATCCCGACTTGCGTGCGCATGCGAAAACCTCCCGGACTATTTTGCTTGTCCTATACGCGCCGGCCTTCGCGACCGCAAAGGGACGAAGCGCGGAAAGGATAGGACAATTCGGGGGCGAGCGCATGATCCCGAAAATGCGCCGTGAAGAGAGACTATGTCGGGATGCCGTAGCGCGGCACGCGCGCTTTGTATTGCCGGTACTCGTCGCCGAATTTCGCCTCGAGGTAGCGCTCCTCGCGTAAGACCACGCCGAAATGGATGGTCAACGCAAAAGCGACCGTCATCACCAGCGTCCAGTCGGACGCCAGCGCAATGCCGAGGCCGACGAGCAGCAGCGTGAGCCCGACATACATCGGATTGCGCACATAACTGTAGATGCCTGTCGTCGCCAGCGCGAGTGCAGGCTTCCAAGGTTCGACATGGGTGCCGGCTGAGCGGAAGGCCCGAATGGCGGGAACGGCAAGCGCGGCGCCCGCCGCCATCAACACGACGCCAATAACAATGCGCTCGGTCGCGGTCAGCAGCACGGTGAGCACATAGGCCGGCAGCAACCAGTCGAGCAGCAGTCCAAGCACAATCACCGTCGCTGCAAGCAGCGGCGGCGGTGCGATTACGCCAGGATTATCACGGGGGTCGGCCATGCGCAGTTTTCCAACATGCTGTTGCGAGTTTATCATCCGCTCGTCCCCGCGAAAGCGGGGACCCAGTTCTTGGTCGTGGATTCCCGCTTGCGCGGGAATGAGCGGAGTGAAATCGTACTTTACGCATCAAGCCACTCCACCAGCGCCGCGTTCACCGCCTCCGGCTGCTCCAGCGTCGACAGATGCCCGCAGTCCGGCACCACCGCGAGCTTGGCGCCGGGAATGCCGTCGGCGATTTCCTTGTTGAGCGCCGGCGGTGTCGCAACGTCGTCGGCACCGACCAGCACCGTGGTCGGACAGCGGATGCTGCCGAGCAGCGGCCGCGAATCCGGACGCGAGATGATCGCACGCTGCTGGCGCACGAAGGCCTCCGGCCCGGTGTCTTCCGCCATCTGGCGAACCAACGCCGTGAGGTGCGCGTAGTTCGGCCGGTCGCGGTGCAGGAAGCGCGGAATCGTCAGGTCGGAGATTTCGCCGAAGCGGCCGGATTGCGCCATGGCGATCTGCGTCTCGCGCCCCGCCGTCTGCTCGGGCGTATCGGCGCGCGCCTGCGTGTCGAGCAGCGCCAGTTTGACGATGCGCTCGGGCGCCTGGCGCAGCATGGCGAAGGCGATGTAGCCGCCCATCGAGAGGCCGACGAGGGCGAAGCGCGGCGGCGCGTTGCTCAGAATACGGGCAGCAATCGCACCTATCTCCTCGTCGCGCCGATGGTCGGCGACGGTGACCGGCCCGAAGGGCCAGAGGGCGGGAACTTGCGGGCCATACAAGCGCGCGCTGCATAGCAGCCCGGGAACCAGCAAAATGGGCAGAGATGTGGCCATCGTCTTCTCCAAAAAGCCGAAAACCTTAAGAATTAATGCGACTTATTGCTATGTCGGCGCATTGACTTTACGCCTTTCGAGCCTATGTTCCCACCTAACCGGTGCGAATGTAGATTCGACCGTCTCCCGCGCATTGCAACTGGTTTCGAAAAGTCCGGCGCGGACCGCGGACGGTCATAACTGAGGCTATATGGCTTTTTCCCATCTCGGATTATCCGACAAAGTAATCTCGGCCATTGATTCGGCCGGCTACAAGACGCCCACCCCCATCCAAGACCAGGCCATTCCGCACGTGCTCGCTCGGCGCGACGTGCTCGGCATCGCCCAGACCGGCACCGGCAAGACCGCCGCCTTCGTGCTGCCGATGCTCACGATGCTGGAAAAAGGCCGCGCCCGCGCGCGCATGCCGCGCACGCTCATCCTCGAACCGACGCGCGAACTCGCCGCGCAGGTCGAAGAGCAGTTCATCAAATACGGCAAGAACCACAAGCTGACCGTGGCACTGATCATCGGCGGCGTGTCGTTCGGCGATCAGGACGCCAAGCTCGTGCGCGGCGTCGACGTGCTGATCGCAACGCCGGGCCGCCTGCTCGACCATTCCGAACGCGGGCGCCTGCTGCTCACCGGCGTCGAACTCCTGGTGATCGACGAAGCCGACCGCATGCTCGACATGGGCTTCATCCCCGACATCGAGCGTATCGGCAAGCTGGTGCCGTTCACACGGCAGACGCTGTTCTTCACCGCGACGATGCCGCCGGAAATCCAGCGCATCGCCGATAATTTCCTGCACAATCCGGTGCGCGTGGAGGTTTCCAAGCCTGCCACCGCGGCCGCGACCATCACGCAATTGCAGGTCGCCACCGGCCGCGATCCGGCCGACAAGCGCGAGACGCTGCGCCGGCTGCTCCGTTCGGCCGACAGCTTCAAGAACGCCATCGTCTTCTGCAATCGCAAGCGCGAGGTGGCGACGTTGCATCGCTCGCTGCAGCGGCACAAGTTCAACGCGGTCGCCTTGCACGGCGACCTCGACCAGTCGGCACGCACCGCCGCCCTCGACGCCTTCCGCAATGGCGAGGCCACGCTGCTGATTGCCTCCGACGTCGCCGCGCGCGGCCTCGACATCCCCGCCGTCAGCCACATCTTCAATTTCGACGTTCCGCACCATCCGGACGATTACGTCCATCGCATCGGTCGTACCGGTCGCGCCGGCCTCACCGGCACCGCCATCACCATCGTGGCACCGATGGATGGCAAGGCGGTGGCCGCAATCGAGAAGCTGATCGGCACCGAGATTCCCTGGATGGGCGAACCGGCCGCTCCGGCCGAGCCGCGCGACCATCGGGAGCATCGCGAACGCCGGACCGGCCGCGGCCACGGCAAGTCCGAACATAGCAAGAGCGAGGCGCACGCCGGCGAGCGCCACCGCGAGCACAAGCCTCGGGCACACGAAGCTCGCGCGCACGAATCGCGACCGTACGAGGCCAAGGCTGATGAGGGGAAAACTCATGAGCCCAAGGCGCATGAACCTCAAACGCACGCGCCCATACACCATGAAGCCAAGCGCCACGAGCCCAGACAGCACGAGCCCAAACAGCACGAGGCCAAGCCAAACAAGCCCCGCTCGCGGCCGCGCCAGGACCATGGCGACGAGGCCGATGTGAGCCATTTGCCGGCATTTCTGCTGCGTCCGGTCAGGGCCTCCTGAGCTAGCGCTTCCGCGTTTTGCTGGTATCGGTTAACCCTATGGCCATAATGCTGCAACGCAGCATCCGGCCGATTTACCCCTGATTCACCTCCCTGACATACCGTTCTAGGTGAAAACGCGTACGACCAAGGTACGCGATGGCGCAGCGCCGCGCCTGTTGGGGGAATGTCGATGACCGGCCACGCCGATGAACACGAACGCACCATGGCGTTCGCTGAAATCGCGCTCGGCCAGATCAAGGCACTGAGGCAGGCCGCTTCGCCGCGCAATTACGAAGTCTGGTACGCCTACGCGACCGGCTATCACCCCTCGCTGAACCAGAAGATCAACGAGACGCTGCAGCAGAACGGCACCCTCTCCGATGCCGATCTCGAGCATATCTACGAAACCTACCTCTCCCCCACTCGCCTCACCGACCGCATCGACAAGGTCGGCAGCAAGGTCATGGGCGAGATCGAGCAGGTCATGGCGATGATCGATGCCGCCGCCGGCTCCGCCAACAGCTACACCGAAAGCCTCGCCGACATGAGCGAGAAGCTCGGCAATTCGAAGGATCGCGACGGCCTGCGCGCGATCGTCGAGACCTTGGTGCAGACCGCCAAGGAGATGGAAGCCTCCAACCAGAAGCTGGAAGAGCGGCTCAATGCCTCCAAGCAGGAGATCAACGAGCTGCAGGAAAATCTCGAGGCGGTGCGCACCGAGAGCCTGACCGATCCGCTGACGCAACTCGCCAACCGCAAATTCTTCGACACCTCGCTGGAGGACGCCATCGCCGACGCGCGCGCCAAGAACGAGCCGCTGTCGCTGATGATGACCGATATCGACCACTTCAAGAATTTCAACGACAGCTTCGGCCATTTGACCGGCGACCAGGTGCTGCGCCTGGTGGCGATGTCGGTGAAGCAGAACGTCAAGGGCCAGGACACCGCCGCGCGTTACGGCGGCGAGGAATTCGCCATCATCCTGCCGAACACGGTGCTGCGCTCGGCGATCACGGTCGCCGACCATATCCGCCGCGCGGTGATGACCAAGGAACTGATGAAGCGCTCGACCGGCGAGCACCTCGGCCGCGTCACCGTCTCGATCGGCGTCGCGACGCTGCACAGGAACGATACGCCGCAGGCGCTGATCGAACGCACCGACGCCTGCCTCTATGCCGCCAAACGGCACGGCCGCAACCGCGTGATGTGCGAGACCGACCCCGAGGTCTCCGCCGTGCCTGCGGTGCAGGTGGCGTAGGCCAGACCGCTCGTCCCCGCGCAAGCGGGGACCCAGTGACAAAACCTCAAGCTCAGCGATCGACCTTCTGGATTCCCGCTTTCGCGGGAATGAGCGGACTTATTACGCGTCCTTCGCCGGCGTGAGTTGCACCGACTCGCCGCAGCCGCAGGCGCTCGTCTGGTTGGGATTCTTGAACACGAATTGTGCCGAGAGCTTCTCGGTCTTGTAGTCCATCTCGGTGCCGAGCAGGAACAGCACCGCCTTCGGATCGACCAGTATCTTGACGCCCTTGTCCTCGACCACTTCGTCGGTCGGCTTGATCGCGTCGGCGTATTCCATGGTGTATTCCATGCCGGCGCAGCCGCCGTTCTTGACGCCGACGCGCACGCCGGCCACCGGCTTGTCGGCGCGCGCCATCACGTCCTTGATGCGCATTGCGGCGGCATCGGTCAGCTTCATCACCTGCGGGCGGGGTCGTGCAGTGGCCATTTCAATCCTCATTCACCTCTAACGTCGCTATTGCTCACCACATATTCAGGACGAGACGCGCTTCGTCCGACATGCGGCTCGGGTCCCACGGGGGATCCCACACCACTTCCACCTTCGTTTCCTTCACGCCGGGAACGCTCGACACGGCGTTTTCCACCATGATCGGCAATTCCTGCGCCGAAGGGCAATTCGGCGAGGTCAGCGACATGTCGATCTTCACCGCACGGTCCTCGCCGATGTCGATCTTGTAGATGAGGCCGAGCTCGTAGATGTCGGCGGGGATTTCCGGATCATACACGGTCTTGATGCCGGCGATGATGTCGTCGGTGAGCCGGTCGATATCCTCCTGCGGCATCGCGGCGGACGCAGTGACCGCGGCATTGTCCTGCGCCTTCTCGGCGGCCGGTGTCGTCTCAGATGTTTCGTCGGTCATGCGAAGAATTCCTGCGCCTTGACGAGCGAGGCGGCGAGCACGTCGACCTCGGCTTTGGTGTTGTACATGGCAAACGAGGCGCGGCAGGTGGCGGTGAGCCCGTAACGCGCCAGCAGCGGCATCACACAGTGGGTGCCGGCGCGCACGGCGACGCCGGAGCGGTCGATGATTGTCGCAACGTCGTGGGGATGCGTGCCCTTGATCTCGAAAGAGACGATGGGCCCCTTCCCTTTGGCATTGCCGATGATGCGCAGCGAGTTGATGGCCCCTAACCGCTCGTGCGCATATCGCACCAGCTCTGTTTCGTGCGCCCGGATGCGGGCCTTGCCGATCGAGTTGACGTAGTCGATGGCCGCGCCCAGCCCGATCGCCTGTACGATCGCCGGCGTGCCCGCCTCGAAGCGGTGCGGCGGATCGCCATAGGTAACGCGATCCTCGAACACGTCACGGATCATCTCGCCGCCGCCGTTGAACGGCGGCATGGCGGCGAGCAGGTCGTATTTGCCGTAGAGCGCGCCGATGCCGGTCGGCCCGTACAGCTTGTGCCCGGTGAACACGTAGAAGTCGGCGTCGAGGTCCTGCACGTCCACGTCGAGATGCACCGCACCTTGCGCGCCGTCGACCAGCACCGGGATGCCGCGCGCATGCGCAAGCTTGATCACCTCTTTCACCGGCACGACGGTGCCGAGCGCATTCGACATCTGCGTGATCGCCACCATCTTGGTGCGCGGCCCCAGCAGCTTTGCGAACTCGTCGATGAGGAAGTTGCCCTCCTCGTCGATCGGCGCCCATTTTATCACCGCACCCTGCCGCTCGCGCAGGAAATGCCAGGGGATAATGTTGGAATGGTGCTCCATGATCGAGAGCACGATCTCGTCACCTTCCTTGATGCGTTCGCGTCCGAAGGTCTGCGCGACGAGGTTGATCGCCTCGGTGGCGTTGCGCGTGAAGATGATCTCTTCCTTGCGCCCCGCGTTGAGGAAGCGCTGCACGCTCTCGCGCGCGCCCTCATAGGCTTCGGTCGCCTCGTTGGCGAGATAATGGAGGCCGCGATGCACGTTGGCGTATTGCTCGGTGTAGGCCTTGTTCAGGCGGTCGAGCACAGCCTGCGGCTTCTGCGCCGAGGCGGCGTTGTCGAGATAGACCAGCGGCTTGCCGTAGACCTGCAGCGCCAGTGCGGGAAACTCCGCGCGGATTTTCTCGACGTCGTAAGTACCGTTGCTGACAGCGGGGTGCATGGCTACTTCCGCGCTCCCAGCCACTTGAGGCTCGCGATCATCAGAGCCTCGCGCAGGCCCTCGTGCGCGATCTCCTCGATGGTCTCGCCGATGAAGGCCTGAATGAGCAGCGCCTCGGCCTCCGCCGCCGGAATGCCGCGCGCCATCAGATAGAACTTGAGCCCCGGATCGAGCGCGCCCGCGGTGGCGCCATGGCCGCAGACCACGTCGTCGGCAAAGATTTCCAGCTCAGGCTTGTTGTAGGCTTCCGCCGTTTCCGACAAGAGCAGTGCGCGCGTCAGCATTTTGGCGTCGGTCTTCTGCGCGTGCGGTTTCACCACGATTTTGCCCTGGAAGACGCTGTGCGCCTCGTCGTCGAGCACCGCGCGGAACCGCTCGCGGCTCTGGCAATGGGCGGCCGCGTGTTCGATCAGCAGCGTGTTGTCGACGTGGTCCTTGCCGCGCAGCAGACTGACGCCGCCGATTCCCGCGTTCGTCCCCTCGCCGGCAAAGCGAAGAAAAGCCTGGTTGCGCACCAACTCGGCGCCGGCGGCGAAGGCAAAGGTATTGAACGTCGCACGCGCGCCGATCGAAGCGAGCAAGCTCGAAATCTGCAAACCGCTGCCTTGCGCCGTCTTGATGTAATCGACATGGGCGCCGTCGCCGACCACAAGCTCGAGCGCGCTGTTGACCTGCGCGCCGGCATGCTCGTGGCTTTCCACGATGGTGGCTTTGGCACCCTTCTCGATCACGATCAGCGAGCGCACATAGCTTGCCTGCGGCCGCTCGCTGCTGGCGGTGAAAATGAGATGGATCGGCCGGCGCAGTACCGTGCCGGCAGCGATCCTGATGACCGCGCCGTCGCCCATCAGCGCCGTGTTCAGCGCCACCGCGACGTCGTCGGTCGCAAATGTCTTGCCGACATGCGCCGTCACCAGCGGATCGGACTTGGCCAGCGCCTCGGCAAGCGAGCCGATGCTGAGGCCCTGCTCCGCGCTCAGGTCGGACAGGTCCGGTGCGAAAGCGCCGTCGACGAAAATCAGCCGCTGGCGGTCGACGCTGGAAAAAATCGCGCCGGCATCGCGGGCGCCCGCGCGCGTTGAGGCGTCGGGCGGCGCAGCCAACGGATAGGCCGTGCGCATCAGCGCGCGCAGGTCGGTGTATTTCCATTCCTCGACGCGGCGATGCGGCAGGCCGCTCGCCTCGAAGCGGCGGAATGCATCCTCGCGCAACTCGGCGACGTCGCCCCTGCCGGGCAGCCGTTCGCGCGCGTCCTGATAGGCCGAGCTCAGTGCCTGCTCGGCTTCGGTCTTTGCGGTGCGCAGCTCGACGTTCATCACGCCGCCTCGCCGACGAATTCGGCATAGCCTTTGGCCTCGAGCTCGAGCGCGAGCTCCTTGCCGCCGGTCTTCACCACGCGGCCCTTGGCCAGCACGTGCACCACGTCGGGCACGATGTAGTTGAGCAGCCGCTGATAGTGCGTGATCACGATCATCGAGCGCTCGGGCGAGCGCAGCCGGTTGACGCCATCGGACACGACCTTGAGGGCATCGATGTCGAGGCCGGAGTCGGTCTCGTCGAGCACCGCCAATCTCGGCTGCAGGATCGCCATTTGCATGATCTCGTTGCGCTTCTTCTCGCCGCCGGAGAAACCGACATTGACCGGCCGACGCAGGTGCTCCTGGCTGATGCCGAGCTTGGCCGAGGTCTCGCGCACCAGCTTCATGAACTCGGGCGTCGAGAACTCGCCTTCGCCGCGCGTCTTGCGTTGCGCGTTGAGCGCCGTGCGCAGGAAGGTCATGGTGGCGACGCCCGGCACTTCCACCGGATACTGGAAGGCGAGGAACACGCCCTTGGCGGCGCGCTCGTCCGGCGACAATTCGAGAATGCTCTGCCCGTCAAGCAGCACGTCGCCTTCGGTGACCTTGTAGTCGGCCTTGCCGGCGAGCACGTAAGCGAGCGTCGACTTGCCGGAGCCGTTCGGCCCCATGATGGCCGCGACCTGGCCTTTCTCGATCGTCAGCGACAGGCCGTTGAGAATTTTCTTGCCGTCGACTTCGACGTGCAGATTTTTGATTTCAAGCATCGACATTGTTCAGTCCACTCATTCTTTCGCCGCTCGTCCCCGCGAAAGCGGGGACCCAGTTCTTGTCCCCGGATTCCCGCTTACGCGAGAATGAGCGGACCAATTGCGCGTCATTTATCCAACCGAACCTTCCAGCGAGATCGAGATCAGCTTCTGCGCCTCGACCGCGAATTCCATCGGCAACTGCTGCAGCACGTCCTTGACGAAGCCGTTGACCACGAGCGCGGTCGCCTCTTCCGCCGACATGCCGCGCTGCTGGCAATAGAACAGCATGTCCTCGGAGATCTTCGAGGTCGACGCTTCGTGTTCGAACACGGCGGAGGAATTCTTCGCCTCGATGTAGGGAACCGTATGCGCGCCGCACTGATTGCCGATCAGCAGCGAGTCGCAGTTGGTGAAGTTGCGCGCGTTGGTCGCCTTGCGGTGCGCGGTGACCAGGCCGCGATAGGTGTTGTTCGACTTGCCGGCGGAGATGCCCTTGGAGATGATCCGGCTGGTCGTGTTCTTGCCGAGATGGATCATCTTGGTGCCGGAATCGACCTGCTGGTGGCCGTTCGAGATGGCGATCGAATAGAACTCGCCGCGCGAGTTATCGCCGCGCAGGATGCAGCTCGGATATTTCCAGGTGATGGCCGAACCGGTCTCGACCTGCGTCCACGAGATCTTCGAACGCGCGCCGCGGCAGTCGCCGCGCTTGGTGACGAAGTTGAAGATACCGCCCTTGCCGTCGGCATCGCCCGGATACCAGTTCTGCACCGTCGAATATTTGATCTCGGCGTCGTCGTGCGTGACCAGCTCGACCACGGCGGCGTGCAGTTGGTTCTCGTCGCGCATCGGCGCGGTGCAGCCTTCGAGGTAGCTGACATAGGCGCCCTTGTCGGCGATGATCAGCGTACGCTCGAACTGGCCGGTGTTCGCCTCGTTGATGCGGAAATAGGTCGACAGCTCCATCGGGCAGCGCACGCCCGGCGGCACGTAGACGAATGAGCCGTCGGAGAACACTGCCGAGTTCAGCGTGGCGTAGAAGTTGTCGGTGATCGGCACCACGGAGCCGAGATATTTCTTCACCAGTTCGGGATGCTCGCGGATCGCCTCCGACATCGGCATGAAGATCACGCCGGCCTTCTTCAGCTCCGCCTTGAAGGTGGTGGCGACCGACACGGAATCAAACACCGCGTCGACCGCCACGCGGCCGGAACGGAATTCGCCGCCGGTCGACTCCTCGTCGAGCGTCGACGGCTCGCTTTGCTTGCGCACGCCGGCAAGCAGCTCCTGCTCCTTGAGCGGGATGCCGAGCTTCTCGTAGGTGCGCAGGATTTCCGGATCGACCTCGTCCAGCGACTTCGGTCCGATCTTCTGCTTCGGCGCCGAATAGTAGTAGGCGTCCTGAAAATCGATCTTCGGATAGGAGACGCGCGCCCAGGTCGGCTCGCGCATGGTCAGCCAGCGGCGAAAGGCGTCGAGCCGCCAGGCCAGCATCCACTCCGGCTCGTTCTTCTTGGCCGAGATGTAGCGAACGGTGTCTTCGGAAAGGCCCTTGGGGGCCTTCTCGGATTCGATGTCGGTGACGAACCCGTATTTGTATTGGTCAACGTCGATCAGGCGGACCTTCTCGACGGTCTCTTGTACGGCCGGCATGCTTCCCTCCGCTCACGGTTTCAAGGACCGCGGGTTGGATTTGTCGGTTATGGTCGGTTCGCGTGTCTGTTGCGATCGTTCCTGGTGAAAGGCCGATCAGGCGGCCAAGCCTGACGTAGGTAAGCCTGATTTGGGCAAGCCTGAACTCAGGCCCGGATTCTCATAGTTCTTAAGTAAGCTCGAAACCGCTTTAGTCAAAGCATTCAGCAGTTTCTCAACGTCTTCCTCCGTCGTCGCATAGCCGGTGCTAATGCGCAGCGCGGCGCGCGCGAGGCTAAGTTCCACGCCCATCGCTGCGAGCACGTGCGACGCCTGTACCTTGCCGGACGAGCAGGCGGACCCGGACGACAGGGCTATGCCATTGAGATCGAAGGCAATCAGTGCGGTTTCCGCCTTCAGGCCGGGAACCGCGAATAGCGTGGTACTGGGCAGCCTTTCGACTCTGTCACCGAAGATCACCGCCTGCGCGCACCTCTCCCGGACGCCGGCCTCGATGCGCTGACGCAGAGCGGCCATGTGCGCCGTCTCGCTGCGCCAGTTCCCCGCCACCGCCGCGCAGGCCGCGCCGAAGCCCGCAATGGCGGCCACATTTTCGGTTCCTGCCCGCAACCCACGCTCCTGCCCGCCGCCGCGGATCAGCGGCTGCAGGCGGATGTCGCTACCGCGGATCAGGGCTCCAGCACCCTGCGGTCCGCCGAGCTTATGGGCAGAGAGACTCACCAGGTCGGCCCCGAGTTCCTCGAGGCGACAATCGATGCGTCCGGGCCCCTGCACCGCATCGACATGCAGCAAACCACCCGCCGCATGAACAATGTCGGCAATCTGCCGGATCGGCTGAATGACGCCCGTCTCGTTGTTGGCGAGCATGACGGAAACCAGCGGGCGCTCGGCTCCAGCCAGGGCGCGCGCCAAACCGTCCAGATCGACGACTCCGTCGCTATCGACGGCGAGTTCCGCAATGTTTCCCCTGAAACAGCCGCCGCAACGCACCGACGGGTGCTCGACCGCCGAGACGAACAGCCGCTGGCCGTCGAAAATCGGCTGCAGCGCCAGCATGTTGGCCTCGGTGGCGCCCGAGGTGAAGGTCACATGGCGCGGCTCAGCCCCGACCAAGGTGGCCACCTGCGCCCGGGCATCCTCGATCAGCCGCCGAGCCGCCCGCCCCTCGGCGTGCACGGACGAGGCATTGCCGGCAAGCTCCATGGCCGCGAGCATGGCGGCGCGCGCTTCCGCCCGCAGTGGCGCGGTCGCATTCCAGTCGAAATAGGCGCGCTCAGCCATTACCTGCCTTGTAACTCCCGCTTTCGGCGCTAAATGCTGCTCTTCCACCCCTACCCCGCGCAAAAAGCTTGCTTTTTGCCCCCGGGGTCGTGGTAGAAGCCCGCACTCACGGCGCAACTTATAGCTCCTGTTGCGGCTGTGACCAGTGGAATTCCAATAATTAGAATAATTCTAAACTAGGCGCCGAACCGTCGAAGGTCAGGCGTGGAGCTAAATCGAGATCGCGGCCCTTAAGGCGCGGTCGACAGCCCGGTTCGAGGTCGTACAGCAATGCCAGAAGTCATCTTCACCGGTCCGGCAGGTCGGATCGAAGGCCGTTACCATCCTGCACGGCAGAAGAACGCCCCGATCGCGATCGTGCTGCACCCGCACCCGCAGTTCGGCGGGACGATGAACCATCAGATCATCTACCAGCTCTACTACGCCTTCGTGCACCGCGGCTTCTCGGCGCTGCGCTTCAACTTCCGCGGCGTCGGCCGCAGCCAGGGCTCGTTCGACCACGGTCAGGGCGAATTGTCGGACGCCGCCGCAGCCCTCGACTGGGCGCAGACGATCAATCCGGAGGCGAAAAGCTGCTGGATCGCCGGCTTCTCCTTCGGCGCCTGGATCGGCATGCAGTTGCTGATGCGCCGCCCGGAAATCGAAGGCTTCATCTCGATCTGCCCGCCGGCGAACCTCTATGACTTCTCGTTCCTGGCGCCCTGCCCCTCGTCCGGCCTGATCATCCATGGCGACAAGGACGCGGTGGTGCCGGCCAAGGACGTCACCACGCTGGTCGACAAGCTGAAGACGCAGAAGGGCATCATCATCGAGCAGAAGATGGTGCAAGGCGCCAACCACTTCTTCGACGGCAAGGTCGAGCCGCTGCTCACCTCGATCGCCGCCTATCTCGACAAGCGGCTCAACACGCAGCGCAAGCCGAGCGCGGCCTGACAACCCTTATAGGGCCCGTACACGCCTAAGCTA
>Ga0265314_10001894_pt1 | contig 22423 bp, 20 predicted proteins | sample 4126metaG_FD_203106 | JGI IMG/M metagenome (GOLD analysis project Ga0265314, IMG submission 203106) | Rhizosphere microbial communities from Carex aquatilis grown in University of Washington, Seatle, WA, United States - 4-1-26 metaG | ecosystem: Host-associated > Plants > Roots > Rhizosphere >... | reverse complement strand
AGAGCACCTTGGTGAAGATGGTGAGCTTATGGTACGGGTCGAACCGGCCGGCACTGAGGGGGCGAGAGGCGGCCATGCCACCGACAAAGGCGGCAAGGGTCAAAAGGGCAGGGACGAGCAGGCCGGAAAAACGACTGCGTTTCATGGCCGCGTATTATGGCATGCCCGCGGGGGCAGCTACTGGCTACTTGTAGTCCAGCACCACGACTTCGGCTGAAGGCTTGTAGCGCAGGCCGGTGATCGCGATGCGGTTGGATTTCTCGCGCCGAACGTTGGGGCGACCAGCCACGAAGGCATCGACAGGCGCCAGCTCCTTGATGGTCACGGCGTCGGTTTTGAAGTGCATGGGGATCACGATCAGGCGCGGCCGGATCTGATCCACGACGTGCGTGGCTTCCTGGGCGTCGATGGTGGTCGCTCCGCCGACGGGCACCAGGACGACGTCGACCGAGCCGATGGCCGAGATCTGCTGGTCGGTCAGCGGATGTCCGAGGTCGCCAAGATGGGCAATGCGCACGCCGCCGGTCTCGAAGATGAACACCGTGCTCAGCCCGTTGTCGGCGCCGTGCTTGGTGTCGTGGTACACGCCGACCGAGCGTACCGAGATGTCCTTGACCCTCTCGTCGATTTTCATCCAGCCCTTTTTGTCGGTGGTCAGGCCACGCAGGACGCGCGGCTTGCCCTGCAAGAGCGCCAGGTTGTTGTGGTCGGGATGTTCGTGGCTGATGGTCACGGCGTCGGCGTGCAGATCCGCGGGCGGCAGGTAACCGATATTGGTCGGGATGGGATCCATCAGAATGCGCGCACCGCTGGCGCTTTCGAGCAAGAAGCAGGACTGGCCGTACCAGGTCAAGTAGGCCACCGGTCGCGACGCTGCGTGGGCCGGCTGAAAGCCAGCGGGAGCGAGCAGCGCGGTCGCGAGCACGGAGAAGGGCAGAAGCCGTCGACGCGTGAGTGACGATGGGCTCTTTCTTAGAAGGCTGGCCATGGGCACAAGTTAGCCGCCAAACTCACGTAGCCGTCAACCTCTGCTCATGGTTTCGTCGCGACAAGAGTGTACGTCGCAGCGAGGCGCTCGGGGCGCTCGCGGAGCTGGTATTACCCACAAGCGTTGGCCACCGTCGCGCCGGGTAGGGGATCGTTTGAGAAACCCTGAACAATCGACAACCTGGCCTTTGCGATTGTCCAGGTAACCGGCGCCGGAACCATCACGGTGACGGCCACGTCTCCGGGCCTGACCGCCGCGAAGCGACCAAGCGACATCCCGACGATACCTCGGGCCGGAAAAGGTTCGAAGAGTCGAGTCGTCGAAGAGTTCCGTCCTCAGCGAACACAACGTACATTGGTCCTCTCGGTAATGGTGTCGGAGTAAGTGGAGCCGTTGTTGAAGGAGACGAACCACGCGTTGGACGGCGAACCGGCCACCGGAGACGACGTCCAGAACCCTGCACTCGGCGTGGTCGGGAACACCGTCTGGTTGATCGTCGGATTCTCCGTAGTGAGGTCCACGATGGACTGCAACTCCGTGAGCGTGGGCAAGCGCCAACCTGAACCGTCCAGAGTGAGCCCAGCGCAGTAGTTCTTGGCTTCGACCCACGTACAGTACGGATCATTTGCACAGCTTGGGCGTGGACCTGCCCCATCCCGCTGCCAAACCAACCCCGTGCTCGTGTCAGCTACGGTGAGTCCATCTGCGCTGACAACATAGTGACCCACGGTGGTTCCGCCGCCTGTGCCAGTCATGCCGCCAGTGCCAACCACGCCACCTGCGCCGAGCACACCGCCTGTACCGACCACCACGCCGCCACTGCCGCCCTGGGAGGTGGCTCTGCCAGCACCTGGACCACCCGCTTGGCTCGAACCAGACAGCCTGAGCGGCGTCTGCCCGCATGACGTTGCGAGAGCGAGCCGTGCGGTTCCCCCCACCATCATCGCCAGCGAGTTCGGCGCGCCCGTGACCAAGCTGTTCCACAAGCCGCGCACGAAGCAGGCTGGGCCTGGGCGACCGATGGGGCGGGACAAGACCGGCGGGAAGAAGGCCCAGTAAGCTAAGACCCTGCAGAAACCGGCGGTGCCCACGAACCTGGGAAACGCGTACTGGGTAGGGGGGGGTACCCTGCCCAGCCAAGTCGCAGCCACGACGGTCACCGACCCCTATCGACGCATGATTTCTTCGACATGATGTCGCGCAATCCGGTGCGTCTACGTGCGCTGGCCCACGGTCTTGCACTACGCCGCTTGCGTACCACGTGCGCTCATGGTCCCATTTCCTGTGGTCTGCATGCGTTTCCGCAGGACTCTCGCGAAAGAGACGGAGATGAATCGCCTAAGCCTTGCTCATCCCTTTGGTTCTGGCGTGCTCTTCTTCGTCGTTGAAGTTGCGTGCGCCCGACGGCGGTTCAATGGGAGCGGGTGGCGCTGGCGGCAGCGTGGTGGTCCCTCCCGCAAGCGGTGGCTCACCTGGGACCGGTGGCGCTGGCGTCAGCAACCCTGGAAATGTCGCCGGTGCTGGTGGAGTCGGCGGCTCTCCAGCGATGGGCGGCATGCCAGGCGCAGGTAGCTCGCCTTCGGCATCCGGCGGTTCCACATACGCCACCGACATCAATGTTTGTTCGAGTGACGCCGACTGCACGATGTGCACCTGGGGTACGGACCCCACGGATTCGAGCCAGTGCACTGGCTCGTACTGCTGCGGTGGATGGGTAACGACTACAGCTAGGTGCGAAGCAAACCAAGCTGCGTGGACAGCCTACTGCCCCGACCAGTTTCCAAACGAGGGTGAGTGCGCATGCCCGGCGACGGGGTGCCCAGGTCAGGCCGTTGCCGCTATTGCCTGCGTTGGTGGTCAATGCGGTCTTTCGTGTTCGGCTGCAGGTGGATCTCACGGTGGAAGTCTCGGTGGGGCTCCCGGCGGAGAAGGCGGCAGTGGTGTCGGTGGCCTCCTAACCGCAGCCGGCGGAGGAGCCAGCGGTGGAACTATCACAGGAATGGGTGGTGGAGGGAATAGCGGCGGAACAGCCCTGCATGATGCGGCCACCGCTGGGTGCAACTACAACGGTGGCTCCTATGCATTGGGAGCCACATTTCTCACCACAAACGGATGCCACCATTGCACCTGCGGGATCTCTGGCATCACCTGCGATACGCAAGGTGTGGCGGTTTCGTGCGGTGTGGGTTGCTACCAATGCATAGGCGCTTCCAATTACGGCTACCATGAATCTGGCACTACTTTTCCCGCGGGCGATGGTTGCAACACTTGCACCTGTCTCAACGCCGCGTGTGGCTGCACGCACGATGTCTGTTTGGGAGGCGACGCTGGTGATGTTGGCGGAACAATTGGGGTTTCGATTGACGCTGGAACTGCTGACACCGTCTCGACAACCGAAGCATCCGTCTCCATGATCGACGTTCCTCTGAAACATGGCATCTAAAAGCGCGGCACCACGGTAGAAGAGCAGTGTGTGTAACTCTCATTCTGACAGATCTCCTCGGCCTACCGGGTGAAGGCAGGCAGCTTGAGCGCGCGCAGGAGCACCAGAAGGGCGTCGAGCGGACGCGACGAGTCCCTCCCGGCATTGGGGATGTAGTAGACGGATGAGGCGCGGTGCCATCGAATGGACGTTCATCGACTGGAACGAGATGCGGGCTTGAACCTCCTGAGCCTAGTCGGTACAAGCGCCATTTTTCCTTCACCGAAGCGCACCCGCAAATGTTCGATAAAAGCAGAATCTGTCAACTACGGCGCACCGCGCACTGCCGGCGTTCATCTACCCGGCCATCGTTTCGGATCTTCGTCGCGCCATCCATCGTGTCCCAGCCATACTGCCCCCTGCGAGGCGCGTGCGCGAGATGGCCAGGACCGGATGCTTACCCAGCGACCACAGCCGATGCATGCGCCCCATCTTGCAGCAGGTACAGGCCATCACATCGATGCCGGTCTGCTCCAGAAAGCGTTTCCACCACGGCGTTGGTTCGGTGGTCTCGGTCTCAGACGCTGTTGGCGCGGTAGCGGGCTCGGGCCATTCTCCTGCGGATCTTGATGGCCATCTACAACCGTCACCTCGCCTTTTGACAGCTACCCCTTCATCGACACGAATTCGGCGAGTTTTTGTGGCAATTCGTTGAGAGCCAAGCTGACCGCAAAACCCAACGCGAAGGCCTGGGCATAATCGAAGGGGTTAGCGCCGAAAACCGCCTTAGATGAGTGATATCGCCAGAAATAGAGAAGTCCGGCGATGAGAAGCGAAAGCGCAAAGCGGGCATTGAAGAATGTGTCTTCAAGCTGGCGCGCCAACGAAATCGGTGATGGTGAAATCCTGAGTTGTCGCAAGTCGCCCCGGCCAAAAATCTTGCCCACTGGCTGGGCTACGTCCTGCTGAAAGGAATCCGCAACGATAATCGTCACTGCATAAGTCTTTGAATTGCTGTACACATGCGTCACCGATCTCCTCTTGCGCAAGTCTTCGCCAGACATACGCACTAGCGTGCCGTCTCCGAAATGGACAGTCACCTTGTCGCCTTCGCCCCAATCCGGCCCCAGGTTGAGAAATTTGAACTCAATCTTTCGCTCGGCATTTCGCTCGTCAACAGGTGTTGCGACCTCGATTCGCACTGGCCTCACGAAATGGGTCATGGTTGCCAGGGCCTCCGGGGTCAAACTGGAGGCAAGGTCTGCGGCGAGCTCCTGCTTCGTGGCATCCGGAAGAACCCATGTATTCCACAGAGCGCTGGCTATCTCATTGGACACCCCATACGCGGTCGAGGACAGTTTGTTCATGATGTCGAGACAATCCTGAGGCATCTTGTCTACGACATCGGGTGTTGCATGCGTGCTCTTGTTTAGAGCCGAGAGCTCGCCTTGCCATCTCTGTAGGTTGGGGTCGCCGTCGAGCGCGCGCATCGTCTGCTGCGCGGCCTCCATGTCGACCAGTATATCGTCGCGCATCTTCAAACAGAATGGGGCGACCTGCTTGAGGATGGCAGACCTCGCACGATCGGAACTGTAGGCTGCCCATAGGGCAAACAGCTGGTGCGTGTGCTCGCTTACTGCGTCAAGATGGTTGGACTGAATGGCCGCTTCGATCGAATCGATTTGCGAAAGCATCGCGGGCGGATTGGCGTCGGGAAGCGTCGCGAGGCGCGCGCGCCAGGCCGCCGCCACACGCCGCATCCAGAGCGTCTTTTCTACAGGGTCAATCTTGCCATCAGGGCCGCGCCGGAGCGTTGCGCCTTCGTCAATGACCGCCTGAACGCTTTCGATCGAATCTTCTCGTTCTTCTCGAGCGCGCGACACTTCCGTTGCGGCCTTCACGGCTTCGCTAGCAGCACGTAACAAGGCGGTTCGGGTCTCCTGAATATGGAGAGAAACAGCCCGCCGAGATTCCCAATGAAGGGGTTCGGAGAGCGAGGCCGCCAAATCATCGAGCGATTTAAGAATCGTCGTCCGCCGTTCCACGGCGATTTCAGCGCTATCCAGCCACTGGTGCATTCTTTGGACTGACACAATATCGTTTGCATGCAGTTGTACGAAGCCCTTGACCGATCTGGCTGCCGTCTTCACGCTCTCGGCGGCGAGTTGCAACCATCCCCGTACGGCGACAGCCTTCGTTGCGGCGTCTTGCTCACGCCCGGAAGCATATAGCAGTTGCAGATTGTTGATCTGGTCGTCAATCTCGCCTGTGTAGTAGGCAATTGGTGGTCGCAACAGCCGTTCAGCCGCCCATGTGTCGAAGGCACTGAGCCGTTGATTCAGCGAAACGCCTCGAGGAACAGGAGAGAAGTACGCACTCGACAGATAAGTGAAGCTGCTCTTGAGATTCTTCCATTGCTCGGTGAGCTCGGACAGCTCTTCGCTTCTGGGAGCATGAGAGGACAGCGATTTGCGCAGATCGAGGGTGAGGTCCGTCGCCATTCTGAGGTGTTCGTCGGCATCGGCGCCGCGACGATCAACAAAGGACAGCTCTCGACGCCTTCGCAGATGTGCAATAGCGGCGTCGAATTCTCGGTCGATTTCATCGATCTGGGCGGCTCGGCTCTGGGCCGGCTGAACTTGCTGAAAGAATTCGTGGGCGCGCTGGCGGTCGAGGAGCGCGCGACGCAGTGCTCCTTTGACGCCACTTTCGCCATCGAGCAAATTGATCAGCGCAACGATGAACAGTCCAACGAGCATGCAGGCAAAGCCCCAAGTCCAGCGTGCGGCCACGCGGTACTCGACACGAACCGCTAGCGAGGGATCGTCCTTGTGTTCGGCTCGCAATGTCGTCAAGTAGATTCCAGGTTTGGCCGGAACGGAACCGGAAATAGTCACAGCAACGCTCTCACCAGCCGCCAAAGCCGCAGGCGCCGGCTCGGCGGAAAGGTCGGATTCCGCTCGCGCGCCGGTGTCCGACCGCCGCAGGGGATCGATGGCCAGGCGTGCGACTTCTAGGGTAGTTGCACCGGCATTGACGAGAGAAACTTGCGTCGCCGGCGTAGCAAGTTTTGCGTTCCTCCCCGCCAATGGGCCGCGAGCCGACGCGACGTGGATGGTGACGATTTCTGGTCCCACAAGCAGTGCGCGATTCGACAGCCTCTCTCCGTTGTCCCCCATGAGAAACGCTCCTTGAGACCTTTGCCAGCTACTTTGCCTTCAGCCGCGGACGGCGACAAGCTCTATATTATTTATCAAGTCGAGCGCGCCGAGGGAGGCCATGGAGACAGCGAAGATCAGGATCGGCGCGTTCGAAAGGATGCCCAGGGCGGGCCCAGCAGAAGAAGATCGACAAGGCGATTGGAACGTGAGCAATACCGGGGCATGGATCAGATGCCCTGGCTGTTCGAGGACTCGCAGCGCGCTGACAGTGGTGACGAGAAAAGCAAGGTCGTCTTGGGCAAACCGAGAATTGAGGAGCCGCAGCGGGCGCAGGGCGTTCAGCGTCGGAGAAATCATGGAGGAATTGGCGGTGCGGGCGAGGTCGACCACGCTGACCCGCCCAGCCCCGAATGGTGACCGAGCAGCCACCAACCTGCGGCCTCCAGCCTATCCGCCAGAAGCGTCGCCCAGTGTTCCTGTATCGTTCGATAAAGCAAATTCGTTTCGGGACAATGGCGCTCGTACGCACCCGCGGGCGGGTGGGTCCGACAGCTTGCTGCTAGTTGCGTGGAAAGCACCAGCAGAGGTTCTCGGCAACGAGGCGATACTGGTTGCTACCAGAAGCGGGAGGGGCTCCTCTCGAAGCGCGGCGCGATGTTCGCCGGCCGGCGCGCCCTACGGTTTGCAAGCGCATGTTGGATGAACGCGCCACCCGTGGCAAAACAGCGCCAATGTCCACTCCTCAAGTCATCACCACACCCGCGGCCATGAGCGCCTGGTCCGAGGCGGCGCGGGCGCGTGGCGAGCGCATTGCCTTGGTGCCCACCATGGGCGCCTTGCACGCGGGCCACGTTTCGCTGTTGACGGCCGCGCGCAAGGTCGCCGAGCGCGTGGTGCTGTCCATCTTCGTCAACCCCACGCAATTCGGGCCCAAGGAAGATCTGGCGCGCTATCCGCGCGACCTTGAGGGCGATCTGGCCAAGGCGGCTGGCGCCGGCACCGACGTGGCCTTCGTGCCTGAGGCCAAGAACATGTACCCGCCCGGCGCCCAGACCTTCATTGATGTTCGCGAGGTTTCACAGGGCTTGTGCGGCGAGCGCCGGCCCGGGCACTTCATCGGCGTGGCCACCGTGGTGTGCAAGTTCTTCAATATCGTTCGGCCACACCTGGCCATCTTCGGCGAGAAGGACTTTCAACAACTCGCGGTGATCCGCCGAATGGTCGTGGATTTGAACATGCCCGTCGACATCGTCGGCGAGCCCACCGTGCGCGAGCCCGACGGCTTGGCCATGTCGTCGCGCAACGCCTACCTTTCGCCGCGTGATCGAACGCGTGCGCTGGCCCTTTCGCAAGGGCTGGCGGCGGCGCGTGCACGTTTTGCCGACGGCGAGCGAGGCGCGGGCGCGTTGGCGGCGGTCGCACTCGACACCATCAAGGATCGCGTGGATCGCGTCGACTACGTCGAGATTCGAGACGCTGATTCGCTTCGCCCGATCGAGCGTCTGGATCGCCCCGCGGTGGTCCTGGTCGCCGCCTACGTTGGCGCGACGAGACTTATCGACAATATGCGTCTTCCGTGAAAATCAACCGACCTTAGGTTGACTTGCCCAAGTTCGTGCATAGATTGGCGGCCTACCATTGGCAGTCACAAAACGAGACTGCTAACCAAGACCCAAACGGAGGCAAGATTCGATGAAAGTTCGCCCACTTCATGATCGCATTCTGGTTCGCCGCGTCGCCGAGGAAGAGAAGACGAAGGGCGGCATCATCATTCCCGACACCGCCAAGGAGAAGCCCGCCGAGGGCGAAGTCATCGCGGTGGGCGGCGGCAAGCCCAACGACAAGGGCACTGTGCGCGCCCTGGAAGTGAAGAAGGGCGACCGCGTCCTCTTCGGCAAGTACAGCGGCAACGAGATCAAGATCGACGGCATCGAGCACATCATCCTGCGCGAGGAAGAAGTGCTGGGCGTGCTGGACAACAAGTAACCATTCACCTGACGAAAGACATCAAGGAGACCCACTATGGCTGCCAAGGACATTCATTTTAGCGAGCACGGCCGATCCGAGATCCTCATCGGCGTGAACACTCTTGCCGACGCGGTGAAGGCCACCCTCGGCCCGCGCGGACGCAACGTCGTCATCGAGAAGTCGTGGGGCGCGCCCACGGTGACCAAAGACGGCGTGACCGTCGCCAAGGAAATCGAGCTGGAAGACAAGTTCCAGAACCTCGGAGCGCAGATGGTGCGCGAGGTTGCCTCGAAGACGTCGGACGTTGCCGGCGACGGCACCACCACCGCCACCGTGCTGGCGCAGGCCATCTACCGCGAGGGTGCGAAGATGGTGGCCGCGGGTCACAGCCCGATGGAGCTCAAGCGCGGCATCGACCTCGCGGTCGGCAAGATCGTCGAGGCGCTCAAGAAGCAGTCCAAGGCGACCAAGGGCCAGAAGGACATTGCCCAGGTCGGCACCATCAGCGCCAACGGCGACGAGTACATCGGCAAGCTGATCGCCGAGGCCATGGAGAAGGTGGGCAAGGAAGGCGTCATCACCATCGAGGAAGCCAAGGCCATGGAGACCACGCTCGACGTGGTCGAGGGCATGCAGTTCGACCGCGGCTATCTGTCGCCCTACTTCGTGACCGACGCCGAGCGCATGGAAGTGAAGCTCGACGATCCCTTCATCCTCATCTACGAAAAGAAGCTGTCCAACATGAAGGACTTGCTCCCGGTCTTGGAGCAGGTCGCGCGTGGTGGCAAGCCGCTGCTCATCGTCGCAGAAGATGTCGAGGGCGAGGCGCTCGCGACCCTGGTCGTGAACAAGCTGCGTGGCACCTTGCACGTGTGCGCGGTCAAGGCGCCCGGTTTCGGCGATCGCCGCAAGGAGATGCTCAAGGATTTGGCCACCCTCACCGGCGGCCAGGCCATCACCGAAGATCTCGGCCTCAAGCTGGAAAACATCACGCTCAAGGATCTCGGCCGCGCCAAGACCGTCACCATCGACAAGGATAACACCACCGTCGTCGACGGCGCAGGCAAGAAGGCCGACATCGAAGCGCGTGTGAAGCAGATCCGCGCTCAGATCGAGGACACCAAGTCCGACTACGACCGCGAGAAGCTGCAAGAGCGGCTGGCCAAGCTGGTCGGCGGGGTGGCCGTCATCAAGGTCGGCGCCTACACCGAGACCGAGATGAAAGAGAAGAAGGCACGCGTCGAGGACGCCCTGCACGCGACCCGCGCGGCCGTGGAAGAGGGCATCGTTCCCGGCGGTGGCGTGGCGCTCATCCGCGCCGTCAGCTCGCTGGAGAAGATCGAGGGCCTGTCCGAGGAGCAGGCCGTGGGCGTGGCCATCATCAAGCGCGCTTGCGAAGAGCCCTGCCGTCAGATCGCCATCAACGCTGGCAAGGAAGGCTCGATCATCGTCCAGGGCGTGCGCGAGGGCAAGGGTGGCTACGGCTACAACGCCCAGACCGACACCTTCGAAGATCTCTTCGAGTCCGGCGTCATCGACCCAACCAAGGTCGTGCGCTCGGCCCTGCAGAACGCAGCCTCCGTCGCCTCGCTGCTCATCACCACCGAGGCCATGATCGTCGAGCGTCCCAAAGAGGACAAGCCGGCCGGTGGTCACGGTGGCGGCGGCGGCATGGGCGGCATGGGCGGCATGGGCGGCATGATGTAGTAGCCACCGTTCCCGACAGAACGAACAAGCCCGTCGTTTTCCGGTTCTCAAACCGGCCAGCGGCGGGCTTTTTCTTTACCAGTCCGCTTCGACCGTGCCGCCGGTGAACTGCATGCTTTTCGCTGTGTACTGATGGACCTCGAAGGCGTTGCCGTCGGGATCCTTGAGCCAGATCTGCCAAGTGTCGTCGCAGCCGAGTTTCTTGTCTGCGCATGCGATGCCGCGCGCTCGCAAGTCGGCCACCAAGCGGTCGAGATCCTCGGTCTCCAGGCAAAAGTGAACCAGGCCAGTATTCACTGGGGTTTCCAGCCTCGGATCCTCGAAAATTTCGACAAAACTCGATTCGGCGAGCCTAAGGTAGACCCCGAAAAGCCCGCCTTTGCGCGTGAAGCGAAACACCGGTTCGAGTCCAAGCCGCGTGTAGAAGTCCAACGACTGCTGCAGATTGCGAACATTCAGACAGACGTGCGCGATGCGTTTGAACATGAGGGCCTCGATGGCTTCCACACTACCATGCAGTCACTGGCGCCCAGGGAAGTGTGGGGATAATCTCGGCTCCTCATGACGGAACGACTTGATTGCGCGGTCATCGGTGGCGGAGTGGTGGGGCTTGCCATCGCGCGCAAGCTCGCGCTGCCCGGCCGCCAGGTCGTGCTCTTCGAGGCCGAGCGGGCCACGGGTATGCACACCAGCTCGCGCAATTCCGAGGTCATGCATGCGGGGATCTACTACCCGACGGGATCGCTCAAGGCGCGCCTGTGCGTCGAGGGGCGGAGGTTGCTCGAAGGCTACTGCCAAAGCCACGGCATCACCTGGCGGCGCATCGGTAAGATCATCGTCGCGGCCAGCGAGGCGGAGATCACCAAGCTCGAGCACTATAAGACCCAGGGCTACATCAACGGCGTCGAGGATCTGACGTGGCTCGAACGCGAGCAGGTACGCGCGCTGGAACCGTCGGTGGTCTGCGTGCGCGCCTTGGCCTCGCCGTCCACCGGGCTTGTCGACAGCCACGGCCTGATGCGCGCGCTGGCCAATGACGTGCGCGATGCTGGCGGCGACATCGTGCTCGGCAGCCCAGTGGCTGGCGGCGAAGTCACGGGCGACGGAATCGATCTCGACATCGGTGGTGGCGATCCGGGCCGCTTCCGCTTTCGCACGGTGGTGAATGCCGGAGGATTCTTCGCGCCGGCCGTTGCCCATTCGCTGCGCGGCCTCCCTGCCAAGTTCGTTCCCGTGCCGTATTTCGCACGCGGGCACTATTTCACCGTGTCCGGTGTTTCGCCGTTCAAGCGACTGGTCTACCCACTTCCTGGGGCAGACGGACTCGGCATTCACGTCGCCTTGGATCTCGCCGGCAATCTGCGCTTCGGTCCTGACGTGACCTGGGTCGACAAGGTCGACTATGCCTTCGACGAAAGCCGCGCCGATGCATTCTACCGAGCCATTCGCCGCTACTATCCTGGCCTGGCCGACGGCGCGCTTGTGCCGGGATTCGTGGGTGTGCGGCCCAAGCTCGGGCCCGCCGGATCTGGTTTCGTCGATTTCGTGTTGCAAGGTCGCGAGGTACACGGCGTGCCAGGTCTTCTTAACCTTTTCGGCATCGACTCGCCTGGCCTCACCTCGTGTCTGGCCATCGCCGAGGAAGTGGCGCGCCGCCTGGGATAGCGCCAGCGGATGGCGACCTTTCACAGCGGGCCGCCGATCTCGAAATGTGACCCAAGGACGGGCGTTGTGTTGCCGCCGTGACGTACTATGCGGAAGTTGGCCCGGATTCGGACTCGCGCTCAGCATCGAGGTGTGCCTGGACATTCGGCTTGAAGAACTGCTGGGCGAGCAGCGTTGGCACGAAGGCGCTGAGGATGACGACGGTAACGAGCACGGTGTACTGGCTGCGGTTGATCACACCATGGGTGAGGCCGAAGAGCGCGGAGATGGTGCCAAAAGTGAGGCCAGTGCTCATGAGCAGGGTGGTGTACGTTGCCTCGCGCGTGGGCATGCGGAAGGCGGCGGCAAGAGGTCGCACGCCGATGAACTTGGTGGCGAGCTTCACTCCAAGTAGTAGAGCAATGAGACCCGCACCGCCCACGACGGCGTTCGCCACGACGTAGGTGCCGGCGCGGATGAAGTAGAACGGGGTCAGCACGGTGAATGCGATCGAGCGCAACCGGGCCACCATGGGCCGCTGGCGTAAGAAGGTTCCCGCCAGCACCATGCCGACAAGATACGCGGGAAGGATCGGCTCGCTGCCGCCCGCATCCGCGACGCCCCCGAGAAAGAACATGATCAGGAGCACGAACTTCGTCTCGGCCTCGCTGACCCGACCGCCGGTGGCGCGAATCACCCAACGTACCAGGCGAGGTGCGAGCGGCAGGATGATCGCCATGGTCAGCACGAACAGAATCAAGTACCAATTATAATGGACGAAGAGGACGCCGAGAGCGAGCACGGTGCCGAAGTCCGTCACGAAACACGCCGCGAGAATGATCTTGCCCAAGGTGGTCTCGTTGAGGCCGGACTCGACCATCACCGCGTAGACCACTGCGACGGATGTCGTCGACAGGGCAATGCCCGCGATTTCCGCAGCCCGCATGTCCCAGCCCACTACCCAGCGGGCAAAAGCCATGGCGCCCAGAAATGGCAGCAAGAAGCTGATGAAGCCGATCGAGAGTGTTTGCTTCCAGTGGTTGCGAATGACCGAAGGCTCGATCTCTGCCCCAGCCAAAAAGGTGAGTAGCCCGCTGCCGAACCCAGCCAGAAAGTCGATCCAGACTGTGGTCTTCACGTCGAACAGGTTTCCCGCCACGATGCCAACTACGATCTCGACCAGCGCGACGGCGAGACCGGTGCGTCCGGCGATCACCGCCGCGACGAAGGCCAGGCCCATCCAGACGGCGGCGATCGCATAGGGGTTGTTCATGGTTCCTCCGAAGGACTGGTAGAAGCCATCAACCCCCGCTAGCGGAGGTGGTTTGCGTCGGAGAACGCGGGCGGACCTCATCGCCCACTCGGAACAATTGAGACTAGAATAGGCGGCGGGCGGGATTCCGTCAAATGTCCCCGCTCGTGTGCTCACGGCAAAGGAGGCAACCATGGGAAACCCAGAACTTGCGGGAAAGGCAAAGCGGGTTCGCATTTACGTCAGTGAGGGTGATCTTCATGGTCATCAGCCGATCGACGCGGCCCTGGTGGCTTTTCTGCGCAAGGAAGGCGCGGCCGGAGCCACTGTCTTGCGCGCCATCGAAGGGTTCGGCTCCTCGGGCAAGATCCACACCTTGCGCTGGGTCGACCTTGCCGAACGACTTCCCATCGTGATCGAATGGATTGAAAAAGCAGAGCAGGTCGAACGCCTACTTCCGCGCATCAAGGAGATGGTCAAGCGTGGCCTGATCACCGTCGAGGACACCGAGGTCGCACTTTGCTGCGCCTATCCGGTTCGGGACGTGTCGCCTGCGCTGCACGCCGAGGATGTCATGTCTCGCGAGGTTGTCTCCGTTTCCCCGGAGGCATCCCTTCGCGAGGTGGTCAAGCTGATGCTGGGCAAAAGCTACCGCGCCATCCCCGTCGTGGAGTCGGGGGTGCCGGTCGGGATGATCACCAACTCGGATCTGCTCAGGCGCGGTGGCCTCACCATGCGGGTGGAGTTGCTCTCTGCCCTCGACACCCCGGAACTGCACGCCGAACTCGAACGGCTGGCACATGGAGCGAAGACCGCGTCGGACGCGATGACACCCGGGCCGGTCACGGTGCAGGCATCAACTCCACTTACCCAGGTCGCCGAGATCATGTCGTATCGGCGCTTCAAGCGTCTGCCGGTGGTGGACGAGCACGGCGCTCTGGTCGGGATGGTGAGCAGGCTCGATGTTCTTCGCACGGCAGCGCGGACCTTTGTGCAGCAGGAGAGCGAGCCGCGTGAAATCGGACTGGCCGCGGATGTTCCAGTTGCCCGCGCCATGCGCACGGACGTCCCGACGGTGTTTCCAGATACGCACTTGCCCGAGGTTCTGCAGGCCGTGACGTCGACGCGGCTCAATCGCTGCCTGGTCGTGGATCATGAACGGCGCGTGCTCGGCAAGATCACCGACGCCGAGGTGCTTGACCGAGTGACCCCGGCCCTGCGGCCAAGCGCCCTGCGCGCGCTCGTCCATCGCCTGCCGTTCGTTCACGCCAAGCCAGAAGAGTTACAGGCCGAGAAGCACGCCAAGGCGCGAACCGCGGCCGACCTCCTGGTCGAGACGGCCTTGGTCGCCGAAGACGCTCCTTTGCGAGAGGCCATCGCCGCGATGTTGGGCGGCAAACACAAGATCGTCGCCGTGGTCGATGCCGAGAAGCGCCTGGTCGGCATCCTCGACCGGGCCGACCTGCTGCGCGGCTTGGTGTCTTTCTCTGGTTCGGAGAAGTGACTCGAAGGCAAGACCCGCGTTCATCGCGCGCAAAGCGCCCGCCCACATGGGCACTGACCCAAGGTGTGGAAATTCTGTTATGCTGTACGAACAGAGTCGCGTGAGTACCAGCGCGCTTCACGTCTGGGCTGAAGGAGAGCGGCATGAGCGAGAACCTTGGCAAGGCGAGGAATTGGTTGTTCGGCTCCATGGCATGTGCTTGCGCCATCGGCGCGACCGTGCTGTTTGGCGGGTGCGGCGGGGGCAGCTCGGGAGGGCAGCCCGGGACCGTCGTACCCATCCAACCGGGTGAGCCTGGCAATCCCGACGGGGTCTGTCCGATCCCGGCCGATGCCATGCTGGAAGACGTGTCGACCCCAACCACGGTCGTGGGCACTGGCACGGCGGCGAGTTGCACGGCCGATCTTTTTGTCGCCGCGGTAGCGGGCGGTGGAATCATCACCTTCAATTGTGGTCCGGATCCAGTGACCATCACGCTGACCAAGCCGGCCAAGGTGTTCAATGACAAAGGGCCGAAGATCGTCATTGACGGCGGCGGCAAAGTCGTCCTGAGCGGTGGCGGCACCACGCGCATTCTCTACATGAACACCTGCGACTCGGCCCAGGTCTGGACCACCAGTCACTGTGACAATCAGGAATTCCCGCAACTCACGGTGCAGAACCTGACCTTCGCCAACGCCAATTCGAAGAACGAAACCAAATACGACGGCGGTGGCGCCATCTATGCCAGTGGCGGCCGGCTGAAGGTCATGAATTCGCGCTTTATGAACAACGTCTGCGCCGACAGCGGCCCCGACGTGGGCGGCGGCGCCATCCGCGCCTTCGAGCAGTACAACAACCTGCCAGTCTACATCGTCAATAGCACTTTCGGCGGATCCGACGGCATGGGCAACACGTGCTCCAACGGCGGCGGCATCAGCAGTATCGGCGTGTCGTGGACGATTCTGAACAGCCTGTTCAGTTACAACCACGCCATTGGCAACGGCGGCAACCCGGCGAACGCGGGAACCCCAGGCGGAGGCAGCGGCGGGGCCATCTACAACGACGGCAATGGCATGACCCTAAGCCTTTGCGGCACGCGTATCGAATACAACCAGGTGAACGCATTCGGCAGCGCCATCTTCTTCGTCAGCAACGTCGGTCCCGGGAGCATCCAGATTGATAGCTCGGTCATCACCAACAACATCGGTGGCTCCTGGTACACCAGGTACCTGCAAATCTCCAGCGACGACCTGACCACCATCACCGTCACAAACTCGACCATCCAGTAGTGCGCGCGTCCTTGGGCCCTATTTGCGGCGGCGACCCGCGCGCAAGGTGAAGGTTCGCGCCCACGCCGGGCGGCCTGGAAGTGCGTGAATGCGTGCGCGAAATGCCGCGAAACGCGCGGGGTTCATCGCTGGTCCGATGAACGAGATAGAGCGCAGGATGCGTTCGAGGGTGTGGCCGTCCACCGGCGTCTCGTCGTGAAACTGGCGCTTTGGCGCGAACCGGACGCCGGTGATTGCCGAAACCTGGATGAGGTTCTGCTCAAGGTTGCGTGGCCGCCTTGGAACCGCCCCTTCGATGATCTCGACGAGGCTTCGCATGAACGGGGTCTTGCCGAGCTCACAGGTCACGATGGCCAGCGCCCCCTTGGGAGCAAGCACGCGTGCGATCTCCTTGGCGATGAGCTCGGCGTCCAGGAAGTGTAGCGCGTCCGCCACCACCGCGAGATCCAAGCTGGCATCGTCAAGAGGCAACGCCTCGGCCACCGCGTGGATGGCGCGGACCTTGAGCCGACGCTTGCGCGCCTCCGCGCGCAGCCGATCCAGCATCGTTTGCGCCGGTTCGATGGCGATGACGTCGAACCCCCGCTGGGCCAGCGGCAAGGCGACATGCCCGATCCCCGCGCCCAGATCTCCCACGCGCCGACCCGTGGCCAACTCGGCCAGCGCATCGATGAGCCCAAGCGGGTACGCGGGCCGCGCATCGTAGACGTCGGCCATGCGATTGAAAACCCATCGCGTGGGATCATCGAGTCCGACCTTGCGACGACCGAGGCTCACGGCGGCCGTGGTACCACGGCTTGCGTGAGGATCCAAGCTTCCCAATCGGCTACAGACTCACGTGGGTCGAGAACCTGCGCTGCCTTGAGGTTTCCGCCTCGTGCGAATGGTTTGCCCGCCCCGCTTTACGCTAGCCGTCGGCCGAGCCCCGTGTCATCCTTCGCCCATGAGGACGATCAGGCGCTACTCGAACCGCAAACTGTACGATACGCAGGAGAGCCACTACGTCACGCTTGCGCAGATCGCGACGATCATCCGCGCCGGCGAGGAAATCCAGGTCACCAACAAAGACAGCGGCAAGGATCTGACCGCGGCCACCATGGCCCAGATCATCTTCGAGGAGATCAAGCAAGGGCAGGCCTTGCCGGTCCCGGGCCTACGCAAGATCATCGTGTCCGGCTTGCCTGGTTAGTTGAGGGACTCGCAAACCGGATGCCCCCGCGCCATCGCGGGAGCCTCCGTAGGTTAGATACAGGGCCGTTGCTCGCCGAGAGGTTCTGGCCCCAGTTCGGAAGGAGCCTCTACTTGTGCGCGTCTTTGCGGTCCTGGCGCAAGTCGCGGCGGTCTTCCCGAACGTCTCGCCTGTCGCCGCGCAGATCCCCTTGGTCCTTGCCCAGGTCGCGATGATCCTTGTTCAGATCTTTCTGATCTTTGGCGGTGTCGCGCAGGTCGCGCCGCATGTCGGCCGCATCGTGGGACAAGTCTTTGCGATCTTTGCGAAGATCTGCGCGCGTCCCGGCCTCGTTCTTCCGGTCGGCTTTGATGTCGGCCTTGTCGGCTTTCACCGCGGCCTTGTCGCCAGCTTTGCGATCGGCCCTGAGCTGCGCGAGGTCGTGATGAACATCCTTGCGCTCTTCGGCCATGGTCTTCCTGTCCGCGGCGACATCTTTCCTGTCGGCCTTCATTTCCTTCTTGTCCTTTGCGACATCCGCTTTGTCGATCGCCTTATCCTTCTTGTCCTTCGCGATATCGGCCTTGTCCTTGGCCATGTCTTTCTTGTCCTGGGCGATATCCTTCTTGTCTTTCGCGATGTCGGCTTTGTCGGCCTTCCGATCCTTGCCGTTCACGGTGAACTCGGCGGCGCTGGCGGATAGGGCGGGAATTGCGAGGGCGAGAGCAATGGCAACAGCGTGTAGCGTTTTCATGGGGGATCCTTTCTTTCCATCGAGGACTAAGTTTCTCGGTTTCTTCCGCGGTGTCTGACGGCCGCCAATTCCGCGATGTCGACCGTAGGACGGAGCCCGTGCCGGAATGGTTCCCAGGCGCGACGCTTTTTTCGGCGAGCCGCCTCGCCGTCGTGCAAGATCGAACCTTCGTGCTCGGCGCCCCATCCACTCCCTTGATTGTGAGTCTTGTCGTCTTGCTGGCAAGCGCACTTCCGCGCGCGCACGCAGAGGCGCCGCCGAGCGACGCGCTTGACGATGCCCGAGCGCTGATGGCAGCCGGCGACTTCGACCAGGCGGCGCAGAAGGCTCGCGAAGTCATCGCCGTGATGCCCGGCAGAGGAGCCGCTCACCTCGTGCTCGGGCTCGCGTGTTTCCGCGCCGGCCGCTACCAAGAAGCGCTTGCCGCGTTCGCGGCGGCACGGACCAGCGCGACGCCGGCCTCGCCCGGTCCGATTGCCTTCAATGAAGGCTCGACGCTTTTCGCACTCGGGCGCTATGGCGAGGCTCTGAAGTCGTTCGAGCAAGCCGCGCAGATCGCCCCCGATCTCGTCTTTCTCGCAACCGTGAACGCGGCCGAGGCCGCCCTTGCCGCGGGCGACTTCGCGGCGGCCGAGCGGCACGCGACGGCGGCCAAAGCCCTCGCCACGACGCCAGCGCGCCAAGAAGTCATGGGCGATCTCGTCGAACGCGTCGCTCGCGAGGCGATCCAAGCTCGGCTGCGAAGCCGCGAAGAGCGCCGGGAGCAAGCGCGTGCAGCGCTGTCCGCCGATCGCCCGGCCGACGCTGCCGCAGTCTACGAGGAACTGCTTGCCAATCCAAATCCTCCAGCGCTCACGGACAGCGAACGCAACGTGCTCGAGCATGGTTTCGGTCTGGCGCTCGTGCGCCAGAATCGCTTCGACGCTGCCGCTCGGCACTTCGCCCAGGCAGCAGCGTTGGATGCCAGCGACGGGGATTCGCTCTACATGCAAGGAATTGCCAATTTCCGCTCCGGTGCGTGGATCGCGGCACGAACGCTTTTTGAGCAGGCCTTGCGCCGCGACCTCGACGAGGAGACGGCGGTATCCGCGCGCGCCTTTCTCGACCGCCTGTCGTTCGGCGGTCGGCGCGGCGGCGCGGGTGCATCGCTTGGGCTGTCGGGCGGAGCCGGCTACGACAGCAATGTGATTCAAGGTGCGGACGCGCGCCCGGAAACCATCACGGCGGATCAAGTTGGCAGCGCTGGCGCCTTTTTCGCTACCGGCTCTGCCCATGTCGGCTACGAGTGGCTGGTGCGAAAGACTGGTTTCTTGGCCGCCGAGTACGACGTCGATCAATTGGCCTACCCAGACTCCGACCACCAAGACTACAGCTTGCAGGACCACAATCTGCGCCTGCGCGGTGAGTGGTCACCCCTTTCGCTCATGCATGTCGGCCTAATGGGCGGGGAAGAACTGCAGTTCTCCGGGCTAAGCGGATTTCGCGCGTTTCAAGGCATCCTGACCGCCGAACCATCCATCGCGTTCGACGAACTGCCATACACGTCAACCCAACTGCGTCTGCGCCTTCAGAAGAAGGCCGCTCTCGATCACAACTACGACTACTACACCGGCTCGCGGGTTGAGGTCAGGCTTGGCCAGCGCGTGCGCTTTGGTGCCATGCGCGGGGAGCTGGCGTTCCGCCACCGTCGCGAGCGCATCGGCACTCGCGCCGCGACGCTGCTGCAAGTCGGGACCTCGCAGTCGTTCAAGTTCCGCAAACGCAAACCCACCGATCCCGTCGACGAGGCAAGCTATCTGTACGTGGCCCCGTACTCGTACGACGCAAACGCCGCGCTGGCAAGTCTGGACGTGACGATGGGGCGTTTGCGACTCAGTGCCGACGCTTCAGCGGAAATTCTCAATTTTCGCGGGGACAGCATGGTGTATTTCGTGGTGCCGACCATGAACATCAATCGCCTCTACGAAAGCCAGAATCGTCGGGACCTGCATCTCAGTGGCTCGTTGGCGCTGGCCACCAGACTCGGCACGCACATGGATCTCGTGCTTCGCTACGACGTCACCGACAACCGGTCCACGCTCGTGCTCGACGTCGACGACAGGAACTACCTCAAACATGTCGTCACCTTTACCGTGGAAGCGGATTGGTAGTCGCGTGCCTCGGTCGACGCATACTAATTGGACGGGAATGGGTGGCGCAGGACATAGAGCCGCTCGGCCGTGTCGAAGACCGACGTCATATCGAGCAGTAGCAAATCCTCTTCGTTGACGTAAGCCCAACGGTAAACGACCTCGTCCGCATCGCGCATCGACACAGGCGTTGCAGCCGGCGCCGCCAGATCGAGGCGCATCAGGTGCCTGGCTGAATCGACATAGAGAAGGTAACGGTCGGCATCCAGCTCCAGGCTCATCGCACTTGTCGCGAAGGTCTCGGCGACAGAGCAGGCAGAGAGCTCACCTCGGTAGCCAGTCCCAGCCACGCTAGTCGCGGCGTCAACCCAAAGCACGCTGTCGAGACTGGGCACGGTGAGAACTTGCGCCGACGGAATCGTGCTGGTGGTAAGGAAGCACGGCGGCCCGGGTGCGAGAAGCGACAACAACGCCGTCCCTTGCGTGTCGGCCACCACGGCGTAGCCGCCACCACTGCTGGCATCGAGCCTGTCAGTCGCTGTTCCTGTCCACGAACCAAGATCCGTCCACAAAGCAGCGCCGGCAGTATCTGGTCCCGCGACCATGATGTGGTTCGTGCCGTCGGACGCCCCGGCGATGGCCACCACGTCTGCGCCTGCGGCGCGCGGCCCATCGACGAAGTGGTGGCGAAACACATCGCCCAGAAGAACATGGCGCGTGCCACCGGCGGGAAACGGAGATGCGACGAGCGAGCGCGTCCCCGTGACGTTGGTCTTCTGGTTGACGAGCCACAATAGCCAGCTTTCGTCCGGGGTGACGCCGAACTGGCTGTTGATTTGCGTCGGCAGGACTTCCACGCTGCCGGTATCCAGGTGCACGCGCGCACCGCCGTCGGACGATAGGAAGACCAGCAAACTGTCGCTCGCTGCGAGAGCCTGGACCTCCTCGCGTCCTTGCGGAACCACGGTGAGTGCGCGACGGCTCTGGGTGAGGCGGCCTGCGTAGAACGTGCCGAGTGCAATCGCCCCGGCATCGGACGCCGAGGCGTCGGCATTCGTGGCATCGGTGGTCGTCCCAGCGTCGATCTCCGAGAAATCTCCGGCCGAAGCGTCGAGTCCACCCGCGCCCTGCTCGACGCACGCCACGGATTCGGTCGCGGCGTCCACCCAACACCCACTGACCGGATTGACGGTCACCGCGACCGCGCTTTCCCAGTCGGGCCTCCAGGCAGTGACCGGGGCGGACACGCGCGCCGTGGCGATTGTGCCCGGGGGAACGCCATCAATGACAAGCGTGTCGGCGACGAAGCCCCAATGAACGACGTGGTCGCCAAGTGCGACCTGCACGCATGCGGAGCCCGGCTGATTGCACTGCACGTCTTCACCACGTCCGATGCGCGAAACATTGACCGCCCATACGTCCTGGCCGCGGGTCGCCGACTGCTTTTGTTTGAAGAACACGCACCAGCGGTCGAGGCCACCGCGCCCTTCGGAACAAGGGGTTTTTCCAGCCAAACTGGCCTGGTCCACGATGCGCACGGCCCCGTTCTGCAAGATCACGGCGCCCCTCGAAGGTCCCGGAAGGTTGCACGATGCGACGACCAGAAGAACACCGATGATGGCTCGCGAGGCGGATGGTGATGGCAAGGTGGACCCGCGACAATCATGACGCCACTCCGCGACGGCGCCAAGTCAGCCTTGCACTGCCGACGCGAATGGCCCAGGGTTTACCTGACCGTGATCGATCCACCGGACAGCGACGAGCTCATCAAGCGCGCTCAATCGGGCGATGTGCGTGCGTTCGAAACGCTCGTCGAGACGCACATCCCGCGTTTGCGGCGCTTTGCCCGGTCGTTTGCCAAGAGCGATGCCGACGCCGACGATCTCGCGCAGGACGCTCTCATCAAGGTCTACCGATCCTTGCGCGGGTATCGTTTCGAATCATCGTTTTCGACCTGGCTTTACCGAGTGACCAAAAACTGCTTCATGGACGCGCAGCGGAGTGCCGCGTCCCGCGAACGCACAGTAGCGGCACTCTCCGGGGGCGTTGGTGTCGGTCAGGCTGCCGAAAACCTGGCTGCCGCGCCCGACGTCCTCTTGCTGCGGGCCGAAGAGCGGGCGCGTCTTTGGGCGGCCATCGCTGGGATTTCAGTCGAATTCCGCACCGTTCTCGTGCTCTGCGACGTGGAAGGCCTGGGCATCGGCGAAATCGCGGCCATTGAAAACCTGCCGCAAGGAACCGTAAAGTCGCGTCTGCACCGCGGACGGACGCAACTTGCGCGCCTTTTGCAGGATAGTGAGCATGCCGGGAACCAAGCTCCCGCCACTTCCGTCCTACAAGACAAGAGGAACCTGGCAGAGTCCTTCCCATCCTCAGCCAACGCAGCCAATGAAGGCATGGATGTCCCATGACCGAACTCGAATCGACAACACAGCAGAAGACCGACGGCGCCGAG
>Ga0265314_10001892_pt1 | contig 22429 bp, 14 predicted proteins | sample 4126metaG_FD_203106 | JGI IMG/M metagenome (GOLD analysis project Ga0265314, IMG submission 203106) | Rhizosphere microbial communities from Carex aquatilis grown in University of Washington, Seatle, WA, United States - 4-1-26 metaG | ecosystem: Host-associated > Plants > Roots > Rhizosphere >... | reverse complement strand
CCGACGTCCGGTGCGAACACATGGAATGAGATCACACCGGCCGGAAACAACGGCGCCTGGGTGCGGCGTATTATCGTCGACCTGAACGACAAAAACAGGCTCTTCGCTTGTTACGGCGGCTACAACACGGGCCTTCCGCTGGCATCGCGCCACGTGTGGTACTCCACAAACCAGGGGACAACATGGTCCGATGTTTCAAGAAATCTGCCGAATGTGCCCGTCCATTCTCTCGTTATTGATCCGAGCACATCTTCGTCGTTGTATGTAGGGACCGAGACCGGCGTGTACAAATCGACGGATGTCGGTTCAACGTGGTCGTCGTTCAATTCCGGTATGCCATGGTACGTCCCGACGGACGAGCTGGTAATTCAGAGCGACACAAAAGCGCTTTTTGCATTCACTCATGGCCGCGGCGTTTTTTCCACGGCTCCATCGTCCAACACTTCGCCGGGGTGGACCGTTCAAAATTCCGGTATTTCAACAGATTTATTTTCGGTGAAAGCTGTAAGCCAGTCGGCCGCATGGGCGGCAGGGAGCGGGGCACAAGTGTTGACGACGACGAACGGCGGAACTACCTGGAAACCCGTTGGAGGCGGCGCAATCGGTTCGGCGGACATTTACGAAATCACTGCCGTTGATGCAAACACCGCTTTTGTTTCGACGACACCGGACACCGTAACATTTATATATAGGACGACGAACGCCGGCTCAACATGGACGAATGTACTCAGTCTGAACGAAGGTTTCATCGACGGGATAAAAATGTTCGATGCGAGCAACGGCATTGCTGTCGGCGATCCGGTCGGAGGAAAATGGACCGTTTTGAAAACCACTAACGGCGGAGCATCGTGGGCGCGCATTGCGACCGAGCCGTCACAGGCCGGCGGTGAAGCCGGCTGGAACAACGCATTGGCAACATTCGGCACGGCAAATATCTGGTTCGGCACAAACTCGTACCACGTGTACCGTTCAACCGACGGCGGGGCAACGTGGTCGTCAAGCGCGGTTCCCTTTGCGAACAGCGTGAGCGTCAATTTCAGCAGCGCACTCTACGGACTGGCGGGTTCCGATTCCGGAGCGGCTGCGCGGACAACCGATGGCGGCGTTACGTGGACGCCTGTTTCATTGGGCGGCGGCGGTTATGTTTCCGGTTTTTCAGGAACGGAAAGCGATTTTTTTGCAGCAGAAGGCGGTTCTGTTTACCGAAGCTCAAACAATGGCGCGTCATGGTCGCCGTCATTCACCGGCTCAATCGGAAGTCTGAATTTTCTGGACTTTATCGGGGACGGTTCGAACCTCTTCGGATGGACTGTCAGTTCCGGCGGAAACATTGCCGCGTTCTCCGGACCTGTTTCCGGGATACAATCGAAGGTCAACGTTGTTCCGACGGAGTTTGCGTTGGAGCAAAACTATCCTAATCCATTTAACCCTTCGACAAAAATTGAGTTTCAAATTCCCAGGGCGTCGCGCGTATCTCTTAAAGTCTATAATTCCCTGGGTGAAGAAGTCGTGACGCTGGCGGATATTGTCATGAATGCCGGTTCACATTCTGTCGAATGGAACGGCAGGAACCGCTTCAACGCGACCGTTGCGAGCGGAGTGTATTTCTACCGGCTGACCGCGGAGAATTTTGTTCAAACAAAAAAAATGTTGTTGGTAAAATAAAATCATTCGTGTTACGGTATCAAGGTTTAGAAAGCCAACTGAGAACTCGGTTGGCTTTTTTATTCTCCCGGCAAAAGCAGTCCCGGCGGATGCGTTTGCATTAATCGAGTTTCGAGAGATAATTCAGTCCTCTCCGGGGAATTCAGAAGGACTTTATTTAACTTGGCCAACGTTCACGCCGCAGATCTTCAATAGAAGCCATCTCAAAAACTCCTAAAAATGTCATTCTGATCCGCCGTTCTTTGGCGGGAGAAGAATCCATGACAATCACGCATCTTGAATCTACGAGGCTTCGGTGTTGTGATGCTTCGTCCGCCTGCGGCGGACTCAGCATCACATTCACAAATGCACTCTACATCGAAATCATTTTTGAGCACCTAATTCGCTATTGACATTTATCTCGCTGTTTGCGAACTTCTCGAAGGGCGGATGGGGCATCTTCTTAAAACCTATTCCAATAACCGCGACCAACGTATGAAAACAGCCTCTTTTATTTTCTTTGCTCTTTTCTTTTTTTTCGCACTCACCTGCAAGAAAGAGCCGCCGGTTGTGCCGCCTCCGCCTTCTCGACCCGATACGACAAACCATAGTTTTACATTCACACAATACGAATTTGGGACCAGCCCGGGTTATTTCAGGGATTGTGCCATTATCAATGATTCCGATATCTGGTGTGTTGGCGCAGTCAACGAAGGAACCGACACCATGTATAACGCCGTGCATTGGGATGGAAGAACATGGTCATTAATAAAGATTTCAGCAAATTTTCGGGGCAATTTCATCACAGCCCCAATGGAAGGGATTTTTGCCTTTTCATCTACTGATATATGGCTAGCAGCTTCAGATCCGATTCATGGTGATGGACAAAATTGGGTTGATTATGATATAAGAAGTATTCCTGGTTATGATTCACTATCGGTCTCAAAGTGCTGGGGAACAACATCGAACATGATGTATTTTGTCGGACGAGGAGGTAGCATAATTCGTTACAACAGTGCTACCTGGACAAAACAGGAAAGTGGAACCACAATAGACCTTCACGATGTGTGGGGAACTACCGATGGAAGCGTTGTTTGGGCGTGCGGGTATTCGAACGACAACAGCCAAAGTATTCTTTTAAGATACGATGGGGTAGACTGGAAAACAACGTGGGCAGAAGGCACCACCACCACCCACCCGTATGGCGACCTCGTGACGAGCCTGTGGGGAATACAGCATTTGTTTACTTCAACAAACTTTGGAGTGTATAGGCAGAATATTTCGGGAACCGATACGGCGCAACAAATCCTCGCCATCAATCATTTTCCCTACCGGATTCGCGGTAGCGCGGAGAATAATATCGCCGTTGTTGGGGACGATGGAATGATCTGGCATTACAACGGCGCGAGCTGGAAATTGCTAAATGAAGTCGGCTCGGGCGTACCACTATATTCTGTTGCAGTCTCGGAGGATATGATCGTTGCCGTTGGGGCAGATTTCAACGTCACCGATATATTTCCGCCAAAAGCGCTAGTTTATCTGGGACGGAGAACAGAATAACCAAAATCTCAGCGAGAAAAAAATCAGGAGGATATATGATAAAAAAGTTACTTCTGACCACGATGACGGTGTTTTTCTTGTTTCATCGTTGTTCGGCCACCCTTGGGGAATTTAATATTCAAGGAATTGGCACTGGTATAAATTCGATTAGTATTTCTATTGCCAGTCAAGGATATGTCTGGACGTGGACAAACAACAGTGTTATGTTAACTTCAGCGTTTAGTCCTTCACCATACACGAGTCTTCCATTATACTTTGCTTCGCCGACCAGCTACAATGGCGAAAACCAAGGTGTCATGCCCTGGGGACTAATGACATTCCAGATTTCTGTCAACGGTGGCGAGTGGAGTCGGAATTTTTCGATAGATTTTATAGATGAACGATGGACTGACGGGCACACATATTCGGACATCTATTTGAATATCAGAGAATCGGATCAATCGATGTATCTGACGTTCAATGGTGAAGGCTCTCCGTGGAGTGTTCAAAATAGTGCAGCAATCTTGATTTGGGACATGTGTAATACGGGAAATCCAAGTCAGGCTGATTTTAAAATTCCATTGACAATAAAGAATCTGGTCAATAGTGGCAATGGCGGAGGATCGCTGCATGTGGACGGCAGCAGTTATTCGTCCGGCAGTAGCGTTAACGTCGGCTATTTTAGAATCATACCGACGTGACAGACAACGAACGATTTACAAACTATCAACAAAGCGGGATTACGTATAAGGATAACAACTGGAATAATTCTTCGGCTGATTTCAAATTGACGCACTCTTACACTCCACACACCGGTACTAATGAAGATGATGCTGTTTTTGTACCTCTTGCTGTAGCCACCCTCAGCAACAGTCTCGACGGAACGGTTATCACCGGTACAAACGGAGGCTACATACCGTTCGTCGATCCTTGGTATGTTGACGCAAGCGACAATCAGACCGGGCAACCGGTACAGATTACGTCGGGTAACTCCCCGACTGGCGCGTATGGCCAGTCAAGTGGGGGCGTATTTTTAGGACAAAATATTCATTTTGATCCTACTCTCCCTATCTACTCCGTTCAAGCTCCCACCTCACAAACAATCAGCAACCATACAGCATTTTTCGGAGGATGGAGTGCATCACCGAGTGGCTATGTTACGTTTCAGAACGCGACATCTCCAACAACGGCTGTGGTTTTTAATTCCGCCGGAGCAGCCGTCACCGCTAATTACATTTATTCGGTCGTTGCTTCAAACGCAACGTTGCAGGCGGGAACATATACGTTTGTCGGTTCGCTTACAATAAACTCCGGTGCGACACTTACTTTGAATTCCGGCACCACGCTAAACTTTCCTTCGGGCGCTGGGCTTGTTGTCAACGGCGCCTTGTCTGCCAGCGGAACAACGTTCAATTTTGTGCAGTCGCCGTCTTATCCCTACCTTACTGGCATCACTATAAACTCGAATGGCTCGTCGCTTACCAATTGCACAATCTCAGGAGCAGACCAGCCACTCGTATTCACAAACGTCAACACTGCGACAATATCGGGATGCACAATTAATAATTCGATATTTTCGAGCTCACAGGCAATTTCAGTTTCGAACTCCACACCGACAATAACAACCGTGCATATTAATGGGCTAACAGGAACAAACAATTCTTCAAACGGTGTTCGTTACACAAACGGCAGAGGAGGGACAATCAGTGGATCAGTCATTCAAAACTGCGGTGCAGGCAATGGGATTGTTATTCAAGGAAATTCCAATCCGACGATAACAGACAATACGATACAAGGCAATCATTATCATGGGATCATCGTTACTGGGAATGGAACGGGAACGCCAAACATAAATGGCAACGACCTTGAATCGAACGGAATTGTGAATGGAACGAAAACCTATTGCGGAATGGTTTTCGACGGATCAACAGGCTACGTCCAATTGAACACGATTCGGTATAGTAACTACGGAATTTACTGCGAAAATTCCGGTTCTCCACAAGCTTATATCAGCATGGGAGATATCGGCGACAACATAATTACAAATAATCTTTATGGTATCGATGCCTACAATCATAGTTTTCCGCAATTTGGATATGGCAATGCACAACTTGGACGCTATTATGCAGTATGCAATGAAATTCATGACAATACCAGCTATGATGCGGCTGTTCAAAGCAACAGCGGTCTCGATGCGATGTACAATTGGTGGGGGCAATATCCTGTGAATATGGCAAAACATTATCACGATGCTACCTCCACTGAAAAAGTTCGGTTCAAGCGTGGATATGGGACTTGTTGTCGCATTAAATACAGCAAACAACAAGGAATTTTCAGGTTCAGCGAATCCTTCAATAAGTGACGGTCAAAACAATGCAAGCGCTGTAGAGCTTTCGAATTATCCGAATCCTTTTAATCCGACGACAACTATCTACTATCGGATCCCGAAAGACGGCAAAGTGGACATTAAAGTATTTGACGCACTTGGCCGTGAAGTAAAGACCTTGGTCAATGAAAATAAAACGGCAGGCAAATATTCGATAGAATTCGACGCTTCACACCTTGCCAGCGGGATCTATTTTTACTCGATTCATGCGGGCGAATATTCCGCAGTAAAAAAGATGATATTGCTCAAATGACGTTAGCACAGGACAAAGTGATGACATCACTTTGCAGAGCGCAGGCGGCGGTTGTTTCATTGCCTGCGCTTTCTTATTTTTCAGAGTACGTCTTAATCAGCAATCATCACAAAAGAGTGAATTTTCATGGTCAAGCGGATTGCGCATATCGGTATTGCGGTGAAAGACCTCGGCCTTTCACAAATGCTTTTTTCAAAGCTGTTGGGGAATGATTTTCCTCGAACTGAGAAGATAGAAGAGCAAAAAGCTACAGTGTCGTTTTACCCTGTGGGCGATAGCTCCATTGAATTGATCGAGGCTGTCGATTCTTCCGGAGCCGGTGAGGCTCTTACTGCATTTATCGAAAAACGGGGGGAAGGTATTCATCATATTTGTTTGGAGGTGGACGATATCGAAAAAGAAATGCAGCGACTGACGGGTCTCGGTTTTCATTTCACGAGGAATACCCCTTTTTCAGGGGGCGGCGGCTGTCGTGTTGCGTTCATCCATCCCAAGTCGGCGAACGGCGTTCTTATCGAGCTCAGTCAGCCGATTGAATCAAAGAAGCCATAGTCATCACCGGGAATGTCCATCAACGAAAAAATAATTTCCTTCACGAAAGACGAGATCTCTCTCGACGAAAAGCTGAACAACCTTCCGGCGCTGCCGGGAGTGTACCAGTTTAAAGACAAGGAGGGAATGGTTCTCTACGTCGGCAAGGCGAAAATCCTGCGCAACAGGGTGCGGCAGTATTTCCACAAGTCGCGCGTCCTCGATCCGCGCATCGCGCTGATGGTCGAAAAGGTTTCCGATGTGGAAATCATCACGACCGATTCGGAGGTCGAAGCGCTCATCCTCGAAGCGAACCTTATTAAGTCCAAGAAGCCTCGCTACAACGTCAGCCTGAAGGACGACAAGAGTTACCCGTACATCGTGATTACCAATGAGCCGTACCCTCGGGTTTTTGTAACCCGCCGCGTGTCCCGGGACGGATCGCGCTATTTTGGGCCGTACACCGATGTTCACACCATGCGCGCGGCGCTGAAGACCGTGCGCGATATTTTCATGATCAGAAGCTGTAACTTCCGCATCGACCAGGAATTTATCGACAAGAAAAAAACGCGAGTCTGCCTCGATTACCATATCAAGAAATGTGAAGGACCGTGCGAAGGGCTGGTGTCGCAGGAGCGCTACAATCAAATGATCGACCATGTTGCGCAGGTTCTCCTGGGAAAAAGCACAAGCGTTATCGAATCTCTCGATTCACAGATGAAATCGGCCGCGGCAGAGTTGAAATTTGAAGACGCGGCGGTGTTCAGAAATCGCATGCGGGAACTCGAGGTCTACTCTTCGAACCAAAAAATTGTGGACGTCGAACTGCACGACCGCGACATTATTGCCGTAGCCGCAGAAGGGGACGATGCGTGCGGCGTGGTGTTCAAGATCCGGGAAGGAAAAATCCTCGGCAGGCAGCACTATTACATAAGCAAAGTGGGAGGCAAGAGCGAATCGGAGGTCATTGAAGCATTAGTGCAGCGGTATTATCTCGAGTCGAACGACGTCCCGTCCGAAGTGGTTCTCTCTTCGCCGATCGAATCCGGCGCAGCGGCAAAGGAATGGCTTACCGGCCAGCGGGGAAAACACGTTGACGTGGTGGTGCCGGTTGAAGGCGAGCTTGCGAAGCTTGTCTCGATGTGCCGCAAGAATGCGAAATATCTGTTGGATGAATTGAAGCTTCAAAAAATGAAGCGGGAAGACTTCATCCCCCATGCGGTCCAGTCGCTGCAACGGGACCTGCGTTTAAAAAATCCGCCGCGCCGCATCGAGTGTTTCGATATCTCGCACCTCCAGGGGACGGAGACGGTCGCCTCCATGGTCGTTTTTGAGGATGGCAGACCGAAGAAAAGCGAATACCGGAAATTCAAGATTCGGGCGACGGCGGAGGGAAATCTCGTCGACGATTTTGCGAGCATGAGGGAAGTCATCCACCGCCGCTACTCCCGCGTGGTGGAAGAACAGTTGCCATTGCCCGATTTGATCATGGTAGACGGCGGCAAGGGACAGCTTTCGAGCGCGTGCGAAGTGCTGAACGAATTAAATCTTCAATCGCAGCCGATCATCAGCCTTGCGAAGCGGCTGGAGGAAGTGTTCGTGCCGGATGAGAGCGAGCCGGTTCCTATACCGAAAACTTCCTCCGCGCTGCGGCTGTTGCAGCAAGTCCGCGATGAAGCTCACCGGTTCGCCATAACTTTTCATCGTTCGCTGCGTGACAAACGGACGCTCCAAACGGAACTCGATCTGATCGAAGGGATCGGGAAGAAGCGGGCGAAAGAATTGCTCGAAGCGTTCGGGTCGGTGCAAGGGGTAAAGTTTGCTACGGAGACACAGTTAGCCGAGATAGTTGGGGAAAAAGTGGCGGCGAAAATACGAGAGTATTTTGAAGAGCCAGTGAAGGAAGAAAATGGAAGTTAAGTGATAGGGCGACTTTCTGAATTAAATGGAACTAATCATGACATCATTGCACGAGAGAGACCTTCCGCAAGATTTCTAAATTGCCTTACTTTTCGGGGGAAAACCTTCAGAAGGTTTGTGCCCGGAAACGGCTTGCTTGATTTTTGCTCTAAATATCCCTACACTTTTGTGAGCAGGCGGGAGTAAAAGAATAGAAACGCCACGCGGATGCCGGTCGCTTGTTGGAAAGACAGGAAGAACGACTTTGCATAGGCTCTGCTCGCACAATGACCTCTTGAAGTCCGCTCTTCGCCGATGACAGAGGTTTTTTTGTTCCTGGGGTATCTTTCAATTTCCTGCGTCATCAAATGTTTTTTCAAAGTTTGTTCTCATGATACCGCATTTCAGTTTTCTTCTGCCCGTTGGCTTGCTGCTCATCGGGTTTTGCATATTGTTATGGAGCTCGCTTCTCCGGCAGAGGCGCCATGATATCGAACTGCGCCAGAGCGAAGCGCGCTACCACAGCTTTTTCGAGAATTCTCCGATTTCGCTCTGGGAAGAGGATTTTTCCGAAGTCAAAGCCTACACCGACCGTTTGCGAAAGTCGGGGGTCAAAGATTTCAAACGATATTTTTTGAACCATACGGGCGAAGTAACGGCTTGTGCCGCCATGGTGAAAGTTCTTGACATCAATAAAGCGACGATGAAGTTATACGGGGCTGAAAGCAAAAAGGATTTTTTCACCGGGCTGAGCGGTGTTTTCGGGGACGAGTTTCACGAGGCATTTATTGAAGAACTCATCGCAGTTGCCTCCGACAGATCGACGTTTGAAACTGAGGATTTCAACCGGACGATGACCGGGGAACGGAAAGAAATATTTTTGAAATGGTCCGTGGTGCCGGGGCACGAAACGGATTATTCAAAGGTGCTCGTCTCGATCATCGACATCACCGAACGGAAGCTTGCCGACCAGGCCTTGCGCGATAGCGAGAAGAGATACCGCGATCTCGTTGAAAACATCAGTGAAGTTTATTTTGTCTGCGACAGCGACGGCCTCATCGAGTACAGCAGCCCGAACTTCTTTGCTGAAACGGGCTATTTGCCCGAGGAAATCATCGGTAAATCTTTTTTGAATCTGATTCTGCCTCACGATCGGCCGCGAGTTCTGAAATTTTATCGAGACCGGGCTAACGACGGAACGGTCGACACAACGTGCGAATTTCGCGGCAGAACAAAGGGAGGCAGCACGACATGGGTGGAACAATCGACAAGGATTATCCGCGATTCTCAGGGGAATGTGAAGGAGTACCGAAATGTTGTCCGGGACGTCAGCGAGCGGATTCGTGCGCGGGACGAATTGGCCTCACGAGAGAAAAGGTTCCGTGCGCTCATCGAAGAAAGTTCGGACGTGGTCGCCCTGATAGACCGCGAGGGAACCTTAACTTACGTCAGCCCCTCCGTTGCCAGGATTCTCGGCTACATGCCCGATGAGCTAATCGGCTTGAATGCACTTGCGTTGATCCATCCGCTCGACCTCGATTTCACCAAACAGGTCTTTGAAGATCTCTTGCAAGAACCGTCGAAGATTGTCACCGCGGAAATCCGTTACAAAGAAAAGAAGGGTTCCTGGCGGTGGATTGAGGGATTGGGGAAGAATCTGCTTGAAGAGCCCGCGGTGAATGCCGTTGTCGTCAATTTTCGAGACATCACGGACCGAAAGGTTGCCGACGAAATGTTGAGGGAACTGCCGATTCGGATTATCAATGCCCAGGAATCGGAGCGGCGTCGCGTCTCGCGCGATCTTCACGACAGCGTCAATCAAATTCTCTCGTCGGTGAAATTCCGGATGGAAAGTGTCGAAGAGCGCACCAAGCGCAAAGACAAAGCGCTGCGGGATGTCGTGGCGAGCGCGAAGGACTCTCTCGAAAGAGCGATGCACGAAGTGCGCAGGATTTCGCAAAACCTGCGTCCGAGCGAACTGGATGATCTTGGGGTTATACCGGCGGTGAGAAGCATGTGTGAAGAGTTCAAGGAGGTGACCAAGATCGACGTCGACCTCAAATTCTCCCGTTTTCCGAAAAAGCTTTCCCCCGAAATTGAAGTAACGATGTATAGAATCATTCAAGAGGCGCTCAGCAACGTTGCAAAGCATTCCGATGCGACCAAGCTGGTCATACGCTGCGAAAGAGAACAATCGCGGCTTACGCTCAAAATAAAAGATAACGGAAAAGGTTTCGACGAACAAAACCTGACGTCCCACTCTCCGAAAAATTCCGGCATGGGCTTGCTGAACATGAAGGAGCGGGCGGCATTTGTCGGCGGAACGGTTTCAGTCCATTCCTCTCCAAGAGGAGGGATGGAAATCAATGTGCAGCTTCCTTTTTGAATCCGGATATTGAAGGAGACGAAGAAGTGAAAAAATCGAAAATAACGCTGCTGCTTGTGGACGACCATCCGCTGGTCCGGGAAGGCCTCCGCTCATGCCTCGTTCAGCAAAAAACGTTCGACATAGTCGGGGAAGCAATCGACGGCCAGGAAGCTCTTCGCGAAGCGAAAAGCCTTCTTCCCGAAATCATTCTTCTTGATATCAACATGCCAGGCATGAACGGCCTGGAAACGGCGCGGTTGCTGAAAAAGACGGTTCCAAAGAGCAAAATACTCATCCTCACAATGCATGACAGCAAGGAATATATCAGCAGGATGGTTTCGACAGGAGTGCAGGGCTATGTGCTCAAAGATTCTTCGCCCTCGGAATTGATTGCGGCTATTGAAGCTGTCCACCGCGGTGAGAAATACTTCAGCCAGAAGATATCCCAGACAGTGGTAAACGACTATGCGAAAATCGTCAGGTCGAAGGGAAAAAAGGGAAGTGTCGAGCTTTCCCGGCGCGAATCGGAAGTCCTTGCGTTGATCGCCGAAGGGATGGGCAATAAAGAAATTGCCGGCCGATTGTTTGTCAGCGTTCGTACGGTTGAAACGCACCGGGAGCGAATAATTCGCAAGCTGGATATCCATACTATTGCCGGTCTTACACGGTACGCCCTGACAAAAGGGATTGTCAAGCTTGAATAATATCCGTATATTACCCGATAGCAAATATCCGTAGTTGTCCCGATAGCATATACTTGCTTGTTTCCGTATTTTTATAAAACTTTAGTAAAGCCATATTCCCTAAAATGGAAGCGCTTTTCGAAATGCGCATCGTTCCTCAATATCAGCGCCGGTCTGTATCGCTGAGAAGAGGAGATGTGTAATCATTCGACGAATAGATCAGTGGCAGAAATAACTCCATATCAGATCGTAGCGAAAGAAGCCTCGGGAAAGCCCGTTCAAGGGTTTGTCTCCGCAAGCTCATCCGCCGATGCGAAACGAAGGGCGAAATTGAATCCTCGTTTTCGCAATATGACTCTTGTATCGGTTCGGAGGAAAAAGAATTTTGCGTACCGCGTACGCCACGGAGCCAAAACCATCGATGGGTTTCAAAGCGCATATACGCGCGCGGAAGTTGTCGCGGCGCTGGAGCGCATTGGGTTCGATGTACGATGGGTTCGGCGGCACTATGATTTTCGTTTCCGGGCGGCATCGAATGAAATTGTCTCGTTTGTAGGGACGAGCGCGCGGCTGCTGGAACAGAAACTGCCCTACACCGAAGTCCTTCAGGTGATGGTGAACAGCGTCAAGGACAAGAACATGAAAGTCGCTCTGCGCGACATTATCCTTGACCTGAAGAACGGAGTGGATTCACGCGAAGCCTTTATGAAGCAGGGGAAGGTTTTTGGAGAACACACCGCCCTCATGCTCGGCATCGCTTCAAAAAGTGGAGACATGACGACGATCTTCAGGAACGTTGCCGCACTTGTCGAGCGCCAGGCAGAATTCAAGAAAGGTTTGACGAGCGCGTTGATTTTGCCGGCGGTAACGTCGCTCACTCTTGTCGGGGCGATTGCCTTCTATGTTTTGTTTTTGCTTCCGAAGATGATGAAGCTCATGGGGCCGCTCATCGACGAAATGCCGCCGCTGACGCAGTTTACGTTGAACGTTAGCGACGTGCTCCAGAGCCATCTGACGCTCATCATCGTCCTGTTCGTCCTGAGTATCGGCGGCTTTTACGCGTACATCATCTCTCCGAACGGCCGCCTACAGATGCACAAATATATTGTCAAGATTCCGTACGTAGGAAACATACTTCGCAATACAAGCACGGAAATCTTTTGCCGCGTTCTCGGAATCATGTATGCCTCCGCCGGCGAAAATATCGAGGCGATCCAGCTCGCGGCTGAATCGAGCGGAAATCGTTTTCTTTCACTCCAGATCAAAACCGTTGCGATTCCGTCAATGTTGAAGTACGGGACCGAATTGGCAAAGGCGCTCGAAGCGGTGAATTTTTTTCCCGATATGTTCATTTCACGGTTCAAGACCGCTGCGGAAACCGGCGCGGTGAAAGAAACGGCAAACCAATTGGCGGATTTTTATCAGATGGAAAATCACTACGCAATGAAAAATCTGATAAATTTCATCGAAGTTTTTATCTCCGTCATCATCATGGTCGCCATGATTTTCTTGACCCTTCTCTCCTCGGAGACGGCGTCGCTCAATATCAGGTCAATGTAGGGACCGGTGCAATTTTGATGCGCCCAGTACACTCACAGTGAATGGAGTAAACAGACGGCACCATGCAGACACACAGCGCAAAAAAAGAGCTTGGCGATATCCTGATCGATAAGGGAATCATCCAGCCGGATGTGCTTGAACGCGCCGTTGCAGTCCTGAACAAGGAAGAGAATAAAGGACGCCGCAAACTGCCGCAGATCCTTGTTGAACAGTTCAAGATGGACAGGGATCTTGTCTATCGTGAAGTTGCGGATTACTATGCCTTCCGCACGCTCGATATTTCGATGGAGACGATCGATGACGGAGTGCTGGCATTCATCCGGAAAGAGTTGACTTCACTCCCTGAGTCGATTCGCGAGATGGTTCACGAGAATAAAGTCCTGCCGTATTCGATCGACCCCGAACGCCCCGGGAGGCTGCTCGTTATAACGCCCGACCCGACCAAGCCCGAAGTATACAAGATTGCGCGGACGTTCCATTACCAAAAATTCGAAATCTGCTACGTGCCGTTGAGCCAATGGGACGGGATGTGGAAAAGGGTGAGCCTCGATAAAGCGATATACAAGGACAAGGAAACGATGCTGCGCGGCGAGTCCCTGGTCGACGAAGGGGATGATGATTCCGAAAACTACGAGCAAGCGCTTGAGGAAGAAATCAGCAAAAGCGGGCTTGTCGACCTTGTCGAAAGCATTTTTGTCGACGCCGTCCGGGTTGGTGCGAGCGATATTCACGTTATTCCCCGCGGCGACAGGATAACGGAGTTTCACTTTCGCGTTGACGGGAAGTTGTCGCGGTGGTATACGAACAATGAAACGCGCGCTGAAGCAGTCTCTGCCGTCGTCAAAGACAGAGCCAAGAATCTGGACCGCTTCGAACGCAATATGGCCCAGGACGGTTTCGCTCAATTGACGATCGACAAACGAACCGTCCGTTTTCGTGTTTCCGTCATCCCGTTGATCGGGAAAGAGCTGAAAAATAAGTTCGAGTCAATTGTGATTCGCGTATTGATGGAGCCCGTGATCGGCGGGAGCATCGAGGACCTCGGGTTCGACCCGTACAGCGAGAGCGTGATGCGCAAAGCCATTGCGAAGCCGTACGGAATCATCATCGTGACCGGCCCGACGGGAAGCGGAAAAAGTACAACGCTGGTCGCAGCCCTCCGTACGGTGATGGACTCAGCGCTGAACATCATAACGGTGGAAGATCCGGTCGAATATTTTATCGACGGCGCGCGGCAGGTGAAGCTGAATTCAAAGCTTGATTTTGAAGGAGCGCTTCGTGCAATCCTTCGCCACGATCCTGACATCGTTATGGTCGGTGAGATTCGCGACAAATTGACCGCCGAGATCGCGGTAAAACTGGCAAACACCGGCCATCTTACGTTGTCAACGCTTCATACGAACGATGCGCCGAGTGCGGTATCGCGCTTGTACAAGATGGGGATTGAACCGTTCCTTATCGCGTACAGCATCAACATCATCGTCGCCCAGAGGTTGATCCGGAAATTGTGCCAACGATGCAAAAGCCCCATCAACGAGCCGGATGTTTCGCTCTTGCGGAAGCTGGGGATGCGGGAAGAAGAAATCAGCTCCACGAAATTCTATCAGCCGATCGGCTGCAGCGAATGCCTCAAGGGCTACAAAGGGCGAATGGCAGTTCACGAGGCATTATACTTCACGAAAGAAATCCGTCAGCTTATCCTTGACGCCGGCTCATCCGTCAACGAAGAGGCGGTTCGTCAGCTAGCACTGAAGAACGGGATGCGCACGTTGAGAATGAATGCGCTTGAGCTTCTTAGGAGGGGCATGACAACAGTCGAAGAAGTTGCGAGCGTGACCGCCGACGATGACTAAAGTTTGTCTCAAGAATACTTTGTGGTGTCATTCAAGTTTTTTGTATTGCTCCGCCGTTTTGCATGATCGTCCCAGCCTTTGTTTCTTCCGTTGATAGGGAAGAAAGCTCTTTCACTCCTTGCCGAATGTATTATTAGGGTGCAACCAATGTGCTTCTCAAGAAAGCGGACGCTAAGAGGTGGAACTGCAAGAAGGAAATTTCATGTTTCAATGTATTCTATTACTCTTGTGACTAATCTCACTGCACATTTTGATGTGTTCGATATATTAGTACACTGTAGCGACGTGTTTCGTTTAATACTTTCTTCTGAAGAGGCTTTACAATGAGCCTTGGGCAGACGATGATTTCGGCGGCATTTTTTGTGTTGTTGACCCTCGCAGTTTTGAGCGCCAACAAAATGATCCTTGAAAACACAAAGTACTATCTCCAGGAAGAGGCAATCGAACAGGCTTCAAACTTTGCCAACGCGTTACTTTCTGAAATTCAAACGAAAAAATTTGATTCGCGAGTAACGCTTGATGGTTCGGGCAATGTTTCAGGTCCTTACAATCAATCCAATTTGCCCTGGCCTGCTGCCCCGACACTTTTCCGGCATAGCATGGGACCAACATTTACTGCGAGAAATAATGTGATGCCCGGAGGAGCTCCGGATGCGGCGCCGTATAAATCGATCCGGGGAGGTAGTCCAAACTACTTTGACGATGTGGGCGACTACAACGGATACGTGAGGACGGCAAAGTCTGCCGACATTTCAGGATATACATTAACAGTGAAAGTCTATTACGTTTTGAAGAACTCCCCCGATTCACCTTCGGGCGTCCAGACTTATTACAAACGAATCGATGTAACCGTCACTCATCCGATTTATTTGACGCAAGCTCTTACTTTTAGCGCGATTGCGACGTATTAATGAGCGTAATGCTGGACATAATCGGTTCAATGGTTATTCGCGGCGCCATCGTGCTCATGACCCTTTATCTGAGCGTAGGGTTGCAAAGTGCCTACACATACAAAAGTACACTCTATATAGTAAAGCAGAAGACCGTTGTGCCGGCAGAAGTCCTGACCGACGATATTCGGCTTGCGGGGTACGGTCCGACAACATCGAAAATTTTCGCGACGGCCACGCCCGAAGCAATGCAGTTTTATGCCGACATCAACAATGACAGCATCCCCGAGACAGTCCACTATTATTTAGGTACAGCATACGGCGGCTCGAATCATCGGAGTCTCTACAGGGAGGTAAGCTCGATTAATGGAGGGGCGCCGTTTGAGTTGGCGCGCGACGTTGATTCTTTATGCTTTACGTACTACGATTCTTACGGAAATACGGTAAGCGGCAGCAATGTTTCGGGAATAAAATCTATCAAAGTTAGTCTCGTGATGGAATCGAGCGCACAAATGGCTGATGAAATAACCACCGCGCCGACGTCGTCGGGTTTGTATTCTCATGAAGATACTGCCAACACGGGCACTACAAATTTTCCCACAAAATATGTGAGGGCATTCTGGGAGAGGACTGTTTTTCCGCAAAACCTTTAGTGAACCCGGGCATCCTGCGCATACCGTATTTCTGAATATACGCTCCTCCCCGTATTGTTATTGCTCAGGGAGATGTTATTTTTAACTTAATCAAAGTAAGGGAAAACGGCTTTGAAAAAAGCCTTTTCACGTAGGAAAGCCAAAACAGCGAGGAGTGTATGGGAACTTCAAAGGTCATCATCGGTCTCGGGGCGTATGTTATGATCGGAGCTTTTGCACTGCTGTTTACAAGCACGGACCAGGCTCTCTACAATGTTGCTCAGTCTCAAGCCTTCCATGATGAGGCACGGCAAATTTCTAATGCAGGAGTCAAATTTGCCATCGGAGATGTAGGAGGCAACTCGGCGGCCGTTCTTCCTTCGAGCACAGTGAACGTGAATGGCGGGAGCGCGTCGTATGTCGCGGACCGGCCGGCAGGACTCACAGCGACCCAGATGCGCGTGACATCGACCGGAACCTACAACGGTTTCCAGGTAACGATGGTAGCAATCTTGCAGTATAATGGAATAAAATGGACTCTCCAACGAATCTATCAACAACCGGATGCTGCTGAATACTCAAGATTAAGCTGAGAGTTTCATACAACAATTTCTTCGTTAACAATGCGATGCAATGAACATGCATCGCATTTTTTTTGCTCCTTCTAAAGGAGCCTGGAAAACAGCGTTTCGAGGGAATTGATTTTGACCCACAGCATTCTTACTATAGACCGAAACATGCGGTCATAACATTCGTAGTATGTTCCTATATTCCCAATGCATTCTTCCATTATTCCATGAAAGGCGTTCCTATGCATCCATTGACAATACTAGCCATTTCTATCTTCGGTGTTTTGGCTGCTGAATCTCACGCTGCGGTTGCCGAGGAACGGGACAGGGCAAAGATTCCCGAGAAAGACAAATGGAATCTTACTGAATTGTACCCCACCGACGATGCATGGAAGAAAGCGAAGGAGGATCTCATTGCCGAAATTCCGGGAATGAAAAAATTCCAAGGAACGCTCAGGTCGTCCCCGGCGCAGCTGTTTGCGTGCTTAGAATTCAGCAGCCGTCTCGCCAAAGAATACTCCCGTCTCTCCAGTTACGCAACCATGAGTTCCGACCTGGATACGCGGGAATCAAAGTACCAGGCGATGAAGCAGGAAATGAGCCAGCTCGGGTCGGTGATTGGGGCGGCAGCCGCGTTCATCGAACCAGAGATTCTCAAGATTGACCGTGCAACGGTCGACTCGTTTCTCAAGCAAGAAAAAAAGCTCGAAGTGTACCATCATTACCTCGACGATATCTTGCGGCGCCAGGCGCATACGGGGAGTGAGGGAGAAGAAAAGATTATTGCCGACGCCGGAACGATGGCCGACGGCCCGGAAAGCATTTTCAATATTTTCTCGAATGCCGAGTTTCCGTATCCGGAACTGGTCTTGAGCGGTGGAAACACAGTGAAGCTTGACCAGGCCGGTTTCAGCCTGTACCGGAGTTCTGCAAACCGCGACGACAGGAAAAATGTATTTGTGGCATTTTTTGGAGCAATGAACCGGTTCCGTCGGACGTACGGTGCGGAGCTTTCGGCAAACGTGAACAAGGATATATTCTATATGAAAGCGCGGAATTATAGATCGTCGGTTGAAAGTGCGCTCGACGCCAACAACATTCCGGTGGAAGTATACCACAGCCTCGTTGATAACGTCAATGCCAACCTCGCGACATTCCACCGTTACCTGAAGTTGAGGAAGAGAATTCTCGGGGTCGACACGCTCCATTACTACGACCTGTACGCCCCGCTCCTTCACGGCGTCGACCTGAGATATACGGTCGACGAGTCAAAACAAAATGTTCTTGCCTCGCTTGCTCCGCTTGGCGAAGAATACCTGTCCGTTACGAAGAGGGCTTTCTCCGACCGATGGATCGACGTTTTTCCGACCGAAGGGAAACAAAGCGGCGCCTATTCCAACGGCTCCGCGTATGATGTCCATCCGTACATGCTGCTCAATTTCAACGGCAAGTACGACGACATGAGTACGCTTGCCCACGAACTCGGACACACGATGCAAAGTTATTATTCAAACAAGACGCAGCCATTCCCGACTTCGGGCTATCCAATTTTTGTCGCGGAAGTCGCTTCGACATTCAACGAAGCCCTTCTGATCGACCATATGTTAAAGACGATCAAGAACGATACGGTGAAGCTTTCGCTTCTCGGAAAATACCTGGAGGGAATTAAGGGGACGGTATTCCGCCAGACGCAGTTTGCGGAATTCGAGCTTCGTATTCACGATATGGTAGAACACGATACAGCGCTGACGGGCGACAAGCTCAACGAAGTCTATATGGAAATTACAAAAAAATATTACGGACACGATAAGGGAATATGTATTGTCGACGGTGAAATTCAGTCCGAGTGGAGCTATATCCCGCATTTCTACTATAATTTTTACGTCTATCAGTATGCGACGGCGTTCACCGCATCATGTGCGCTCTCAGAGCAGGTGCTGGCCGGGGACAAGGCGGAGACCAAACGCTACATAGAGTTTTTATCCGCAGGCGGTTCGGACTACCCGATCAACTTGTTGAAGAAAGCGGGGGTGGATATGACCACTTCTGAGCCGTTTGCGCTTACGATGAAAAAGATGAACCGCGTGATGGATGAGATGGAAGAGATACTTGACAGGATGGGTAAATAATCGGCGCTGTGAAGCGCAACAACGAAGCCCTGCCTTTGCAGGGCTTTGATGTGTTTAGAGTACACGGCACTTGACATCGTCATCTGTATATCCGATACTAATGAGCAATCTCAAATGAAGATTTTGAATACTAACGCAATAGCTAATACTTTCACATGGAACAATGACGAATACAAACAATAACAAACACCGCGCGCTGCTGCAAAAGATTGCGCGCCGAGCAATGCTTGAGAGGGGACTTCTTCCCGATTTTTCTTCACAGGCACTCGCGGAGCTTGACAGCGTACATGAGCCTGCAATGCAGGTTGCAATGCCGACCCGCGATCTCAGAAACCTTCTGTGGTGTTCAATCGACAACGATGATTCGCGCGACCTGGATCAACTCACCGTTGCGGAGAGCCTGCCTGCGGGATCGGTAAAGATTCTTGTCGCCATCGCCGATGTTGACTCCATTGTCAAAAATCATTCGGCGCTCGATGAACATGCCCGGCACAATACTACTTCGGTATACACCGCGGCTGAAATATTTCCAATGCTGCCCGAGAAGCTTTCGACCGACCTTACTTCGCTTAATTTTAATTCGGATCGCTTTGCCGTCGTCATAGAAATGGTCATCGACGGGGATGGATCGCTCCAGAGATCGGATATTTACGGTGCGGCGGTCCGCAATCGTGCCAAGCTTGCTTACAACAGCGTCGCCGAATGGCTCGAGGGGACCGGTCCAATGCCGAAAGAGATCGGCATGATCGCCGGCCTCGACGAAAACATCAGGCTTCAGGATCGCACGGCACAGAAGATGAAATCACTTCGGTATGTGCACGGCGCGCTTAACTTCGAAACGATCGAAGCCCGCCCGGTTTTTGACAACGATGAAATTACGCGCCTCGATGTCGAAAGGAAAAACAGAGCGAAAGATATTATTGAAGACTTCATGATTGGCGCGAACGGCGTCACCGCGCGATACCTCGCCGGCAAGAAGTATCCATCGCTGCGCCGGATTGTCCGCACGCCAAAGAATTGGAATAGGATCGTTCAGCTTGCCTTGGAGCGGAACTTCAAGCTTCCCGAAAAACCCGATTCGAAATTATTGGAACAATTTTTGATCTCGGAGCAGGCCGCCGATCCTCTTCGCTTTCCGGACATCTGTCTCAGCGTTATCAAATTGATGGGGCCCGGTGAATACATCGTTGAACTCCCGGAAGACACGGCAGTCGGGCACTTCGGCCTCGCAGTGAAAGACTATTCTCACTCTACGGCGCCGAACCGGCGCTATCCCGACCTTATTACGCAGCGCATAATGAAAGCGGCGATTGCCGGAGACCGCCAACCTTACACGAACGACGAACTGGCAACGCTCGCGACGCACTGCACTGAAGAAGAGGACGCGGCAAAAAAAGTGGAACGGCAGGTAGAAAAATCTGCCGCGGCAATGCTCCTTGAATCGAGAATCAAGGAACAATTCGATGCCGTGGTGACCGGCGCTTCGGTCAAAGGAACGTGGGTCCGTCTTCTGAATCCACCGGTGGAAGGAAGGCTTGTGAATGGTTTTGAAGGATTGGACGTAGGCCACCGGGTCCGCGTAGAGCTCGTTCACACCGATGTTGACCGGGGATTTATTGATTTTAAAAAAGTATGATAGAACGGTGCTTCGAGGGTTTGACTGGCTTCATGTAAAACGGAAAACAATCCACTCAGCTCACGAAGTGCACGAAGAAATCAAATTTCTACCGTCATCTCGTTCCCAATCTCTGATTGGGAACGAGATAGAATAAATCATTCGTGTTCTTTCGTGCGCTTAGTGGATACCTTCTTCTCGTTCCGGTTGTACCCGTTTATTTTGATTCAATGACGATTGAAGATCTTTGCAAGCCATCCGAAGTTGCTTCTAATGTAATGCGTCCGGCTTTTTCATTTGATTGGATTACCGAGAGGCAGAGTCCGTTGAATGCTTTCCGCTCGTGAGCCTTAAACGATTCAAGGCTTGTTTGGAGTCCGTTGTCCACGCCGGCAATCTTTCCTTCAGCGGAAATAGTAAAGTGGATGAGATTATCCGCATCTGGCACGAGTGTGCCTGCTTCATCCACAACCTTGACGGTTACAAATGAAAGATCGTTGCCGTCTGCTGAAATCACTTTTCGATCCGCTTCAAGGACAATATTTGCCGGCGCTCCGGCTGTTTTGATTTCCTGCGTCAGAATTTCTTTCCCGCCCGTACGACCGATTGCTTTCAATGTTCCCGGCGTAAACGGGACTTTCCACATGAGATGAAGTTCATCGCCGATTTTTTTCTTTGTTCCAAGCGACTTGCCGTTCAGGAACAATTCCACCTCAGCACAATTGGTATACGCCCATACATCGACCGTATCTCCTTTTTTCCAATTCCAATGGGGGAAAATATGCAGCACCGGTTTGTCCGTCCACTCGCTTTGGTACATATAATAGACGTCTTTGGGAAAGCCTGCCAGATCGACGATGCCAAAATAGGAACTGCGCGAAGGCCAGCCGTAGGGCGTGGGCTCGCCGATATAATCAAAACCGGTCCAGATGAACATGCCGGAGAGGAAATCATATTTCTTCATCACCTTCCATGTTTCTTCATGCGTCGAGCCCCAGGGAGCGCTGCAGTTGTCGTACGCGGAACACGTATTACCGGGGTTCCCGGCATTGAAAGGAATGTCCCAGCGCGTCGGCCACCGTCTGATGGTGTCCGACGGCATATCATAGTGGCCGCGTGTGGCCAGAGCAGATACCGTTTCGGTCGCGATGAATTTCTTGCCGGGAAAAGTTTTCGGAAAATCGGGATACTTATCGATGCTGTAATTGTTTCCGATCAAATCGAGAGCGCCCGAGAGGACGAGCGGATTAGAGGGAACCGGATTATTCAACGCCGATGTAACGGGTCTTGTTGAGTCGAGAGATTTTACCACAGCGCCAAGTTCTCGTGCGATGATTGTGCCGTTGCTGTCCTGCTTGTCCCATTGTTCAGGAATTTCGTTTCCGATGCTCCAGATGAAAACGCTGGGATGATTCCGGTCGCGAAGGATCATGTCCGTGAGATCCTGTCTGTGCCATGTGTCCCAGTCCAGGGAGTAATCGAAATCGGTTTTTTTCTTTTTCCACATGTCGAATGCTTCGTCCATCACGATAAAGCCCATTTTGTCGCACAGGTCGAGGAGTTCGGGAGCCGGAGGGTTATGCGAAGTGCGGATAGCGTTGCACCCCATTGCTTTCAGAATCTCGAGCTGGCGTTCCAGCGCTCGTTTATTGACCGCCGAGCCAAAACAGCCAAGGTCATGATGGTCGCAGACGCCGTTAATTTTCACATGTTTTCCGTTCAGGAAAAATCCTTTGTCAACGTCGAAAACTAATGTGCGGATTCCGAACGTCGTTTCGTATTCATCGCATTCTTTCCCGTTGCACTCGATTGTCGTAACGGCTCTGTATAACCGAGGGCTTTCAAGCGTCCAAAGAGCCGGAGTGCTCACTGTCATAT
>Ga0265314_10001891_pt1 | contig 22431 bp, 17 predicted proteins | sample 4126metaG_FD_203106 | JGI IMG/M metagenome (GOLD analysis project Ga0265314, IMG submission 203106) | Rhizosphere microbial communities from Carex aquatilis grown in University of Washington, Seatle, WA, United States - 4-1-26 metaG | ecosystem: Host-associated > Plants > Roots > Rhizosphere >... | reverse complement strand
TCTTCGCCGTGCCCTTTCGCGCTTTGGTGGCAGCCAGACTTCGCTTCAGAGCTTCCATCATGTCGATCACAGGAGCCTTCTTCGGCTTCTCTCCCACCGAGATCTTCTGGCCCTTCTGCTTCTGCCGAATCAGACGCTCCACATTCTCGCGATAGGAGTCGTGAAAAGTGGAGGGCTTAAAAGGACTGGCAAGATGTTGCACCAAACTTTTCGCGAGTTCCATTTCCTTGGCTGGTAGTTTTGCGGATTTTGGCGCCGCGCGATTGGCTTCGCGCAATTCGTTGGCGTAGTAAAGCGTGTGCAGTACCATGCTTCCGCCGTGTGGGCGGATCAATACGATATGTTCGCGGCCATGCATTGCAAGCTTTCCTATCGCCTGATATTTGGTTTGCTCCAAGGCTTGCGAGAAGAGCTGGTAAGGCTTCGCAGCCGCCTCTTCCGGCGCTACGTAATAGGAGCTTTGAAAATAGATGGGATCTACGTCACCGTCGCGTACGAACTGGAGAATCTCCATAGTAGTGGCCGTTGCGGGCGCAATTTGCTTCAGCTCCGCATCATCTACGACGACATATTCGCCTTTGCTGGCTTCGTAACCCTTCACGATTTCGTCCCGGTCAATGGGTTTGTTCTCCTCAGCGCAATACCAGACTTCTTTCACGCGAGAGAGATCCTTGCGGTGCAGCATGTGAAACTGCACATGTTCGGCACGCGCCGCAGCGAAGAGCCGGACTGGAAAAGTAACTAGTCCAAAACTCACAAATCCCTTCCACACAATGGCAGCCATATTCTACCTCCCTAATAAACCGCGAGCGCCTTTGAGATCTCCGACAAATCGTGAGTACTCCGCATGCCGCTGCGCGGAATCAGGCGCGCGCAATATAGCGGCGGGATGAATGGTCGCCACTACGTGAGGCGCCCAAGGATGCGGGAAGGAAACGCCGCGTTCCTGCGTCAGACGGAACTTGGTTCCGAAAAACGTTTGCGCCGCAGTCGCCCCCAGGCAAACGATCACCTGCGGCTTGATCACTTCCGTTTCCGCCTCCAGCCAAGGCTGGCAGGCGCGCACTTCTCCGATGCGCGGCTTCTGATGCAGCCACCGCTTCCCACGTTCCTCGAATTTAAAGTGCTTGACAGCGTTAGTCACATAAACCTCGGGACGCTGGATGGACGCGTCGGCGAGAGCACGGTCCAGGATTTCGCCCGCGGGACCGACAAACGGATGACCTTGGATATCCTCTTCATCACCGGGCTGCTCGCCCACCAACGCCATACGGGCCATTCGGGGACCTTCGCCAAAGACCGCCTGCGTCGCATTCAAATATATATCGCACCCTTTACAGCTTTGCACAGCAACTCGGAGAAGCGGGAGCGTTCGCCGCGATGGAAGATACGGCGCTGCCATAGTGGTGGGAGTCGCGGAGCAGAGCATCCGTTTCGCCGAAACACATTGACTTCACACGGGATCTAATGGGCGATGGCAAAAAAAACCGCAACCAAGGGCAAAGGTAAGATCGAGAAAATAATGCACGAGTACAAAGAAGGTACGCTCAAATCGGGTAGCGGCCAGAAAGTTGCCAGCCGCAAACAGGCCGTGGCCGTTGCTCTCAGCGAAGCGCGGCACGCGGGCGCTAGAATCCCCAAAAAGAAATCCTGAGAATGGACAGCATGGATCATCAGGGCGAGGTCACTCACGTGGAAATAAAAGTAAGAGCACACTAGCTTTGGATCGAGCAGGGTAAACCGCCCGATTCAGCCGAACGTAATTGGCTGGAGGCGGAACGTGAGCTGAATGCCGCAGCCAAATCGCGAAGCCTGCTCGAAAAAGTGACCCAGCGTGGCGGCTCAGTCCAATCTTAGTTATGCCTCAAGAGGCACTTGCTCTGATACACGGACCTCTTGCGCGGCGCCTTTGCGATCCTTACGCCGCTTACCGGTGCCTTGGAAACGCTCCATGTAAGTAAAGAAGACCGGGGTAATAAATAGGGTCAGCAGTTGCGAAACAACTAAGCCTCCCACCACCGCCAGGCCCATTGGACGCCGAGCTTCGCCGCCAGCCCCTATTCCCATCGCGATCGGCAAAGTGCCGACCAGCGCCGCCACCGTGGTCATCATGATCGGCCGGAAGCGCACCAGGCAAGCCTCGACAATTGCGTCCGCGGGCGGGGTGCCGTGAACGCGCTGGGCTTCGACCGCGAAATCGATCATCATGATTGCGTTCTTCTTGACGATGCCGATCAGCATGATCACGCCGACGAACGAATAAATATTAAGTTCATCGTGGAAGATCAGCAGCGTCGCCAGAGCGCCCAAGCCGGCGGAGGGCAGTCCTGACAAAATCGTAATCGGGTGGATGAAGCTCTCATACAGAATGCCCAACACCATATAGATGACCAACACCGCTAGTGCTAGCAGCAGTCCCATCCCGCGCAGTGAGGATTGAAATGCCGCGGCGGTGCCCTGAAAATTGGTGCTGATGGTATCCGGCAGAGTCTGGCGCGCCAGCTCTTGCACGCGGTCGACAGCGTCGCCGAGCGCTACACCGGGTGCGGTGTTGAACGAAATGGTCACCGCAGGCAGTTCGCCGAAATGTTGGATGGTCAGCGGGCCCACTCCGCTTGAAAGTTTGGCGACAGCGTTCAACGGCACAAGGCTGCCATTTGTCGATCGCAGGTAAAGTAATCCGAGGCCGTTAGGATCGCGCTGGTATTCCGGCTTCACCTCGAGAATCACCCAATAGCTGTCCACTTGCGTATAAATGGTTGAGATCTGCGGTTGCCCGTAGGCGTCGTTAAGCGCGTTTTCGACTTGTTCTTCCGTTACTCCGAGAGAAGACGCGCGGTTGCGGTTGATGTCCACGCTGAGCATGGGACTCGATATCTGCAAGTCGCTATTGACGTCAGAGAGCCCGGGCACGCTGCGCATACGCCGTTCGAAATCAGCGGACGCGGCGTACAGCGCCTTCAGATCGGGCGATTGCAGCGTGAACTGATAAAGTGAGCGAGTCTGCTGGCCGCCGATGCGCACCATCGGAGGATTGGTCAGATAAACGCGCACGCCTGGGACTGCAGCCAGCTTGGGGCGCAGCTCTTCGATGATCTGCTCCGGCGTCAGATTGCGCTGGCTGCGCGGCGTAAGACGGATGAAGAAGCGGCCCTGGTTGATGGGTTGATTGCTGCCAGCTCCCATGAAGGAACCGAAGACATCGATATTGGGGTCCTGGGCCACAATGGCCGCGACGCGCTGCTGCAACGCCATCATGGCGTCATAGGAGATGTCCTGGCCGGCTTCGATGGTTCCGTTCAGGAGGCCGGTGTCCTGCGGCGGAATAAATCCTTTAGGCGTGATCACTAGCAAATAGCCAGTGGCGACCAGCGTACCAAGCGCCACCAGCATGGTGATAGGGCGATGGCGCATCACTCCGTGCAACATCCAGGCGTAAGCGTCGCGCATGCCGTCCAGCACTCTTTCGGATGCACGGTAAAGCGCATTGTGGTGTTCTTCCGAGGGAGGCTTGAGGAAGCGGCTGCACAGCATCGGCGTTAGGCTGATCGAGACGAATCCGGAAATCAAAATGGCCACCATTATCGTGACAGCGAATTCGTGGAACAGGCGGCCGATGATGCCGCTCATGAACATGACCGGAATGAACACCGCCGCGAGCGATAGCGTCATCGACATCACGGTAAAGCCAATCTCTTTGGACCCTTCGAGCGCCGCCTGCATACGCGGCTTGCCCATTTCCATGTGGCGGACAATGTTCTCGAGCACCACGATAGCGTCGTCAACCACGAAGCCCACCGATAGCGTGAGCGCCATCAGCGACAAGTTGTCGAGCGAGTAGCCCAGCAGATACATGGCTGCGAAAGTGCCTATCACCGAGATCGGCAGCGCCAGGCTGGGGATGGCGGTAGCGGAAACGTTGCGCAGAAAAAGGAAGATCACCAGCACTACGAGTCCCATGGTGAGCAGCAACGTATACTTCACGTCGTTGACCGATTCGCGAACCGGCTGCGAGCGGTCCTGCTCGATATCGAGCGTGACCGTGGGCGGCATTAGAGTACGGAAGGTCGGCAGCAATTCCTTGATGCGGTCCACCACTTCTACAGTATTGGTGCCGGGCTGGCGCTGAATAGAGAGGCCGATGGAGCGGCCGCCCACCTTGTTGTAGTAAGTCCACATCGCGGACTTGTCGTTCTGAACGCTATCGATCACGTTCCCCAGATCGCGCAGGCGTACCGGCGAGCCGTTGCGGAAAGCCACGATCATGTCGCGATAAGCATCCGCAGTCATTAATTGCCCATTAGCCTTGACAGTAAAAGCCTGGCTGCGGCCCCACAGCGTTCCGGTGGGCTGGTTGACGTTGTGAATCTGCATGGCGGCATGGACTTCGTCGATGCCGATGCGGCGCGCCGCCAGCAGGCTGGGATCGAGTTGAACGTGGATGGCCCACTTCTGCGAGCCGAAGACGTTCACCTGTGCGACTCCGTTGAGCATGGAAATGCGCTGCGCCATTAGGTTCTCGGCGTACTCGTCCAGCGCCGAGAGTTGCATGGTGGGCGCGCTCATGGTCATAAAGACCACGGGTTGATCTGCTGGGTTCACCTTTTGCACCGTGGGCGGCGCCGGCATTCCCGGAGGCAGCTTGCGTAGCACCGCGGCCACGGCGGCCTGCACGTCAGCCGCGGCGCCGTCAATGGAACGTTCGAGTGTGAACTGAATCGTGACGCTGGTGCTGCCGATGCCGCTCGATGAAGTCATCGAATCGATGCCGGCTACGGTGGCGAACTGGCGTTCGAGTGGAGTCGCAACCGCGGAAGCCATGGTTTCAGGGCTCGCGCCCGGCAGGTTCGCACTGACTTGAATGGTGGGGAAGTCAACGTTAGGGAGATCGCTCACCGGCAGCGCGCGATAGCCGGCGATGCCGAACAAGATGATGCCGATCATGACCAGCGCGGTCATCACCGGACGCTTGATGAAGACTTCAGTAATATTCATTGGCCGTCACGACCGGCTAAAAGTAGTTCTATCATTCTAGTCCGGTCGCCAGCGGCGCGGAATGGCCGAATGGCGGGGTTATCTGGGCAGGCAGGGCGTCGGGTCCCAGCCGGAGGCGTCCTGTTGCTTTTTGAAGTTGTAGGTCCGGACGAAGGGGCCGTTGAGATACATCGGGTCGTCGACCATGGCGGTTACTACGAAATACTGCTCGCCTTGCTGGCCGGTGACCAGGTTGAAATACTCATTCAGGACCGCGTGATCGCTATGCGGGACGCCGTTTTTGCGAATGTAGCCGGGCAGCAAATCGTCGGTGGTAACGCGCAGCGTACCGCCGCGAGCCGTGCCGCGGGCTGGGCCGAGTCCGGGAACGAAGCCGGTGCCGCCGGTGTCGAGCAGGACGCGTCCGTTCACCAGCCACTGGGCGGCGGAATAACCTTGCAGGCTGGGCGCGCCTTTCTGCGCGGGCACGGGGCCGAAATGCAACAGGCGAGTTTGCGTGCCGGCATCGGCGTCGATCTTGAGCGTCATGTCGTCCTGCCAGGTGATATGCAGACGGCCGGGACGCTGCATCACGCCCACCGCGCCATAGGCTTTGCAGGAGCTCCCATCGGCGGCGTCCTTATCGGGATCCCAAGCGTTCGCAGTGCGGCGCGCGAGGGGGTTGAGCGGCATGTAGGCGATGTCGCCTTTTTCCGGTTTCACGCGGAAGCGCCACTCGTCGACGATTTGCGATACCCAATAACCCGTGAGATCGATGGGGGCGGCCGCTTTTGGCGTGGTGGGAGCCGGCGGAGCTCCGCCGCCGCGGCCTTGCGCGTGAAGCGCCGGCGCAAGCGTCAGGGTCACAGCGGCGATGCCGGCTAGAAGTGAAAATTTGTTGTGCATGAGGGTCGACTATTTCTTGGCGCTGAGACCTTTGTAGATTATTTCAACGAACTTATCCGGCGTCATGACAGCGAGCTGTCCGAAGCGTCCGTCCCAATCCTCGGTGGGCTTGGCGGCTTTCACTTGATCGAGCGTCATGCCCTTTTTGATCGAGTCCTGAATGCGGTCGCGAATGATGGTGACCATGTCGCGGTAATAGGCCAGATCGGCGGTGTCGCAGATACGCCCGTGGCCGGGGATCACGTAAGTGCCGCCCTCGGAGCGGAATTCGGGAATCACCAGGTCCACCATGCGGTTCAGCGCCGCCAGTTCGCCCTGAATGCTGCCGCCCTGCGCCATGTCGATGGGAGGATAGCTGGTGAAAGAGAACATGTCGCCCGCGCTGATGACGTCGGAACTGCGGAACATCACGAAGGTATCGCCGTCGGTAATGGCATTGGGGATATGAAGTAACTGGACGCCTTCGCCGTTGAAGTGATGGCTCAACTTCATCTGGTTGCCGAAATAGGTTTCGGTGGGCTGGCCGCGGATCGGCATCTTGGCGTCGCTCAGGCGCTGTAGCGCATTTTCGTGCGACAACACCGCGGCGCCTTCGCCAACGTCGCCCAAGTCACCCGCCACATTGCCGCCGGTGAAGGTCTGGCCCGCTTCGGCGAGTTTCACGTTGCCGCCGGTGTGGTCCGGGAGAGAGCTGGTGTTGATGATAAATCGAATCGGCTTGGGAGGCAGACTGCTGGTGAGCACTTCGCCCGACCCGCCGCCGCCTTCTACCCTTTTCACCGGCTGGGCGAAAGTGGTGAGCTCGCGGCTCAGGCGCTGAATCGCGGCCAGAGTCTTATCGGCTACTTCGGCGGCGCCGGAGTCAACCAGCAGTACACCATCGCTCCCAATCGAGATCGTGATGTTAGAGCCAGCACCCGCCAGCATATAGATGTTCCCGCGCATCGGAATGATCTCGATGGCCGAAGGCTCGTTACGCAAGCTCGCGGGACGCTGAGCCAGTCCGATGCCTGCGATCACGGCGGCAGCGGCACACGCCAATCCGCAGAGGGCCCAACGTCTGTTCATTTTTTTCACGGCTTGCTCCTGTGGAATTGGTTACTGGGACTTGGTAGCCGAAGTCGACCCGCCGGCCTTGGCTTTGTTGGCGGCTAGATCGATCTTGCGCGCGAGTTCGGGATACATACTGGCCGCGCCGCCTTGCGAAGCTTCAAACGGGATTTTGTATTTCTCGCCCCATTCAGTCAAGAACGGATTCGCGTTGGGCAGATAGCTGGGAACCACTCCTGCCGGGCGATCGACTTCTTCCACCACAGTGCACGGATACGGCGGAATCTGCATCCCCAGCACCAGGCGATATTCGCTGGCACGGATCATGGGTTCGGTCAGGTACAAAGGATCGTACGCGATGGTGACCCAGGTGAGAATATCGCCGCGGCGCATCCAGTATTGGGTGAGCGTAGCCTGATCGCTCGACGGCACGCCGTTGCGGCGGTAGTAATCTTCCTTGAGGTTGGTGGTGGTGATCTTCAGCATGTCGCCAACCCACTCGGCGGTAGAAAAGCCTCCCCAGGTGTGCGGCGCGTATTCGGAGGGGCGCGAGCGGCCATCCATGTAATAGGGGTTGTCGATCGAGCGCAGCCACTCCGCATGATACGCCGTGGTCTGGCGGGAAACGTTATCCACCTCTTTCCAGATGCGCACCTGCGAAGGCCCGCGCGAGATGTACATGGCGCCATGCGGGCGGCACTGCCACTCCGGCAGCGTGTAGAGCGATGCGTTCCAGGCCGCGGCGCGGAGTTGTCCGGCGTGGCTCATGGGAATGCCGATCCATTCCCCCACATAGGGGTTTCCAGTGTCGTCTTCATCTTGAACCGGCGCCCACTCACCGGAGAAATCCGTCTGGGCGAACGCGGGAGCCGCCAAAAGAGCGACTGCAAAAAGTAGTAGAGAACGGTGCATATAACCTCCGCGATGCGCAAGCGCACCACAGCCTTGTGCTTGGGCAACTGAATTCTAGAACGTAGCCAATTGACATGTCAAATGTCCTTGTCGCAGCGGGACACTTGCAGGTATAATGACCGCGGCTATCAGCTATTCAGGAGTCCTCATTGATGACAGACGCAATCAATCGACGAAAGTTTCTAAGCCGGGGTACGGCCGCGGCGAGTTTGCTGGCAGGCGGAGCAGTCACGCGGGCATGGGCGGTTCCAGCGACCAGCGACGGTGCGGGGCCGATAGTCAACACCGCCGCAGGCAAGCTCCGCGGCGCAGTGCAAGGCAAAGTCAGCGTCTTCAAGGGCATTCCCTACGGGGCGTCGACCGAAGGTGCGGGACGCTTCTTACCGCCGTCGAAAGTCCAGGGTTGGACCGGGGTGCGCGATGCACTGGAAGTCGGCCCGGCGTCACCGCAGAACCCTTCCATCCTGGTAGCGGAATCGATGGCGCAGCAGCCCAAGGCCGATGGCGCGGGCACGGAAGATTGTCTGCATTTGAATGTGTGGACGCAAGGCACCGGCGGCGGCAAGCGTCCGGTTATGGTGTGGTTCCACGGCGGCGGCTATTCCGCTGGCTCCGGCAACTGGGAGATGTATAGTGGCGCGAACCTGGCGGCCAAACACGACGTGGTAGTGGTGACAGTGAACCACCGCTTAAACGTATTCGGCTATCTATATCTGGCCGACTTAGGCGGCGCGAAATATGCGCAGGCGAGCAACGTAGGGATGCTCGATTGCATCCAGGCGCTCGAATGGGTTCGCGATAACATTGCAAACTTCGGCGGCGATCCGGGGAACGTCACTATCTTTGGGCAATCGGGCGGCGGCGGAAAGGTAAGTACGCTCACGGGCATGCCCGGCGCCAAGGGCTTGTTCCACCGCGCCATCGCCATGAGTGGATCGAACGTGAACGGAATCACCCGCGAGCGCGCCAATCAGGGTGTCGAGGCGTATTTAAAGACTCTGAATCTGGGCAAAGATCAGATCGACAAGCTGCAAACCATGTCGACGGCGCAGTTATTACAAGCGATCCGTGATACTCGCGGGCTGAATTTGGGTCCGGTGATCGACGGGCGCACAATGCCGGGAGCTCCGTACGCGCCTGTGGCGTCCGATATCAGCTCGAACGTTCCGTTGATGATCAGTTCGACCGAAACCGAGATCACCTGGAACGTTCGCATGAACTACGACCAGATCGACGCGGCCGGGTTACACAACCGCGTGAAAGAATACACGAAAGTGGATGACGCAGCGGCTGACCGGCTGATCGAAGTCTACAAGAAAGGTTGGCCGAAGGCTGACAATCTGACGATCGCGCTGATCATCGGCACTGACGTTTCGAATTTCCGCGTGGGCACCGACACCGAAGCCGAGCGCAAGGCCATGGCCGGGAAGGCGCCCGTGTACAAATACTATTTCCAATGGTATTCGCCGGTGCACGGCGGGGCGCTGCGTTCCTATCACACGCTGGACATCCCCTTCGCGATGCAGAACACTGCCATCACGGAATCCATGAACGGCACGGGGAAGGATCTACAACCGCTCTCCGACAAAATGAGCGCGGCGTTCGTGGCCTTCGCGCGCACGGGCAACCCCAACACCAAGCTACTGCCCAAGTGGGAGCCGTTTACCCTCGAAAAGCGCGGCATGATGATCTTCAACAACGAATGCCGCTTCGCCGACGACCCGTTCAAAGAACAACGTCTGGCGCGCATCGCGGAAAAGACCGCCGGAGCGCCCGCGTAAATGGAGTCGCAAAAAGTAAACATCGCCACGCTGGTAGACAATAGCCGGCTGGGCTTATTTCAATGGACTACCTTCATCCTATGCGGGCTGTGCCTGATCATGGACGGGTTCGACGTCCAGGCCATGGGCTACGTGGCGCCTGCTGTCATCAAGGAATTCAAAATCCCGGGCGCGCAGATGGGTTTGGTTTTCAGCGCGGCACTCACCGGAGTCCTGCTGGGATCGTTCCTGTTTAGCATGCTGTCTGACAGAATCGGGCGGCGTCCGGTTCTCATCATGGCGGCGTTATATTTCGCGGTGCTTACGCTGTGGACAGCGCGGGCAGGTTCGGCGAAGGAGCTGCTAGCGATTCGCTTCGTCGCGGGCTTCGGGCTAGGCGGCATCATGCCCAACGCCATGGCGCTGGCCGGCGAATATAGTCCCGCGCGCATTCGCGTGACCGTGATGATGCTGGTTTCGAATTTTTTCACCGTTGGCGCGGCGATCGGCGGGTTTATCGCGGCCGGCTTGATCCCCAGGTTCGGATGGCGCTCCGTGTTCATCTTTGGCGGAATCGTACCGCTGATTGTTTCTGTTCTGATGATTTTCCTGCTTCCGGAATCTCTCCAATTCCTAGTCCTGCGAGGAAAGAGCAAAGATAAAGTGCTGAAGTGGCTGCGGCGCATTAACGCGCCCGTGCCCGCCGGGAATGTTGAGTTTATTACACAAGAAGAGAACCGGACGGGCGTTCCAGTCGTCAATTTGTTCCGCGAAGGCCGTGGATTGGGAACCGTGATGCTGTGGATCATCAACTTCATGAACCTTCTCAACCTGTACTTTTTGGGAAGCTGGCTGCCCACAGTTGTGAAGGACGCCGGCTACACCACTGCCATTGCAGTGCTGGTGGGGACGGCGGTACAGGTGGGCGGATCGCTGGGCACGATTCCAAACGGCTGGTTGATTGACCGCTACGGGTTCCGCAAAGTATTGACTATCGTGTTTGGCGTCGCCACCCTGAGCATCGCCATGATCGGCCAGCCTTCACTCCCGCTCTCCATGTTGTTCTTCGCTTCCTTCATGGCTGGGTGGTGCGTGCCCGGCGGACAACCCGGTGTAAATTCCTTGGCCGCGCTGTACTATCCAACCTATCTGCGCTCCACCGGAATCGGCGCCAGTTTGGGATTCGGCCGCATCGGCGCGATCGTCGGGCCGGTTGCCGCCGGGGCGCTTTTGGGCAAGGGTTGGGCCCACCGCGAGTTGTTCCTGGCCGCCGCCGTCCCGGCCCTCATATCCGCGGTAGCCACCTATTCGCTGCGTTGGGTGATGGCAGAACCAGCCAAAACAGCAGTACCCGCCGAGGTGTTCGTACATTAAGGTGGGGGGCCGATCAGCATCCCCCTTTTGCACCATTGACACCTCTGACATGACAGATTATACTCGCGAGAGCTTTTAGTTTTTCCCGGTTTGCTTCCGGGAGGGGGGTTTAATGAAAACACTGAGGTTTGAAGTACGTCTATTCTTGTTGCTCGCTTTCAGTGCCCTAATCTGGGCACAAAACGGGTCCACTTCTCAGATTCAGGGAACGGTTCACGATCCCACCGGCGCTGCGGTTCCGGGCGCTGAAGTCAAGGCTACGCATACCGACACCGGCGCGGTTCGCACCGCCACCACGGGCGCGGATGGCGGCTATGTGCTTGCCAACCTGCCCATCGGCCCATATCGTTTGGACGTGACCAAAGCCGGTTTTTCCAGTTATGCGCAGACCGGTATCGTCTTGCAAGTATCGGTGAACCCCACCCTCGACGTGGCGCTGAAGATCGGTACCGCCTCGGAGTCGGTGCAGGTCGAAGCGAACACCACTCAGGTGGAAACGCAAGCCACCGGCGTCGGCCAGGTGCTCGAGAACCAGCGCATTCTGGAACTTCCGCTCAACGGCCGCAATGCGGCTGACCTGATCATATTGTCCGGGCCCGCCGTCATGGCCTCCACCTCCACCAGCCGTTCGTTCCAGGGAGTGAGCGGCGGAGAAGGCATCGCGGTCGCCGGCGGAACTTCGTTCGGCACCACGTACCGGTTGGACGGGGCAATGCACAACAACCCCTTCGACAATTTCAATTTGCCGCTGCCGTTTCCTGACGCTTTGCAGGAGTTCAAAGTCGAGACCAGCGCCTTGACCGCTCAGAACGGTGTCCACTCGGGAGCTTCTGTGAATGCGGTCACCAAGTCGGGAACCAACAGTATCCACGGCGATGCGTTTGAATTCATCCGCAACGGCGACCTGGACGCCCGCAACTTCTTTGCGGCGGCTCGCGACACTCTGAAGCGCAATCAGTTTGGAGGCACCGTCGGCGGCGCGGTCATAAAGAACAAACTGTTCTTCTTCGCAGGAATCCAGCGCACCACCACGCGCACGGCGCCGGCCACCAACCAAGCCTTCGTGCCCACCGCGGCGATGATCGCGGGAGATTTCAGCGCCTACGCTTCTGCGCAATGCCAGGGAACCAGAAAACAACTTCCTACCGCCCTGGGATTCAACAGCAACAACCAGATCAATCCCACGCTACTCGATCTCGCGGCGGTGAAGATTGCCAGCAAGTATCTGCCGCAGACTACCGATCCTTGCGGCAAGACGTTTTTCAGCATTCCCACGAATCAGAATGAAATCCAGGGCGTGGGCCGCGCAGATTATCAGGTCAGCGACAAGCAGACAATGTTTGCCCGCTACATCGCCACTACTTATAGCCAGCCCATTCCTTACACTCTGAATCCGAACGTGCTGGCAACGACCACCGGCGGCCGCAACAACCTCGGGCAGACCTATACTTTCGGCGACACCTATTTAATCAGCGCGACCACGGTGAATTCCTTCCGTGCCGCGTATAACCGCACCGGAATCGCGCGCGCGGCGGCAGACGACTTCGGTCCCGTCGATGTCGGCATCAACGCCTTCAGTTATACGCCTCACTACATGCTGTTGAGCGTGGGCGGCGGCGGCGCGGGCGGCGGATTCACCGTCGGCAACGGAACCGAAGACGACTCCAACTTCCGCGGCAACACCTACGAACTCGGTAACGACGTGAGCATGGTGCGCGGAAGCCATCAGTTCGTCATCGGCGGCGACGGGGCGATGTGGAATTCAGCGGGCTACGCCAATGTGCGTTCGCCCGGCACGTACACCTTCGACAACCACCTGACCGGACTGGTCCTTACGGACTTCATGATGGGTGCGCTCGGGGGTGTCGGATTAGATCAAGGCGAGCCCAATACGTTGTTCACGCGCCAATGGTACATGGGTATCTACGCCCAGGACACCTGGAAAGTGACGCCGCGCTTGACACTGAATTATGGCCTGCGCTGGGAACCCTGGTTCCCGGTGAGCGTCACCAACGGCGCCAACATGTGGTTCAGCATGGACCGCTTCCTGGCCGGTACCAAGAGCACACGGTTCCCGCAGGCGCCTGCCGGTGTTTACTTCGGCGGCGATCCCGGCTTCTCGGATTCCGGCATCAATAAAAGATGGCAGAATGTGGCTCCACGCGTCGGATTGGCCTGGGACCCCAAGGGCGATGGCCGCATGACCGTTCGCGCTTCCTGGGGCGAGTTCTATGATTACCCCAACGGCCAGACTCTGATTAACATGACCATAGGGCCGCCGTTCGGCGACGAGACCCGCACCGGCGCCCTGGGAGCGTATAGCCTGGACAATCCCTGGGCGACTGTTAAGGGCGGAAATCCCTTCCCGGTAAACCCGAATCCTTCGAGCGCTCTGTTCGTTCCCTTCGGGCCGTATTTGAGCATGAATCCGCAGACCAAAAACACCGCCGTGAATTCCTGGAATTTCACCGTCCAGAAGCAGATCGGTGTGCCCTGGCTGGTGACGGCCAGCTATATCGGCAGTGAGACGGCGCACTTGTGGCTCACAAACGCACTGAATTCTTCGGTACTGACTTCGGCCTGCCCGCTCGGCATCGCCGCCCCGTATCCGGCGGCCTGCACCAACACGGTAAACCAACGCCGCATCCTGAACCTGCTGAATCCGACTCAGGGCGGATTCTACGGAAACGTGGACGCTGTCGACGATGGCGGCACCCAGTCCTATAACGCTCTGCTAGCTTCCGTCCAACGGCGTTTGGCGAAGGGCGTTAGTTTCAACGCCAACTACACCTGGAGCCACTGCATCACTACTGACCGCTACGGCCACGGGGGCGGCACCATGAACGTTGCGAACACGTTCCTCAACCCTGCCAGCATCGAATATGACAAGGGTCCTTGCAGTTGGGACCGGCGTCATATCTTCAATCTATCGGGCGTAGCCCAGGTCCCCCGCTTCAAGAACACGGCGGCGCGCATCATCGCATCTGGCTGGCAGGTCGGGTTTATCGTCCGCTACCAGTCGGGCGCTCCGTTGCCGATCTTTGACTCCACCGACAACCTGGCCAATGGCGTGGCTCAGCAGCGTCCTAACCTGGTTTTGACCAATCCACAGGCGACGCCGACTGCGTGTCCGCCAACCGGCCCCTGCGTACCTTTCCTGAACAAGGCCGCTTTTGCTGTTCCCGGCTTGGGCATCCTTGGAAACCTGGGCGCGCTGGCAGTGTACGGGCCTAGTTTTTCGGAGATCGACATGTCGATATCCAGAAGCTTCAAGCTGCGCGAGTATCTGCGGATGGATATCCGCGGTGACGCGTTCAACCTGCCTAACTCCATGCGTCCGGGCGGCGCGAACCAGGGGGCAGGCACGGTGTCGAATGCGGTTAACTCCACCTTCGGCGCCGGACCGTTTGGCACCATCACTAGCTCTTACGATCCGAGAATTCTTCAGTTCTCGGCGAAGTTCGTGTTCTGAGCTAGATCAATTCGCAAGTAAAAAGAGGGGCTCCGCAAGGAGTCCCTCTTTTTTATTGCTCCTCTTTATCTATTGCATGGGCGCATATTCGCGCCAGATTCCGAAATACTGCTGCAAGGGACGGTCAGAGGCGCTGAACAGTACGGCATCGTTGTCGGCTTCGTGCGAGACAGGCATCCAGGAAGGCGCCACGAAAATATCGTTGCGCTTCCACGGGAACACCGTGTTGCCGATATGCGTGCGGCCGCTGCCTTCGACGGCGCAGAAGATGGTGGAATCCGTGAAGCGGTAGCGCGCGCCCTTGAAGCCCTTGGGAAGCAACTGAATGAAAGTCCCGATCGCAGGCATGGGCGGACCGCCAGTGGCCGGATTCACAAACCGCATCTTGATCCCGTGGCAGGGGTGCAGCGGACCGTCCTTATAAATGCGATCCAAGACCTCGCGGCTACGCGTGTACGGATACGAGAACACCGGCGTCGAATTACGCGCTGGCGTGTAGTCGACTGGAAACATATTAGCGCCGTAGCGTGCATAGGCGTCGCCATCGGGCTGGGTAAGCGGCTGCCTGTCGGCAGGGTGATGCTCGGCGTAGCCTGCATCCATGAAATTCACCAGCGGGATGTCTAAAACATCCATCCAGGTAACCGGACCGGCTCCTGGATTCCCGTGATCGTGATACGTCATCGACGGAGTGACGATAAAGTCGCCGGCGTGCATGGTAGTGCGCTCGCCGTCAACGGATGTGTAGCCGCCATCGCTCTCAATCACAAAGCGCAGCGCCGAAGGAGCGTGCCGGTGCGTGGGCGCGGTCTCGCCCGGCAAGACCAATTGCAATCCGGCGTACAAGCTCTGTGTGATCTGTGAGGGACCCACAATTCCCGGATTCGCTAAAATCAACACCCGCCGCTCAGCTTCTTTGGCGGTGATCAAGCGTCCGGCTTCCATCAGCATTGGCCGCATTTCGTCATAGGACCACAGAGCCGGAACAATCTGCGGCTTGGGATGGGGCGGGACTATTTCGGCCAGGACTTCCCACAGCGGTGAGGAATTTTTGAGCAGCAGCCGCTGGTAAAATTCTTCACGCTCGGGCGTGCGCGCCGGTTTACTATCGAGCGCGGATACACTCATATCACTTTTCCTTTAGCGAGCTGCATTTCTTCCTGCGCCGCGGACGACGAGAAGGCTCGCACCTTCACTTCCATCGTGCCCACCTTTTCCACCGTCGCCACCACCGTGTCTCCTGGAGCGATCGGGCTGACACCTTCCGGTGTGCCGGTGCTGATGATATCCCCGGGATACAACGTATAAAACGACGACGCCAGCTCAATCAATTCGGCGGACTTCAAGATCATGTATTTCGTATTCGAGTTCTGGCGCGTCTCGCCGTTGACCGAAATACTCAAGTCCAGCACATCCGGGTTACCCACTTCGTCCGGCGTCACCAACCACGGACCAAGTACCGTGTAGGAATCGGGCGACTTCCGGAAACTGCGGTCTTCGGTTCCCCGGATGGTGATGTCGAGGCCGATCGCGTAGCCGGCCACATACTGCAGTGCGTCTTCTTTCGAAACCTGGCTGGCCTCCTTGCCGATGATCACCGCCAGTTCTACTTCGTGGTCATTGCGGCGATCCAGAAAACGCAGCGCGATCCCTTCGCCCGGACCCACCAGCGAACTGGTCGCCTTGAGGAACAACCCTGCTTTTTGAATGGTGATGGTGTGCGCGACATTACCCTGGTTGATGGCGGCGTCGCCCTTCACTTCGTCTAGATGTTTCTGATAATTGACCGGCGCAGCGATTACTTTGCCGGGATTCGCCACCGGGCTCAACAGTTTGAGCCCCGCCAGCGGCACCGTGGGAGCGCTTGGAGCAATAGCCTTCACGCGCGCTAAAACCTTGTCCAGATTGGCGATCAAGAGATCATAAGTGGGGAGCGGGTAACGGCAATCCGGCAGCACCTCGAGGGCGGCCGTAACGTCGCGCACGTTCGCTCCCTCAACCAGACCTAGACGACCGTCCCCAAACCGGCAAAGCCTCATCCTGACGTTTCTCCTAACCGTTATTCTGGTTACACATAAACATAGACGCAAACGCAGTCCCGCGACAGATCAGGACTGTAATATCACAATAATGCCATACTCCGGCCGGGCCAGCTACGCTCCGATCTTTTGGGGCACTTTCCTATTGTGGATGATTCTGGAACTTATCGCATCGCGCACAAAACGTTCCGGCGACCGCTCCCACGCACGCGACCGAGGATCCTACGGGCTCATCGTCGCTCTTCTTTTCATTGGCCTCACCTTGGACTTCACACTTTCCGCCCGCCTCCCACAAGCCGCCATCTTGTGGAGACGTAGCCTGGTCTTCTTCAGCGGCATCGGACTGATGCTGGCAGGAGTCGCGTTTCGCTGGTGGGCCATCGCGACGCTAGGAAAGTTCTTCACCTTCGACGTCGCGGTTCAATCCACTCAAAAGGTGGTGGACAGCGGGCCGTATCGCTACATCCGCCATCCCTCTTATACCGGCGCGCTAATGACACAACTTGGAATCGGACTGGCGCTCGGAAACTGGGCCGGACTACTGGCACTGATGGTGTGCATGGCAATCGCCTATTCGTACCGCATATCGGTTGAGGAACAGGCGCTGGCCGCAGCATTAGGCGAGCCGTATCGGCAGTACATGCAGCGCACGAGCCGCATCATCCCGTTCCTGCTTTAAGACATCCAGTACGAGGGCAAGTTAGTCTTGGTCTCACGCAAGATTTCCAAAATCGCGCGGCGGTCGTCAGCCGAAAGATTCTCCAGCGAGAGACCACCCACGGTCTTACTGGCGTCCTTGCCCGTGAGGATATCGTAAAGCCGCTGATACACCCGTTCGCGAACCATCTGCGGCATGCCATCGAAGGCCGCGCTGTAGATCATGTAAGAGAGCGGATAGCGGAACAGCCGCTTCTTGAGATCGAAGTCCCGCAGCGAACGCCCTTGTTTATCGCGCGGCCCGCGCTGTGGGAACGTCTTCGAGAAGGTCGAAACGCCCGCCACTGGCTCCTTCAGTTGGTCCTCGTCGCCAAACAGCATGTAAGCGGTGAGCTCATCGAGCTCCGCGTTCAGTTGATCGCGTTGCTCGGCGAGCTTGCCGTCGTGCTCCGCGACACGCGCATCCCAACCGACGCGGATCATCAGATTGGTCATGCGAGTCTGATGTTCCAGCACCAGCAGCGCAACCAGGTCGCTGGTCTTTGCAAGATAGCGCGAAGTATCGAAACGGTCACTCAGATCGGTCACGTTCTGCGTGCCCGTCCGCACTGCCGGGCCGGGATGAATGGGATCCGACAGATTCGGATTATTGCCCAGATGGTATTGCTCTCCATGTGTGCCCGTGACGTACCAGCCGCCCCAGCGTTCGTTGAATGGAGTCCGGTGATCCGTCATGAACGCGTTGCCATGTTCTTCGCCGGGACGTCCTGTGGCGGGATGCACCGAGCTGACCAGCAATCCCGGCACAGCCAGCGTCACGGGACCTTGATGGCAGCGCAAACAATCGTCGCGGCGTGCGAGAACAGGATGCTGACTGCGCGCGGCCTCCATGCTGTAAAGAATCACGCCCTGCTTAGGATCGAGCGAAGTGAGCTCCAGCACCTCGGCGCCTTGCACATAGCCGACGCTCGCGTCGTCGTTAAAGTAGAGCGCGCGCGGCGTGCGCGGCGAAATGTGTTCGCCTTGAATACTGGTTCGCGAAAAAACCAGCACTTGCGAGTCGGTATTGATGGAAAGCTGCTTGAGCACGGCTGCAAGGTAGCCGCCAACCGGCGCGTAGTCCAGCTTCAACTGGCCATTGTCCAGGCGCTTCTCCAGATCCCCCACCGGGTCGGCGCTAGGTCCAGCGTACTGAATCGCCGGATGATCCAGCGGAATGAAGATGGTGTCCTCGAGGCGATCCGCCAAAAGCCAACTAGCACCAGCAAGCAGAACCCCACCTGTCACTATGTTCCAGAGACGCCGACGGTCCATAGCTTCACTATAAACCGGAGGAAGCAGCTACAAGAGCCGGAAGTTGACTTCGACAGTCGCGATCACCGGCACCGCCTTGCCATCTTTCAACCCCGGCTTAAAGCGCCATTGCGAGACCGCATCGATCGCTTTCTGATCCAGGCCAAGTCCGAGAGACCGCAGCACGCTCACCCGATTCGGACGGCCCGTCTCATCGACAATAACCGTGAGCACCACCGTGCCCTGCCACTTGGCTTTGCGCGCTTCTTCGGAATATTCGGGCTCCACTTTGAACAGGAGGCGCGGTGCGGAAACGCCGCCGCCAATGGTATAGGCTCCGCCGTTGAACCCTCCGCCTGAGCCAGGGCCAGCGCCCCCGCCGTGACCCGAGCCCACACCTCCGTCTCCGCCACTACCGATCCCGCCTCCGAAGCCGGTTCCGTTCGATGCGATACCCAGTTTGCTGAGCGGGTCGCCGAAATTGTTGGCTTGTAAATTAGACACGTCGGGCGGCGCGATAATCGACGGCGGCATTTGCAGTTTGGCCTCGAACGGATCAACGCGCGGCGGCGTGAACTGGCGCGGCTCAGGCTTGGGCAACTTGCCCTTGCTGGCATCCAGAACCTGACGCGCGCCACCGCCCCCGCCGCCCCCTGCGAGCCGCTTGTTCTCCGCCAAGTAAGGCCGCAAGTCGACTTCCAGCTCCGTGATCTGCCGCTTCACCAAATTCTGCACGGGATGGAACGTGCCCAATACAAATACCGCTGCAAGCAACATGGCGTGAGCCGCCAGCGAGGAAACCCCCGCAAGCCGCCAGGAACCATAGGCCGGCCGCGCCGGAGTGCCGCGAAAGACAATCTGATATTCCGCGCCATCGACGTGGTTGCTCCAGCGCCCCACTGCTCCGCGGAACTGGGAAAGCGAGTCCCCCAGCAACGCCAGTTCGGCCGCGCATGCAACACATTCGCGGGCGTGCTGTTCGACGGACGGCTCCACCCCGCCAATCAGGCATTCAGAAATCTGCGGTGCGGAAAGATGCGTTTTCACTTACTTACCTCCAGCTTTTCGCGTACCGATTGCAGAGCTCGAAACAGGTGCGTTTTCACGGTTCCCTCTTTCATACCGGTGGCGCCCGCGATTTCGAGAAGGTCCATGTCTTCCACAAATCGCAGCAGGAAGACGGTCCGCTGGCGTTCGGATAATTGCCCTACAACGCTCCAAATTGCCCGCACTTGTTCTTTTGCCACAACCGCCGCTTCCGGGGTCATCTGGCGGTCCGAAATCCAATCCCCCAGATCTTCTGGATGAACGCCCGCATGCAGTGCGTGCCTCCAAAACTTCAAGCGGCCGCTGGTTTCATGCTTGCGAACCAAATTAATGGCAATCCGCATCAGCCAAGTGGCAGGACTGGCAGCGCCGCGGAACTGCTCGCGAGCACGGTAGGCCCGCAGGAAACAGTCTTGCGTAAGGTTTTCAGCGGATTCCCGGTCACGCAGCGACGCCAGTAGAAATCGGAACACCCGCGGCCGGTACGCGTGCACCAGCGCGTCAAATTCCAAGGACCTTTTGGCTCCCACGCCGCTTGTGTCCGCCACGCCGAGTGTAACCACCGTGTCCATTCGAACGGTTAGATCCCTCCGGTGCGAAAGGGTTTACAGAGAATTGAGAAATAATCGCCGCAAGGAACTCGGAAATATCACCTCAGTACATCCTGGCTGCTAACCGTCTGGTAGACGCGGAACCGTGTTGTGTCATAAAGCAAGCGAAGAAACGGCATCGAATCGGCGACGGATGCTGACGACTCGAGTTCCCCTGTGGTGCCCTTTGCACTCTGCTCAGGGGCAACATAGTGGGGATAGGCCATGATGACGAACACGGGACGCGACCGCTGCGCAAGCGACTTCTCCAAGTTGAAAAAGATCTTCCGCAGCATTTCGGGACTAAACGGATTAAAAAAATAGAGAATCAGTTTTGAATCCGGAAAGACATAATCCAAGGCATCTATATTGATGGATTCGAGATCGGTGCAGCGCCGCCGGCTATAGCGATAACGGACGATATTTCGCTCGGCTTGGCGATGGAGTTCGATGGCGAATTCGATCCCCCGAATCTTGTGGAACGGAAACTCCGCAGCGACCAGCAGCATCCGTCCTTTGCCCGAGCCGAAATCCACGAACGTGTATTCTTCGAAATTCTGGATCGGCAGCCGTGTCAGCGCCTGTCTTCCAACGGAGGGACGCACGGGTTGGTAGTCATAGCCCGACTTGCCGGTGCCCGTTAGCGTAAGCCCCGCCAAAGGCACATAGCCCCCCGTATTGACCTGCCGTATCGCATCAAACCACTGGCCCTCGGCTCGGGTCATGGCGCCACGGATTGTGATAACCCCCTTGAGTAAAGGAAACCTCATCCAGGCAAACTCTCGCTGTGATCCATGATACCGGACGAGCGCTTGAGTACACTAAGAGATTATGCGCGTGAACACCTACCCCCCTGACGAGGACCGATGACTTTCACACAGCGGTTTCTCGACGAAGTGTCTGAGGTAGTGAAGAAAATCGATACCCAAGCCGTCGACCGGTTGGTGGCACTGCTGGCCAGTACGCGCGCCTTGGGCGGCCGCTTGTTTATTTTAGGCGTAGGCGGCAGCGCCGGCAACGCTTCGCATGCGGTCAACGATTTTCGCAAAATCACCGGCATTGAAGCTTACGCACCCACCGATAATGTATCGGAGCTGACTGCGCGTACCAACGATGAAGGCTGGTCGACGGTATTCGAGCGCTGGCTGCGCGTCAGCCACCTGCGTCCTGACGACATGCTGCTGATTTTCTCGGTGGGCGGCGGCAATCTCGAAAAGCAAGTGAGTCCCAACTTGGTGGAAGCTCTGAAATATGCCCGCTCTATCGGCGCGAAAGTCGGTGGCATCGTGGGGCGCGACGGCGGCTACACAGCGCAGGTGGCCGACGCCTGCGTGCTGGTCCCAGTGATAAACCCAGCCCACATAACGCCGCACTCCGAAGCCTTTCAGGCGGTCATCTGGCACTTGTTGGTTTCGCATCCCGATCTGAAGCAGGAGCAAACCAAGTGGGAGTCGGTGGTCTAAGCGGTGCCCGGCCAGCGTGCAGTTTTTCTGGACCGCGACGGCGTCATCAACCAGGCAATCGTTCGCGACGGTAAGCCCTTCCCGCCTGCAAGTGTCGACGAATTGACCATTGTGCCGGACGCGCCCGCAGTCCTGCAATCTCTGAAGCGAGCCGGGTTCCTTCTGGTGGTGGTCACCAACCAGCCCGATATTTCCCGCGGGAAACGAGCGCTCGCGGCAGTCGAAGCGATTCACCAAGCGCTGCGGCAAGCATTGCCGGTGGACGATTTCTTCCTCTGCCCGCACGATGATTCGGACCGCTGCGATTGCCGCAAACCGCTGCCTGGCTTACTCCTACGGGGTGCCGAAAAGTATCACATCGACTTATCGCGCAGCTTCATGGTGGGGGATCGCTGGCGGGATATCGAAGCAGGTGTCAACGCCGGCTGCTCCACGGTGTGGATCGACTTGGGCTATCGGGAAAGGCCTTCCTCCGTCGCGCCTTCAGCTACCGTGAATTCGCTGCGTGCAGCGGCCGGTTGGATACTAAAGCAGCCTTAGTCCTGCGGCTTGACCGCGTGAATCGAGCCCTGAAACTGAAGCCGGCCTTCCATAACGTCGAGGAGAGATTCGGAGAACTTATCCGCCATCACGCGCACATTCGGCTCCTCGAAGATCTCGCGGTGGGTCCCAGGGACCTCGCAAACCTCAAACTTCCCGGTAAAAAATCCGTCCCATCCCAGGAGCGGATTCCCAGGCGTACCTTTGGGCCGGCTGCCGTGCCGGAACAAAAGTACCCGGCCTGGATAAGGTTCGGGGCGGTAGCGATAAAAGCTATGTATCAGGATGTCGCTTGAGTCCTGCATCCACTTCGGAAGCTGACGTCCTACACGCTGGTGAAGCCGATAGGAGATA
>Ga0265314_10001890_pt1 | contig 22435 bp, 21 predicted proteins | sample 4126metaG_FD_203106 | JGI IMG/M metagenome (GOLD analysis project Ga0265314, IMG submission 203106) | Rhizosphere microbial communities from Carex aquatilis grown in University of Washington, Seatle, WA, United States - 4-1-26 metaG | ecosystem: Host-associated > Plants > Roots > Rhizosphere >... | reverse complement strand
GCTCCAAAGTCCAGTCTGGTATTGAATCGATTCAGGAAGCTATAGGGGAACAGCCCCCTGAGTCAGGAGCAACCGGTTCCGCGGAGCCAAGACGAAATGAATCCTCTGGAGCGGCTGATAAACGACGCGTCTTCGTTGTCCATGGTCGCAATATGAAAACCAGGGAGGCGATGTTCGCATTTCTCCGCGCAGTTGATTTGGACCCGATCGAGTGGGAAGAGGCGATCCGGATGACCGGGGGAACCACTCCCTACGTGGGCAACGTCCTTGACATCGCCTTCTCAAGGGCCCAGGCCGCTGTGATCCTGATTACCGGTGATGATATAGCGTACTTGGGTGAACAATTTGTTGAACAACATGATCCAGCCCATGAGAAACAGCCGACACCTCAGGCCAGACCGAATGTTCTTTTTGAGATGGGAATGGCATTTGGCAAGTACCCGGACCGAACACTAATAGTGGAGTTCGGTCATACCAGGCCTTTTTCAGATGTGACCGGCAGAAATACGATTCACTTCTCTGACAATCCACAGAGCAGAAAAACAATAGCCGATCGGCTGAGAAGCGCCGGATGCCTGGTCCGAACTGACGATAGATCCGATTGGCTCAGTGCCGGAGATTTCGCTCCCGCGTTTCAAGTCCCCACTCACACTCCGTCAGAGTTGAGGGCGGCACAAGGGACGATAGCGACCCTGAAAGCAGAGATCCAGACGCGGAACGATGAACTCATAACTCTTCGGCGTGACTGTGAACAGAGACAACAGAAGATAGCCGAACTTGAGGCGGAGCGCAACCGCGAAACGGAGGAACCTCTGAAGCTTCGGGTGACGACGCTTGAGCGAGGACAAAAACCGGCTTTCTGGTATCCCGAGAAACTTCGGGCAGTCATCACGAATGTCTCCGGGCAGACCGTTCATGTCCAAGCTCCATTATGGACAGTAGGCACTGGCAATGTATCTGTCCAGTCGGGTGCTTACCGCTACGACGATAAGGATTACGAGGCGGGATCCCCACCTTATAAGCCCGCATATATCGGATTTGGGTACAAATATCAGATGGAAACGAAAATCGGTCGCTGGCAGAATGCGCAGGATCAGTGGCGGATGGACGGTGATCAGCAGAGTGAGCAGGATGAGTTGGACATTCCCCCCGGTTGGACGTTTAGAATTTGGATCGGCATGGATCCGTCAGTTCCACACGACGAAGCGGAGAGGCGGCGCAGTCGGTGCCAGCTTGGTATTCTTACGATTCCGCTGCTGATCGGGAAAAACCTTCAGCAATGGAACGTTCGAATTTAGGGAATCCCACTGCCTTACGCCCGTGCGGCATGCCGTGTTGATCTCCAAACATACGACCGGACTTAGTCCTAAACGGCGTTGTGGGAAATGACTAGAACTTGAACGGAGAACGCTGCCGCGAATATCCTACGCCAGCCACTCGACCGTTACATCCACCAGCAGCGGACCCAGCAGAGCCGCGGCTTCCTTCTCCGCACTCTGCAGGATCTTCTCGGCATGGGGTTTATCCGGTGAAACCGTCACCGCCGCCACCAGACTCAGCGACCACGAGTCCTGGTAATCGATCTCCGCCACCGCGACGTTGCAGCGCGAGCGCAGACGGTCTTTCAGACCCTTGACGAAGTGCCGTTTGTCTTTGAGAGAGTGCGACCCTTCCAGGCGCAACTCAAAGGTGATGACGCCGACCGCCGGCACGCTCTAGGCTACGGCGGCGGTCTCGTCGCGCTCCGTAGCGAAGGCTTCGATCACGTCGCCGGGCTTGAGGTCGTTAAAGTTGGCGATCGAGATACCGCACTCGAAGCCGGCCTTGACCTCGCTGGCGTCGTTCTTGAAACGCTTGAGCGACAGGATCTTGCCGGTATGGATGACTTTGTTGTCGCGCAGAAGCCGTATTTCGTTGTTGCGGCCGATGACGCCGTCGATCACCGTGCAGCCCGCCACAGCGCCCACCTTGCTGATGCGGAACACTTCGCTGACCTTCGCGCGTCCCTTGTAAACTTCCTTGAACACGGGGTCCAGCAAGCCCGTCATGGCCCGTTTGATCTCGTCCACCAGCTCATAGATGATGGTGTGGTTGCGGATGTCGACCTTTTCCTGCTCCGCCAGAGCCTGCGCATTGCGCTCCGGCCGGACGTTGAAGCCGATGATGATCGCCGCCGAAGTGGTGGCCAGCAGGACATCGCTTTCGGTGATGGCGCCCACGGCTGCCCGTAAGACACGAATCCGGATTTTGTCGTTAGACAGCTTCTGCAGCGTGTCCGAGAGCACCTCAGCCGTGCCGCCCACGTCGGTCTTGAGGATGATATTGAGATCCTTGACTTCGCCGGCCTTCAACTGATCGTGCAGCTGGTCGAGCGTCAGGCGGGTGTTGCGCGACATGGAAACCTCGCGCGCCTTCACCTCGCGATACATTACGATTTGCTTGGCCTTGGCTGTATCGGTAACCGCCTGGAACGTATCGCCGACTTCCGGAACCGCATCCAGGCCTAATACTTCGACCGGAGTCGACGGCTCGGCCTCACGGATCGGCTCGCCGCGATCGTCGAACATCGCGCGGACTTTCCCGAATACCGATCCGCAGATGAAATGATCGCCTACCCGCAAGGTGCCATTCTGCACCAGAACCGTTGCTACCGGACCGCGCGCGCGATCGAGCTTGGCTTCGAGCACGTTGCCCATGGCCGGCCGCGCAGGACTGGCCTTGAGGTCGAGAAGGTCGGCCGAAAGCAGGATCATCTCGAGCAGCAGATCGATACCTACCTTGGTTCTGGCGGAAACCGGAACCATGACCACGTCCCCGCCCCAGTCTTCCGCCAGCAGGCCGCGGTCGGCGAGCTGCTGCTTGATGCGCTCCGGCTGGGCGTCCGGCTTGTCGATTTTGTTGATCGCCACCACGATCGGAACCTTCGCCGCCTTGGCATGGTCGATGGCTTCGAGCGTCTGCGGCATCACGCCGTCGTCGGCCGCGACCACCAGCACCACGATGTCGGTGACCTTGGCTCCGCGGGCACGCATGCGAGTGAACGCCTCGTGGCCCGGCGTATCGATGAACACGATCTTGCGGCCGTTCTTCTCGACTCGATAGGCCCCGATATGCTGCGTGATCCCGCCGGCTTCCTTATCGGCCACGTGAGCCAGCCGGATGGCGTCGAGCAGAGAAGTCTTACCGTGATCGACGTGGCCCATGACGGTGACCACGGGAGCGCGCCGAACGCGGTCCTCGTCGATCTCCGCCTGTTGGATTTCGTGCGTGGTTTCCTCTTCGTAGCTCACCTTGTTGGTGGAAGCTCCGAAATCGCGCGCCAGCTCCTCGGCCAGCTTGACGTCGAGCGTCTGGTTGATGGTGGCGAAAATCTTCTTGTCGAAGAGGCGCTTCACCACGACGTTGCCCTTGATGCCGAGCTTCTCCGAAAGCTCTTTTACGGTGATGCCCTCGGCGATAGTGATCTCGCGATCGATCGGCGGCGGCTCAAACGCCTGCTGCTTGCGCGAAACCTGGCGGATGCGTCCCTCTTCCGGATCGGCGTCGCGACGGCGGTCGCGGGACCCCGGCTTGATCGCATGTCGCCGCCCAGGATCGGCGGGCAGCGGGGCGGGTTCGGCGCGCAGAGGCGAAGTCGGGTGCATCGGACGGCCACGGCCGCGCAGACCACCGGGGCCACCGGCGCCTCCGCCTGGATAAGACCCTCCGCCTTGGTAACCTCCGGGCCCTTGGCCGGGGCCGCGCATCATCGGCTGACCCGGACGAATCGGACCACGATAAATCGGCTGGCCGGGAACCGGACTCGCGGGGCGGGTCGGCATTCCTGGCCGAGGCGCTCCCGGAGCGGCTGCGCCGGGCGGCCGGGTTAGTTTCGCGACTAAATCCGGGCGCGGCGGAACAATCGGCCGAGCGGCCGGCTGTCCGGCAAGATTCGGTTTCGCGGGAGGCCGCAGCGGACTACCTGCGCCCATGGGGGCTCCCGGGACGATGGTCGCAGCTGGAGGAGCGGCCGGCCGGGGCGTGGGACGCGGTGCCGGCATACTGGGAACCGATCCCGGACCGGCGTGCATCGCCGCTGGCGGATGTCCTAATGGAGGTGCTGGAGGAGGTCCAGCCGGAGGCCGGGATCCGGCCGTTTCTTGCGAGGCACGTGCTTCAGAACCGGGCAAAGGCTGGCGCGGACCGGAAAGAATCTGGCCTGGCCTGGGCGCCGGCGGAGCCGGACGGGCCGGAATCGGAATGCCCCGCGGCGCGACCGGGGGCGCGATGGGTCGCTCTGTAACGTGTCCTGCTTGCCCTGAGACGCTTCCTGAAGCCAGCGGCGGACGCAGCGGCGCGGATCTAGGAAGCGGAGGAGGAGTTGCCTCCACGTGAGCTTCGCGCGCTGCTGGTTGCGGAGTTTCAGCGACTAGTTCGTGCTTGGGAGCCGAGGGCGCTTGCGATGGCTCGGCAGAAACTTCGGCTACGTGTTCAACCGTCGTTTCGACTTCCGTCGATTTCGAACCATGTTGTCCGGCAGATCCGCGCGTTCCGTTCGCTTCCTCTGCCAGCCGGCGCTTGATCTCTATCGCGACAGGTTCATCGACCGAGCTGGAGTGGGTTTTCTTTTCCGTGACGCCCAACTCGGGGAGCATGTCGAGGATCACGTTGGGTTTCACCTCGAGCTCGCGTGCCAGCTCGTTGATTCGAATTTTGACCATACTGTGTGCCCCGCCGTCCAATTCCGACACCGGGGTTGTCAGATTAAACCCTGTTCCTTATCCAGAGCTTCCGCGCCTGCTGGAGCCTCTGCAATGTCTATCGTAACAGATTGTCCTTGCGTAGCTTCCGCAAGTCCTGCGGCCGCATCGGCAACCGGTTCGGCGACCGCGGCTTCTCCGTCGCCGCCCGATTCGAATTGTCCGTAGTAACTCACCACGGCTTCCTGGATTTTCTCCACCATCTCGACACCAATTCCAGGAATTACTTCCAGCTCCTCGGGAGTCATTCCGCCCAATTTCTCGACGGTGCCTACGCCCGCTTCCAATAGCTTCTCAACCAGCGTATCGGGGATGCCGTGATCGATCAGGACCGAAACCGGAGCGCCCGGCACCACCATCGCGTCCATCTGCGATTCCACTTCCTGGCGCTTCTCTTCCTCGCTCTTAATGTCGATCCGCCAGCCCAGTAGCTTGGCGGCCAGGCGCACATTCTGGCCCTTCTTGCCGATGGCCAGCGACAACTGGCTGTCATCGACGATCACTTCCATGTGCTTGCCCACGGGATCCAGAATCGTCACGCGCGAGATCTTGGCCGGGCTCAGCGCATGCGTGGCGAACACCACCGGATCGTCATTGTATTCGATGATGTCGATCTTCTCTCCGCGCAATTCGCGAATAATCGATTGCACGCGCATGCCCTTCATGCCGACGCAGGCGCCGACGCTATCCACGTCGCGGTCGCGGCTGGATACGGCGATCTTGGTCCGTTCCCCGGCTTCCCGCGCACAGCCTTTGATGACCACGGTGTTGTCGTAAATCTCGGGCACTTCCTGCTCGAACAGGCGCATCACCAACTCCGGAGCGGCACGTGAGACGATCACGCCCGCGTTCTTGCCGGCCTTCTCGACGCTGCGGATCACGCAGCGGATGCGATCGCCCACGCTGAAGCTTTCCAAACGCGATTGCTCTTTCTTGAGAATCCTGGCTTCGGTCTTGCCCAGGTCGGCCACCAGATCCGGACCTTCCAGGCGCTTAACCACGCACGTCACCAGTTCGCCGACGCGGCCGGAGAATTCGGAATAGATATTTTCGCGCTCGGCTTCGCGCACCTTTTGCAGGATCACCTGCTTGAAGGTCTGCGCTGAGATTCGGCCCAGAGCATCCAGGGACTTGGCGGTGCGGATTTCTCCGCCGATTTCGATTTCCGGATTGACTTTCCGGGCATCATCGAGCGAGATTTCCTTGTCCGGATCGGTAACGGGATCCGCGACCTTCTTCACCCCGAAAATCTGGATCGCGCCGGTGCCTTCCTCCATTTCCGCCACCAATTCTTCATTGGCGTGGAAATGTTTGCGAGCGGCCACCAGCATGGCATCCTTCACCGCATCCCGAATGATTTGCGGATCGATCCCTTTCTCCTTGCTCAGGATTTCGATGGACTGATAAATGTTGCCCAGGCTGGTCATGTCAGTTAGTTGCTCCGATTCGGGGGATTACCACTCGAACTTGAGATTGGCCTTCTCCACCAGTTCCAGGGGGAACTGGACGCTCTTGCCAGGAGAAGGCTCGAGGGTGATGATTCCTTCGGCAAAACTCCGCAAGGCGCCGATCCAGGCTTTCTGGTTTTCAACGGGCTGGCGCAAGACGATTTTCACTTTGTGGCCCACAAACCGCTCGAATTCTTTGGGTTTGGCGAGCTTCCGCTCGACGCCCGGCGAGCTCACTTCCATGGTGTACCGTCCGCCGGGAATCACGTCTTCTACGTCCAGGATGGTGCCCACGTTTTGCGTGATGTACTCGCAATCGGCGTGCGTGACGCCTTCCGGCTTATCGATGAAAATGCGCAGCACACGGGTACCGCCGCCGCCCAGCAACTGGACATCGACGACCTCCAGGGCCTTGTCGGCCCCAACCCGTTCCGTGATTTCCCGCACTTTTTCTACGATGGTCGCCCGGTCCGCCATGTTTCACTTCCGACCAATCACTCGATTCGATTCGTGGATGCGAGCAATAAAAAAGTGGGCTTTCGCCCACTGCCACTGCTCGTCCCTGAAACTAGTATACACCCTTAGCTAAACGGGCCCCCGCAGGCGGCTGGAACGGGCGGTTTGGCAACAAGACGAACGCAGGAAGTTGCTGAAACCAAAGGATGAGGATCTTGGTCCGATGCTTAGGTTAACCCCGGTCAAGCGTTGGTTACACTCAGCACGTTGCCGTCGGGGTCGCTGAACCAAGCCACACGCACGTTGCCACCAGGCACGGACAAGATGCCGAGTTCGTCCTGAGGGACGTGCCGATAGATGTTGAAGGTTACGCCCTTTTCTCGCAAGGCTGCGACGGTCAACGGCACATCCAACACGCTGAATCCGAGTATCGTGTGCTTATGCGGCGAGAAATCGGCCACAGTCGAGATGCGCAACGTGATTCCGCCGACGTTGAAAACAGCGGCGAGGTGGTCTTCGTAAGCCATCGCCAGCCCCAGAGTGTCACGATAGAACGCCGTGGCGCGGTCGCGGTTCCGTGTGCAAATAACAACAGCAGGCTTTGCAGCCTTCAGTATCCCCATGTTACTCGTCTCCTAGTATGTGGACTGTCAGCAATACAAAAAGCCGCGCTTTTGGGGCGCGGCTCGTGCAAAAAAGAAAAGAGCCGCGATTTTGTCGCGGCTGCTGTTGTCAGACCCGATTAACGGGTCTTAGGTTGATAATACCCAGCGAGCTTGGTCGTGTCAACGGCGAACTGCGAATGATGAGTACTTACGGGGGGTGAGCGTCCGACTCGTCTGTCGGGTTGATTACCTGGGGCTGCCTGTGCCAAGATTGTGCGTCAGTACGACGCCCCGAGGCGAAACCCATTTGGAGAGAGTCATGCCGAATTACTTCAGGCCGAATTACTTCCGTAAGACAGCCGTTGGCTGCGCGCTCGCAATCGCCTGTGTGGCGCAGGTCGCCAGTGCACAGGGCCGCGGGCCGGCTCCCCTGGCGATCCCCAATCCGACCTACGTTTCGATTCCCATGGAAATCATGGTGAACCGTCCCGCCGCGGAAGTGTGGAAGCGCATCGGCAAGTACTGCGATATCGGAGAATGGGCGCGAATCCAGTGCACCATCATCTCGGGCAAGGACGGTGAATTCGGAGCGGTCCGATCGGTGGGCAATGAGATTTTGGTCGGGAAGACCGACCTCTCCTACACCTACACGCAGCCTGTGAGGGAAGGCCAGCCCTACATTCTCTATCACGGCACTCTGGAGGCGAGGCCGGTGACCGCGACCACCTCGAAGATCATCTACACGCTGATGTTGGATAACTCGACGCTGGCGGACGACGCCGCGCGCGAGGCAGACAAAGCGAGAAGAGCCGCACAGTTTACGCCGTTCTTAGAAAACATGAAGATCCTGGCCGAAGGCGGCACGCTGCCCCCTCCCGCGGCTAAAGGCGGCGGCAAGGGCGGTCCGCCCAAGCAGTAAGTAGATCTTGAATGCACCGGCGCGAATCGAGTCGCGACGCCAAGCTCATCGTGTGGCTCGATTCCCTGCGCGCCGATGCCGTCTTCGGCTGGCGTCAGCTCAACAAGCGTAAGGCGACTTCCGCGGCTGCGATTCTTTCCCTCGGTCTCGCCATCGCAGCTTGCACGTCGGCGTTCCGCATCATCGACGCGCTGTTCCTGCGGCCATTACCCATTGCGAATCCGGACGGGCTTTATGGACTCTCGCTCGGCGAATCCTTACGGAACTTCACCTACGATGAATTCCGCCAAATGCGGGCCGAACAAGGCCGAGCCGAGCTGATCGCCGTCTCCGGCGCACCCGCGCTGGATGTGACGTACGGGTCTGATCAAGATAATGAGCAAGCTCATGGTCAGTTCGTCTCCGGTTGGATGTTCGGCTCCTTTGGACTCCACCCGGCCCTCGGACGGCTCTTCACCGAATCCGACGATCTAAAGCCCGGCGCGCACCCAGTAGCCGTGCTCTCCTACGATTATTGGACCCGGCGCTTCGCACGCGACCCGAATGTCATCGGGCGCACCGTCCGCATGGGGCCGGATTGGCGAATCGGAACGAGCAGCAAGGCATTCGAGATCGTCGGCGTCGGACCGGAGGGCTTCACCGGCACCGAGACCGGCGTCCCCATCGACATTTTCCTTCCCACCATGATGCAGGCGATGGTCGAAGCTCCGTATGCGGGCATCTTCCGGATCTTCGTTCATCTGCCGCCTGGTGCTGCAATCGAACCTGTTCGAGACCGGCTGCTCGCGGCCCTTCGAGCTTCAAGCGCGGATCTATCGAAAGCTCCACGAACCCTGGTGACGGAGTCCGCCGCCGCCGGGGCTTCCAATTTTCGGACGGATTATCGCCGGGCCCTGGCCGCTCTCGATGTGTTGGTCGCTCTAGTGCTGCTGATCGCCTGCGCGAACGTCGCGAATCTGATGACGGCCCAAGCTGCCGCTCGCTCACCCGAAATGGCTCTGCGAGTCTCGATCGGCGCCGGACGATCGCGTTTGGTGCAGTTGGTGCTGGTAGAGAGCGCGATGCTCGCCGTCGCCGCCGTTGCGCTGGGATCGCTATTTGCGTGGTGGTCCGGACCTTTCGTCGTAAGCAGGATCAATCCACCCGACAACCCGGTGCGCTTGATCCTGTCCACGGACTGGCGGGTCATCGCATTCTCCCTGGCGCTGGCGCTTGGCGTCACAATTCTCATGGGGCTCGCGCCGGCGTTGCGTGCGTCGCGAAGCCAGCCTTTCGGTGCGCTCAAACGCGGAGCGAGCCGCCGCTTGATGCACGCGCTGATCGCGGCGCAAGTCGCCTTTTGCTTTCTGGTCTTGTTCGTTGCCGGTCTTTTCGTGTCCACGTTTGACCGCTTGTCGCATCAAGGCACCGGAATCTCCGCCGCGCGCGTTCTGAATCTCAACGTCACCACCCTGAAGCCGGACGAGCCTGCTGTCTTTTGGGACCAGGTCGCCGAGCATCTGCGCCAGGTTCCCGGAGTCGAATCCGTCGGGTTCGCCGATTGGCCCATTCTCGACGGCAACGGCTACAAGACGACTGACATCTCCATCAACGGCGCGCCTCCCAACGGCGTTACTGCCTGGGTCGAGAACATTTCGTCCGGCTGGATCGACACACTGAAGATACCCCTGCTTGCAGGCCGGGACTTCCGGCCCTCCGAAGCGCGCGGCGCGGTGATCGTCAATGAGGAGTTCGCCAAGGCCTTCTTCAACGGCGAGAATCCGGTCGGGAAAACGTTTGAAGCAACGTGGGCTGCGTTGAAGGGGCAGCGCATGGAGATTGTCGGATTGGTCCGCAACGCCCGTTACCGCTACCTGAAGCAAGACATGCTGCCCGTCGTCTATACGAATTTTCAGGATGGCAAAGGGCGGATGCAAAACAGCGGAACCTTTGGCGTGCGAACCACCACTACGAATCCGTTGTCCCTCGCCGCGCTGCTGCGCCAGGAAGTCGCGCGAGCGAATCCGGAATTCCGAGTGAGTACACTGCACACACAGCAGGAATTGATCGATGCGCAGACCATCCGGGAACGCCTGCTCGCCATGCTCGCTCTTTTTTTCGCCATAGTTGCGTTGCTGCTCGCAGGTGTGGGTTTATACGGTGTGCTCGATTACTCCGTGTTCCAGCGCCGTCGTGAGATCGGCATTCGCATGGCGATCGGAGCGCGAGCGGGCGACATTGCCCGACGAGTTACGTTCGACGTCGCCCTGTGGGTTGTGGGCGGATCGTTCGCCGGCCTCGCGATTGGCCTCGCCGCTGCGCGCTATATCGAATCGCTGCTCTATGGAGTGAAACCCACCGATTGGAGCTCTCTGGCCGCGCCAGCGCTGGCCCTCGTCGCTGCGGCCATCCTCGCCGCTCTACCGCCCGTGATCCGCGCTGTTCGCATCGACCCGGTAAAAGTGTTGCGATCCGAATAAGATCGGCTGGTGGTGCCCGAACCGAGCCTCCCAGCGGATTTTGGAAACCACGGCCAGCCGCCGTGTCTGGCCGTTCATTAAGGAGAGTAAAGCTTTTTGTCAGGTTAACCAAGTTCGAAACGAGGTTCGGTCGCCGCGCGTCCCATACTCGACGGGGTTCCAGGAGTACCAACTAATGATGAAAAGGCCGGTCACGGTATTATCCGCCTTATTTGCCGCCGCACTATCAGGATTCGCCTCGCTGGGCGGTTCCGAGGAATCGGTGGTATCGGACCAAGTCAAATTCCAGGCGAGCCGAAAAGTGGTGCCGGAGCATGGGTACCGCGTGCATGAAATCAGCCGGGATGACGGCACCTTGATCAAAGAGTTCGTATCGTTCGATGGCAAGGTATTTGGAGTTTCCTGGAAGGGGCCGACGCTTCCCGATTTATCTCAGTTGCTGGGATCGAGTTTCACGGAGTTCCAGAATAGCGTGCAGCCCAAGGCCGGCCGGCGAAAAGCAGCCGTGGTCCACAACAGCGACCTGGTGGTGGAAAGTACCGGGCACTCGCGGGCGTTCCAGGGACGCGCGTACTTGAACTCGATGCTGCCGGACGGCGTCACGCAAGAGGTCGTACAGTGAAGCGCGGCTTCGCGGCCGCTATCGTCGTTCTGATGGTGGTGGGTCTCGCCGCCTGCGGTAGTGGAAACAGCAGCACCAGCGAAACCACAACCTCATCCCCGCCGGTGAACAACACCCAGACTGTGATTGTGGACGCAGGGCCGACCGTCAACGGCCAATCTATCGGAGACGAAGATGTTCTCTTCACGACGGTGACGATCTGCGTGCCTGGCACGACCACCTGTCAAAGCATTGACCACGTAGCGGTCGACACCGGATCCACGGGACTGCGGATCGTGGCTTCGCAACTGACACTGACTCTGACGAACAGCACGAATACGAGCGGCCAGCCGATCGCGAACTGCATCCAATACGCCGACAACTCCTATCAATGGGGACCGGTTGCGAAGGCCGATATCAAGATGGCGGGTGAAGTGGCTTCTTCGGTGCCCATTCAGATAGTAGGACCTTCGAATTTCGCGGCCGCTCCGACGGATTGCACCGCCGGTGGAACGCCCGCGCAAACTGTCTCCGATCTCGGTGCGAATGGCATTCTGGGGGTGGGCCTTTTCCGCCAGGATTGCGGTTCGGCGTGCGCTTCGACATCGTCGCCGCCAGCCTTCTATTTCAAGTGCCCCGCGTCCGGTTGCTCGATCACGTCCGTCAGCCTGACGGAACAATTGCAAAACCCCGTGTGGATGTTTCCACAAGACAATAACGGCCTGGTCATTGTTCTCCCCCAGATTGCGTCCGGCGGAGCAGTATCGGCGACGGGATCCATGATCTTCGGAATTGGCACGCAGTCCGACAATGCGTTGGGCAGCGCGCAGGCTCAAGGCGTCGATGGCTATGGCAACTTCGCCACCACCTTCAACGGGGTCAAGTATTCCAGCAGCTTCATCGATAGCGGATCGAACGGCCTGTTTTTTCTGGACTCGGCCACTACCGGCCTTGCGAGTTGCGGCAGGCAGGCAACGGGCTTCTATTGCCCTGCCTCGACGACAAGCTTCACTGCGATCAACAGCGGACCGAATCCCAAGGCATCGGCGACTCAGGTTTCGACCAATGTTGCGTTCACGATCGCAAATGCGCTGACGCTCTTCAATTCGTCCAACAACGCGTTCAACGATGTGGGCGGGAGCAATCCCGGCGTGTTCGACTGGGGGCTGCCTTTCTTCTTCGGCCGCAGTGTGTTTATCGGAATCGAAAACCAAACTTCGGCCGCGGGCGCCGGTCCATATTGGGCCTACTAGCAGGCGTCAACTACCGATTGCTGTGGGCGGCTAAAGCCAGCCCGCTCCACGTTTCTCACCCGTTGCGCGCGTAGTCATCGTAATGTAACATTACCGACATGAAGATGTAATCTTTGTCCGCCCGGACGCCGATGATTCTAAACGGGAGGACAAGGTGATGGAAAGCACGTTTTCTAAGGGATTCGCCGCATTCGTGCTGAGCGCGGCTTTCGCGGCACCCGTTGTCTCGGCGCAGACCGTTTCCGTGGATTTACTCCGTCACCCCATCAGCGCGAAAGTCCGGCCGCTGCTTCTGCAGGCGATCGAAAAAATGGAATCCGGCGACCACGAGGCCGCCATCGCGCAGTTACGGGAAACACTTTCGAAATACCCTGATTCGGCTGCATACGTCCATAATCTTCTCGGTGTCGAATACGTCAAGACCGATCGGTTCGAGACGGCCGTACGCTCCTTCGAACAGGCCGTACTCTTGCTGCCGCACGATCCGATGACGCACTATAACTTCGGCCTCGCGCTGATTTGCGCCGGGGATTATGAGCGCGCGGCGCAAGAGGTTCAGAGGGCGCTGGAGCTGGATCCGAAGAACCCACGCATGCAAGATAGACTGAACGAGCTCTTGGAGCATAAACGCTCAGTGATTAGTTCTCGGTAGGAGTCGTCTCCGGATTCGCTGGGCGGGCGCTGTTTGGCCGATTGGTAGAATCAGTTGGAGCCTAGATGAAGACTTCCTGTTTCCTTCTGCTCGCCTTGTCGGCATGCGGATTCGCCCAAGCGCTCAAGCCAGTCGCCGTTCCGAACCCGGCCGTTGCGGGGAGCATTCAGCCCAACTGGGCGGTGGCCTCCGACGGAAGCGCGCTGTTGAGCTGGGTGGAGCCGACCAAGGGCGGCGGATACACCTTGAAATATGCCGCGCGCAAAGGAGCTGCGTGGTCGGAGGCGCGCACGATCGCGACCGGCCGGCCGTTCTGGCGGCATCCGGCCGAAGTGCCGGGCCTGGTCAGCTTGAGCGACGGAACACTGCTGGCTCACTGGGTCGAAAAAGGGAAGGAGTCGAGCGAGGAGGAGACTATCTACGTCTCGAGCTCGACCGACGGAATTAAATGGACGACGCCGCTGATCGCGCATCACGACCATAGCGCGGTGCAACATGGATTGGTTTCGATCGCGGCGAGCGGTCCCAAGGAAGCATCGCTCTTTTGGCTTCAGGCGCTGAAGGGCGAGGACGGTCCGGTTTCGCTGATGCGGACCGTGGTCGGAGCGGATGGCAAAGAGATCAAAGAAGAAGAGCTGGATAAGGATACTTGTTCGTGCTGCCCGACTTCTGTGGTTAACACCGCAAAGGGACTACTGGTAGCGTATCGCGACCATACGCCGAAAGACATTCGCGATATCGCCGTGCTGCGTTTCGAGGGCGGGAAGTGGTCGACGTCCAAGATCCTGTATCCGGACAAGTGGGAGATCAACGCCTGCCCGGTCAACGCCGCGTCGGTGGCAGCCAAGGACAACCGCGTCGCCATCGCCTGGTACACCGAGGCGGATGACAAACCACGAGTGCAGGTCGTGTTCTCGTCGGATGCGGGAACCACGTTCAGCAAACCGACCAAGGTCAACACGGGAGACACACTCGGTTATGCGTCGACGGCGTTGAATAGCGACGGGGGCGCGTTCGTTTCCTGGATCGAGGAAGGCGCGAACTCGGCCAGCGCTCAGGTCCGCTTGGTATCGCCGGCCGGGTTCGCGGGACCGGCGCTCAAGATTGCCGAAGGTCCTCGGACGAGCCTGGGATATCCCAAAATAGTGCGTGCGGGGAACGAAACCTGGATTGCTTGGGGCGACGCCAAGAGCGGCGTCAAAACGGCACAACTCAAGTAATCGCTTTCTGGCCGCCCTCTATCCCCCGCCCTGACGGGCAGGGCTAGCCACGCTTCGATCAAGCCCCGCCTGTGAGCGGGGCCACGGGCTAGAATGGCTTTAAGGGGCGCGTAGCTCAGTTGGTTAGAGCACCTCGTTTACACCGAGGGGGTCCGGGGTTCGAATCCCTGCGCGCCCACCACCTATCTGCTCAGCGTTTTGGCCGCGGCTTGCGGTTGGTGCTGACCAACAGAAGGGCTCCCACAGTGATCGCGACGCCGCCATAGAAGGCCCATCGAATGTCGCCGGTCATGAAGCTGCCCGGAAGAATGTTGATCCCTTGCAGGAACCAGGTGGTACCGACCGCTATCATCAGCCCGCCGAGAATGTTCCGCGCGATCTTCATCTAGTTGCGTTACGCACGCTCTTATTGTAATCGGACTCGAATGAGAGGCTGGTGCGGGATGCGCTCGACGACGCGGTCAATTGCGGTGGAGCAATTTACGCCGAACCAGATGCTTGATGTCGGGCTTGAACTCGGTCCAGAGGTCGCCCTGAGCGAACCCCAACAGATTCAGCGTGGCGAGGTTCCAGGCTCCCGGACGATTTGAAATATCGCGCCCCGGATGGGTGGCATTGATGACGAATCCGCTGCCGACCGCCGCGACGATGTTGGCGTACGCGATGTCGTCGCCCCGCGGAGTTTCCAGGACCACAGTGCTGAGGAGCGCGTGGCCGGTTCGCCGCCACACGTTGCTGCTGGTCGATGGCCGGTAGCGTACGTCTTCGTGCAGGGCCGCCGCCGCGCCGCTCTGCATGCCGTACGTCACCACGCGCTGCGCGAAGGAGGCGACCAGATGGTCGGTGAATCCGTCCACGCCGTGGCCCCAAACATCGGTCGGACTGATTAACTGAAAGGCTGACGACATCACCGAACTGGCGTACGGCTGCACACGGGTCAGCGTCTTGGCCGCGAAGAGAGTGAAGCGGTCGTGTCCGGTGAGCGGAGCCACCGGATCCGGAGGCGTCTGGAGCGAGCTCGAAAACGATCGCTCGAGGTTTTCGAACATCTGGTCCTGATCGTTGGTCCGAAGGGTGAGCTTGTGATAGATGAACTCGCCGAGATGGACCATCCGGCTTTCCGAGGTCTGGGCGCCGTGCCCGTCAAAATGCACCCAGGTCTGCAGGGGCGCATCGGGGGCCTTCAGGAAGACCGCATGCATGGATGGGGAGCTGTTTTCGCGGCAACTTTGGATCTCGGTGGCGTGGGCATGCGCCAGCCGGAACATCAGCGGGTCCTTCGACCAGGTCGTGGTATTGCTCAAGCAGCTTTTTAAGAGCTCTTCACCTCCCCCGACCACCTCAACATTTTTCGGCTTTTCGATACCGAATGAGAGTTGCGGCAAATCCCCACGGGTGAGCCGGTACTCGATATTCGATTTGATGGTGTGCTGATCTGTTGCCTGCGCTGGCTCTTGGACGCGTTCCTGGGCCGGCTCTTGTGCGAGGCCGGGCAGGCCGCACAATAGTCCCAACGAAACTGCCGCTGAGCACCGCATGCAAAGGTGGCTGAAAAGATCTTAAGTATAGAGGATACCCCAGTTCGCATCTGTACAAAACTGCACACTCTTGTTGGGCTCCGTATAAACACCGCCGACGTTATTGGCGCTTGGCCTTCTCGATCTCCTCCAAGGCGTGAGGTTCCACGTTCAAGTCGGTTGTCGGACGGCGGAATTGGTAAAGCGCGTAGGCGAGGATGATCACTCCCGCAAGGAGCAGCCAGATCGTGGTCTGTTTCACGCCCGCGATAGCAGGCGGCCGTAGCCTTTGGCCTGACCGCTCAATCCCAACAGCCGGACGCTGGCCCACAAGGCGTGAGGCGCGCTTGAAACCACCGGAACCTTGCAGCGTTTCTCCAATGGGTCCAGTAAACGCAGCGTGTTCAGTGCACCGCAGGAAATTAGCAGGGTGTCGGCCTTAGACATCGACTCGTAGGTGGTCGCGCCGAAGTTGAACAGCTCGTCTTGCGTCACCGGAGGACGATCCTCGAAGCGTTCGATCCCCATGCCCTTCACGCCCAGCACCTGAAAGCCGGACTCTTCGAGAAACACCTTCAAACGGCCGTTGACCGTCTCGTTATACGCGGTCGCGACGGCGACACGTTTCGCGCCCACGGCCTTCAGACCTTCGACGATGCCTCGACTCATCGAAGTGGCGGGTAAGCCGGTGGCTTTGGCCACCGCGGCGATCAGATCGTTGTTGAACTGCGCGCCCTTATAGAACGTAAGCGACGTGCCCATGATGGAGATAGCATTCGCGCCTTGCTTCTTAAGCTCCTCGGCTGCGGGCAGAATCTTGGGGACGGCCTTATCGTAGCCTTCGGGCGTCATTCTCTCCAGGCCAACGCCCATACCGAGGAAACGAATTCCCTTGGGGTACATGAGCTTGGCCTCGGGCGGAATCGGATAGTTCGCGGGAGGGAAAATCATGCCGAGCACGGGCTCGGCGGCCGATCCGATGGCACCGGTCACAAGTCCAGCGGCGGACACTTTCAGAAACTCACGGCGGCTGCGGTAAGTCATAGCGATTACCTCTGACATAGGCTATCATCAAAAACGCTATGTTCAGATGGATTCCAGTGGCGGTGATGAGTGTTGCTGTCCCCTTTCAGCTGGCTGCGCAAGGGGGGATCGGCGGGCGGCTGAACGACGTTCCCAAAGCGCAGGCCGCCAATCCGAAACCCACGCCGCGGCTGGCCGATGGCAAGCCGGATCTGGGGAACGGTAAGGGCGCCTGGAATCCCCGGACCATCGTAAATTTATCCGGAACGGGAACGGGCGGGCCGAACAGGTCGCCTGTGGAGAAGCTGATCGAAGTTCCGTTCAAGCCGGCGGCGAAAGCGGAATACGACCGGCGGCTGGCGACGCTATCGAAGGACGATCCGGAGTCGCTGTGCCTGCCTCCCGGTATTCCGCGCATGTATGCGACCCCGTTTCCATTTCAGATTTTCCAGCAGCCCGACCGCGTGCTCTTCATCTTCGAAGGCGCCGCGCACGTGTGGCGCGAAATCTACACCGACGGTCGGCCGCATTCCAAGGATCCGAATCCGACTTATCTCGGCGAGTCGATCGGGCACTGGGAAGGCGACACGCTGGTAACGGACGTGATCGGGTTCAATAACCGCACCTGGCTCGACCAAGACGGCCATCCGCATGGCGAACAGTTGCACATCATGGAGAAGTTCACACGGCTGAATGAGCTGTCGATGCGCTACGAGGTGACCATCGACGATCCTGAGATGTACGAGAAGCCGTGGACGACGAGTTATCTGATTCCATTCGTCCCCGGCGGGGAACTGTACGAGTACATCTGCCAGGAAAACAACGTCGACGTCCGGCATCTGGTAGGCAAGTAAGACTATTTCTTTTGAGGAGAAACGAACATGAAGTTACTTGGTTATGCTTTCGCGTTGGCCGCTGCATGCGCGCCGGTATTCGCGGCAATGCCGGTGGTGCCGGGCAAGGATCAGGCCGCGATGCTGAAGAGCAGCGATCCGAAGCTCGCGGCGAACAAGAAGGTTGTTTACGACTTTTTCCGCGTAGTGCTGCGCGGATTCCGCATCGATGAAGCGGACAAGTATATGGCGCCCGACTACATCCAGCACAATCCAAATGCCGAAACCGGGATGGCGGGGTTCAAGGCGTACTTCAACGCGATCAAGCCGAAGCAGCTGCCGCCGATTCCGGCGACGCTCACCGATCTGGTGGCGATCCAGGCCGAGGGCGACTACGTGACCCTATCGTTCGTGAAAGAGTACGACGATCCGTCGGCTCCGGGGAAAAAATACACCACTACCTGGTTCGACATGCTGCGCGTCGTGAATGGGAAGCTGGTCGAGCACTGGGATTCGGCGACCAAGGGCGCAGTGGGTCCCGCGGCGGCAAGCGTAACGAAGAAGTAAATCGAGGAGCGGGCTTCAGCCTGCAAGCGGGGCTTGAGCCCCGCATCCGAAGCCGGGCTTAAAAGCCCGGTTGCAGGCTAAAAGCCTGCTCAACGTCACTTGGCCGGGGCCTCGGGACTGTTGATGTCTTCCACGATTTTCCAGGAGCCGTCGGCCTGCTTCTTGTACACCTCGACGTATCGGCCCGTTTCGGACATCACCTTTTTGGTTTTCGGGTCGGTGCCCATTACGGAGTAGGTGCCTTGCGAATAAGCTAAATCGTCCTTGGACACGTCGACCTTGACGGTTTTCAAGTCCAGCGAGAACTTGGGATCGGCGATGACGTCCTTCATGCCTGCCCGAATCGCGTCTTTTCCGATCATCGTGGGTGCGCCGGAAAGAAGGACCGTTCCATCGTCTGCATAATGGGCGACAATTTTGTCCATATCCTTTGCGGCGAATTCCTTCACCCAAGCGGTTTCGATGTCGCGGATGGCTTGTTCATCGGCTGCTCGGGTGGCGCAGGCGGCGGCGCCTGGGCGCAGCCAAATAGAATCATTGCAAGCGCAATGGGGGCGAGGCGAACAGCCAAGGTTTTCATATGATTTGTGTCCTTGGCGAAGCAGGATATCACATCGACGGGCTGATTTTGAAGGGCGTAACGCGGGCCGCGCTAGTTCAATCCGAAGTAGGGCAGCACAACCAGCCGCGCCGGAAATCACGCTCGCTGCCTGATCACTGAGCGACAAATGTAGCCATCGCTGTCCAGATGCTTCCCGTCCGACCGCAGACTCTTATGCCGAATTAAGACGGCCAGCGAATGCGTATCCATCTTGGCCTCATTGTCGTAAAGAGCCGCCAATTTATCCCACTTCTGAGCCAGGAAATAGCCAGCAGCGGCTGTGCCATTAGCACTGCGCCCCGCACAGACAAACTGGACGCGACCTGAACCGGGATGTGCAACAATCCGAGCTATTAGCGCGTAATCCATGTTGTTTTTCTTATCATCTTCGGTGAGTTCGACTTGGGAACCGTCGAAGATTAGCTGGTCTGTTTTGCCCAATCGCCACTCAAGTGGCGATACCTCCCAGCCGATTGTAAACAGCGGACCATCGAAACGCAGTTCTGCCAGTTTGTTAGTGCAAGCATTGAACCCCAGTCCCAGCGCTATCAGGCTCGTGGACCCGACATCGTTCTGCGCATCCTTATCGATCCCAATTCTGAATCGAATGTGTTGGTCCTCAAAGAGAATTGCGATGTACGAGGCGGCGCGGATATCTTGTTCGGCGATCCAAGACCGAACACCCTCGGGCAACGCTTTCATCGTTTTATCTTGGTCGTTTTTGTACTCGTCGGGTGCCCCCTGAGCGAATAGGTGTTTCAAAAACTCCCGTTCAACAGTGCGCTCGGCAGAGACGAGATTGAACTCGTTCTTCATCCCCTCCTTGCCAAAAAAATGTTCGGCCTTTCTTCTTTCAGGGAGCTGTTGCCGCCACCTGAAAAACTCTGGGACGAGTTCAACCAGGGCCACCGCAATGAAACTCGTGCTCAGGCCCAGAGCGATGGTCGTGAGCGTCCCCTGTAGCTGGTAGAAAGCCGATGCAATGAGGATCGAAATTCCCAGGATAAGGATTACTAGAAACGCGATCACTTTGTAACGAGGGAGCGGTTCTATGAACGTCTTGGGCGGCATTCTTCCTCTCTCACCTCCCGGAGCCTGAGCGGCATCGCGGCCTGCTCATTGCGAAACTCGTGGAATTGTTGGTAAACACCTTCGGCCCTCTTATTCAGGTCGATTGAAGGCGATCGACATCCTACCCGATCGCGAATCTGAAGCTCCGCAAACTGCTCCAACGTTAGCCACGGTAAAGATATCATATCTCAACCGGATTTCTGGAAACTGACCGCATTTCGCAGCCGGGACCGGAAAGTCGGTATCGCTTTATGCGGGCAAACGCTTGTTGCTGGGAACCGTCGCGGGTCGCGGAGCCTTGCGCTTAGCTAGCGATTCGATGTCGGAAGTTGCCACGACCTCATAGTCGCGAGTGTAGGCTTCGTGATTCCTCTCGAGATCGGCAAGGCGATAGAAGTAATTCACCATGATGCCGGCGGAACGGTGCATCCCTACGGAGGAGATATCGCCGAGCCAGTTGATTCGATCCAGGCGCGCTCCGTTACGTAGGTGAAAACGCGCCACGGGATCCAGCGGCTCACGACCGTGTTTGGCTTGCAGTAAATAGCGCGCGCACAGGGGAACCAGCTCTTGGCGAAGTTCTTCGGAGAGGTCCTTGTTTTCCCACCACCCGGGTTGAGCGAGCTTGGTCTGAAGCGCGGTGAGTTCGGGATTCGCCGCCAGCCACTCGCGAAAACCGGGAACCGGCGAAACCGTGGCGAATTTGCGGATACGCGGGAACTCGCGGCCCAGGTCCTCCACCACCTGCTTGATCAGGAAACTGCCGAAGGGCACCCCGCGCAGCCCTTCCTGGCAATTCGTAATGGAATAGAATATCGCGCAGTCCGCCGATTCCGGCGGCAGAACGAGGGCATCGGGATCGATCAAGGGCTGGACTTTGTCGCTCATGCCGTGCGTGAGCGCCACTTCAATGAAGATGATGGGCTCGTCCGGCAGCGCGGGATGAAAAAACGCGTAGCAGCGGCGATCCGCTTCCAGGCGGCGGCGCAGATCGGACCAGCCATGGATCTCATGCACCGCTTCGTAGCGGATGAGTTTTTCCAGAATCAGCGCAGAGGTGCGCCAGTCGATGCGGCGCAGCTCCAGAAATCCGCGATTGAACCAGGCGATCAGCAGGCGCTCCAGATCCGCCACAATCGATTCCCAGTGGGGGTTCTGATCAAGCTTCCGCAGCAGGCCCGCGCGCAACTCGACCAGGATTCCGGTACCGCCGTATGCCAGGTTCAAACGCTGGAAGAGTTCGTCGCGGGGCGATTCCACCGCAACCTGCAACTTGGCGAGACTCGCGGGGGACGGATCGGCCCGGTAGGCGTCACCGGCGCGCGCGATTTGCTCGGGATTGGGAGAAAATTCCTGGACGAGAAGATCGAAGAATCCCGCGCGAGAGAACTCGTCCAAGGCTTGATAGGCCGACAGAGCTTCGGCCGCGAGGAGTGTGCCGGAGACTTCGCCGCGCTCCGACAATAGATTCCGGCAGAGCGAGATGGCTTTGCGCGCGGCACGCGATGGGGTTCGAGGCCCCGATCCGTTTAATCGCGTTGGCCAGCCGAAAAAGCCCGCCAGATTCACAGAAGCTCCCTCACCTCTATTGTGATCCAACTACATGTCCATCGGGCTTCTATCGGATGAAAACCCGGTTTTGTACAGATTTAGGATAGGCTGGTCCGCAGGAGGTGTTACGTGCGACCCTTGGCAACCGCAATTCTCCTGATTTCGAGTGCCCTGGCTCAGGCGCCTGCCCCGCGACGATTCAAGGTCGTCCGGTTGGATCCGGCGCTGGACGCGATCATTTCCACCGACGCCAAGATCGAGATCCTGGGCGAGCATTTCGGGCTGACCGAAGGTCCGGTCTGGATTCAGGATCCCGCCGGCGGCTATCTCCTATTCAGCGATTGCGCCGCGAATGTGATCTACAAATGGATGGCCGGCAAGCCGCTCTCGGTGTACCTCGAAAAGAGCGGTTACACGGGAACGGACACGTTAAACGTCGGCCAGCAGACGGTCAGCGGCCGCCTGGCGATCCTGCTCATCGGCTCGAACGGTCTGGCGCTCGATCCGCAGGGCCGCCTGATCATCACGCAGATGGCGGATCGCACGGTGACGCGGCTGGAAAAAGACGGCAAGCGGACACTACTTGCCGATCGCTACGAAGGCAAGCGCTTGAGCGGTCCAAATGATGTGGTGGTCAAGTCGGATGGCGCGGTTTACTTTACCGACAGCGTGAACGGACTTCGCGGTGGCGCGATCGGACCTCTGCGCGAACTGCCTTTCAACGGAGTCTATCGAGTTAAGGACGGATCGATCACGCTGCTCGATAGCGATAAGGACCGCCCGGGCGAGTTTCCCAACGGCATCGCATTTTCACCCGACGAGAAGTATCTCTACGTGACTGCAGGATTCGGAAAGACGCTGCGCTGGGACGTGCAGCCCGACGGCAGCATCGCCAACGCCCGAACGTTCATCCCGGCCGG